>Ga0272441_10013286_pt1 | contig 11866 bp, 9 predicted proteins | sample SSMProp6N_FD_193582 | JGI IMG/M metagenome (GOLD analysis project Ga0272441, IMG submission 193582) | Marine sediment archaeal communities from Little Sippewissett salt marsh, Falmouth, MA, United States - SSM-Prop-6N | ecosystem: Environmental > Aquatic > Marine > Wetlands > Sediment ...
GACCGGCTTGAGATACTAAGAAAATCAATGAAGTCTTCTCCGATAAGGAAGATAGCTTGTCTGTCATTTTATTAACTGGTCACAGAGTAAAAAATAACTTTGTATTCTATTTTTAAAATGAACCAACTAATAAATTATTGTCACGGAAATAGTTTCCCGTGACAATAATTATGTTGATATTCCGTTTCTTTTTAGTTCAGTGTCTACTAATATACAAAGTCAGGATTGCTGATAGCCCCTCCTTTTTCCTGTGGGCTCGCGGCCAGGGCATCATATTCTTTTTGACTTAAATATTGTGATGAGTAAGTAATGCCATTTCTTTCTAACTGCTTATTGAATGAGCGGAGATGATTCCGGGAGCCTTTTAATAAATTCTGGTAGACAATTTTTATATCGTCATTATCTGTTTTACCTAGAAGCTCTTTTAAATCAAAAATATCTAATTCCTCTACTGTTGCACTGGCAGAAAGAGCCTGTTCAAGAGATTGACTTCCCTTTGCGACCAGTTCATCATAAAGTTTTTGAAGTTTATCGTTTTTAAAGGTTCCCACAATGTCTTCTCCTACAGGATCTATAATTCCATACCGTTCCAGCAATAATTTCACTGCTTCCATATGTGTTTTTTCACTTTGAGCAATATTGTAGAAAATCTTTAAATTCCACTTATCATAAAGCGCCAGATAAACATCCCTGGCTAGTTTTTCTTCCTCTCTCATCAAGAGAATGCCTTCTTTTTCAATTGCGTCAATACTTTCTTTTTCTATATTACTAATAATCAAATTGATATTTCCGCTAAAGTTCGTATCATTGTTTTGAGCTGAAATACCGGAGCCAGCAATTAAAAATATTGAAAAAACAAGAAAAAAAATTTTAAAATATTTGTTCATTTTATTTACCTCCTACTTTATAATACGCTTTTTAATTATATCTTCTTTCATTGCTGCAAGAGAAAAGTATCAAAAGAATATATTTTAATAATATCAAAAGTCAGTCTATATTATAATGAGCGTTATGGAGAAGTTTTTTCTTTAAAATATCCAACTTAAATATCAAATATTTAAATTTAATATTATTCAATTCTAAAAAATTGGCATTTGATTTAATTTGTATTTTGAGTTAGTGAGTAAATATTGTCAAAAATAACCGTCAATTTTTGCTTCTTTTGCTTCGTTGAATAAGACGACCGGTAATATCCTTTTTAGGGTTAGAATTGAGGTTGAAGATTCACTTTCAAGAAGGTACCTGAACTTTCTGCCTTTTATTATAAAATTTATTTATTCTGAGCTCTCCTGAATTAAGCCCGATAATACAGATACCCGTACAATGACACCAAGCAATTTCTTATTTTCATCGACTACCGCGATAGGATATTTTGTTTCAACTGCCATAGAAATAAGATCCTGCACGTAGGTTTCTTCATTGGTAGTAAAATAATCTTGTCTTAAGACATCCTGAAATTTCTTTTTCTTCTTTACTGCTTCAATCGCCTCATCAATCGTGATAATCCCTTGAAGCTTTCTATTATCACCTACAACATAGACGCTGGATATACCATTGGTTTCCATCTCTTTAATGGCAACTTTAAGACCATGCTTTAAATTAACCAAAGCACCAGGTTTAAACATGACATGCTTTGCCTGCAATACTTTAGAACGATCAATATCTTTTACAAAATCCTCAATATAAGAATTGGACGGATTATTTAAAATATCTTCCGGGCTGCCAATCTGGACAATCTTTGCATCTTTCATTACTGCTACGCGGTCACCCAGTTTAAAGGCTTCATTCACATCATGGGTAATAAATATAATCGTTTTATGTAATCTATCCTGAATATCCAATAGTTCTAATTGCATATCTCTGCGAATTAAAGGATCGAGGGCACTAAAGGGTTCATCCATTAGAAGAATATCCGGGTTATTCGCTAAAGCCCTAGCCAGACCAACTCTCTGCTGCATTCCACCGCTTAATTCAGTGATATATTTATCTTCCCATCCGGATAATCCTACAGAATCAATCGTTTCCTGGGCAATCTTATGCCTTTCTTTTTTATCCATTCCCCTAACCTCTAAACCATACTCTACATTTCCAATTACGGATCTATGGTTAAATAGTCCAAAGCCTTGAAAAACCATGGCTGCTTTTTTTTGCCTGAATTCTCTTAATTGATGACGGTTATATTTCACTATATTTTCATCATCAACATATATTTCTCCTGCGGTCGGTTTATTCAACATGTTCAGGCATCGAATCAAGGTTGATTTTCCGCTTCCTGACAAACCCATGACTACAAATATTTCCCCTTCTTTTACTTTAAAAGAAGCATTTTCTACGCCTACAGTATTTCCTGTTTCTTTAAAAATCTGATCTTTTGATTGGTTTTTTGCTATTCGTTTTAATATGTCTTTAGGTTTTTTTCCGAATATTTTAGTTAGCTTTTTTACTTTAATCTTTTCATGCATCGCTGATTAAGCTCCTTTATTTTTCATCTGCAAAAATTAAATACTGATGAATTGGCTTATTTTGGATATTTATATTTGTTGGCAATTCCTTGAGTAATTCTATCAATGGTAATCGCTAAAAACACAATACTTATTCCGGCTTCAAAACCCATAGCGATATCGATACGGTTAATCGCCTGCAAGACATTTAATCCCAAGCCTTTTGCACCAATCATAGAGGATATGACCACCATAGCCATTGCCATCATGGTGGTCTGATTAATCCCCATCATGATGGTAGGGAAGGCTTGAGGTAATTCTATTTTAGTTAGTATCTGCCAGGTGGTTGAACCAAATGCATGGCCTGCTTCTACCATTTCTTTAGATACCCCTTTTATGGCTAAAGTGGTCAAACGAATAGCCGGTGGAGTAGCATAGATAACGGTTGCAAAAACAGCAGGTACACTTCCTAACCCGAATAACATGATAGCGGGGATTAAATAAACAAAGCTGGGCATGGTCTGCATGGCATCCAGCACAGGTTTTATCATCGTTCCTAAGCGAGAATTATAGGCAACCAGGATGCCCAGTGGAACACCGATTAAACAGGCAATGACCACTGCAACCAAAACCACCGCTAAAGTAAGCATCATTTCATCCCACAGACCCATGGCTCCAATAATAAAAAGCAAACCGGAAAAAGTTACTCCGGATTTTAAATTAATAAGCTTCCATCCAAGAATAAAGACAATAATGATCACCCCAATCCAGGGGAACCACATAAATATACTCCGTGTTTGTAATAAAAACCAGAGTACGCCCTCTTTGATGGCATCGAAAAAGAAATCGTAATTATGGACCAACCATTTTACAAAATTCTCGACGTATTGTCCTATATTGATTTTGAAAAATTCCGGAAATTCAAACAATATGTTCATGGCAATAATAATTGTTGCCTGCCATTATGATAAAAAAAGCAGGCAACAATTCCTTTCTTTGAGGTTTATTTAATTCATTTACTGTATGGCTTTTTTTACTTTTTCCGCAATTTCTTCCGGTACCCATTTTGTCCATACATCTTCCTGAGTTTTTAGAAACCAAATAGCAGCTTCTATAGTATCACAATTGTTATCCATCATATAAGCAAGGGCTGAACTGGCCATAGCACTGGTCGTATGGTAATTCTTTAAAAATTCTACTACTTCAGGAGCTCTATCAGGTAAATCCTTATTGACAGCTATGGCAATATCCATGGCTGAAAATTCACAGGCATAACCGTTTTCTTCGGTCCATTTTTCTTCACTGTAAGGTTCATCTTCCAGTAAGGTCATATCCAACATACCCATAACCCAGGTTGGTTCCCAGTAATAAGCTGCAATGGGGTCACCTTTTTCATATGCAGCAACTATAGCAGCACTTAAAGCACTGTCTGAACCGGGGCTAAAGTAATTAAAAGAGTCATCCAAACCCCATGATCCCATTTTTATCCTTAAAATCTGATCAACTTTCCATCCCGGAGGAGAACCATAAATTCTTCCTCTTGAGGGATCCTCTTCATCCTTAAATAATTCCCGATAATCGTTCAAATCAGCAACCGTCTTTAGATTAGGGGCAGTTGCTTCAATTCCTCTCTCGCTATCTCCTTTGATCACGTAAGTCGGGACATAAATTCCCTGGGCATTATCGTTAAAATTTATAGAGGTTTCGATGATGATTCCTTCTTCTACGGGCCCATAATAAGTATCTCCTAAATTAGCAGTCCATATTTCCATATAAGCATCAATATCACCTTCTGTTAATCCCAGAAAAGTAGCGGCAGTAGAACCAGAAATCACTTCAGTAGGATAACCGTATCCCTCTTCTATAATTGTTTGTGCTACACCGTTATGAAACCTTACACTATCCCAACCCGGATCCGCAAAGACTATCTTATCCTTGGCTAGCACATTTACTGTAAAACTTAGTACAACTAAACTGAATAAAAGCGTGAAAATTAATAATAATCTATTTTTTGTAATAATTTTAATTACCTCCCTTTTTATTTAATGAATAAATATTTCTACTTTAAAATATTTTAATATTCATAGCGTATGATTATTCCAATGAAATATTTCGTAAAATTATGTTTAATTATAAGAATTGAATCGCCTCCTTTTATGTTAAATAATTATTGGGATTATATTTATTTCTAATTTTGATTAGTTTGCTAAATTATAAGCAATTACAATTTCACAAAAAGCAATGCAGTTAAATGAAGTATTATAAGATAAAAAAAACAAGCAAAATATTTTTAATAAGTGTAGTTACTCAAAGGAATACTTGAGAGATTTAAATATAAGTATTGACTGTTTTCTAATGATATTTAATAACATGTTAATATAATTATAATTGATTTACCCTAATAAATCAAATGTACATCATCGCATCATTAAAAAAATAGTACTCAGAATCATGATTTCTAATTTCGCATTTATTCTTTTTTTACCATCTTTTTAGCACTTTACTTGCGTTAGTTAGCTTAATGAATGACGAAAAATTCGGTATTTATTGGTGCATATTCATGTAGTTATTCACCACGCACCAGTTATGCTATAGTAACAATATATTTTAATCACATGGTTTAATTTTCAATAAAATAAATAAATTCCTCGATGTTAAGAAAGATTACCTGTCTAACATTTCCTCTTTCAAGGATATGATATAGTGTGCCATAAAATTTAATATTAAATGGTATATACTAGTGATAGCTATAGTTTTAATTTTATTTCATTGCAAGACCTAATCCTATTAAATTTTGTTTTAGGATAACTGAAAATATTTTTAAAAATTAAATAGTGTTTAAGGGGAATTTGGGGTGACTTTTAAGAAAATGCTTGATCACTTTACGCTTTCAATTATTTTATTCTCCTGTTAGAGCTGCCATTTCTTTTAGAGATTTTTCCAGGGAAGCCTTCAAGAGAATCAAGGAATCAGCCCTATGTTTTTGACATGAAAGAACAAAATGCAATCGATCATTATAGACTAAATATCGTACTGCAAATCCGTCTTTAATTAAAGGACCATAACCTGCATACCGCATTCCAAAAGAACTGCTGGTGCTGGTTGAAAAATGATCGGTGGTAATTTCACAATAACCCGGTGAAGAAAATAATTCAGGTAACGGTTTCAAGGGGAAAAGTTTTTCGTGAACCTTTTTTAAAGCAAACAAATGCCGCGCAATTCCCTGGCCATTTTTACACTCATTGATGCGCTCAACATGTTTTACAGAGGCGGCTCTTAAACCTTCCAGGGTCGGGTTTTTTACAAAAGCAATAGATTCCCTGGTAACAGGCCGCATGGTTTCTGTTCTGCCACCTAAAAATTGTTTTGTCATCACAGATTCGTATGCATTGAAAACTCTATGGAAAACTTTATATTGAGCCAATTGAATAGCAATCTGAATAAAGCTGTCAGGACTAACTTTAAGTGTCTTAATGCGCTCCTTACCAAAATCTGTAAAAGGCAAAGTTTTAAAAATGAATTTTTCACAGGTTTCCTGACTCAGTGTTATTGCTTCCTTTATGGCTAAATCAAGTAAATTATCGAGAGTAAAAGTGATTTCATTTACCGGGATTTTTTCATTCACATTTGATGAAATATTAAAAGTAGGCATATTTTGATAAAGATAAGAAACAAGATGACCCAATGTGGTTCCGTCTACTCCTGAATGTTCGTAATTGATTCCAAAGCAATCTGCTTCATTGAGAATAAATTGAAGAGATTTATCATACCAGCGAAGTAAAGAATCTCCACAAAATAAATTCTTAAACATCAATGTATCATCCTGATACCGGTTTTCGTCAATAATAAAAATCCCCAAAGCGCTTTCAATAAGATGAAGATTTTTCTCATTCTGGTGATTAATATCAATAAGGTGACTTCTTAATTTTGACCATTTTCTTCTGTTAAGAGCCGTTAAAGCACCTAAAGCCAATCTATTAATCTTTTTTTTGGAGTTTAAAATCGTCATAATACTTTGGTGTAAAGTGTTATAACTTAAAATATTCCTATTGTTATCAAGAACGTTTAGGCGATAGTAGTGGCCCCGGTGAATAATTATAACATGAGAGCTATTGGTTTCAGTAAGATGGTAATCCTTTGTTTTTCCGGGTATTCTTGTGGTACTCAAAAGTGTTTTATATTGGGACATGCATAGAGGTTGTTTTTTCTGGTAATCAATATCCAAAGATTCGGTTAATATGAGTTCATTAAATTCAAAAAGTGTAGTGATGAGAGCTGTAAGAAATTCCGGCAATGATAAATGTTTTGCTTCAGGTTTTTTATCGACCAAAAAAACCACATTACTGCCTGTCGGTAGAGGTGAGGGATTAGAAAGATACGATTCAGACCAAAAAGGTTCTAACCAATTGCATAATTCAGGGTTCCGGGATAAATCTCTTAAGTGATTTTGAAGAATTGGCCCAACGCCATCAGCGGATTGAAAATGATTAATCGCATCCCGGGTCAGTTCGATTTCATCCTGCGATAGAAATATTTTACTCCAATTCATCAGTTTCCGGCATGTATTATCAAGGGTGGGAAGTGGTAATTTTGAGAGACTTTTCTGGTAAAAATACATGTTCATTGCTCTACCTCCGGTGTAATTAGGAATTGCGTCTACTGGTTGTTCAATTGATAGCAATTCAAATTCTACACTGTTTGTAAAATACGACATTTATTTTAAAAAACCTTTTTTAAAAAATATTTATTTTTCAGTTATAGATTCCACCCCACTTATTTCACCGCTTAGGTTAAATAAGTTTATTTGATTTTCATACATTAAAGCTTTTACAGCTTTCACTCCTCCGTTATAAGACATTTGGCCACTCGATATTATTTTTCCTACAGCTCTACATATTATCCTATCAAAAACTTCAAATCTGCTTCCTTCAGATAATATTTTTCTACCATCACAGACCGGGCCACCACTAGAGGCAAGAAGAGAAGAGCCGGCCGTATGAAGTAAATAATGCTCCATTATATAAGGACTATCATTGTGCCACCATGGGAATCCTGAATGAACATTTGGGAATACTCGTTCCAACATCAAATTGGTATGTGCAAATATCTGGTTCATGGGATATAATACTAGATGGCCTTGGTTATCATTTTCTCCGCTAAAAAATCTCGATAATAAAGGTACTAAGTTTTCAATAATATTAATATTTTCTGATGAAATATCCCCTCCTGCATCTGTTCCCCAATTTTTGTATATAAATTGATTGGCATTTCTAACTGCACCATAATGTATTTGAGTAACCATTCCCGCCTCTTGATTCATTTCGCAAAATTGATGCATCAGATATGAAGTAAATTCCCTGGATTCATTAGATTTTATGCCATATTTTACTCCTCTAACAAATGCATCGTAAAATATCTTCTCAGCTCTTTTCGGTGATATGGCCAATCCGTAAGGTTCCAACAATCCATGATCACTTGCTCTTGCTCCTCTTTTTGCAAAATAAGCATGCCTTAATCTCAAAGCATTAACCAGACCTTTCATGCTTGTTTCTTGTCCGGTTGAATCACAAATTTTTACCACATTCAGTTTCCATCGATCTTCAAAGATATTGGAATATCTATCAGGCCTGAAGGTAGGAAGAAAAACAATATTTTTTATATTTTTAGCTTTTTCATGGTAAGACAAATCGTCTAATGGATCATCGGTTGTACAAATAATCTTTGCCTTTATCCTATTCAATATGGATTGAGGCAACATTTCTCTTTTTGCTAAACAATTACTGGTTTTTTCCCAAATATTTTTTGCCGTATCACTACACAACAATTCATCTATACCAAACATTCTCTTTAAATCCAGGTGCATCCATTGATGGACATGATTGCCTTCAAGATAAGGAAAAATTTTACAAAGTGCAATCCATTTATCATAATCGGAAATAGAGGGATTATGTGCTAATGCATGAGAGAAATCTGAAAATTTTGCTGCTAATTGAATAATATAATGATCACAATTTGCATACTCTTCTTTCGTCTCAAGAACTTCAGCTTTCCAAATGTTGGCAAATGGGTTGTTTTCAACAATTTGCCTCAAATTATGATGCGTATGCGTATCGATAATCCCAATTTTATTTCTTGCGGGAACAGCAACTTCATGATACAATTTTACGCTTTCAGATTTACCTAACAACCAGTTAGAATTTAAAAAATAACATTTTTCTACCATAATTTACTCCTTGTAATATTCTATAAAAATCTCCTTTTCAAATGATCAATATTTTCTCACGCATGTCTCATGCTACAAGGATTCCAATCATGTCCAGATTTGATTGAAAGAAATCAGGAATATATTAATGCAAGTTTTGTCGGGGTGAATTTATAAAAATATCAAACTGGTTTCAAAATAATTTTAATACCTTTTTTATTTTCAAAAATATTAAAACCCTCTTTCCATGATGTTAAAGGAAATTGATGTGAAACAAGGCACTTCAGATCTACTTTATCATTTTTTACCAGCGATATTGCATTTTTCCAGGATGACCAGATTGAGCCTAAAGTACCAGTGACTTTTAGTTCCTTATAACAAATTTGATTAAAATTAAAAGATGTTATTTTAGTTGTCAATCCAATCTGGATATACTTACCTCGTTTTTTAATTAAATCCATATTTAACTTAATAGCAGAAGAGGAACCGGAACATTCAAGGACAACATCAACACCACAATTGGAGGTTTCTTCTTTTATAATTTGAAAAATATCCTCCTTCTGTATGTTGATAACTCTATCAGCGCCCAGTTTTCTAGCAAGCTCCAATCTTTCTAAATCATCATTCGTTCCACTTATGAATACTTTTGCGCCATAAGCCTTTGCAATCTGCAAGGACATTAAGCCAACAGCACCGGGACCGGTTACCAACACTGTATCAGTCGGACACATTGTTTCCTGCCCCATAGTTGCATGCGCTACACATGCAAGGGGTTCCAATAGTGCGCCTTCTATAAAACTAATTTTTTTCGGCAGCAAATGAATTCTACTTTGGGGAACAATTGTAAATTTTGCAAATGCACCATCAAACCAATAGCCAAGTGTTTTTCTCTCATTGCAAAGATTATAAAAACCTGCCTTACAGTTAAAACATTGACCACAGTACTCTATAGCTGTTTCTGATGTTACCCTGTCCCCAACTTTGCAACTAGTTACACCTTCTCCAACAGCATTTACTGCACCACTAAATTCATGTCCGGTTATCACTGGCGGGTTTAAAGGGATAGCAATGCTATCGTGATAAATATGTATATCAGAACCGCAAATACCCGCAGCCTTAACTTCAATCTTAACCTCTCCAGGACCGGGTTTTGGCTCAAGAACTTCTCTTATTTCCATATTTCCCAAACCTTTTGAATACTTTACAAGTGCTTTCATATACTTACCCCTTCTTATATACCAATATAAATTTTCGTACATTGTTTTATTTTTACATTTTCTGGCAAGTTCCCATTTATTCTTAAGCGATTATTTTCAAGCAGGAAGTTTCCTAAATTATAGATGAGATCGTTTAAAGAATCAAATGAATTAGAATAGAGGTAAAAAAATCTAAAGGATTTTGAAGTAAATAATCTAATCCAACTGGGAAATTAAGTCTACTTTATAGTAATGCCTTTCAAATATTCTACCAGTTAAAGTCGTGGCTGTTTTAAAGGTTCAAAGGGGGCACATGCAAGAAGAATTCAGATACTGTCTTGAATTTCAACTGTTAATACCCACCCGGATCTAATGATGAAAAATTTAAAAGAATATTTTAAAAAGCGATGAGAAAGTGGTAGAATCTAAAGTAATTTTTCAGATTCATCTTAAAATAGTACAGGGTTTTGTATGGACTTAGCAAACAATTTGGTAAATATATTAGATGCAAATTTCAGTAAATATTAAGTCATTCGAATATATCGAATATAGCAACCATCTTTTTTTAAAGAAACTCTATTCAAATGACTTTAAAAGGCAGTTCAATAGAATTAAGAATTTTAGATTAATCATTAATTTGTGAAAACATAATCTTACAAATAAACTAAAATGAATTAATTTCTAGTGGTATTAAGTATTTTTAAGTAAAAAGGAGACGAATGTTAGGTATAAAAAAAACAAAAAATAGCAAAAAATCAAAATTGCCAGTTTTCTATGGATGGATCATTGTTTTTATTTGTGCACTGGGATGTTTTTTTTCAGGGCCAGGTCAAACTTTTAGTATCTCTATGTTTATTGATTCTTTTATAAGTGATTTAGGTATAACCCGTTCTTTGATATCAACCTACTATTCTATTAGTACTTTGCTGGCTGGTATAATAGTAATAATTGTAAGCAGACAAATTGATCATTTTGGCCATAGAAAAGCAATTACAATGATTTCCCTACTCTTTGGAGGTGTTTGCCTGTTTATGAGCTTCATTTCGGGCAATTTTATGCTTTTCATAGGATTTTTTCTACTTAGGCTGCTAGGTCAGAGTTCCATGACAATTGGCCCATCTACCCTGGTTCCTCATTGGTTTGATACAAAGAGGGGGAAGGCCTTGGGAATAATGAGTATCGGAGAAAGAATAGCAGCCTTTGCATTTCCCATAATGAATATATGGCTGATAAATAGTTTTGGTTGGAGAAGAGCATGGAGATTCTGGGCTATGAATATCTGGTTGGTACTGGTTCCGTTAGCTTGGTTTTTTATTCGTAACCGACCCAAAGATATAGGGCTTTTATCTGATGGTAAAATCCTTAATCCAGTTTCTGATTGTAAATCTTCAATGGGAAAAACTGAGACCATTACAAGGAATTCTTCTTCCATGTCCCTTAAACAAGCATACAGAACATATACTTTTTGGGTATTGTTATTGAGTGCGTTTATACTATCAATGATAAGCACCGGGATTACTTTTCATATAGTGTCAATATTTGGTAGTCGTGGACTTTCTTCACAGATTGCTGCCTTAGTTCTTAGTACCAAAGCTCTCGTAAGTTTTCCTTCAGTACTTTTTGCTGGTTTTGTTTCAGATAGAATAAAAATGCGCTATGTTGTCATAGCTATGCATATATTATATTTTCTCACATTAATATTTTTATTAAAAGCCGGTAATTTACAGCAAGCAATTATATTTGGATTACTTAGTGGGATCGTGAACGGATTTTCAAAATTGGTTGTAAATATGGCTTGGCCTAAATATTTTGGCCTAAGATATCTTTCTACTATTCGTGGTGTTGTTCAAGCTTGTATGGTTATCGGGTCTGGCTTTGGTCCGTTTATTTTCGCTTTTGCTTATGATTTTTCCCAGGGTTATGAAAAAGTTCTATGGATAATGATATGCATTTCAGCTATAACAGTAATTGCAACTCTCTTCATCTCCCCCATTAAAGAAAGTCAATTAAAACTATAAAAGAATGAG
>Ga0272441_10013287_pt1 | contig 11865 bp, 8 predicted proteins | sample SSMProp6N_FD_193582 | JGI IMG/M metagenome (GOLD analysis project Ga0272441, IMG submission 193582) | Marine sediment archaeal communities from Little Sippewissett salt marsh, Falmouth, MA, United States - SSM-Prop-6N | ecosystem: Environmental > Aquatic > Marine > Wetlands > Sediment ...
TAGAGCAGATCGCGGCTGTGAGCATATCCGCCGATCAGATTTCCGCCGCAAATAATCCGGCTGATCTGGACCTTCCCAATCCGACCCGCCGGCAAACCCTTGACCGAATCCGCAGGAAGTTTGTTCGATTTGCGCGGCGCCGCCAGCAACGCCTTCTCCTCAAAACTCAGCGCCGATGTGATGGCAACCGAACCCATAACCGAACTCTTGAGAAATTGACGTCGATTCACGTGGTCTGTCATTAGCTTGAACCTTTCAAAACCTCTACTAATGGCTTATTGCTCCTCCTCTTCCGACTCTATAGCCCCGCGCTCGACCAAAAGTTTGGCGATTTCCGATTTCCTCACCTGTTTGGCCAATTCCAACGGCGTCTGACCATGATTGTTTTCCAAGTTAATATCCGCCCCTTTGGAGATGAGCAGCTCGACCATTTCCTTATGGCCGCCCTGGGCCGCGAAATGGAGGGGCGTTCCCATCGTGTCGCACATGACATTGACATCGGCGCCCTGTTCGAGAAGGTACTCGGCGATGATTTTGCAATCCCGCATCGCCGCAAAGTGAAGCGGAACCGTGCCGTCGGTCATCGGGGCATTGATATCGGCGCCTTTGGCCAAAAGCAGCGCGGCGACGTCCTGATGACCCTGTACGAGAGCAATATGCAGAAACGTGACGTCTTTCGTCGCTTTTTCGTTGACATCGGCGCCCGCGTCAATGAGCTGCTCGATCAATTCGAATTCCCCCTTGGCCACCGCCTGCTGGAGCGTCATGGTCGCTTCAACCAATTCTTCGAGATCCACCGATTCCGCAGGCGCCTCCTCTGGAACGGGCTGGAGCGTAATCTTCGCCCTGGGAGAATTGGGCTCTTGAGTCGGTTCGAGCTTCGTTTCTGCCTCGGATGGAGCCTGCTCGTTTGCTTTTTCCGTCTGCGCTTCCACAACCGGCTCCGGCTCCGGTTCCTCGACCGATTCGTTCGGTTCCGTTTGCGCTTGCGTTTGAGTGGGAATCCGCTCGGGCGGCTCAGCGTCCTTCTTCTTGCACCCGAAAGCCACAACAATAACTACTAAGGCCAGCCATAGTAGTCTAATGCACTTCATTTTTAACCTTTCGTACGGACAATAAACATTGCTCTTATATAGGCTTAATGAACTATTGTACCAAACTCTCGCCTAAATTGCAACGTCGATACACGACGACAGCTTCATCATTCCCCGGCACCGTGTTTGGACAGCAACTCAACGATTTCAGCATGACCTTGCTTTTGACCATACGGCAAAGGGATTCGGCCGCCCCCGACTCTTGCATTGATACCAACGCCCTCTTGGATAAAAGCCTTTACTTTTGCCAAGTCTCCGGCGCCTGCATCCCGATGCATAGTAGATTAAAAACCATAAAGTCTTAGGGCATTTGTACGAAGCACCATCTCGGCCAGTTCAACGGCACGGTTACGTGAAATCTGCCCATCGTTCATCATCTCGGTTAGAGCGATAGCGAGGGCATGACGCGCAGTTTTTGTAGAAAGCCATGCATATTCTTCCCAATTGATTAATGGCGAATCTGTACTAAGAGCATCCGTTCCGAATAACACTTTCTCAGGATACCACTCCAGCCAGGCACGAATCGTTTTACTCAATGCATGCGGGGAACGAAGAAAAGTCTGTGCAGAGAAATCAGCATAGACATTCGGTTTGATTAACATAGCACCTGCTTCCTTTTCAAACGGCCAACCGCCATGGATCATTACAAATTTGGTATTTCGTTGGTCAGGATCATTGAAGACGGACTCCAATAGCATCGGATTCGAACCACTTAAGTTAAAGTATGGATCTCCACCGGCACCTGTATGGATATGTACTTTTAGGTCTAATCGCCCTGCTTCCTGGGTTATATAGCGGAAAAGATAATCTTCCAGTTTGCGTTGCTCGCCAATTGAAACTTCCTTTTCTCCAAGCAACTGCTCATAGACCGAGGCCGCTTCCACACGGGATACTTTTTCGAAATTCAGTGGACGCTGATAAGCAATAATAAATTTAATGGCTATTGCACCTTCTTGCTTACACAATTCAATCATCGGAGTCACAACTGTTTTGGTATATTCCGCTAACGTCGCTGCAGGTTTTATACCGCCTTGATTACTAAATAGATAACTATAGAAAGGTGAGAAAGGATTCCAAAGTTCATCTACTGGTTTGACCAAGTAAAAGCGAGGTGGCGTTTGTCCCAAACCGAGCCTCGGCCAACAAATCAATGCAGTTTCTATTCCTAATTTATCTAAAACCCAAGCGGGGTAATTCTCACCTTGCTCGCGTCTGATGCGTTGCTTCTCCCTAAAAACAAGGCTTAGATGCTCTTTTTCCATGTCGTTATATTTATATCCGTATAAATCACGCCAGGCACCTGTCCAATGAAGATTTTCAAAACGAGTATTCACAGGTTTCTCAAAGCGTGGCTGCCCAAGTAAATCGGCAGGCTCTTCTTCGGTACCCTGGTTAGGATAAGCCGGCCTCATGTGGGAATGATTATCTATGGCCTTAATTTTGGCGATGTGTTCAACCAAAACAGGATCTGGAACTGTTTGGGCACAAGATTCAAGAAATATGGTAATAAGAATCAAGAATGACAACAACCAGTATGTTCGGCATTCTTTTTTCATGACTGATCCCCTTAATATTATCCCAGATTTCCAATTTCACTTCCTAAATCGTACTTCTTACGCTATATATACTTAATCACTTCCATTACTGACTGCTTGTATGCAGAGTCTCCTGTCATTCTTGTAAGACCATCGCAAATCCCTGATGGTTCTGGACAAAAGCGATATGCATCATCTCCCGTATCTCATTTAGAGAACCAATGTCGTTCCTACACCGATTCACCGCGTTATTCTACTATATTCTCGGCCAGATAGCAACGTTAAGACATCAAGACAACTTCATCATTCCTTCGCCCCGTGCTTGCGCAGCAGTTCGGCGATTTCGATGTAGCCTTCCTCTTGGGCATACGACAAAGGAGTTCGACCGTCCCTGTCTCTCGCATTGACGTCAGCGCCTTTTGCAATAAGCAGCTCCACAATCTCCTTACGATTACGGCTTACAGCAACATCAATCGGCGTCTGGCCATCGTTATTCTTGGCATTTATGTCCGCGCCGTTGGCGAGTAGAAGTTCGGCAATGTCTTTTTTGCCACGTTCTGTAGCAAAATGTAACGGTGTGCTCCCGAAATTATTTGTTACATCTACATCAACACCATCTGCTATGAGCAATTCTGTAATATCTTTATTGTGGTTCCACACCGCATAGTGCAGGGGCGTTTGACCATCAGTATTTTTCGCAGTTACATTCGCTCCCGCACATATAAGCAATTTCGCTATTTCCATGTAGCCTTTTTCCGCAACGCGGTGCAGAGGTGTCTCACTTCGATTGTTCTCCACATTGACATCAACACCATTGGCAATGAGCAGTTTCGTAACATCGTCGTGGCCGTTCTCAACTGCACAGTGCAGCGCCACGCGGCCTTTTACATCCCTAGCACTTATGTTAATACCTTCGGCAATGAACAATTTTACTTGCTGAATATCACCGATAGTGGCAGCTTCCTGCAACGTCACCGGTGGCTCCAGTGATGCCATGAGACTGTATATTGCTTCGTAATCTGTTATACTTCCTTTACCACGATAACGTGTATGGAACAGTGGTCTACTGGGCCAAACGCGTGGCACCTGAAGATCCTCTCCCCTGATCGTTGCGTCAAGATGTAATAGCACGAGCGGCTCGATGCTATCGAACTTTACGTAAATGTGCTTGTTGCTTGGTATAAAAAATCCGCTATAGAACCTACCGCCCAGGATATTATCACCTATCTTCCCTGCCCTATTGAGAAATGCTTTGTTCTGCGTCTTTTTATAAAGTTCAAGAAATGCCAAAAGCGCGTAGGGATCTGAACTGGATGTGTGTTCTTGCAGTTCCACCTTATCTTTTGAATTTCTGTCCATAGATCCTAATCCTATGCCAGACACAATGTTATCAGCCATCTCCAACATGAATCGATCGCCGGTTAAGCGAAAAACTAGGCTGTAGGCCCAAAAATCCATTGGCACTGCTGGAATGGGCTTGAAGACCATTCCTTTAAATCCGTAATCACCGCCTTTGCTACAAACGTATCCTTCCAGGCTAGTACCATCGGTAAACATGGGAATCCACGAATTATCTTCTCTGCGGTAGGCCTTTTTGCCCCGGGCAACAAGTTCTTCAAAGGCCCATTTGGTAAATTCCTCACCGTCAGAACCCAAAAACTCCCCCAGCAATAACTGGCATATCGAATAATTGGTCACAACGCTGTAAGGTATACCTGGAGCAGACATTAGATATCCAATTATCCGCTGGCGACCTGCTTCATTACCAATCTCCGGATGACTGGGGAAAAGAGTACCTTCCAGAACAAGGTGCCCTTTGAAATCATCGCTAAACTGCCTCTGAGCATAATTAAAAGTCCTTCCAAAAGCCCAATATATTGGTTTATTGTACAGATTACCAGAGATCCCAACACCTGTCTTTCTTGTCTCGACATACCGATGAGCCAATCGTTTACTCCATATCAGAGGTTCCCTGGCTCCACTAAGCCTAGAAAGCACGCCGCCCGCGTAGAATAAATCGCTTCCAGTGTTGAAAAAGGAATGACTCGCTGCATGTTTGCTTCTGAAGAACACCGGGCCGCCAATATACTCGTGACTCCAAGGCGTTTCCAAGTCCTCATTGAAGCCCCCAATCCTATCCATGTCGAGATTCCGCCAGTCCAGAATATGAGCCGACCAAAAGGATTCAATGAATTCTTTTGTCTTCTCCGAATCTACGCGCCACATAAGTTCATAGTAGGGATAATGGATTTTGAGTGAAGTGCCAGCTGCGGCATAGATGCTATCCGCTTGAGCATCATATGCAGATGCTATCCCCCAATACAACAACCCGTTAGGACTGCGCAGGTTTTCAAACGCATACTCAATCGCCTCCATCGCTGCCTGCTTGTATTTGGGGTCGCCGGTTATCTTGGTGAGACCATCCAACGTGCGGAATAGATTCTGCTGGCTTGCCAGATTAGAAAGAATCCACCTGTCACCGTTAGGAGCTATCCACTTCACCGGCTCGTGGGTGTGGATGTTTAAGCCGTCGACGAATAAAGGGGTATGTTTGGGGCCGTAGGTATCTTTACCGTATTTAAGCACGTTGTTGGCAAACGTGCGGACAGCGTCGAGGTACTTGGACTTCTCATCCGCACATGCATCCCCCACACACAAAGCCATGAGACAGATAAATACCCGGGCAATCACAGAAACGGGATGTGGGCGATATCGACCTCTCATAACATATTCTCGCCGTAGTGTACCAAAACCGCGCGCGGAGGTCAATTCCTAAGTCGCCCAATGAGAAGCCGCGTAAAGGCAAACCACATCTTCAAACATAAAAAAAGGCAGCGGTTGCATACTGTTTACCGCTGCCCGAAGAACTTTTCAGAGTCCGGCTCGCCTTAGAGGCTGACCAGTGCGATCTCGGCCCAGTAGCCGGCCTCGTTGGTCCAGCCGGTCGGCTGGTTGATCAGTTCGAGCGTGACGGTCTTGCCCGCATAATCGGACAAGTCGATCTTGGTCTGCATCCAACCGTCCGGGGCGGTTTCCTTTCCGACCAGCTTGCGCGCGACCTGCTTGCCGTTGACCGCGACGAGCAGGGCCCAGTCCCCATTCGGATGGTGCCCGACGGTCAGTCGCAAAATGGTGTCCTTGCCGGCCGGGAGCTTAAGCTCGCGAGAAAGCTGACAACCCGTCCGTCGGTCGAGCGGATGCGTCACCAGCACGTTGTTCCTGCCCAACGCCTGCTCGTGCAAACCCGGATTCATCTCGTGCCCGCAACTGGCGACCTTCCAGCCCGGCGCGAATTGTGCGACATCCTCGGAAATGTCCTCGCCGGCGATGGCCGTGATCTTGGCCATTTCTTTTTCAGAAAACCGGCTGTTGGCGATAGGCCCGGGCTCCCAGCATTGCTCGAACCCGCTCGGTTCGGGCTTTTGTATCGGAACGACGAACACCTCCCGGCCGTCGGCGTCCGTTTCCACATGCCCGCCCGCCCGTTTGACGGACTGGCGAACGAGTTTCTTACTGACTTCCACGAGCATCGGAAAGTTATACGGTGTATGGCTGAACTTCCCTTCCGGATCCAGCGCCGAGGTGAACTTCTCCGGCAGATTCTTGAAACCGATCGTCGTAAAGAGAATGCCGCCGGAATTCGAGGGATTGCAATCGGAGTCCTGGCCGCAGCGCGTCGAGATGACAATCGTCTGATCCGGATCGCCCTTGCCGTAGAGCAGGCCCATAACGATGTAGGCCCCGTTGATCTTGGCGTCGATGTTGAAATCCATGTTCTCCTGGTCTTTGTTGCAGGAAAAGCGCCGATAGGCCGGATTATCCTGATACTTGGCCTCGATAAGCTCCCAGGTCTTCTGCCAATTGTCGGGATATAGCCCGTACCAGGCGAGCACGTCGCGAATGCACTCGGCGTACTGGCTGTCTTGCGGGATACACTCGAGGCCTGCACGAACGATCGTCTCCATGTCCTTCTCGAAGAACGCTTCGGCATACATTCCGCCGACGAACTGGCCGCCGTAGAGTCCGTCGCCGTAGTTCATCAGCCGGCCGAACGTCTCGCCGAGCCGGATCGCCACATTCGGCATGCCCGGCGCAATCAGGCCGGCATAGTCGGCCTCAATCTGGTAGTCGATATCGTCGGCATGTGTGTTGAACTCCGGGTGCCCGGAATCGGGCGGCGCGATGCCCCGGCGCAGAAGCGACCGGCCCGCGTTGTTGGCGTGCCACAGCGGATAGCCGCTGTTGGCGAAGTCGATTCCCGCCTGGCGAATTGACACGTCCATACCGTACAATTCCAGCGTCCGCAGGAAGGTCATCTCGACGTAGATGTCATCCTGCCGGAACTGGTTAATCAGTTCCGGTTTCCAGGCGGGCATTTTATCGGCTGGAATGATTTCGCCCTTATATTTAAATTCCGTCGGTCCGCCCCAGCCGACGCCGGCCATCTGCCCGATCCAGCCGGCCTTCATCTTATCGACATAATCCTCGACAGTGATCCGCCGGACGGGTGCGGCACCGAAACGAAGACCGCCGGAGTCTTCAGACCGGCACCCGGTCATAAACATGGCGCACAGGCCAACAATAATGAGAATTGGTGTTACAATTTTCGACATTTCTGTACCTCCCTTGTTTGTCTCCATGTCACATGAAAAGGATTCTCTAACCGGTCATTATATACCTTCCTGACATGTAAAAAACAAGTTTTTTCGTCACATTGTATGGAAAATCCGGCGCGATATGATAATTATATGGACTGTGGGTTTGCAATGGCTCACTGAACGGGTATAATGCCAATGGATCACGAGTACTTCAATACGATGTAAACGTTAAAATAGGGTATATGGAGCAGCTATTCGATATGCCTCATAACAGAATACGATTGATCGTCTTTGTTGTCGCGGCTGTCATGGTCCCGTCCACCGTCTTCTCGACAGAGGGGGACGACAGGATCCTACAGGCCGTGGCCGAAACGAAAAAGCTCATCGACCACGACCAGATCAACGCGGCGCAGGACATCTTTGACGAGCTCCAGGCGGACTTTCCGAAAATCGTCCGACCGGATTTGGACCTCTTCATTCAGGGCGAGATGCATTACGGCAAGAACAGGTATTCCAAAGCGGTGAAAAGTTTTGAAAAACTCCTCACAGAATATCCCAGAACCTCATTGAGTGAAGCCGCTTTAGATCGAGAGTTTACCATCGCCAAGGCCTATTTGGCGGGACGGAAAAAGACGGTCTTCGGATTCATCAAGCTCAAAGGCTACGCCGAGGGCGTCAGGATCATGGAGAAGATTACCGACCGGGTCGGTCTCGATTCAACCCGGGGCACGGAGGCGTCTTTGGCCGTGGCGAAGAATTACGAACAAAGGGAACTCTATAACGAAGCCTATCTCAAGTGGTGGGAGATATCGCTGGAATGGGATCATGGTCCGGTGGGCAAGGAGGCGCTGCTCGGAATGGCTCGGAGCAAACTTGAGGCCTACAAACAACAACCCGAGTATAAGCGACACCTGTTTGACACCTCGGGTTTGAATACGGCCAAGAGCTGCTATGCTCGATTCAAATTACTCTATCCCGTAGACGCCAGGCAGTTCGACGTGGACCGGATCGTTGAAAAAATAGACGAACAATTAGCCTATAAGCAGCTCAGTATCGGCCAATATTACCAGTCCACCGGACACGACAAAGCCGCCAATCTGTATTACCGGATGGTGGTGAACGACTGGCCCGACACGCAGGCGGCCCAAACGGCAAAGGAACAGCTGGCCGATCATCCGGATACCGAAAGCAACCATCAAACACCCCCTGAGAAATGAACAAAGGAATGCTCAACCTTCGATACACGATACTCGACGCTCGATACGCGATGCTCGATAATCGAGAATCGAGAATACCGCTCAGGTTATATATGCACTTTTGGATATGTCTATGCGGCCTCACTCTGAGCGGATGTTCCGGGATGTTCGGCTACTCCAACACGTCGCTCTTTCCGGAGAACGTCCGCAGCGTCTCGCTGAAGATGTTCGACAATCAGAGCTTTCGCCGGGGCGTGGAATACGCCCTTTCCGACGCCCTGGCCAAACGCATCGAGGTCGAAACGCCATACAAGATCGTCTCCGACGCCGATCGCGCGGATACCGTCATGAGCGGCCAAATCATTTCGATCTCGGAATACGCGCTGAGCACCGACCGGGACATCGGCAGCATTCTGGAAAAAGAAGTGGAACTGCGCGCCGTGGTGGACTGGAAGAATCTCAAGACGGGCCAACTGCTGATCGACCATCAGGAAGTCCACGCGTCGGCAAGCTATTCCCCGTACCAAATGCAGGACTTTAAGTATGCCTCCTCGCTGGCGGCAAACAATCTGGCACGAAAGATCGTAGAACTGATGGAAAGGAAATGGTAGAGGCGTGACGTAAATCACGCAAAGCCAACTATATCATTATGGATAACAACCAAGACAAAAAGCCGACATTGCCCCGCCGGGGGCCCCAAAACCGACCGGGCAAAAAGCCCCCCCTGCCACGTTATAGTCGAGGGCCGCTGAGCTATATCTTCCTCGCGATTGCGATCATCACCGCGACGGTGATGCTCGGACGATGGCAGAAAATCGACAAGATCACGTGGAGCGAATTCGTCAACCACGTCGAAACCGGGCACGTCGAGACCGTCACGGTCAAGGAAACCGAAGTCTCCGGGGAATTCAAACTGGATTATCTGGGCGCTCAGCCGGACAAAAACAAAAGATTCGTCGTCAACTACAATCCGGATGTGGATGGGGAATGGCTCGGGCAGTTGCTCAAAGACCATCCGGAAGTCCAGAATGACAGGGCGCCGCAGCGGATCTGGCTTCTTCTGCTGATGCAGTGGGTTTTGCCGTTGGTTCTTTTGATCGGATTTTTCTACTTTATCATCGGCCGGAACCTTCGCGGCGGGGCCGGCGGCATGTTGATGTCCTTCGGGCGAAGCAAACACCGCCTGGCGGGAAAAGACAAGGTCCGAGTGACATTCGAGGACGTCGCCGGCGTCGAAGAGGCCAAGGATGAGGTCGCCGAGATCATCGAGTTTTTGAAGAATCCGCGAAAATTCCAGCGTTTGGGCGGCCGCATCCCGCGCGGCGTCCTGCTAATCGGCCCGCCCGGCTGCGGAAAGACATTACTGGCCAAGGCCATCGCCGGCCAGGCGGACGTGCCGTTCTTCAGCATCTCCGGCAGCGATTTCGTGGAAATGTTCGTCGGCGTCGGGGCCTCCCGCGTGCGCGATCTGTTAAAACAGGCCAAAGAGAACTCCCCCTGCATCATCTTCCTCGATGAAGTCGATGCCATCGGGCGAAAACGCGGGGCCGGTTTCGTCGGCGGCGGACACGACGAGCGCGAACAAACACTAAACGCAATCCTGGTCGAGATGGACGGCTTTGATACGAACGATCAGGTCATTGTGATCGCGGCGACGAATCGTGCCGACATCCTGGACCACGCGCTGACGCGCCCGGGACGGTTCGACCGGCAAATCTTTATCCCCCTGCCGGACCTGAAAGGCCGCGTCGAGATCTTGCGCGTTCACGCTAAAAAAGTCAAGATCGGGCCCAACACCAGTCTGGAGAGACTGGCGCGCGGGACACCGATGTTCAGCGGCGCGGATCTGGCGGCGATTATTAACGAAGCGGCGCTGGCCGCGACGATGGCCAACAAAGACCATATTGAGATGGCGGACCTGGAAGAGGCAAGGGATAAGGTCCGATGGGGAAGAGCCAAGAAAAGCCGGGTCATCGACCAGAAGGAAAAGGAAATCACCGCCTATCATGAGGCCGGCCATACCCTCGTGCAATCGATGCTGGAAGATGCCGATCCGCTGCACAAGGTGAGCATCATTCCTCGCGGCCCCATGGGCGGCGCGACGTTTGCCCTGCCGGAGAAAGACCGGACGATCTTCACAAAAAGATATTGTATGGCCCTTTTACAGGTATGCTTTGGCGGGCGAATCGCTGAAGAAATGTTCTGCGACGACGTCTCCAGCGGCGCACAAAATGATATTCAAACCGCCACCAATATTGCCAAACAAATGGTCCTCACCTGGGGCATGAGCCACGCGCTCGGCCCGATCAGCTATGGGCCGGATATGGGGATTAAGGATCTTGTGTACGCGATGCCGTCCGAGAGAGAATATTCCGAAAAAACGGCTGAAGCGATCGACGGCGAGGTCAAAAAAGTCACCGATGAGGCCTATACCAAAGCGAAGGAACTCATTGAAACAAACAAAGACAAACTCGAAGGGATTGCCAAAGCCCTCCTGAAATACGAAACGCTTGATGCCGACGAGGTGCAACTGATCCTGGATGGCGGCTTCCCCGACAAGCCCACCGTGTCTGATTTGCTGGCCGCCGAGCAGGCCAAAAGCGAGCCGTCGAAATCCGAGACCGAGCAACCACAGGAACCATCGGCCGAGTAATCCTCGTCTACCCGGATGACCTCGAAGCATCAATGCGGATAGGAGACCTTACGATGCTCAAAGATACATTCCACAGAAAGTGGATTGGGGCCGTCCTCATATTTGCGTTGCCCTATTATGCCCTCGGCCAAATCACAAGCGAACCGAACGCACCAACGGATTCGAATGACACATCCGGCATTGAATTAGCCCGTTATGAGCAGGAATACTCCTCCGTCCGCTTCGTGCCCACTCGCATGGACGAGCAGCCCGGCGTCGCGGTTATCTTCACGGGAACCCACGACCTGCACTATTATGCCCGCCCGGAAACCGCGCCCGCGCCCGACTTTAATCTAAAGATTTCAGCACAATCCTCGGCCCTGGAATTTGGGGATGCCGTTTTTCCACAATGGGAGATTTTTACCGATCCTGTTGGGAACAAGGTTGAAGTGTACGCCGGCGATTTTACCGTCTTCGTCCCCATCACGTCCGTTAAAGCAGCCGCGGATGTCACTGCCGCTGATATCGAAATCACGATCAGCGGAATGACGTGCACGAGCATAGCCTGCCTGCCGCCTTTCGAGAAAGCGCTGGCAACTCAAATCGACTATAGCCAACGTGATTCCTGGAGGCAGATTGGCTATGATGCCTCGAGTGACACCAATGCCGCCGTTGGAGCAATCGAGGAGCCAAGCTATTCGACCTGGTTTGCTCTGGGTCTGGCCTTTATTGCGGGATTGGGATTGAACTTGATGCCGTGCGTTTGGCCGGTCTTGCCCCTGATTATTATGCGTATCGTGGAACAGGCCA
>Ga0272441_10013288_pt1 | contig 11864 bp, 8 predicted proteins | sample SSMProp6N_FD_193582 | JGI IMG/M metagenome (GOLD analysis project Ga0272441, IMG submission 193582) | Marine sediment archaeal communities from Little Sippewissett salt marsh, Falmouth, MA, United States - SSM-Prop-6N | ecosystem: Environmental > Aquatic > Marine > Wetlands > Sediment ...
TATGTCAATTTGGCCTGCATGGTGGTTGCTTTTTTTGGTCGTAAAGGGACAAGAGAACTGTCACCGGCCAGACCCTGCGGGGTAAACCACTTTCTTCCGTACAAATACCCGGTTTCTGAAAGAAAACGTCCGTTTACAAAGAAATTCATTTTCTTGCCCAGAAAAGGCACGGGACCCGAAAGGGTACCCCGGATATCATACTGCGGATTTAAATCCTTTAACGGATTTTCCGCCTGGTCCACCATCACCGGAATTTTGGAAACAGGATTGATGACCGGGTTAAAGCCGGTCATGACATCATAAATATGGTTGCTGCTGACATAATCGCCAAGTGAACCCTGAATTTGCCCGGTATATTTATCATCGCCTTCTTTGGTTACAATATTCAGAATAGCCGACATGGCATTGCCGTACTCGGCATTAAAGGTCCCGCTGATCAATTGCATTTCCTGAACGGCATCACTTTCAACGTCGATTCCTCTGCTTCCATCAAGAGATGTTATGGTTACGCCGTCAACCATGTATGTGATCTCGCCACTTCGGCCGCCGCGGACATGAAATTTACCGCCCGACTGGACAACACCGGCCTGCAGATCCAATACCTGGTTCACCGACTGCACAGGGAGGGCTCCGATTTCCTCGGCGCCAACCGCCGCCATGGAAGAGGTCATGTCCATCTGTACAATTTCTCTCTCGGCCACAATTGTCACTTCTTCCCCACCGAGTACCATAGTTGACAGTGAAAAATTAATTTTTGTGGTCAAATCAATTTTTACGAGTATGTTTTGTGTTATTTGTGATGTGTAGCCAATCATCATCGCCTTTAGCTCATAAACACCCGGCGGAATATTGAGGATCATGTACCGCCCGTTCACGTCGGTCGCGGCGCCCATTGTTGTTCCTGCCACAACAATATTTACCCCGGGTAATGGTTCTTTTGTTTCACTGTCCACAACCGTCCCCGTTATTTTACCGGTTGTGCCCGCGAACAATGTCCCGGCGATGAACAGAAAGAAACAAAAACCGACAATTGTTAACACTTGTTTACTCTGCATGTTTTTTCCCTCTTTTATTGATTTTACAATTTAAAACGATTTTTTATCTAATAATCCAGATTTTTATAAAACTCTATTTTGACCTGTTTGAAAAAAGGCGCCTGTTTCTCAAATAATTTTTCATGCGCTTCATCACCATTGAAAAAATCAAGCACTTTGTAGGCCGTTTCAATATCCTCGAACTCACACTGCCAGATCAACGTATTACACGGCTCGGCCGCCGAAATGGGCTGCAACCGCGTTCCCTTGGGATAGTCCGGGCGGTTTTTCTCCAGTTCGGCAAACTTTTTCTCCAGTTCCATGAATTCATTTTCTTTTGTGGGATCAAATTGCTGCATGATTCGCATTGTAATACTCATAACTCATCCTCTAATAATCTGATGACATTTTTTTTTATATTTCCATCTGAAAATTCGGCTAATTTAACAAGAGAGTTTTTATCCAACTCCCAATTGATCGTATGCGGCGATTGAACCGACACCCCTGCCGTCAAATTTGCCAGGTGCTGGGCATCCTGTAACGATAAACCCCCGGTTAATCCCGCAACAAGTCCGGCCAGAAAAGCGTCACCCGCGCCGGCCGTGCTTTTAACATCCGTTTTAAGCGCCGGTACATGATTGAGTGTTCTTCCGTCCCAGGTCCAGCTCCCTCTGCTGCCATTGGTAATGGAAATACTCAGCCGCGGATTAATTTCACTGAACGTTTTTGTAACCGCCTTAATAACTGTAAGGGGATCATTATCTTCAATTGTCATATCGACTGCCGCGGCTGCTTCATCGATATTAATGGCCAATAAATCTATATTTAAAAATAATCCTGATTGCATGACATAAGACATCTCTTCGGATGTAAAAGATGCGACACGAAAAAAGTGATGCTGCGCCCCCAATTCAAGTAACATTTCACGCGCCGGCATGGGCGCTTCCGGTGCGGCCAGAACAATTCCCGCATGGGCATATCGTTCAAATTCGGGCAAAGCTTTTTTGACATAACCGGCGTCAATCTTTGAGCAGGCGGAATCATTTGTCGTCATATTACCACCGCTTCCGTCAGGATACACAAAACAAAAAGAAAAAAGCGTCGGGCTGTCCTTGTCATATTTTACAAAACTCAGGTCCATACCCACATCCCGCATCTCATCATATAAAGTTCTGCCAATGTCGTCATCACCTATTTTCCCGACGGGTATGACTTTAAAATCCTTACCCAGCAATACCTTGACATAATGTGATATAATATGAAGCTTACAGTAATCCCGTGTATCCAGGAAGCGGCCGCCGCGGCTCTCTTCCCTGCCCAGCGTAAAATCGCCATCCAGCAGAAAAAACCTGCCCGAACCGATCCCGCCGACGCCGATCATGGCCTTATAACGGCAGTTATTGATATTTATTTTTAACGGTTTCATCTTTTCCTGTTTGATTTGTGAAATTACGGCAACATTAATGTATTCCCAAATCCCATTCGGGGTGTGTACTGACGGGATGCGTCGCGGTTTCAATGGTTGCCGTTATCAGAGCATCGGGATGCTCCTGCAACAGTGTTATCGGATATTCCGGCGTGACGGGAGCGAAAAGCGCTACCCGCAGCGCGGTTTGTTTCCACGCGCCGGTATCACTGAAAACACGAATTTTCTTCGCGGACAGGCATTCTTTCATTCCCAGGGTCACCGACATGGGCGGTACAAACTGATAAGCCGCGCCAAATGTCCGCTGCGCCAGCGCTATTATCGTATCGATGTTGTTCTCCTGGATCCGCACAGTCGATTCACGGACATCATCTATGGTCACGTGACTGAACGGGTGCCGACGCGCCTGGTTGTAGGCAACATGTCCGTCCTGGCCCCAGCCGCCGTAGGTGATGTCGATTGGCGCTTCGCCTATCATGTCCCTGACCTTATCGATATTATTCGCGTTTAACCAGATCCTGTTCTCTTGCTTTACAGCAAGCTCCGGGCTTACAGTACCATAAAAAAACTCTTCCATGAATCCGCGAAAGCTGTACGGGTGTTTGCGGGGAAGCTCGCGTCCCTGCCAGTCGAGACATTCATCCATGTGAAATACAACAAGCCCCTTCAAACTGACTTTTTCGGAATTCACCAGTTCCGTAAATGGCTTGTACCAGCAACTTGGGCCGCAGGGGATAATGGCCCTGGTCATTTCACCTTTATTATTATGTTCTAAAATCTCATCCACTAATTCCCGCGCCATGATCCTGCCCATATCCGCGGAATCTTTACATAACCGGAACGGCGTTCTCAACTGCGGATGGTGCTGCAATTCATCATTTGGGATTTTGCACCATGTATATAAATCCTGCGGTTTAATTATACTCAATATTCTTTACCTCATAAATTTCATTTTTTATTCCTATTCAGCCAACAGGTAAATGGCCACAAAAGCGAATACCATTCCGACTATAATGACCGGATGCGGAATGACGGAATAGATGATCAGTGATAATATGACCGTGACAACAGGGGCCAACGACATCATCGGCACGACGATAATGGCTTTGCCGTAACGTATCGAATAAGCGAAAAAGAGATACCCTATGGCATTCAAAGATTGAATGAGCACAGCCGAGTTTGCGCCCTTTAATCCCCAGTTAATAGTCTGGGTAAAGTCCGTCATGATCAACGCGAAAGGGACCAGCAAAACGGAGCATAACATGGTATAGAACGCAAAACTTTCGGCTTTCATGCTCCCTTCCTTCTCGCTGTCACCGGCAAATTTCATAATAAAAGCCTGTATACCCCACAGAACAAAAACGATCATGGCCAGTAATAACCATAAATAACCCTGCACGGGAGATTGAGTCGGCGGTTGATAGGATAGCATTAAAATGGCCAGGAGAGCAAGGAAAATCCCGATCCACGCGCGTTTGCTCGTGCTTTCCTTTAGAAACAGTACGGACAGAATAACAGTCAAAACAGGATAAAGCGAAATGATCGGGAACACGATATAAGCGGGTCCCATGCGAAGACATTGAAACAGTATCAACTGTCCGCCGCACCCCATAAGTCCCGCGCCCATACCAAGCAGTATGGAACGCCGGTCTTTATCCAGTTTCCAGGAGATAAGCTTTAACGCGACAAGGGCGACAGGGATCATTGTCAGCGCCCATGCCGAATAGCCCAATGTGGCGGGGAAACCCGCTTTTTCCGGTATTTCAATAAAAGCGCCCCAAACACCCCATAATACTGTCGTCGAAATCGCGTAATATAACCAGTTTCTGTTCTTCATCCTGCCTTACTCCATAATTCATAAATATTCGGCATACTATCTGTTGTTAACCGTTCAAAAATTGTTTGAGCGCATTTAAATCTTTTTTCATCGCGTCAATCACTTTTTGTTGCGGAATTTTTAAAATCCGTGCGCCATGGTTCGCGCCGCCCAGATCATATTCCAGATGTATGGACATCGGCGCTTTAATATTGAATTCGCCCGTGAGTTTGAAAAATTGTTTAAAATCAACCATGCCTTCACCTACCGGAACATAGACCAGCTTCCAATTGTTACCTGACTTTTCCCACCGGGAATCCTTGATATCAATCGTATTGATAAAAGGGGCAATAAAATTTAATCCGACAGGCCAGGATTCGGCGCCCTCCACGGTCGCGTGCCGGATGTCATACTGGCTGCCAAGCCATTCAGAATTTATTTCTCTCAGGACCATGCCGAGGTCCCAAACCGACGAACCAAACCACGTTCCCGAATGGTTCTGATACCCGCCTTTGATGCCGTATTGTTTATTCATCGCGGCCAGGTCAATCATTTTGGCTTTAAAATTTTCAAGATTTTTTTCGATCCCAATAGATTTATCATAATGGTACCAGTTCATGCGGTAATATTTAATACCCAATTGACTTGCCGTTTTGAGTATCTTTTCCGTAGTCGGTTGCGCCGCATCACTAATCGCGGTTGACATCATCACGATCTCTATACCGGCCTTTTTACAGGCCTCGGCGGCTCCGGGCAGATCGTCTTCAACTCTTTCCGGCAGTACATGACCTTTCGGACGCACGGTCAAATCCACCCCGTCAAATCCGATTTTAGCGGCTGTTTCCGCCATGCCCTGATAATCCAGCCATTGCAGGTGCTTTGAAAATACCGCTATTTTATGCCCGGTTTTTTGAGATTCTTTTTGTCCCATACTTTTTTCAGCCATTGCTGGCATTGCAAGCAGTAAACCCGCCTGACCGGTTTTAAATAAAAAATCACGTCGAGAAAAATCATTGTTAAATGGAACTTTTATCCGCATGAGCACTCCTTTAATTTTTTATTTGTTTCCCGAAATCCAGTTTATCATCAATACATAATTGGGGAAACGCAGGGACCGGTAAGGGATACGGCACAAATTGCTGAATTGTAAACATGTCGGTTGCGGTTAACTCGATTTTATTGAATTCTTCCATATTAATGTCAATCCGGTGGCTGTATTTCCGTTGCAAACTGTCGGCGTACTCATCAATATAGGTATATGAGCCCGACATACGGTTTTTGTCAAAATTTTCACTCTTTGCCAGTGATTTTAAATATTGTTCCCGGTGAAATTTGGCAACATAAAAATCCTGCCACATGTTGACATTTCTTTTCATCTTTTCCGACTTTTCAATTGTTTTCGCATAAGCTTCCTTGTTCAGATAATGATCCCGCATCAGGTCCACAATGGCCAGTTTGAATTGCTGCAAATACTCATCGGGGGGTATCGTCGGTTGCCGGAATACAAGCGGGTGAGATATCAACAATTCTCTGAATTCCGCAACGGTCCATACTTTGTTATCCATTTTAAAAAACGGGGCCGCCAAAAGCACATCATTATCGTCAAGGTCGTCCATGCTCAATTTTGTTTGCTTCTCGTCATCGTTGTTCATCACTATTTGTTCCCGTTGATCATTCGGCAGATCCTTTTTCGAATATAACTCGGCCATTTTTATTGTCGTTTGCGGTACAAATTCGATTGCCTTGTCCCGCATCACATCTGCAATATATTTGTTCCATAATTCATTTGACTTTCGTTCGACCAGTCTTTCTTTCACAAACCGTTTTCGATCAATCGTTTCCGTTTCCGTAAGCGCCGGTGAATATACAACTCTTTTAATTTTCATAACAATATACTGGTTGTCCTGTAATTGCAGCGGACCAATCACGTCATTTGCCTGCAGCTGTTCGGAATACAGGGCCTGATGAATGACCGGATGGTCCGGGTCTTTAAATTTGATGGTTTTTTCCGGAACAACTTCCGTAAAATCCATAGTATCAAAAACGTCCGCCGCGGAACCGGGCGCTGCCTCAATTTTTTTTCTCACATTATTTGCATATTTTTTATTGATAGTATAATATTCAACCCGGTATATAAAACCAGCCAGTTGCATGGTTCGATTGATCTCGGAAGAGTCCAGAATAACAGGTTCCGCTGCAATTTTATTAAATAACTCTTCCCGCATATACTGTTCTTTTTTTCCTTTGATATAGGCACTGAAATATTTTTGGGCCAATAGTTCGCTCTGCTCACCCTCTTCCAGGGCAAATAATTTTTCCGCGATAAGGGAGTTCAGTGCGATGATCTTGTGCTGTTCCGTTTTGTTTCTACAGTAAAATGGCCGGGGAGTCAGTTCCGCCCGGATCTTAAATTCACTGACCGTGATCGCCCGGTCATCAATCCTGACCAGTACCTTCCGACCGGCGTCCTTTGGACCCGAACAAAACACAACAATCAAAAAACACGCAACAGATAAAAAACGGCTGAATATTTTACAATCTAATTTAGTCATAGATTTTTTTTACTCCGGTATTGCTTTGACCAGCAAATGGTTTTCAAAATTCACTTTTAATTGACCGGAGCCCTTAACTCTGCCGATCTCTTTGTCATTGGCATAATCATAAATAATATAATCCCTGTTTTCCAATCCCCTGAACTCAACTTCTCCGTCCCATACCGGCGCATAAAACGCGTAGTACATGATATTGTCTTTTTTCACAACATGTGTTTCCGGTTTGTCAAAAGCAATATCATACAGATTCAAATATTTACCATTACTGAGCGTATTATTTTGATATACACCAAGCCATTTTTCAAAATGTTTTTTCCGTTCGGGAGACAGGTAGCACGGGTATTTCACTCTGAGAAATTCCACATTATCCTCGGGCCTGGAGACAAACATCGTTCCCGGAATGCCCCCAACACCGATCATTGAGGGGAAATTCGATTCTTTGTAATATCGTTCCACATGGTCCCCGTAATAGGCAACACGTGGTCCCATTAACGCCTTGACCGTTTTCCCCCTGTGACGGATCTGCCACTGGCTTTTAAAGTCTGATGAGACCGGCTGGTTATAATACGGCATCTTGTAAAACGATGGAAACACACCGCAGGGACAAATTTCCAAAATCGCGTCCGGTTTTATTTTGACGGATTCGTCACAAATAATTTTGTACAGCTCCGGAAGCGATTCAAAGGATTCCGCCGGACAGGTGTGTTTATGGCTTTGGGCATAACAGCGGGGTATGGCGTTAATAAGCTGCTGATCCATTTTAAAACCGTCATAACCCCAGTCGCCGATGAACCTTCTGATCAGTTCCCGGTAATAATCCTGAACCTCTTTAACAGCGGGACAAAGAAAAGCAATCGTGCTGCCGTAATTTTCAAATTCCACGGATTTGCCAGCCCTGTCCTTTAATAACCATTCCGGATGCTCTTTTTGCAGGACCGGTCCGGCCACACAGGGTGTTATCCATAATTTTATTTTGAAACCGTTATCATGAAAGGTTTTTACGAATTTCCGCATATCCTCATCTAAATTGGGGAATGTGTCATCCCTGGGGAAAAAATCGCCGTTATCATAAAACCACCCGAAATCAACGGTGACGACCTTATATCCCAGTTCTTTTAAAAGAGGTATCATATCCGTCATTTTGTGGGTTTCAAAACCAGGCCCGAATCCCCAACCACACCAAATCGCCTCATAAACCGGATCGGAAGGTTCGGTTTTCATCATTTCAAAGCCTTTGCAGGCCATGATTTTTGCATATGTTCTCAAGCCGTTATAATAATCACCGCTATGAACGCCTATAACCGTCGGAATGGTTTTGTAAACATTATCAAATTTGATACGATCCCTGTTATACTCGATGCCGATGTTCAGTAATCCGTTTTTATCAACAATGGCCGGAAGAGATATTAAGGTCGGTTTTTCCCGCACACTGCCGATAAAAAACCCGGTTTCCCTGCTCCAGACATCCAATACCGGCAGGCCGCCGCCGACTTCATCCAACTCTCTTTGCGGCCCCTGGTAATTCTCAAACGCAAAGTCATCCGTTACCGGCAGGATCCAATCCGGTCTGGTATTATACGCACCGCCCTGCAGTATCCAGAACGCGTTTTTATTACTCTTACCATTGACAAGCGAGGCGTCCAGTTTAAAACTGTTATTCACTTCTTTTTCGATAAAAAGCCCCGGCGTCAAATTCACATTCCTGTACTCAACGCTCAATAATGCCGCTTCAGGAAACTTTTCATATATATCCACAAAAATTGTCTTTTCAATCAACGAACCGGACGGCCCCTCCGCTGTTCCTGATAGTGTGAGCCGGTTACCTTTTCCAAACTCGTTATTGAGTGGTTTGAAATCAATTTTTTCTTCATTCACTTTAAAATTTTCAACTCTGGTACCATTGATCACAAGGTAATGCGGAACATTATCCTCCTTTATGATCGATAACAATTTATTATCCGTTTTCCGGTACACATTGCACTTTATCCGGTTGTCAAATTTTATCTTAATTATATTGCTTTCAAAAATATACATCCCATTCTCATTGGAAAACTGAATATTATTTCCTTTTTGAGAACATGACAAAAAAATTAAAAACAACAACATACAACCATAAATAAACCTGTTGCCCATAAAATCCTCTTTTCCTTTATTCAAATGCGGTTGTCATATAATAATACAGTCTATCAATACCATACTTTTCGATTTTATTTAATTGTTTTTATTTATTTCCATCTTTTTGCCGGAAACAAAACACTGTTTTATTTTTATATCACCCTTTTTTATATCAACAAAGGGCTTTCCGTCTTTGAGTCCAGCCGTGCCGAATCCGGATGCCGTTGATAAAAAACTCGTAAAATTATCACCGATCCTGGAATCGAAATACAGCGTTTTATCAATCGCGTCATAACGGATACCGGTTAACGCCTGGATCAACCCATAACTGGACATAGCCCGGGCGTACCAGTGACCGCATTCGTATTCATTGAACGGATTGCGGATAATCCCGTTATATCGCGTCCGGCATGTTCGCACGATATCAATGCCTTCCTCCACCATTCCCTCCAAAACAAGGTGAGACGCAACCTGGTATTCGATCCCGGTCCAGACTTCATTACTATAGACAAACGGGAAAGTTGGCTCACCCCCTTTGGGCCATGTACACAATAACAGGCCGCCGTCTGTGCCCATAGCAAAGGAAGGCCGCTGCGGATTGACATGATCTAATAAACTTTTCCTCATATTATATTTATAAACAGAAGCAAGATGACTTTTCACTTTTTCGGGATCAATAATAACGTCCTCAATACCACACATTCCGGCGATCCATAGTCCCAGCACTCCATCAGACATACAGCCATTACCATATTGATATTTTGGCCCCTCTATTTCCAGAATCTTTATCGCTTCGGGAGAATACTCAACATTCCAGGCGCCTTTTGCCGATTCCAGCGGGTCCTTTGCCTGCAAGCCTTTCCATTTCACTTTCTGGATAAAATATTCACCATTATATAATTCCGTTTCCATTAAGGCTTTGCCTTTTTGCAGAATTTCCTGATACAATGTCACATCCTGATCGAGCGCCTCTCCAATTTTGGATATCGCTGATAACGCCCCCAGATAAAAACCGGTACACATGCCCTCCGGGCCCCAGAATTCAATATCGTACGTGTTATGATGCGGCTCCTCCAAAACCCCCTTGTGTTTTGGGTCCCATGTTTTTATACAATAATCCATACTTTGTTTAACCTGCGCCCACATTTTATTCAACCAGACCGTGTCTCCCGAGATCCGCCACTCCCGGTGAATTTTCATGATACCGCCAAGCTGGCCGTCTGCGGCGGCGTGCCGCCCCTCGCCGGCGGGACGGATTGGAAGGGATGAACGAAATTTCTGAAAACCCGCTTGTGTCTGGCTTTCATGAAACTCGGTTTCCCTCAACGTTCTTTCCAGGGATGGAAACAAGTGCGGTATAGCCTGAGCATAGTTCCAGACATGTGTGCATGATCCGGCGCAGCAGCCAAGATCGTCATGGCAACCCTCCCAGGCCCATAAACGGCCGTCAGTTTGACGAAGCACGGTTGGGGATTTGAGTATCGTTAAATTCGCGGCAACAGCTTCCAAAACCTCACCCGGGAGTGTGGACTCGTAAAAAGCACTTGTAAATAGTCTTGTTTTTTCCAACAGTTCATCATAATGCAGCCGCCAGTATTTGGCCAGTTCATAAATACTTTTATACCGTCCGGCGTACCAGGGCACATGTGTTTTGGGTTGACTGCCTTTTTTTTCAATAGTGGAATTTTCCGGTTCCAGAGTCGGTCCCCTGCGTAAATTCGTGTGCGGAACATACCAGCAGAACATGAGCCGGATGGTTTTTTTCTCGCCCGGTTTTAATACGAATGGGACAAATAGAGATGCGCCGGCGGTTTTCCCGTCTACGGAAGGATTTTCGACGATTTGGCCGTTTTGAATGTTTTTCCAGTTCATGGTCATGGCGTCAAACCAGCCGCCCCTGAACCAGCGGTAGCTAACTTTGGCATTATCATCGTCCGTAAAAAAAGCAAATCCCCCTTGGTAATGCGGATTTTCTTCGGCGCCGTCCTGCCATAAAAGGAATCCGTCCTGAAATTCCTTTATCGATTCGCCTTTTACAAAACTCCGGCCCCATTCATCCGGAAGCGCGATATGCATAAAATTTTCAGAATGAAACGAAAATACCGCCTCCCGGGTATCTTCTGTCGGATTGGTAAAATGATACTCCAGGGCGCCGACCGGTAAACTGGAATTGTCCGGGTCACCCGGTATAAACGGACTCCATCCGCTAATATCCACTTTTAAGGGTATTGAATCATCCGTGAGATTTATTTTCCCGAACGGAAAGTGGGCTGTAAAGGTCGCGTCTGCAAATCTTGGAAAACCGTAGCTGGTTCCGCCCAGTCCGTTGCCGCTGTTGGGTTTGCCGAAATATTTCCATTTTGGAACCGGTCCTTCAATCACCTTTGCGACATTTTCCTTTTCCCCCTTGACACATAACGCGGCGTATATAAGGGGTTCATAAAAAATATCCGGCGTGTTCCTGACCGAGACATGGGAGATCGACCCGGTGCCTTCCAGACAAACCATTCCGGCGCCGATACCGCCAATCGGAAAAGCAACCCGGTTTAAATAAGAGCCGGAATAACTGCCGTTATATTCCCTGCCTGCGGATTCTTTGCCGCTAAGAATACCGCCAAACAACAAACAAAAAAATGTTAGTAAAATCAGGTTAGTTTTTATTTCATTTTTCACAATAAAATCTCCGGTCAATTAATAATTTTAGTGGGTAGACTTTTCCATTCATTTGATAAAAACCATTTTATTAAAATCCACTACCCTGCGGCCGGATGCGGATTGACACTCCATTCCACAAATATACACACCGCTCGAGACCACCTGCCCGGACCGGCCCGTTCCATCCCACTTTACCGTATAATCGCCGGCTGACAAATTACAGGTCAACAGATCTTTAATAATCCGGCCCCGCGTATTATAAAGAG
>Ga0272441_10013291_pt1 | contig 11862 bp, 10 predicted proteins | sample SSMProp6N_FD_193582 | JGI IMG/M metagenome (GOLD analysis project Ga0272441, IMG submission 193582) | Marine sediment archaeal communities from Little Sippewissett salt marsh, Falmouth, MA, United States - SSM-Prop-6N | ecosystem: Environmental > Aquatic > Marine > Wetlands > Sediment ...
AATATCGCCTGGCATCAAGTCCGGTGTAAACTGTATCCGGGAAGCGTCCCCGCCGAAACAGGCCGCCAGTGAGCGCGCCAGCAGGGTCTTGCCCATTCCCGGAAGTCCCTCCACCAAAAGGTGTCCTGAGCAGAAGAGTGCAATCAGGACGGAAGAGACCGCCTCCTCCTGTCCGATAAAGACCCGCCCAATCTGTTCACGAATGGTCTGCCCGATCTGAAAAAAACGGTCTACCGATGTCTGGTCCAGTTTCATTTCCATTTTCGTATCCTTTCAGCAATTCCAATATAGCTGCGAAACTCCTCTTCAGGGAGTTTTCCGCTGTTTTCCAAAAAGAACCGCGCCTCTTCTCCGGAGAGATTAAAGAACCGGGTCAGGAGCTTTTCCTGCTCTTCCCGGGAACGTTTTTCAAAAGCCGGGAGAACGGCATGTATATTACGCAGCGCATCCTCACGCATATCCCGTAATAGCACATCCCCTCGTTCCTGTTTGATGAAAAATCTGCCCACGGCGCTTACATGTTCGGCGAAGTCGACCTCCCGATGATCTCCGCTATAGAGTATCGGACCGAAGCGGGGAGCAAAGGTCCATATCATTACAGCCGCACAGAGAGCGACCGACAGCAGAATCATCCAGCCCTCCCGGACCATCACCAGCAGAAGGGGTGGAAACTCCTCCGCCCTGAAAAACCAGACTTCCCTACCCTCTCCCGTTGCCAGGGCCCAGAAGAAGCGCAGGTTCTCCCGCTCCTCTATGCGTGACGAGTAGGCGAAAAAGGGTCCTCCGGCAGCAACCAGGCTGCCGCGGCCGTATTTTACCGCCATAACATGGGCATCTCCGTCACGGGGATACCGCCACAGGACATCCGCACCGGTTTCCGGAGTAAAACAATACCGCGGATCAACATCTACACCCGACTTTTGCTCATACTGCGCAGCTTCTCTCCCGCTTTTTTCAACCCGTATACCGACTCCTTCGATCACGGCCTCAACGAGTCCTCCCTCCCCCATCTCCAGGGCCGGGACGTTTTGCTCAGCATCCCCGGATCCGAGAAAACAGACGCAGCGTCCGCCCCTGCTGATCCATTCCAGAATATGTTCGTCCACATTCTCATCCATGCTCCTTTCACCCCTGAATACAAAGAGGGTCGCCACCTCTTCGGAGAGAGATTCGAGCTCGTAGGTATTGGGCAGATTGCGGACCCGGTATCCCTGCCCCTCCAGTAAAAGCTGTCCGGCCAGAAAGGGGTTCTCGCGTGCTTCTCCAGAGTATCCCCGGTACCGCTGATACTCCTCCCGCTCAAAACCGAAAATGAGCAGCACCGCCAAGCCCGACAACAGCAGAACGATAACAGCAGAAATCCAGAGATGAGCGCTCTTTCGTCTCATTTTTCCGCCTCCGCCTGCTCCCATTCCAAAGATTGCCTTCGGAACTCATCTTCCCCCGGAAGGGTCTCCCCATACGCCCAGCGTTGCCATACGCCGGTCGTACTGCGGAACAAGGCTGGCAGCCGGTCTCCCGATATGTTCTTTTCAAAAAAACGGCAGCGCTCCTCCTCGGTAGCGCTCAGGGGCAGGCGGAGCTTTCCCTTCCGCTCGAGTAAGCATAGGGCCCCGAAATAGAGGGTCTCCACGGCCATGCGCTTTCTTCCCCGTTGCCACCCCTCCAAAGCCCGTCCGGCGAAGCCCGCCGGCTCTTCCCGATATGTGAGCTGCGGCCCCGGAGAGGATTCTTGCCGTACAGGCGAGGGGCCCGTTTTCCCCTTCTTTCGAGTGAGAATGGCCTCCGTCAACCATGGGCCGTAGCGCAGGTAGGTAAGGAAGAGGAGGACCAGGATGACCCCCCCAGCTATCCACGGAAGAATTGTATTGAACCTCCGGAGAAGGTCTTCCATGATCCCGAGTCCCGGGATATCCGGATTCCACGCTTTTCTCTCGTCAGGACCTCCCTTCCACCTCCAGCGAACAGCCGTTTCATACTCCTGAAATTGCTTCTGCTCCATTATCTCTTCCAGGTCCCCCTGCAAAGTCCGGTACTCCTCAGGCGTCACCGCCTTGTGAAGCTTCGCCGGCAGCTCGCCCACAGGCAGCTCATCCGCAGGCATGGACGGAGTACCCGGGCCGAACAGAAAGGCCCCCAGAAAAAAAACAGCGAAAATACCCGGCAGTTTTGTTGCTCCGCGAACAGTCGGATCCTTACGGAGCTCTCGATCAACTCGGCCCCTGCGGCGGGATTTTGCAGACCTGGAGATTCTCTCCGCCATCGACTTGAAAGAACGTTCGAGGTCCCAGCCCTCGATCCTGATCCGACGATTTATATAGAGTCCGAAACCGGAGGCAGCATGGAAGGGAGCGCTCAGGCCCACGGCAACGGTATACATGAAGAGGAGAAGCAGGGATAGTATGTGGTTGCCCCCTCTTGCGGCGCTGGAAAAAAAATCGACCGAAAAAAGCCATTCCGCCATTACCGCAAAACCGAAAAAGGCGCCCCATTCAATGCACAGGACCGCTATTCTCACCGCTGAGGCATGCCACAGCCATTCCGTCCGGATAATCCTGCTCCGTGCCGAGAATCCTTTTCCCCGCTGTCTTTCCAACATACGAACGGGTAGGATGTACATGCACCACGGCAGAAAGCGAAACCAGGTCAGTTCGGAAAAGATCGCCAAGGGCCGGGTGCTCACCGCAGCTTTAAGGATTTCCAAGGCTCTTCTCTTTTTCCCGATCATGACCTCCCCGAATGAGAGAACAGCCGCCCTGTCGGCAATAGGTTTGCAGAACCAGATGACGGCTATCCCCAGCCATGGACTCTTTCCGGAAATGAGAGTTGCAATGACAACAAAGGGGGTCATGAGCAGTCCCCAATTGCGGTAGATCTCCAAATGACTCCGCAGCAGAATAATACCCGAGTCGATAGCCTCCCAGGCGCTGCGCTCGCGGACAACGACGGCCTCACTCTGCATCTTAGCGCCTTCCGGACAGCCAAAAATAGAGGATATTCAAGACCGCCGCTGTAACGGCGAACGCTGCCTTTATCTCGAAGGATAACGGCCGGGCAGACCAGAAAGCCTCAATGACCGCGGCAACAAAAAGCATGCCGGCCCCTCCGTAGACCAGGGGCAAAGCCCTGTCCGCTGCCCGTTTCAAAGCATCCCTTCTGCTCAGGTTCCCGGGAGCAGTCAAAGCCCACCCCATTTTCAGGCCGGCGACTCCGCAGAGGACAAAGGCATTCAGCTCGATAAAACCGTGCCCGATGACGAAAGAGAGAAAAGTCGATTGATAGCCCATGTGTATAAGATGGGCCCATACGGTGCCGAAAAAGACCCCATTGAAGATGAGTATCAGGAGGCTGCCGATCCCGAAGAAGACCCCGCCGGCAAAGATGCGAAACCCGATGGAGACATTGTTATAAATGTAAAAGGCGAACATCCCCGCATCGGTGTTTTCATCGCGCTGATGATGCAGCCGTTCACCATCCGGATCGTACATCCGTTCCAGCGATACCAGAGTATCCTCTCCGGCGATTATATAGGCTGCCTGCGGATAGGTTCGAACGAGGAGGTAACTGAAAAACCCCAGACCGTAAAACAGCAGCGCCGTCAGGATAACCGCACTGATAGTGTCCCGTACCGTACGGGGAAAATCTATCCGCCAGAAACGAATTATCCTCCGGATAGAGAAAGGCCGCGCCTTGTACAGTAGACGATACCCGGCATGGACCAGACGGTTGAGTCGGGAAATGAGGGCCGGTGAATAGTTATTGGCCCTTGCCACCGTGAGGTCCTGACACAGGGCGAGATAGAGTTCGGTGAAGGATTCCGCATCCAGGCGTCTCTCCCTTCGACCCCGGTAGGTGAGCATTCTCTCAAACCGCACCCATCTCTCCTTCCGGTTATCAATAAACGCCTGCTGTTTCACTTATTACCCTCTATGTCCGGCCCCATCGGCCTGCTCCTTTTTCTCAGGACGTATCCGCTCATCCGCCCCGCCGGCCGAGGAAAACCTCCCCTTCTCAGGTTCGCCTTTGATCCATTGGGCTACCGCAAGGAGACGAATCCCTGCATTATACGGCATAGACGGGAGGATCGCCGGATTGACGTTATCGAGGATTCCGGCCAGCTCCTCAGCCCTCTGATCGGTTAACAGGGGAAGCCTTTCGGCAAAGGAGAGGATGGCTTGCTGTTCCGCGACCGTAAGCCCGACCTGAGGCGGCACCGGCCGCAGATCAAGGTTAAATGACCAGCCGCTTTCGAAAAAAACCACGGGGGCCGTGTAGACCACCATGGTACCCGCAGCGTGGTCGCCGATACGCCGGAATCCCCTGGAACAGAACATCACGACAAAGCCGATGATGTAGTTGAACAGAAACCCATCGGCGGCGCGTAAAAGATTGCGGACCATGGCTGCATTCCAGGTCAGCGCGGTACCGTTGTCCCGGATAACCCGGATCCCCATTACCTTCTTTCCCGGAGTCTGACCGTCCATTGCCCCCTCAAACAGGGTAAAATAGAACCATTCAAAAAGAAAAATGATCAGCATGATCAACCAGGTACCGCTCGAACCGGTCATGGTCAGGATGATGAGGATCGGCAGGAGGACCGTGATTCTGATAGCCCCGTCGATAATAAAGGCGATAAAGCGGACCACAGGACCAGCTGAATGAAGCTCGATCTCAACCCCTTCAGGGGTCCTCTGAATACACAGGCTGTCCCGGTCCGTCACCGCTCACCGCCTCCTTTATCTTTTGGGATTACAAATCACTATTTATACCGATGGCCGCAGCAAGCACAACCGCCAGGATCCCCAGACCGAAGCCGACAATTACAAGGATACCGCTCAACTTCCAGAAAGCCTTCTGATTTTTCAGCGCAGTCTCCATGTCAACCGTGCGTGCCGATTCAAGAAAGCGGCTGATGGATGACGCATATCGACTCAGATGGAGAACCGGAAAGAGGTAAAGCGCCGCCATTGCAAGGTATACTATTCCCATCAGGAGGCCGTATCCAAATCCCAAATTTGAACCGCCGCTGATGATCATCACAAGAGAAGCAATCACCATGAATGTCACCCCGATAAAACCGAGGACCGAAATGAACCTCACCCAGGGCCTGGTCTGTTTCAGATAGAGGGCCATGGTTTCCGTGTAGTCGCCCCCTGCCCTGGGGACCGATTCCGCCTTCAGTTCCGCCTCCGGCGCCTTGTAAGGATTCTGATCATCTGTCATGGGAATCTCCTTTACATATCAGTAGATACTGTTTTTATTCATACAGCATATTCGTTGACACCCACCGAGTCAATAAAAAGAATGTAACCGCCGTAGATATCCCGCCCGATTCAGGGTTAACAAGGTACGGAAAAAGTACTGAAAAACAATGTTGACAGCAGAAAAAACCCGGTGTAGTCTTGATCATATATTGTATACAATTTTGTATATAATTTTGTATTCACCTTGCATATTCCATACAAAGGAGCGTGCAGAAGATGAAATTAAAAGCAGCCGAAAACTTCGAACCGTCCGATGACCGACGGATCATCTCCCTTGAGCAGTCTACATCCGGGAACAAACAGCACATCGCCTATGAGTATCTCAAGGAATCGATCATATCCGGGAAATATCCCCCCGAGAAACCTCTGATCGAACGGGAACTCTGTGATGCGCTAGGAGTCAGCCGGACTCCGGTCCGGGAAGCGCTCCGGAGGCTGACAAGCGAAGGATTGGCGGAGTCGTTTCCGGGCCGGGGTGTCTTTGTTTCCCGCGTAAACCCCGAAAAGGCGACCCAGTTATACGAACTGAAAGAGGCCCTTGAAGGCATGGCCGCCAGGCTCTGTACCGAACGGATGAGCGACGAAGAGATCCAGGAGCTCCGGGAATGCCTCCAGGCCCATACCGAAGCCCTTGAAAACGATGAGATGGCGGCTACCGCCGATCTGGATCTTCGCTTTCACGTCCTACTGATCGAGGGCGCACGCAGTCCCATGCTGGAACAACAGGCCAAAGGAATCCTTCTTCAGACCAGACGCCTTGCACAGCTTTCCGTATACGATCCGGACAGTACGACCAAATTCATTGCCCAACATACCGCTATCTACGAAGCTATCCGTTCACGGGATGCCGAAGAGGCCGAGAAGGCGCTCAGCGCCCATATTTCCGCCATCAAGAAATTCCAGAGAGAAAGGTGGAAACTCCTCTTCTGAAAAGGCGCGGAACGGTCGGGATAGCAGAAAAACCTGTGTTCCGCGGCCTCAGGCAGTTTGGGAGGGTCGGACAGTTCAAGGGGCCGGCCCGGCAAACAGGAATATCAAGCTGTCTAACAGCATGTTGATATTTAACAATAGGAGGAGATGGATGACTATCTACGACAGGCAATTTATCAACGGCGTCTGGCGGGAAGGCCGCGGCGCTTCGGTACTGAGCAACTACGATCCTCTGACCGGAGAATTGCTGTATACCTATAAAAGCGCCGGGCTGGAAGACCTGAACGACGCGTATGCTGCGGCGGAGGCGGCTCAGAGAGAGTGGGCCCCTCTGCTCCCCAATGAGAAGCAGGCCTATCTCGAGAGGCTCATTGAGGCAATCCGGTTTTACAAAGAGGAGATCTACGACCTGCTGGAGCACGAAGTCGGCAGTTTTATCTCCAAATCGGACTTCGAATACACTACCTGTATCGAGTTCGTACGCGAGTGCATCTCCTTTCCCCACATGATGGAAGGGAAGATCCTCCCCTCCATCACCCCGGGCAAGGACAACTACGTATTCAAGGAACCGAAGGGGGTCATCGGTGTTATCGCGCCGTGGAATGTTCCCCTCGTGCTAGCCATGCGCAGCGTTGTGCCGGCCATCGCAACCGGAAACGCCGTAGTGCTCAAGCCCTCATCCGATACCCCCGGCTCGGCCTTTCTGCTCGGCAAGATCTTTGAACACGCCGGCTTTCCCAGGGGACTCATCAACGTCATCGCGGGAAAGGGGAGCGAAATCGGCGATGCCATGATTACCCACCCGATACCGTCGCTCATCTCCTTCACCGGTTCTACAGAAGTGGGACGCCACATCGGCGAACTGGCTACGGAGCGGCTGAAGGATGTCTCCCTCGAGCTCGGCGGTAACAACGCGATGCTCGTACTGGAAGACGCCGACATCGAACGGGCTGCGGCAGCCGCCGCTTTCGGCGCCTTTTTCAACCAGGGTCAGGTCTGTATGGCCCTCAACCGGGTCATCGCCCTCAAACCGGTCTACGAAGATTTCGTCTCCGCCCTGGTGGAGGCTGTAAAGAGGCTGCCGGCCGGCAAGCTGTCCGACCCAAAGACCTTTATCGGTCCCATGATCAACCGGACACAGGTCGAGTCGGTGGAAAAACTGGTCCGGGAGACCATCGACGCCGGCGCCACCGTAGCCCTGCAGGGCCGCACCGAGGGAAACATCATCCACCCCTGGATCTTCTCGGACGTCACCATGGATATGCCCGCCGCGGCGAAAGAGGTTTTCGGCCCCGTCTGCTGCGTGATCAAGGCCGGGGATGAAGACGAAGCCGTCGAACTGGCCAACACCTGCGAGCACGGTCTCTCGGGGAGTGTCTTCACCCGGGACCGGTATCGAGGGATACAGGTTGCGAGAAGGATCAGGACCGGTATGGTCCATGTCAACGATCAGTCCATCAACGATGAACCCCATGTTATGTTCGGGGGCGAAAAAGCCTCCGGCATAGGCCGTTTCAACGGCAAGTGGGTAGTCGACAAGTTTACCACCGACCGCTGGATCAGCGTGCAGCGGGAGTACCGGTTCTAAGAATACTGTGTGTGGCGGAAAACAGCGGCCGGCGGCGGTCACGACGAGATTCGGGACCGCCATTTTTTATCTCCCTTTGTGTCCCCGAAACGGCACCTTAATTTAGACCCCCTCGAGGGCCCCGGCCAGGTCGGTTTTGATGTCATCGATATGCTCGATCCCGATGGAGAGCCGGATCAGCTCCGGCGCCAGACCGGCCGCCCGCTGCTGCTCGTCGCTCATCTGCGAATGGGTGGTTCCCGCCGGGTGGATCACCAGGCTCTTGGCGTCTCCCACATTCGCAAGGTGCGAGAAGAGCTTGAGCCCGTCGATAAAGCGCAGGCCGGCCTCGCGGCCCCCTTTTATCCCGAAGACCACCATGCCCCCGAAGCCGTTCCGCAGATACTTCGCGGCTACTCCGTGGGAGGGATCGTCCTCGAGCCCCGGATATCGCACCCAGTCGACCTTCGGGTGGGCCTTCAGGAACTTGGCCGTCTCCATGGCGTTGAAACAGTGCCGCTCCATCCGCAGGGACAGGGTCTCCAGTCCCTGCAGAAAGATCCAGGCGTTGTCAGGGGAAATAGCTGCGCCGAGGTTCCGCAGGGCCCCGGTGCGCATCTTGGTCACGAAGGGACTCATGCCTTCCCCGGACTCAAGCTCTGCCCACACCAGCCCATGGTAGCTCTCGTCAGGCTCGCTCAGGGCCGGGAACCGGCCTCCAGCGGACCAGTCGAAGGTTCCCGCGTCTATCACCGCCCCGCCGATGGCGGTCCCGTGTCCTCCGATCCACTTGGTCAGGGAGTGGATGACGATATCCGCGCCGTGTTCGAAGGGACGCAGCAGGTAGGGACTGGTAAAGGTCGAATCGACAATGAGTGGCATCCCGCGGCTGTGGGCCAGCTCGGCGAGTAGTTCGATGTCGCAGACCTCCAGTCCCGGATTGCCGATAGTCTCGACGAAGATCGCCTTTGTTTTTTTATTAATCCGCTCTACTATTTTCTCAGATCTGCCCGGATCGACAAAGCGGGTGGTGATACCGAACCGGGGCAGAATGTGATCAAACATGGTGTACGTCCCGCCGTAGAGATTACTCAGGGAGACGATCTCATCTCCCTGCCCGGCCAGATTGATGATCGAGTAAAAAACCGCGGCAGTCCCCGAGGCCAGGGCCAGGGCGGCCTTTCCGCCCTCCAGCGCTGCCAGACGCTTTTCCAGGACCTCCTGGGTCGGATTTCCGATCCGGGTGTAGATGTTTCCCGGCTCTTCCAGGGAAAAGAGGCGCGCCGCGTGGCCGCTGTCCCTGAACTGGTATGCAGTTGTACGATAGAGCGGCACCGCCCGGGAACCGGTATCACTGTCAACGGTGTGTCCCTCATGGAGGGCCAGGGTCTCGAATTTTCTCTCTCTTTTATCCATAAAAAAACCTCCTATTGCAAAGTAAACAGATCGTAGGGAGTCTGCTGGTATACACAGTAGTTTATCCAGTTGTGAAACAACAGGTGGGCGTGGGCCCGCCAGGTCACCACCGGTAGGGAATCCGGATCGTCACCGGGGAAGTAGTACTTCGGCTTCTCTATATGCAGTCCCCTTCCCCTGTCCCGCACATATTCCGCCTTCAAGGTATCCCGGTCATATTCAAGGTGGCCGGTGACGAAGATCTGCCGTCCCTCTTCGTCGGCCACGACACAGACCCCCGCCTCGTCGGACTCGGAGAGAATGGAAACGCCTTCCGCCCCCTCCACATCCTCCCGCCTGATGGTAGTATGCCGGGAATGGGGAACATAAAAAAGATCGTCGAATCCCCGGAAGAGGGGCAGGCGGTTGTGATAGACCTGGTGGGGAAATACCCCGAACAGCTTTTCCGGCAACGGATACTTGGGTATGCCGTAGTGGTAGTAGAGCCCGGCCTGGGCCCCCCAGCAGATATGAAGGGTTGAAAAAACGTTGTGCTTCGAAAACTCCATGATCCGGGTCAGCTCCTCCCAGTAGTCGACCTCTTCGAACTTCACCGTCTCCACCGGCGCACCGGTGATAATCAGACCATCATAACGTTCCTCCCGGATCTCCGAATATCCCCGGTAGAAACGGTCCAGATATTCCCGGGGGGTATTACGGGGAACGTAGGTCTCCGGATGGACCAGGGTGATATCTACCTGCAGCGGCGTGTTTCCGATCAGCCGCAGCAGCTGCATCTCCGTCTGCATCTTCGTCGGCATGAGATTGAGGACCGCAATCCGCAGGGCCCGGATGTCCTGATGGACCGCCCTGTCCTCATCCATCACGAAAATCCCCTCCCGTTCCAGTCCCTCGCGGACGGGAAGATCATTCGGTATTGTAATCGGCATACAGCGCCTCCTTACCGGGGACACATCATGTCCGCGGATAGTGAAATGAGTATGCGTCGTCTTTTAATCCAACGACGCGTTTTACATGTACATCATCATGGGGTTTGAAACTGTACTGACAGGAAGAGAGCGGTAGGTTTCCGTCCTGCTACTCAGCAGGAAAGCCGTGGGAATATTTACTGCAGAAAAATCCGCCGCTTTAATCATAGCAAAATAGTAAGCTTTTATGGAAAATAAAGCAAGTCCTCAATCGTTTTTTTTAAATGGTACGAAGCTTGTGTAAAAAACCGGACGGCAACAGACCGGTGGGTACAGAAAGCCCCCTATCCCTTCATTTCCTGCTGTAACTCCTGCACAATCCGCTGCCGGTCACCCTCCCGGATCCGACGGATGAAGCCCAGCCTCTCGGGGGTAAGACGCCGCCTTGCCAGCTCCATCAGGTCCTGGTTGGCCACCACATTGTTAGGCGGCATATTCATCCGCTTTGCGTGCCGGTCCCGCACACCGAACAGCCGGCGCAACAACTCCTTCTCCTGTTTTTCTAAATAGCGGTAGCCCTTCATCTTTGTGTGCCGCTGTCCGGGCTTGCGCCGGTAATCCCGGTTACAGACAATCTCGTTCCGCTGTTGAAACTCCTCCAGCAGTCCCGCCGCCTCCAGCCGCTGCAGCAGCTCCCGCTTCAAATCGGGAATATGCAGTACATCATCGATAGCATATTCGATAGCCTCAGGATCTACAGGTCTGCGCAGCCAGTTATACTGCTGGAACCTTTTCTTCCTTTTCGTCTTTATTCCGAGTACCATCTCCAGGACACTGGCATAATCCTTTTTGGGAAATTCGAGCAGATCCGCCGCGGGTCTCAGGTCCAGAACATTCTTTATATTTGTATCGTAGCCGTTGATCAGCAGCGACATATCACTGCTTGCATCCCACATTACCTTTTGCAGGGACTCTTCCTCAAACAATACCTTCAACGCCCCCTTCTCGATCTTCAGAGGGTCGATAATGACCGCTTCGCGGCCGTCATACACCTGGATCAGACAGAGCCGTTCGCCGTACACATGCAGGTTGAACTCCCCCTCCAGGTCGAGGGCTACGGAAATCGGACCATCAGCCTTCAAGCTTTCTACATACGACAGCAGGGCCGTTTTATCCTTTATCTCACGGTACTTCACACATTTCTCCTCTATCGCGGCCGCGTTCGTAGCAGCCGCAGGCGGCGCTGTCTATCGTATGTTTCTTCCTATTATCTTTTAGGTGGTGTGAAAAGAATGGCAGTTCCTCTCTTCTCTTCATTGTCCTTCACTTTCCACCGCCAATACTCGAATTCGTCGGACTCAACCTCTTCGGTGGTCCTTGGAATAATGTATCGACGGTACACGCTATAGTCATCGGTCCTGAAAAAGATAACCCGTCCCTTTATCCCTCCGAGGTCGGAGGCCTCGAGCCGCAGCTTTTCCAGCCTGATGAACTCCTCGACAAACCGGCTGTTAACCTCGCCGACACAGGCGAAATTGTTGCCCTCCAACTTTTCTATTACCGCCCCTCCCCCGAAAACCTTGACCCTCAGATTTCTTCGGTCGGCCCCCAGCTTGAGGAGGTCGTTTATAAGCAGCTCCATGGCGTGTACCCCGTACCGGCCCGCTTCGGTAATGTTCATAGGCATGTTTTTTGCATACCGTCGGTTGGCAAGGAGGAAATGGTTCATTCCCGCCACTCCGGCCTGAGGATCATACATGCAAGCGGAAACACAGGA
>Ga0272441_10013292_pt1 | contig 11860 bp, 12 predicted proteins | sample SSMProp6N_FD_193582 | JGI IMG/M metagenome (GOLD analysis project Ga0272441, IMG submission 193582) | Marine sediment archaeal communities from Little Sippewissett salt marsh, Falmouth, MA, United States - SSM-Prop-6N | ecosystem: Environmental > Aquatic > Marine > Wetlands > Sediment ...
ATCACCACGCCCAATTATAAAGGCAGAAGACCCGAATGGATTGATACCGGTGTACTCAGACAATACGGGATTCAGGGTGTTAAGGGAGATTTATATTTTCATACCGCTTTTAAACCGGAAGAGCTTGAAGAGATGGGCACACAATCCGGACTGAAAGTTGTTGAAACCGGAACCCTTGAACAGGAAATACGATATGCAGCTCAATTACCGGCACTGATTTTTAACCTGATACGATGGATTAACCGCCAATTGTTCCGAAGTAAAAAAATAGCCCTTCTCAATCAGAAATGGCTGGACAGAAATACCACATTGATCTATACCATACTTCGGATAACAGGATTGAACGGATTGTTAAAAAAATGCTTCTCAGCAGGTATACGGTCCTTCGTCATACTCAGGAAACCGGACCGATGAAAAAGGTTCTATTCATTGCGTACTATTTTCCGCCCATGGGCATGGGCGGTGTTCAGCGGGCCGCTAAATTTGTGAAGTACCTGCCTGAATTCGGCTGGGATCCGGTTGTCCTGACAGTTAAAGATGTGTCTTATCATGCCGGGGATAATACCCTGCTGGAGGAGGTGGAGAAAGCCGTCATTTATCGAACCGGTTCACTGGATCCGCTCCGGCTTCACTGGAAATTTTTCGGGCAAAAAGCATCATCGGACCGGCAACAGTCAGGAAGCAGTGCTCATTCAGGTCTTTTAAACCGGATAAATGCGGCATTTTTATCAAAACTTTTCATACCGGATTCAAAAATTCTGTGGCTGCCTCATGCAGTTCTTCGCTCGGGTAAGATAATCCGAAAGATAAAACCGGATCTGATTTTCACCACGTCTCCTCCTCATTCGGTCCATTGTATCGGCCGGGCATTGAAGAAAAAATATCATATTCCATGGATTATGGATTTTCGGGACCACTTGTTTAATGAAATGTTTCAAACGGATATGCCGGTATGGCGACGGCGGAACAGTGAAGGTCTGTATCGAAAAATAAGCGGTTCCGCAGATAAAATCCTCACGGTGTCTGCTCCGATTGCCGGGAGATTAGCCGATTTGGCGAAGAATAAGAATGTGGATTTTCATGTCCTTCCAAATGGATTTGACAGGTCTGATTTTACCGGTTTGAGACAGACAAAGAAAAACAAAAAATTTACCATAGGCTATTGTGGAACGTTCAACAATTATCTGAATCCAGGCTGTTTACTGAAAGCGCTTCAGCAGGTTATTCAAAGGATTCCGGATATTGAGAAGCGTATGCAGTTTGTCTTCACCGGGCAAGTGACGGACATCCAAATGCAGAAAAACATCGACGAGACGGGTTTGTCCGGTTTGTTCAAATCAACAGGATATGTTTCACATAAAAGAAGTATTCAATATATGCTTGACGCGGACCTGCTGTTTTTCCTGCTTCCTTGGAATGCGGATCCGGGAATGGTAACTGGAAAAATATATGAATATCTGGCTTCAGGAAAACCCATACTGGCCGAGGTTCCGGAGGGGGATGCTGCCGATCTTTTAAAAATATACGGAAAAAATACAATTGTGGCCCCGGGTAACGAAAAAATACTTACAGATGAAATCATTCGTTTGTACCAATTATGGGAAAAAGGCCGGTTAAAAACATCAATGTCCTACGATAAGCGGTTGAACCGTTTTGATAGAAGGAATCAATGCGAAGAACTTGCCGGACTGTTTGATTCGGTATGCAAAAAGACTAGCCGCTGATCTCTTCCATTCTGTATTGTATCCCCCTTTCTTTCTGATATTCCAGTACATACCGGAAACAATCGGAATCCGCACCTATGAACTCAGGCGGTGAAATTCCTTTATGGGCATAACGATTCTTTATCACAAGATCCGCAACAGCCGTACAGGCATAACCCGTGGTCCTGGACATGGAAGCGGTTTTTGTGGTCTTATCATATTCATCATAAAGGAAATATGCAAGGTTGAGCGGTTTTCCCTCTTTTTGGCCGGTCATTGTGATTGTCATAATGGTGAATTCAGCCTCTTCCTCCCCAAGCTTCCATAAGGGAAAGAGCAGCTTTGATGTGATATCGAGAGGAATAACCGTTGTTTTGTTTAAAGTTAACGGTTCTTTGTCCAGAAAACCGGTTTCTCTGAAAATTTTCATTAATTCAATATGTCCCGGATATCGAAGCGTTTTTTCTTTCATTTCTGGAATTTTCATGGTGTCAATCAGGGTTCGAAGTCCGTCTGTATTGAATGCCTCCAGTTGACCAGCCGGTTTAATATCGACCAATTCAATATCAGAAAGAGCGGATTTTACGACCACCCGTCCCTTTTCAACAAGCCGGGCCGGTCTGGTATATTCCTCCAGAACATCGGCAGGGGAAAACGGGGCCTTGTATTGAAAAGGCCATTCAGGATGCAGGGGCAGTCCACCGACCATGCAGCAAAAAGATTCAATGGTCATGTCTTTGTTGTGTCTTCCCAATATCATATTGCTCATACCGGGAGCCACGCCGCAGTCAACAACAGCCGTTACCCTGTTTTTCTTCGCCAACGCATCCAGGGTAAAAGGGTCTTCACTGAAAAATGCAATGTCAACCACATTTTTACCGGTTTCAATGATAGTGCGGAGCGTTTTATATCCAAGGTGGCCCGGAACAGCGTTTACAACAAGATCGGCCTCTTTGATAACCTTTTGGATGTTTTCTGGCTCTGTAAGATCGGTCTGAATGGTTTGAATTGAAAACCGATTTAATTTATTTAAGGATTCGTCGGAAATATCCGCAACCGAAACCTGATAACGGTCTGATAAATCAACAGCTATGGCACTGCCGACCATACCCGCGCCAAGTACTGTTATTTTTATCATCTATAAATCCTGCGCAGCTGTTGTGTGAAATATGGACTTTTAAAGGATGGATTTTTCAGTATATCTTTGGCTTTTTCTCTTTTGCTTCGGCCGTCTTCTTTTTGGAATTCCTTGTTTGCGAGGACAGCGAAAGTCACATCTATTTTGGACATCGTGACGTCTGATTTCTTTATCCAGCCTTTTTTCTTCCGTTTTTCACCAATTACACTGAGCCAGTCCCCTTTCTCCTGTGTAACAGCAACCAGGTCCATCATGGAAAAGGCATCGTCTGTTCTGGTTACTGCGTCCGGTCTTTTATATATGGGGGAATCCGCTTTTAACGCACCCACTGCAGCATTGGTGACAATGACATAACTTGATGCCCATCCGATTGTACTGTCGGACAGTTCGATCATTATGTACTCAATCGGCTTTTTAGAAGAGGTATCCAGCTTTGCCGGTCCGAGCCAGGTTATGGTTTCGCCTAGACAGAGCGAAGAAAGCCATTTGCCGTTCTGTTGCGGTTTTGCGCGAAGCACTGCGCCGTCCCATATGCAAACTGCAGGCGCACGCATGGTAGGGGATGGATCAAGTTCGCTTTGTGAACCTGTTTGACAGGAAAGACATATTAAAAAGCTGATTCCAGTCACGGTGAAAAGAATTCGTTTCATAATAAATCTCCATATTTTTAATGGATTAAGTATTTTTTCGTTTATAATTTTATTAGCAGAAAAATGATCAAGTGTGCCTTATTTTTGAATTTCATAGCGGCTAACATTAAATGTTGCATGTTTCTCCATCTTACCACAGGCCGGGCAGGAGCGCTTTTCTTTCCCGGGGATAATTCAAAAAATGTTCCTGATACCATTGATGATGATTTTTCGCCCTTGGTGCCAGATTGGCTACGGTCCATACAGCGAAACTCAGACCGGCAATGGACCAGGTTGCAACGGCCCATCCTGTCCATTCAATAATTTCACCAAAGTAATTGGGACAGGAGATCCATTTATATAATCCGCCCCGGGGAATATGGTATCCGGACTCATCGGGTTTCCGCAGTTGGCGCAATATCCGGTCTGAATGTTTATTGATAATGTAACCGGTGATGAACAACAGCAATCCGATCAGAAATCGAATATCCGTAATCCAATGAATAGAATAGGACTTATGATAAAAAATTGTGCGTCCGTTCAGGTTGACATTTACAATATTAAAGAAAAATGCGAGCCCGGCGACAAGAAGGGGAATGTCCTTATTTTTGGTCCGTAATGTTAGAGGATAGAGAAAAACGCGGTAAAAATAATGTGAAAGCCAGATCAGTAGGAAGATGAGTGATACGGGATGAAAATCGGCTGACAGAAAGAAATAAATCATTAAAAACACAGTGGGCGATTCCATAAGAAACCATCCCCATCGATTCGGAATAACAGGCCCCCAGCCTTTACGATTATGACGCCCATATGGCGCAGAAACCCTGAACAGAATATAGAATACCAGCACAGCCAGACTTGTCCAGAGCAGACTGATGAAGTTCAAGCTTTCCATATTTTTTTAATGTCTTATTGAAAGATTTATGTTGCTTTATTCAATATTTTTAGAGAACTTATTTAATATTATATTAAATGTTCCCCAATATTTCAATAAAAAGTTTAGTGATTCAATATTCAGATTTAGCGACTCTTTGGAGAAATTGCTTGCATAAATTACTTTTTTTCTATAAATTCAAAGGCTTTTCAGAGGATGTTTATGTTTGAGGAACTGACTCAAAAGCTGGAAACAGCTTTTAAAAAACTGCGCGGACACGGAAAACTTTCTGAAAAGAATATTTCTGACTCTATGCGTGAAATCCGCCGTGTGCTGTTGGAAGCGGATGTTCATTATAAAGTTGTAAAAGATTTTATCGCCGGCGTGCAGGAAAAAGCGGTCGGCGTTGAAGTTTTAAAAAGCATTACACCGGGGCAGCAGGTTGTTAAAGTGGTTCACGATGCCCTTGTTGAACTGCTTGGGAAGGCCAATGTCCCTTTACACCTGGGTGACCGTATACCGTCCTCTATGATGGTTGTGGGACTTCAGGGTTCCGGAAAAACCACTACTGTGGCAAAACTGGGTGTTCTTTTACAGAAAAAGGGCAAAAAACCGCTTCTGGTAGCAGCCGATACCTATCGTCCGGCAGCTGTGGATCAGCTTAAAAAACTTGGTGAGCATGCCGGTCTGCATGTTTTTTCAGAAGACAAGTCACCGGTTCAAATTACCGCTGATTCTGTTTCTTATGCACGAAAGCATGGATATGACACAGTACTGTTTGATACGGCGGGCCGTCTTCATCTGGATGATGAGATGATGTCCGAACTGGAAAGTATCAAAAGCAGGAACAAACCGGCTGAAATTCTTTTCGTTGCGGATGGTATGACCGGACAGGATGCAGTTCGTTCCGCGGAAGCATTTCTTAAACGGCTTGACTTTAATGGCGTGGTACTCACCAAACTGGACGGCGATACCAAAGGAGGGGCGGCACTATCGATCCGGGCTGTGACGGGAAAACCCATCAAGTTTATCACAACAAGCGAAAAACTTGACGGCATTGAATCATTTCATCCGGATCGGATGGCGTCCAGAATTCTTGGTATGGGAGATGTGGTCTCTCTTGTGGAGAAGGCGCAGGATGTCGTTGATCAGGATCAGGCCGAAAAGCTCGCTGAAAAGTTAAAAAAGCAGGAATTCACACTTGAGGATTTTTTAGAACAGCTTCAGCAGTTAAAAAAGATGGGCCCCATGAATCAGGTTTTGAATATGCTGCCCGGAATGGGTAAAAATCTGAAGGGACTGTCTGTTGATGATTCTGCTGTTAACCAGGTTGAGGCTCTGATCAGTTCAATGACATATGAGGAAAGACGAAAGCCGCATATTATTAATGGCAGCCGCAGAAAGCGAATCGCAGCGGGAAGCGGCTCAACGGTACAGGATGTGAACCGGCTTTTAAAACAGTTTCACATGATGCAGAAAATGATGAAACAGATGGGTAAACTCAAAGGAAAACGGATGCCGAACAATATGCCGTTGCCATTTTCTTTTTAATTAGGAATACAGTTTAGGTGTTGAAAATATAACATAACAGGAGGTTTTATTTGGCAGTACGAATTCGATTAACACGTATGGGACGGAAAAAGCGACCATTCTACAGGATAGTTGTACTTGATTCCCGCAAACCCAGAGACGGCCGTTATATCGAGGCTCTGGGTACATACGATTCGCTTACAGATCCGCCGCTGGTCGAACTCTCTGAAGACAGGATTAATTATTGGTTGGACCAGGGTGCACAGCCTTCTGACACAGTGAGAAGCCTGATGAAAAAGCAGGGTCTTTTATATAAAAGATCCCTTAAAAGGCGCGGACTGGACGAAGCACAAATTGAAGATGAAATAAAAAAATGGGAAGTGCTTCAAATTGAAAAGCGCCGTAATGCTGAAGCGAAAGCGGAGAAAAAGAAAAAAGAGAAAGAAAAAGCCAGGCAAGCTGAGGCCGACAAAGCCGAAGAAGACAGCAAAAAACCGGCGGAAGCAGCACCTGAAGAAGCAGCCGAACCAGTCGAAGCGAAGCAGAAGGAAGAAACACCTGCCGAAGAAACAGTTGATAAGGCCAAAGCCGAGAATGACGGGGCTGAGAGTACAGAAGACGCCGGAGAAGAAACAAAGGCTGAGGAAAAACCGGCCGAAGCTGAACCTGTGCCCGCAGAAGAAGCAGCCGATTCTGAAACTGAAGCCGGACAGGGAGAAGCGGATACGGCTGAGGAGAAGAAAGAAGAAGCTCCTGCTGAAAAGAATAAAGAAGATGATAAACCTGCGGATGAACCAAAGGAAGAATCCGCAGAGAATGAAAATAAAGATGCAGATTCAGGGGATGAAATGGGAGAATCCTCTGAAGCAGACAAAGCATAAGCTTTGTATTTTTTATTTCTGTGAACACTCTGAGGGTGTTCATGCGTACGTGGGTAATGGTTTGTGTATGTTCATTGGCTAAATTCTGTTGATTCGTTTGTTTTTAAAGCACCTCAAAGCCCTATTAACAGAAATAGATACTGGGACGGAATCGATACCAAGGAGGAAGGAAGATGAAAGAATTCATCGAATTCATCGCAAAGCATTTGGTTGATCAGCCAGAAGCCGTCGAAGTCTCGGAAGTTGATGGTGAAAAAACAACCGTTTATGAGCTTCGTGTTGGTGACGGAGATCTGGGAAAGGTGATCGGCAGAAAGGGCCAGACTGCAAAATCAATCAGAACGCTTCTTGCTGCAGCGTCGGCAAAAAGAGGAAAACGTGCCGTGTTGGAAATTTTGGAATAGTAAAAATTTTCCATTAAACATGGTGGGCGGGGTGGATAAATATGTTATCGTTGGAAGGGTCGGACGTCCTCACGGAATACGCGGACAGATAAGGGTTTTTCTTCTCACTGACTGGCCGGAGCGATTTCAGCCCGGCCGGTCCCTGTATCTGGAAGGTGCTGTGGATGACCGGTGGGTTACGGTTGAGGATGTGAGTATTTCAGGACAAATGGCCATTGTAAAACTCAGAGACGTTAACAGCAGGGCGGATGCGGAAAAATTAAAAAATTGCGATTTAAAGATTTCTGCCGATGAGCGTCCCGAGCTGGATACGGATGAATATTATCTGGCTGATCTGATCGGATTAAGGGTTCAAACAGAATCAGGTGATTATATCGGTGAAATCACAGATGTCCTGCAGAACACCGCTCAGGATATTTACGTTGTACAAAATGCGGGCAGAGAATATTTGATACCTGCAGTTAAACAGTTTATCAGGACAGTGGATATTCAGAAAGGGGTGGTGATTGTTGATCCCGTTGAGGGTCTGCTAAATAATGAAAATTGATATTATTACACCATTTCCCGATTTATTGCACGGTATTTTTCAGGAGAGTATATTAAAACGAGCCCAGGAAAAAGATCTTGCAGAAATTAAGATTTGGAACCTGAGAGACTTTACAGATGATAAACACAATACAGTAGATGATTACCCATATGGCGGGGGTGCCGGTATGATTTTAAAACCGGAACCCGTCTTTAGAGCCGTTGATAAAATAAAAGAGGTGTATCGAAGAAGGAAATTAAAAATTATTTTCATGACGCCCCAGGGCGAGACCTATACACAGGAAAAAGCCAGGAGCCTGTCCAGAGAACCGCATCTCGTATTTATCTGCGGTCATTACAGGGGCATCGATGAACGGATTGTAGATGCTCTGGTTACGGATGAAATTTCTATAGGCGATTATATTCTGACTGGTGGGGAACTGGCTGCGGCAGTGGTTGTTGATTCAGTCGTTCGCCTGCTCCCGGGGGTTCTCGGTGATTTTGATTCTGCGGAAGGAGATTCATTTCACTGCGGACTTCTCGATCACCCGCATTATACACGCCCATCGGTTTTCAGGGGCATGGCCGTTCCCGAAGTTCTGATTTCCGGACATCACGCCAACGTGGCATCATGGCGGAAGGAACAGATGATCCAAAGAACCCGGGATAGACGGCCTGACTTAATTAAAAAAAATAGCAAATAAAAATGATGATGATTGAAGGAGGTGGTTCCTATGGATCCATTGGCAAATGTGACAGCAGATCAGCTGAATACCGACATTGAGGAGTTTACACCCGGAGATGATATTGCTGTTCACTATCGTGTAATTGAAGGTGATAAAGAGCGGATTCAGATATTTAAGGGGCTTGTTGTCCAGCGCCGGGGAAACGGTATTAATTCGACATTCACAGTTCGGAAAGTATCGGGCGGCGTGGGTGTCGAGCGTGTATTCCCTATGCATTCGCCACGCATTGCTAAAATAGAAAGAACCCGAAAAGGCCGCGTGCGCCGTGCCAAGGTGTATTATATCCGTAAATTAAGAGGTAAAGCGGCAAAAATCGATGAACTTCGTTAATATTTGATTGCAATCTTTTAAAAATGGCTTCAGCAAAATCACACGATTAGGCTGGGCCATTTTTTTTGGAGGGAGATTAATAGGTAGATGGCGTTCTGAAAAATTATTTTGAGCGGGCAGGATATACCATTCGTCAATACTTAGATCTAAGTAGTTATATTAATATTGAACCAAGATGGTCTGGGAATAAAGTTATACTTTTTGGTTCAGTATTAAATTTTCATTTATTTTTTTGCCATCCTGACTCAATTTTAATATATAAATATAGAATCGGGATGGCGCTCCTCGCCTGCGAGGGATCAATTTATAGTATTTTTATCAAATCTTATTCTAATTAATAAAATTCATTTGTATATTAACCTGTAAATTATTGTTATCCTGACCGGCAGATGATATGATGGATTATAGTCAGCTTGTTGAAAAAATGAAATCAACACAGTGTGTGACTGTACTGACAGGCGCCGGTGTTTCGGCGGAGAGCGGTGTGCCAACCTTTCGCGGCGAAGCCGGTTTATGGAGAGAATATCGGCCTGAACAGCTTGCGACACCGGATGCATTTGAGCAGGATCCCAAGCTTGTATGGGAATGGTATCAGTGGCGGCGGTCACTCATATATAATGTGAAACCGAACAGGGGACACGATGTACTGGTAAAAATGGAACGCAAATTTAAAGACTTTCACTTAATTACACAAAATGTAGATGGTCTCCATTATCTGGCAGGAAACAGAAATCTGCTTGAACTTCACGGGAACATCATGCGTCACCGCTGTGTTTCATGTCAGAAAAAAGCCTATGCAGACATGACCGAAAAACAGGAGGCATTGCCGCATTGCAGCTGCGGGGGGCTCTACAGGCCTGATGTGGTGTGGTTTGGAGAAATGCTTGATCCGGATGTTTTAAATCAGGCTTTTGACCTTTCAAGTCAAAGCGATCTTTTTTTTGTAATCGGCACATCTGCTGTGGTTCAGCCGGCGGCTTCACTGCCGTTAATAGCCAAAAAAGGCGGTGCCTATGTAGTGGAAATCAACGGGGATCCCACACCCATTACATCTCTGGTCGATCTTTCTTTAATAGGCAGAGCCGGTGAAATTTTACCGCAAATATGGAAAGCCTATATGCATAGAAGCCAGGAATAAAGTCAACAAAACCTGGCCGTTGTTTTAAACGGCGAAAAGGGTATTTCTTTAGCATGAATCGGCCGGGAAGACAGGTATTGTGATTGAACAAAAGTTAAAAAGAGCAGGCTTAAAACCGGGTGTTTACCTTCTGAAAAACGGAGCCGGAAAAATTGTCTATATCGGCAAGGCAAAACAATTAAGAAACAGACTGCGCTCCCATTTTAAACCCGGCAAATCTGAAGATTTAAAACATAAGCGGATGATGTCACATGTACAGGATTTTGAAACCATTGTGACCGACTCGGAGGTTGAGGCCCTGATCCTTGAGGCCAACCTGATAAAAGAACATCGGCCGAAATATAATATTGATCTTAAAGACGACAAAAGTTACCCCTATATTCGTGTGACCAATGAGTCATATCCCCGCGTTTTTGTAAAGCGTAAAATCATAAGAGATGGATCGAGGTATTTTGGTCCATATACTGATGTGGGGAATATGCGGCAACTCATGTCAACTGTAAGGCGTATATTCCCGCTTCGAACCTGTCAGCTGCGTATTACTGAAGAAACCATCCAGAATAAAAAACACAAGGTTTGCCTGAACTACCATATCGGTCGCTGCAGGGGTCCCTGTGAGGGATTCATCTCTCACAGGGATTATATGCGTTTTGTGGAACAGGTGACGGCTTTTATACAAGGACGAAACAGAGAACTCGTCCTTTCCCTTACAGCTCGGATGAATGTCATGTCCCGCCGGCAGAATTATGAAGATGCGGCTGTGCTTCGTGATCAGTTAAAAGCTGTAAAGCAGTTCTATGCCAGGCAAAAAGTCGTGGATGGTGCTTACGCTGACCGTGATATTGTTACAGTGGTTTCTGAAGGGAATGATGCCTGCGGTGTTGTTTTTAATGTCAGGAATGGAAAGATCGTTAACAGGCAGCACTATTATTTTAAATGCGCTATGGACTGCGGTGATGGACATGCCATGACATCTTTTGTGAAGCAATTTTACCTGCGAACAGATGAAATACCGGGTGAAATATTTTTTTCCTCAAAAGTTAACGAGCCGGGTCTTTTTGGAAAATGGCTTTCGAACAAAGCAGGAAAACGGGTCAGGCTTATCTGTCCGCAAAAAGGTCACAAGGCCCACGTGGTTGCCATGTGCAGAAAAAACGCCACACTGCTTCTGCATGAGCTTTTAAGCCAGAAGACAGCCCAGGGCAAGGTGGCCCCTGCGGTATCGGCACTTGAAAAAGCACTGAGACTGCCGAAGTCTCCCATACGAATTGAAGCTTTTGATATATCCAATATTCAGGGCCGTGATGCTGTGGCTTCTATGGTTTCTTTCCGGAACGGAATGCCTGATAAGGATCACTACCGGCGGTTTAAGATTAGATCCGTAAAGGGTATAGATGATTTTGCAATGATGGCCGAGGTCGTAAAACGGCGCTATACCCGATTAATCAGGGAAGATAAAGTTTTACCTGATTTGATTCTTGTAGACGGCGGGAAGGGTCAACTCTCCACAGCTGTCAAAATTTTAAAAGATCTTTCCATAGCAGATCAACCCGTCATCGGGCTTGCAAAACGACTTGAGGAAGTATTTTTACCGGACCGTTCAGATCCGGTGATTTTGCCAAAAACATCCGCTGCTTTAATGCTCCTGCAAAGGATTCGGGATGAGGCCCACCGTTTTGCTGTAACCTATCACCGTTCTGTCCGTGCAAAACGCGCTGTTCGTTCCGTACTGGATGATATACCCGGAATAGGTCCGGGCAGACGCAAGGCATTGCTGAATTCTTTTGGATCTGTTGATGGTATTAGAAAAGCGTCGATTGAGGATTTGACAGCAGTGAAGGGTATGAACAGGAAGGTGGCCGGGGTGGTGGTTGAGTTTATTAAAGGTTATAAAAATGTTTAAATAAATCTTGGTTATATCATCCCGAACCATGCGCTGAACTGGTTTTCGTATTGTTTAGT
>Ga0272441_10013293_pt1 | contig 11859 bp, 6 predicted proteins | sample SSMProp6N_FD_193582 | JGI IMG/M metagenome (GOLD analysis project Ga0272441, IMG submission 193582) | Marine sediment archaeal communities from Little Sippewissett salt marsh, Falmouth, MA, United States - SSM-Prop-6N | ecosystem: Environmental > Aquatic > Marine > Wetlands > Sediment ...
GGCAACGGCATTGAGGCCCATTTTCCAGCCCTCCATATACGCCGAAGCGATTTCTTCGGCGGTGCTTTCTTTTGGCATATTGATGGTCTTGCTGATGGCACCGGACAGATAGGGCTGCACGGCTGCCATCATTTTCAGATGTGCCAGGTAGTGAATGTGCCGTTTTCCGTTCTTGGCTTTGAAGGCACAGTCAAAAACCGGCAAGTGTTCTTCGCGGAGCTTGTTCGCCGTTTCAATGGTGTCATCAGCGTCGATGGTGTCGCAGATGATGCTGATATCTTCGGGGTTGTAGCCGAGACGTTCCAGTGCCATCGGGACGGTCTGGTTGACGATCTTGAGCATGCCGCCGCCGGCGAGAATTTTATACTTAACCAGGGCGATGTCCGGCTCGACGCCGGTGGTGTCGCAGTCCATCATAAAGCCGATGGTGCCGGTCGGGGCCAGAACAGTGGTTTGTGAGTTGCGATAGCCAAACTGCTGTCCGGCGTCAAAGGCGTTGTCCCACGCATTCTTGGCCTCGCTGAGCAGGTCGTCGGGACAGTGCAGTTCGGGGATGTTGTAGGCATGGTCCCGGTGCATCGCGATGACATTCTGCATGGCTTCTTTGTTCTTTTTATAGTCAGAAAACGGCCCCTTGATGGAGGCCAGTTCCGCGCTGACGGTATAGGCGGTGCCGGTTAGAATGGCGGTAATGGCCGCGGCCCAGGTGCGTGCCTGATCCGAATCGTAGGGCATGGCCAAGCTCATCATCAGGCAGCCGAGATTAGCATAGCCCAGCCCGAGCGGACGGAAGTTGTGACTGTTTTCGGTGATGCGTGCTTCCGGATAACTGCCGTTATCGACGAGGATTTCCTGTGCGACGATGAAGATGCGGATCGCTTGTTTGAAGCGTTCGATATTGAAAGAGCCGTCCTCGTTCCGGAATTTCATCAGGTTCAGCGAGGCCAGGTTGCAGGCGGAATTGTTGACGAACATATACTCACTGCACGGATTCGAGGCGTTGATGGGGCCGGAGTTCGGGCAGGTGTGCCATTTGTTGATGGTGCTGTGGTATTGCAGGCCGGGGTCGCCGCAAACGCGGGTGCCTTCGGCGATCATGTCCATAAGTTCACGGGCGGACAGGTCCTCGACCTTTTCGCCGGAGGTGACGGAGTGGGTCGCCCATGTGCCGTCTTTTTCCACGGCGTCCATAAACTCGTCTGTCACACGAACCGAAAGATTGGAGTTCTGGAACATGATGCTGTTGTAGGCGTCGTCGGGGGTGTATCCCTGGTCGATCAAGGCCCACGCTTTCTTTTCTTCATCCGTTTTGCAGGAGATGAAGTCCTTGATATCCGGGTGGCCGATCATAAGCGACTGCATTTTCGCGGCGCGGCGTGTTTTTCCGCCGGACTTGACGACCGCGGCGATCTGGTCATACACCCGCATAAAACTCAAGGGGCCGGAGGGTTTTCCGCCCCCGGAGAGTTTTTCCCTGCTGCTGCGAAGCGTGGACATGTCGGTGCCGGTGCCGGAACCGTGTTTGAAGAGCATCGCTTCGCTGCGGGCCAGACGCATGATGTCGTCCATGGTGTCATCGACGGACTGGATGAAGCAAGCGGAGGCCTGCGGATATTCGTAGCTGCTGGCACAGGGGACAGCTTTGTTTTCGGAATTGTCCCAGCGGAAATTGTGTTCGCTGCCCTCGACGCCATAGACATCAAAGAGGCCAACGTTGAACCAGACGGGCGAGTTGAAGGCGCCATACTGATTGACGCACAGCCATGTCAGTTCGTTGTAGTAGGTTTCCGCGTCTTCTTCTGTATCGAAATAGCCGTCTTTGAGGCCGCGGTCGGCGATGGCGCGGCTGACACGATGAACAAGCTGCTTGACGGAGTTTTCCCGCTGTCCGGAGTGAACGTCGCCGTAAAAGTACTTGCTCACGACAACTTTTGTCGCTAATTGGCTCCAGTTTTCCGGAACCTCAACGTCTTTTTGCTCAAAAATTGTCTTGCCGGTCTCATCGGCAATCTTTGCCTGGCGCTTTTCCCACTCGATTTCTTCGAAGGGGTGCAGGCCGGGCGTCGAGAAATGTTGTTTTATTTTTAGCCCTTTTTTCTCTGCTTTTTGGCGATTTTCCCACGGTTTGTTGTTGGAATTAATCATGTTCTCATCTGCCTTCGGAATCCGTTCTTCGGACATGTTTACCTCCCTGTATAATACAAGATGTTGAATAATTACGGTTTCGTATAACAATATGTAGCCAATAGGTTACTACGCCAATATACAGTCCGCGGGTCGTGATGCAAGGGGGAAAAATTAAAAAATTCACGAGAATTTCGTTAGTGCTTGAAAATACACGATTAACAGATGAAAATTTTTTTTGGGGGCGGGAAACACAAAACACATATCCATTGCTGTGCCATCTTGGGATAAACTTTACGGTGCTTTGATAAAATATCACCCGACTTGACGTCTTTGGAACATGGCAACCGCAACCGAAAGAATCCCTGCCGTGTAAAGTGCGGCGTAAATAAAGGCCATATACAAATACTTCAGTGGAATAACGCCGGTTTCGGTTTCGTAAATCGCATCGCTGACCCAGAAAACCTGTAAATTCGGAGTCAATATCTCCCCGATTTTGGCCCACAGATGCTGGTCGGCAAACCGCCCAAAAATCCAGTCGCTGATTAGACCCAGTAAAAAGAATCCGACGCAAAATGTCAGTGTCAAGACCTCGTTAAAGCGTGTGGAAAAAAGAATCGCCAAAGCCACTAAGCAGAACATGGCCAGCAAAAGCAGTAAAGAGGCGATGGTGTCGAAGCGGTCAAAATGGTTGTTTTCGGGATTAAATTTCCAATCTCTATCCACAAAAAACAGAAATAATATCCCAAAAGCCAAAAAAACAACACTTAAAACGATGCCTGTCGAAAGGAAGTTCCAGTCATAAACATAGTTAAAAAAAGCAGTTATCAAAAGTGCCCCAAGAATGGCCGTTGCCGCGGCAGTTATCACGGTCCAATCGACCTCATCGCTGGCGGTTTCGAGAACTCCGTGGCGGATCATCATCAAAAGAACCATTGTAATGAGTAAATGGGCCAATGTGACAACTCCGCAGACGCCCAGAAACTTGCCAATGACGAAGGCAGGGCGGCTGATGGGCTTGGAAAGCACGGTTGTGATGGTGCCGGATTCGATTTCTTCGGTGATGGCCCCCGTCGAAGCGAAAACTGCAATGAACAAACCCGCCAGAAACAACGTAGATAGGCCTAACTCACGTAGTAACTTGATGTCTTCGTCCAGAGTGTACATGCTGATGGCTGGAGCCAAAAACATTAAAAGCAATGCAAAGACGATAATCACTGTGTAAATGGGCTGACGCAGTGTTTCGATGAATGTGTTTTTTGAAATCGCTAACAGTCGCAACAAGGGCTTTTTCCTTTATTCCAAAGGGTCTGTTTTTTTATATGAACTACTCCATTTTACGGATTATGCGTTTTTTGTAAAGACGAAGATTGATTTTCAGAACAATATTACTATAGTCTGTACAGTTTCAAAATGATATTGTTCGGTCATCATACTATCAGAAATGCTAAATAAGTCAGGAAATGTATATGAATTTGTCATCGCATAAGGCCAGAACCGTCTCGGTCGCGGCATTTATTTTGAGTCTGTTCATTTTTGTTTTCATGGTCCTTTTCGGCGCCATAACCGATGTTTTGGCAATCTTTCTTTTGAGCTGGCATGTCCTTGCGGGGTTATTGGTATGGTTCATACTGCTGATCCAGTTTTATCAGCGTACCCTTGCGGAACAGGAAAAGCTCGACATGAGCCAGTTGTCAAAATCCTCTCAGGAAGGGACGATTTTTTCCGGCGACGGTAATCGCATGGCCATGCTGGCGGTGGCCCAGAAGCGTCTGGCATTTCTGGAAAAATGGGTTGTACCGATTTTTGCGGTTTTGATCGCTGTTTTTCAGGTCGTGGTAGGATTTTGGTTATTAAGGGGGTTTGTTCTTGACCAAAACCGTCTCATGCAGGATTGGACGGATCCGAAGCATCTGCTGCTGGGTGCGGTGCTGCTGGCGGCCGTTTCGTTTATCAGTTTTTTATTCAGTCGATTCGCGACCGGGATGAGCGTTGAAACAGTATGGAAGCCGCTGCGGGCGGGGGGCAGCTATTTGCTTGCTACGGCGATTTTCGGGTTTGCCCTGGCTGTGGCAATGGTCTTTGCTCAGTATAAATACATCCTGGGAATGACCCTGCTCAATTATGTCATTCCTGTGTTAGTCATCATTCTTGGTGTTGAGACGCTGCTGAACAGCATTCTTGACATTTATCGCCCGCGTGTGTCGGGTCAGTACAGCCGGGCGGCCTTTGACAGCCGGATTTTGGGGCTGATTAATGAACCGGGCGGCTTTTTGCATACGGTAGCTCACACCATCGATTATCAGTTTGGGTTTAAGGTTTCCCAGACGTGGTTTTATAAGCTACTCGAAAAGGCAATATTGCCGCTGGTCCTGTTCGCCTTGCTGGTGCTTTACCTGATGAGTTCGTTCGTGGTAATCGGACCGGGTGAGGCGGGGGTTATTGAATACTATGGCACCCCGGTTCGTGACCTGAAACCGGGACTGCATTTGAAATGGCCCTGGCCGGTCGAAAAATCTTATGTTTATCCGACCGAGCAAATCCAGCAGCTTTCTATCGGTTATGAAGCAGGCGAAGAGGATCTTGACAAAAAAGCATTCTTGTGGGGCGAAAAGCATTACGAAAAAGAATATAACTTGTTGGTTGCTGTGCAGGCAGATTCCTCCGAAGGGGAAGATTTTGCAGGTGTTGTACCGGTCAGTATTGTCCAGGCCAACGTGCCGATCCTTTATCGTATCTCCGACATTCGCAAGTATATTTATAGCCATAAGGATTCCCGTGAATTGCTGGAATCGATTTGTTACCGGGAGCTGACACGCTATGCGGCCAGCGCAAAGGTCGAAATGGATGAAGCTGCCGCTGCAAACAATCCGGAATCAATGAAGAGTCTTCTGGGGGCCGGGCGAATGGAAGCCGCCGAAGAATTGCAGCGACGGATTCAGGATGCCGCTGATAAAGCGGAGTTGGGTGTTGAGATTGTTCTTCTCGGTCTGCAGGGCGTGCATCCGCCGCCGGAGGTGGCCAAGGCGTACGAAGATGTTGTTGCCTCTGTTCAGGAAAAACAGGCGACGGTTCTCCTTGCTCAAGCCGAAAAGAACCGTATTTTAACGGAACTGGGCGGATCCATTGCGGACGTGGATGCGCTGTACAATCTTGCATTGGAATTTGAACGTTCCAAAGAGCAGGGCGATGAGCAAAGAACCGAACAACTGAAAAACCAACTCCAGACCGCTTTTGGTAATGTCAAAGGCATCGTTTTCAAGACCCTGCGTGAAGCTGAAAGTTATGCGTTTGAGCAAATCAATCTTATTAAGGGCGTAGGGATTCGTTTTGATGGACAGGAAAAGGCATACCAGGCCTCTCCCGAAATCTACAAGAAGCTTCAGCGGTTGATGATACTGGAAGAAGGGCTTCAAGGTGTGCGTAAATATGTTATTGTCGCAGACAAAGAAGATGCCCAGGTCTATATCGTTGACTTGCAGGAAAAGCTGACACAGTCGATTTATGATATGGATTTGGGTCTGGAAGAAAATAAATAGGTATTGTTAATAATAAAGAAAAACAGGATGTAAAGATGAAAAATTTCTGGGCAATTCTAAGTGTTGTAATCGTTATTGTGATCCTGCTGCTGTCGTCGATTCTCTATCAGGTGCGTGCGACCGAGACGGTTATTGTCACACGGTTTGGTGATCCGGTTCGGCCGGAAAAAGACCCTGGGTTGAAAATGAAGTTTCCCATCCCCATTGAAGTCGTGCATCGTTTTGATTCACGCAGCCGGCTCTTCGACGAAACCCCGGAGGAAGAGATAACGACCGCCGGCGGAGAGCCGATTATTGTGAAAAGCTATGCCGTCTGGGCGATTGCCGATCCTGGCAGGTTTCTGATTTCGGTTAAAGATGTTGACAGCGCTAAAGCCAGTTTGGGAACGCTTCTACGAAATGCCCAGAACTCTGTGATCGGAAAGCACTATTTCAGCGAGTTTGTCAATACCGATCCGGAAAAGATTCGATTCGAACAGATCGAGACTGAAATCGCATCCGAGATCAGCCAAAAAGCGATGGAGGAGTATGGTATTGCGATCAAAACGGTAGGCATCAAGCAGGTCAATGTGCCGGCGGATGTGACCGTTAAAGTCTTTGACCGCATGAAAGCTGACCGGGACCGTAAGAAAGAAGCAATTCTTGCGGAAGGCCGTGCCGAAGCGGAACGCATCCGCAGCGATGCTCAAGCCAAACAAAAAGAGCTGCTGGCGGTTGCGGCCACACAGGCCCAGGCGATTCGCGGGGCCGGTGACGCCGAAGCGGCAAAGTATTACGAGATGCTGGAGGATGATCCGAAGCTGGCGATGTTCCTGCGAAATCTTGATGCTTTGAAGAAGATTCTTGCTGAGAAAACAACCATCGTACTGGGCCTTGAAACAGAGCCGATCGACCTGTTGAAGGGAATTCCGGATATGCAGCAACAGAGCGATTCAAGGACAGGGAACTAAGCTATGGCAGACCATAATCATCATCATCATTCAACGGACTCGAAACAGGATGAGCGGATCCTGAATGAGCAGCTTGACGCGGCGGGTAAGTCCCTGACCCAGGCGCTGCATGTCAGTTTTACGATTCTGAAAGGAATCATCATAGTTCTGCTGATCGTATTTGCATGCAGCGGTATTTTCCAGGTGCAGCCGGACGAACAGGCGCTGCGGTTGCATTTTGGAGAAATACATGGGCCCGCGGAAGACCCTGTTTTGAAGCCGGGGATCAAGTTTGCTTGGCCGGAACCGATCGATGAAGTGATTCGCATCCCTGTTACCCGCGAATTGTCGATTCCGATTGACTCCTTCTGGTACTATGAAACCCCCCAGGAAAAACTGAACCCGACCAAGCAGTTGGTTACAGGGCCTTTGGATCCCTTAGAAGACGGGTATTGTCTGACACGAAATGACAGCTTGGGCGGGTTGACAGGAACGGATTACAATATCGTTCATTCTCAATGGACCGTGACCTATAAAATTGGTTCGCCCCGGCTTTTCTTCGAAAACGTGTATATCCGCGACCGGCAGCCCGGCGAGGATCTGCTTGAAGCGGCGGCCGACACGCTTAAGCCCCTGCTTGATAGCCTGGCTTCGAACGCCATTGTCCGGACGATGGTTAAATACAGTATCGATGACGCTATTAAAAGCGAGGCCAAGATCGCTCTTGATGTTAAGACGATTTTGCAGGACAAACTGGATCAGATTCAATGCGGAATTCAGGTTGGCGATGTTCGTGCCGGCCGCATTACATGGCCCCGACAGGTAGGTGAAGCGTTTCAGGCATCCAGCAAAGCCCGTCAGGAAAGAGATCAGGCCCGCATCGATGCTTCGTCTTACAAAGATAAACTGCTGACGGACACCGGCGGGGCGGATGCCGAGATGATTCTTGAGCAGCTTAAACAGCCCGGACTTTCACAGGAACAGCAGGAGCTGTTGGTGGCGAAATTATCTGGTCAGGTGCAATCCAGTATTTCCGAAGCCCGTCTGTACCGAACCAAGGTGGTCGAAGACGCCAAGGGAAATGCTGAATACCTGAAAAAAATTCTGCCCGAATACAAGAAAAATCCGGAACTGGTGCTGCAGGATATTTACCAAAAGGCCATCGAGCAGGTAATGGACGGTGCGGATGAAAAGATTTTTATCCAAACACGTAAGGGATTGCCGGACGAGCTTCGATTTATGATTAATCGCAACCCCAACATCAAAAAAGAAAAACCCAAAAGCGACACAAACTAAATATCAGGTTATTTGAGCAATTATTATGGCACATACGCACATTGGTATTAAAACACATGAGATGGAACATGATCATGGAGCCACCGAAGGTCAACAATTTCGTGTCAGTCTGGCATTTTTGGGAACGCTGGCAGGCGGTATTTTAATCGTGAACAGCAAACTGGCTCAGATTCCCCTGTTCGACCGGCTTTACGGAAGCAATACGGATGCCAGTGAAATGATCGCGATGGTCGGGGCGATCCTGCTGGGCTTGCCGCTTGTGATACACGCGATTAAAGGCATTCTGCACGGGCACATGCACATGGACGAACTGGTTGCGCTGGCGGTGATCGCCGCCTTTGCAAACGGGGAGTATGTTGAAGCCGGAACCGTGGCCTTTATCATGATGATCTCGGAACTGCTGGAAACGCGTACCGCGTTGGGGGCGAGGGCGTCCATTGAATCGCTGATTAAATTGACACCAACGACCGCTTTTTTACTTTCATCGGATGGCGAAGAGAAAGAGGTCAAGGTCAGCGATTTGAAACCAGGCGATGTTGTGCGAGTGCGTCCGGGAGACAATATCCCTGCTGACGGCGAGGTCAAAAACGGCATCAGTACGGTCAATGAGGCAACGATTACCGGCGAATCGCTGCCGGTTGACAAGGTCAATGGTATGCAGGTGTTCGCCGGCACCAGCAACCTGACTGGGATGATGGAAATCGTGGTGACCAAGGCCGGCAATGATACAACACTGGGCAAGGTTCAGCAACTGATTATCGCGGCCGAAAACACCCAACTTCCCATCATGCGGATGATCGATCAGTATGTGAAATGGTATATCCCGACGATTTTGATGATCGCGGGTATCGTTTATTTCTTCACCAAAGATATTAATAAGCCAATCGGTATCCTGGTAATTTCCTGTCCCTGCGCGTTAATTATGGCGACGCCGACCGCCATGGTGGCGGCATTGTCCGCGGCGGCACGGTTGGGCATCCTGATTAAAAATGTATCCTTATTGGAAATTGCAGGCAAAATTACCGCCGTGGTATTTGATAAGACCGGAACCCTGACGACCGGGCAGTTATATGTAACGAAACTGGAACCGGCCGGCGATGTGGAACCGGCGAGAATGCTCGCACTGGCGGCCTCTGCCGAACAGATGAGCAAGCATCCCGCAGCCCGTGCCGTGATGAACCTGGCAAAGGAAGCCAATGTTGCTTTCACCCGGGCCGAAACTTTTGAAGAAGCGCCGGGTAAAGGCGTTTTTGCAGATGTCGAAGGTGAGAAAGTGATGGTTGGCCGCAAGTCGTTTCTGGAAGAGAACGGTATTGACGTCAGCACGGTATCTGATCCGTCTTTGCAGGAAGAACAGGGTTTCAGTACGTTGTACCTGTCGGCAAACGGCGTCTGCCTGGGGTGGATCGGGTTGCAGGACAAAGCGCGTCCCGAAGCCCAGCAGGCCGTCAGGGAACTCTTTGACGACTGCAATGTCCGGCGGATCACGATGCTGACCGGCGACCGCAGTGAAGTAGCGAACCGGGTGTCGGCGGAACTTGGCTGCACCGACTTTAAGGCACATTGCCTGCCGCAGGATAAGCTGGCGGTGGTCGAAACGATTCGCAAAGACGGCCATCTGGTTGCCGTGGTCGGCGACGGTATCAATGACGCACCGGCACTGGCGGCAGGGGACTTGGGAATCGCCATGGGGGCGGCCGGCAGCGACGTGGCGATCAACTCCGCCTCCATCGCGCTGATGAGCAATGACCTGAGACGACTGCCTTTCCTGGTACAACTTTCCCGAAAAACCCGAACGGTTATCAACCAGAATCTGCTGTTTGGCATTTTATTCATCGTGCTGGGGATCATGGCGGTAACCCTGGGATGGGTCTCTCTGATTATGGCGGCGGTTCTTCACTTGTTTGGTGCGCTGGCTGTGATTTTCAACAGTGCCCGCCTGGTACGATTCGGCGAACATCTGGAACCGCATACCGAGCAATCATAAATCTTTACGGAGTGCATTGTGGTCACGACTGAAAACCAATATGCCATCGAAACGATTTCGTTGACAAAAATATTCCCCGACTGGTGGGGGCGGGCGAAAGTTATCGCTGTAGAAGACCTGAATCTGCAGGTTCGTCAAAATGAGATATACGGCTTTTTGGGACCCAATGGCTCCGGTAAAACAACAACCATAAAAATGCTTCTGAATCTGCTCCATCCGACCAAGGGAGCGTCTTTTGTTTTTGGTGGCAGCGTTGACAATCCGGCTATTTCGGAGCGAATCGGTTACCTTCCTGAAGAATCCTATCTGTACCGCTATCTGACGGCTCGTGAAACCCTTGATTTTTACGGGCGTATTTTTGGTTTGCCCGCAGACATCCGAAAAGCACGTATTGAAACGCTGCTGGAAATGGTGGGATTGTCCGGCATGGGCAATCGTCAGATCGCTACTTTTTCAAAAGGAATGGCACGGCGTATCGGCTTGGCGCAGGCCCTGATCAATGATCCCGATCTGTTGATTTTAGACGAACCGACATCCGGCATGGACCCGATGGGGACGCGGCAAATGAAGGATTTGTTTGTGGAACTGGCCCGCCGCGGCAAAACGATCCTGCTGTGCAGCCACCTGTTGGCGGATGTGGAAGACGTTTGCGACCGGATTGGTATTCTTTATGGCGGCCGGATGCAGGTGGAAGGCACGGTCCGCCAACTGCTCCAGCAAAAGGATGAAATACAAATACGTACAGCGCAGTTGAGTGAACGGGCAGTTGAGCAAATTAAACGGATCGTTTCAAGCGAAAGCAGCTCGATTGATATCGAAAAACCGATGGATAAACTGGAAAGTTTTTTCATCAAAGTGGTCGCCAAGGCACGCCAGGAAAAACAACGCACCAGCGGTGCCGAAGCCGGCACGGGGATATCGGGCTTTCTGGCTGAAAAACCTGTTGTTCATCAGGAAAATATCCTGGATAAACTCGTTGGCGCTCATCCTCAAAAAGGCCCTGAGGAATCCGAAAGCGGCGACCGTGTCGAAACAACAAAACCGGCCCCGGTTTCTCAGACACAGCCGCAAGGGGCCGATTATAGTCTCTTGCAGCAATTGACCCGCCAAAAAACAGACGTTTCCTCGCCTTCGACCGAAACGGTTCAGAAGGAGCCGGAAAAACCTGCGGTCAAGAAAGATATTCTCGATGATCTGGTCAAGAAGAAACCTTCCGGCTCGACTGAAATAACGAAAACCGAGAAACAAGAGGATACTGAAAATGCATAGTATCTGGGCGGTTGCACGCAACACACTTGCTCAGGCACTGCGGATGAAAATAGCGGCCGTGGTCATCCTGCTGCTGCTGATCCTGCTGCCCCTCATGAGCATGGTGATGGACGGCGACGGCACATTGTTGGGTAAACTGCAAACCTTTACAAGCTATGGGCTTGGGTTGATCAGTCTTTTATTGTGTGTTTTGACCATTGCGATTTCAACCTATACGCTCAGCAACGATTTAAAATGCAAATATATTTTTCTTGTCGTCACAAAGCCAATCCGGCGTTTCGAATTAATCATGGGCAAACTGCTGGGAATTATTTTATTGGATGTTCTCCTGCTGGGCATCTTCAGCGGTATTCTGTATAGCTGCACACGGCTGATTCCCAAAATCACAGATGCTCCCGAAAACCAGAAATTCCAAGCTAAGGCGGAATTTTTCACGTCACGCATTGGCGTAAAGGCCGAAATCAATCATGACCTGATCAACCGTCGAGCCAAAGAGCGATATGATGAATTGACATCATTGGGCCAGATTCCTGAAGATATGCCTTATAATCGTATTATGAGCGAATTGGCCGGCCAGGAAAAAATGAAAGCCAAGAGAGTTGATCCCGGTCAGACCAAGGAATGGGACTTTGATAATGTTCGCGTGAAAAATGCGGACGATCCGAATACGTTTATATTTGTTCGTTATAAATATCAGACCGCTGCACCCCCGCCC
>Ga0272441_10013294_pt1 | contig 11858 bp, 8 predicted proteins | sample SSMProp6N_FD_193582 | JGI IMG/M metagenome (GOLD analysis project Ga0272441, IMG submission 193582) | Marine sediment archaeal communities from Little Sippewissett salt marsh, Falmouth, MA, United States - SSM-Prop-6N | ecosystem: Environmental > Aquatic > Marine > Wetlands > Sediment ...
ACAACATCATAAACAGTAAGTGAGAGGGTAAGTTACGTTGTGGAGTTAAACAAAATGAAAAATTCAGTCTTACCGGTTTATTATGATTATTCGAAATGAGATAAAATCAGACATTGAAACAATATTCCATCTAACGAAATTGGTTTTCGAGAGTCATCCGTACAGCCAGAATACTGAACAATTTATCGTCAATGACTTGCGTGCCGCTAATGCACTGATTGTTTCACTTGTAGCAGAAATTGATGGGACCTTAGTGGGACATATAGCTTTTTCACCGGTCACCTTTTCTGATGGAAACGAGAACTGGTTTGGCCTCGGCCCAATCTCTGTTCTGCCCGACTGCCAGCGGCAAGGTCTTGGCACCAAACTTGTTAATGAGGGACTGGACGTACTAAAAGCCCGTGATGCCAATGGATGCGTTCTTGTCGGAGATCCCCATTTTTATGCACGCTTTGGTTTTCGAAGTCCTGATGGGCTAAAACATGAAGGCGTTCCGCAAGAAAATTTTCTCGCGTTATCATTTTGCAACAAAATCCCTCAGGGCACTGTGCAATTCCATCATGCCTTTGCTGCAACTGAATGAATGTATAAAAAAACCCAGAGTATATTTTTGTTACCACTCATCATATTTATGCCAACACACTTTTGGAAAATATTTTGGCAATTTGCATATAATAACCAATATCTTTTATCTCAAGAAACAGAAAGGATTAAATGTGGATCATCATAAATATATTGCAAGCATTATTTTTATTGCGCTTCTGCTGCTCTGCAATTATGGCTTTGCGGGAAATGGGTGTAGCAAGATCCCATTAAATCTATTTATCCCCGGTAATGATTGTCAGTTTGATCAGTCCCATGCTGCGGACCTGCAAATGTTCAACATTTACGGCACTCCAAGTTTTATCGCCGGTCCTCGACCTGAACAACCGCGTCATGATTGGCTCAACGAACTTAATCAATATCGCCAGGATGTATTGCGTGGTATCAAAAAAGAAATTGACATAGTCAAGTATGACTATAAGGGGACACGGGCTTGGCTGCGTTTGGATGAAACCTTATCTATGCTATGGAATCTTCAGCCGGGATCAACATTTCAACTTAGCATCGAGTCAAGATGGCATCGGGGGAATAACACTCTTTGTCTGGCGTTCGATATTCATCGTCTCAGCGACAATAAGAAAGTGGATTGGATCGGTATTGTTGACACTCTGGAGATCCCTGCTGATGGCCAATGGCACGAAATCAGCAAGACTGTAACGGTGCCGGAATTCGACGCGGAAAAATCATGGCTGCGGCCGATTTTTGGATTCGACGCTACCCACGATCCCGCCCCAGCCCAGGTCGATATCCGCAGCATAGCTTTAACGTTACCTGATACATCTACTATACAGGACTGGATAGCGCAACAGACCCGGCAAGCTGCCCAGGCTGCTCCACTGGATTTATCACTGTATGACCGCAAAGACCTACAATGGCTCTGCAAAAATTTTGTCTGCCATTTCACCTTTATGTATGATGAGTCTTTTTACCATCCGGATTCGGGGTATAAAGTAGAATCCTTTCTTCGTGACGGAAAAGAGGAATTCGGGGGATACGATTCCATATTGCTCTGGCACGCCTATCCACGCATCGGCCTGGACGACCGAAATCAGTTCGATTTTTATCGTGACATGCCGGGCGGCCTGGAAGGCCTGAGCAAAGTTGTTGATCAATTTCATTCACATAATGTGAAAGTTTTCATCAATTATAACCCCTGGGATCAGGCCACCCGGGATGAAGGCCGCACCGATCAGGAATTGCTCGCGGAAATGGTCGGCGCTATGAATGTTGATGGTATCTTTCTGGATACCATGTTCGCTGCTTCCGATGGATTGCGAGATGCTGTAGATGCAAAACGTAAGGGGGTAGTTTTCGTTCCCGAAGCCGCCCCTAAAACAATAGATATAGGTAGCCTGATGGGTTCATGGTTTCAGTTCTGGGAAAATCCCTTTACGCCCGCACTACTGCATCACAAATGGATCGAACCTCGACACATGCAGTATCAGATAAACCGGTGGATCGGGTTACATCCTCTTAAAAAATTCCATGACGATCTTATAACCAACGCCTTCTTTAACGGCAGCGGTATGATGATCTGGGAAAACATTTTTGCCACATACAATCCCTGGCCGGCCGTTGACCGTGCCCTTTGGCGGCGGGTGAGCCGAATTCTTCATGCCTACCCCGATCATTTTGTCAGCGGTAAATGGGACCCATTTTACCCTACCCAGGACCCGACTGTTTTTGCTAACCGCTGGACCCTGAACGACCGTACTATTTTTACTTTGATCAATACCGGTCCTGAAAAAGAGAACTGCTTGTTAAAATGGAAGCCCGGTCTGGAATATTACGATCTGTGGCAGGGAATAAAACTTGAAACTGAGCCCGCGCCTGACGGCACAGTAATAATCAAAGGCCGAATTAACAAATACAGTTGTATTTTAGCCTGCAATAAAAAAGATGCAGACAAGTCACTGATAAAATTGCTTGCTTCCCAGCAAAAGGACTCCGGCCAAATCCTGCCCCAAGAAGACCCACGAAATCAGGCCCATTCCGTGATTAAAGCTCAACCCGTCCCGCGTACAGACCCTTGGAAAGCTGAGCAACCGCCGGTAGGCATGGTGTTGGTGCCCGGTGCTGAATTTACTATGAACCTGGAGCATATACGCAGGGAATGCGGCTGCTACCCGGATCCGGGAACACCGAAGTACAAGTGGTATCAATACCTGGAGGGTTGGGATTTTAATAAGCCCATGCAGCATCATGTGCCGGCTAAGGTGCAGGCCTTTTACATTGACCAGACCGAAGTTACTAACGCCCAATATAAAGAGTTTTTAGATGCTACCTCTTATAAACCCAAGCATCCTGACAATTTCCTCAAACATTGGCCTGGCGGCGTCATGCCCCCGGAATTGGCTGACCATCCGGTAGTTTATGTCGACCTGGATGATGCCCGGGCTTACGCCAAATGGGCCGGCAAGCGTCTGCCCACCGAAGAAGAATGGCACCTGGCCGCCCAGGGAACTGACAGACGTACCTGGCCGTGGGGAAATGACTTTGATGAAAATAAATGCAATACCACCGGAGATCGTACCTTACCGGCAAATTCGTTACCGGAAGGTAAAAGTCCCTACGGCTGTTATCACATGGCCGGCAATGTTTACGAGTGGACCGAAAGCTGTCGCGATGACGGCCATACTCGCTGGTGCATAGTGCGGGGCGGAAGTTTTTATAATCCCAACCGCGATCCGGGTAAGGCAAGTATATGGTACTTTGACGGGGGCCCCAGATCCTGCAATCACCACGCCAAATTTATTTTTATGTGGCCGGGTCTCGATCGTTGCGCCACGATTGGTTTTCGATGTGTCAGGGATAAAAATTAGTAATCAAGATCAGATTTAAATGAAAAAGCCATGGCTTAATAGCTATGGCCTTTTTAGAGTTAACCAGGTGCGGTTATTTTTACGATCCAGAATCAAATCCCGCGGTCCAGCCTATCAGGGATTACTATTGTTCCGCTGGCATCCAACCGAATTCGGTGCTGTACACTCCAGATAATACGAAGCAAGCTGGGCAAAATCATACAAGTCCACCGTGCAGTTATTGTCGAAGTCGGCGGGAGAATATTTCCAAGCGCCGCATTCATTATCCATAATAACAACCAATACGCTGTCAGTTGGCAGAGCGTTGTAATTTGAATCACCGCTGGTGATAACGTGATTAATTGTGGTCGTATGGGATGCATTAGGTGTATTGAGCAGGTCATCATCAATTGCGCGAACCGTGAAGGCCTGAGGTGTATCATAGTTGCTCGAGTTAAAAATAAGAGAGGCCGGTGTTATGATCACTTTACAGGGGTCAGATTCATCACTGGGTGTGACAGTTACAGTCTGACCCGCCGCGGGCGGATATGACAAAAACACTTCATAGGTATCGGTGGTTCCGTCTTCGCCCACGGTAGGGTCGATCGGGCTGAAGGTGTTCACTATGCGTTGATCGTTATCTATGATATATACTTTGACATCGGGGATAAATTTGCCGGCAAAATTAGTGTCACCGGTTATTGAGAAGCTGACATATCCAACTTCGACTTTATCTTCAACAGAGCCATCGTCTGCAGCCTGGACGGTAACAGTTTGGGGTATATTCCAGTTGGCACTATTAAAGGTTTTAGGGCTTCCCAAGATAGTAAAATCAGAACTGCCCCCATTACTGGCTGTTACAACGACGTTTGATGTAGGCTGGCTGTTCAAAACTATATCAAAGCTGTCCTGGTAAAGACCACTAACAGGTTCGACAACAAGTGTGTAATCATCGGTTTCTATATAATCACCTACGGTCTCTTGATCGGCGGCCAGGATTTGAATTTCCTTTTCAGTAAGAGCCCGTTTGAACATATAGAACTCGTCCATATAACCGTGAAATGTTCGATTCCACAGGGGATGGGCATACACATGTGTTCCTATAAAAGCGCCTCCACTCCAATCAGTGGCAAAATTTTCAGGTATCAGGGTGGGATTGGTGTCGGGCGTCATGACCCACCAGGGTTTGCCGTTATAGTAAACAATGGCCTTTTCAGTGGCTCGGTCGTAAACACCGGTCAAATGGAGCCAGTACCAACTGGTAAGCTCTATACCAGGATTTCCCCCCACGTACCTGAAATCGCAGATTTCTTCATCAACCTCGGGGCCATAAGCGAGATTGAATCGGAAAAAGCTATAACGCCTCGCACCTTGGATCATTGCCTCCCAGTTAGTGGGGATAATATTGATAAAACAATGCTCATGTTTGTTACTCTCGCTGGGATGGGTAGTCGCAACGGGGTCACATTTTACCCAAACGGAGACGGTCAGAGCCGAGGTGGGCATATCCCGGGGCGGGAAGGTTCTTCCGTGCAGGTCGAGATAACTGGGATAACCACTTTGCGTGTAGGACGAGGAAGCAAAGCCCATAAATTTTGCGGCCCCAGAGCCTCTTTTGGGATCGGTGTTATCATAAAACACGTCACCTTTGACCGTAGCGGTGTGCCCATAACCAGAGTCGTCCGGGACCTGCCTGTTATTGTAAAACTCAGGGTCGTCAAAGGAATAGTAAACAATCAATCCATCCGTAACCCGAGGATCACCGGCAGTTAAAGAGCCGGTCAGGAGTATAACTGCTCCCAAAATCACAAAGATTCCAATCTTGCCATTCATTTATTATTCTCCTGCTTCTGTCAGCACTTTAGTTCCTCTGAAACAGTGTCTAAATTTTTAATTAGTAGGATATACAATCGCCTAATTTGGGATCCGAACAATTAAACCATTCGCTCACGAACTCAGCCAGATCCACGACATCTATTTGACAGTCCCGGTTTATATCAAATGCACTATAACCCCAGGCGCCACAGTCATTTTCCAAAATGGTCGGGGTAACGCTGGGGACCTGTAAAGTCGCACCGCTGATATCATGGGTGATGATGGTAAAGTGCGGATCGATTGATGTTTCACTATCATCGAAGGCCCTTACAGTTACGGCCTGGGAACCCGCCGACGTAAAAATCAGAGGCCCTGAGGAGATGACCACTTCACAGGGGTCAAGGTTGTCTTCGGGAGTTATCGTTACTGTTCCACTGGTTTTGGTTAGCCAAACAGTATAGGTACCGGTGTCAGAATTACTTTCATCAACCAAGATGCCGTCGGTCATCCGTATCACCACACTGGCAGTCTCATTATCCACTATATAGACCGTGTGGGGCAGAATAGTTCCACCCTCTGAATACGTGGAATTGATAGAGGTGGAATGGAGACCCTCAGTAGTACCATCATCATTGGCAGTTATGGTAACGGTTTGGGGCTGATTCCAGTTGCCCGAATCAAAGTTAAGTATTTGGGAGTTTCCCGCACCCATGCCCAGGTCGATCTGGTTACTTGATGGGGTTAAAGTAACTTTAGCCGCTCCGCCGGGGTCACTGGTCAGTACTACTTCCAGCGTATCGTTAAAGCCGCCCTCCATGACCACAGTCGGCCCGCCTCCATCATAACAGGGATCTGAGACGGTTGCTACCAGAGGCACGGCCGTGGGAGCGACCACTCCTATTTTATAGGCGAAAAAATCCACATCGAAGGCCCCGTCTTCTTCATCGCCTGGCAGCCCCAGAACCTGAACTGTTTGATATGGGTAAGCACTAAACAGGTCATCTATGGAAATGGTAACATGGTGTACCTCACCGGCGGTTTCGCCGTCCTTATAGACGGTAACCCGGTGAGTGCCACCCCCGGAGGTTTCGGCCTGGATTGTGATCCAGAACTCGTGCCAACTATCCAAATCATCAACCTCTACAATATTCAGCGTTCCCATACCGAAATCCACATCCTCAGTCGGGGTTGTGCCGACCAGGCTATTCATGATCAGGCCGCCTTTGCCCTCCAGAAAGGCACCTTCTGAGGGACGTACCAAACAAAAGGAGATAAGCTGGGGGTCCGGTTGCGCAGTACCTGACATACCCTGTTTGACACCAAAGTGGCCCTTGGCGTGATGTTTGTGGGGATAACCCTTGCCTCCTACGGGAAAACCTACTGTGTGACCGACTAGCTCGCGATCATCCACAGGACCGGTAAGGGCGGTTGACAGCCGAGCCCGAAAAGATAATGTTATACCGTCATCGAGCAGGTCACAGTATTCAGGGTGGCTACTAATATTGCCGATTTCATGAGCGAAGTAGAGTTTGCAGTTTGACGCGGTTTCATAACCATAGGGATCTTGTAAACGTAGAAAGTTGGTCTGACCTCCGCTAAGCGCACTAACGCCACCGGAAGCGCCTGAGCCTATCGGATTACCGTCCCACTGGTCCGAACTGTTATTATGGCTCCAGGTACCATCCAGGGCATCAAAGCCCCCCCACCCGGCAGCAGCGGCGTCGCCGGTATATTCATACGTCCACCCACCGGAGGGGGCATTGTAAAGAATACCGGAGTGGACCGGGCCGGCTAAAAACAGCAGAACCAGAAAAATTACCAAAATACCCTCTTTACTTCTCATCTGTTAATCTCCAGAACAAGATACCTTTGATACAGCTGTTTAGAAAAATGTTACATCGGACCCATATAATTCCCCGGAGGAATGGGGCTATCGGATAGTTATGATAATGCAAAAAAGGGAATGAAAAAAATTATTTTTTCCTCCGGGGAGAATATGCAAATATTCTCATGCTTAACAATTAACTCCGTATTCTATCAAGATAGAGAGTTTATGTCAAGATAAATCTATACGAAAGTGAGTAATGCAAAATGGTTCCCAGACTACCGCAAGAGCCAGTTAATCCGTTTCCAGGGGGAGTAAATATGCGCTGGATTAAATAGCCAAATTGAATTGATAGCTCATATTTGTCTTTTGTTGACATGAACATCTCTTATATGAATCGTGAACAATACTCTCATCATAGACGCAAGGATAGACAAACTCTAGTATTCTAACGGATGCCTATTAATAAGGTATTTGGCAGTCACCCCATCAAGCTGGTAAGTGTCCGATGTATCCTGTCTATACAAATGTAGCATCTCCAAATCCGACCGCCAAACCACATCGCCAGGGGCAAACAGACAGACGCTGCCCGGTTCATAGGTATCACAAAGTTTACCATCTCTAAGATAGTAGTGTTCTTCGCATTCATTCGTCGGATAAATACGCATTAAGGGAGGTATATCGCAAGGTTTAAACCACAGTTTGATCTCCCTCTCAGCATCAGCATGGTTAGCTGATGCGTGGATAAGATTATCGAGACGCTCACTGACAACTTGTTGTTTCTCATCTTTGATTGGAACCACAGTGCCCAAAGTCCGGATGCAACCCGGGTTTTTCTCTCTGGCGACATGAGGATTAGTAGGGCCAACAACATCACGTATCTTCTGCAAAACCTTCGGACCATAATATACAATAGCAATAACTCTGCGTTTCCAAACTTCATTGGGGTAGTGAGCATGGCCCATGATATAGTCGATCAGTGCCGGGAAAAAAGCCTTATCTCGGTGTTCACTATAATGTTGTTCTGCAAGCATTCTGTTGACCTGGACTATCTTGGCTGCAGCAAATCGGGAACCGGTATGGAATTCTGACAGCTGGGAGAGCAAAAAACCTGTCAGGGAATTCTTTAATGCATCTGGTTTAATGAGAACTAATGACTGTTCGGCCTCTTCTTGGTACATATAACGGTTCCTTTATCAAGATATATATGGCGGAATTCTTTTTCCTGCACACAAATACTCAAAACACAATATACTTACAATTTTATATTTTGGCAAGCACGGAAAACTATCAACATTCTTATATATCCGTTATACTGACTTAACGAAATTGTAGTCTATAAATCTTGGGTGTCGAATAAATCCGTGGCCTGAAATGCAGAATCTGATACGATTATTTCTGGGCTGCATTAAGTATGCGATTTTTTGCTAATACCTTTACTGTGAATATACCAACCCCAAAACTCCCCGAATATCCCGATAAATCGGGAGAACCTCCAACCTAGCGGTTAATCCCGGCGCGCCGGGACTTGCTCTACCTTATTGAGCAGGTGTTCTCGGATCCAGCGGGCGGATTTCATTGATTTGATCTGCCGTTCACGCCGCATGGCTGATGAACGTGACGTATGTTCTTCACTCCAGACAAGCCTCCAAGGTCTATTCTTCAACGTATGCTTGCCTTTACTGGGTCTCATAGCATTATGCTCATCCATTCTTCTAATCAAATCAGCCGTTTGACCGACACAGAAGCTCCCCGCTTGATTTTCTAGAATGCATACCTGATATATTTTCCCGTCCATATCCAAACTCCCCGAATAGGACTCGAACCTATAACCTAGCGGTTAACAGCCGCTCGCTCTACCAGTTGAGCTATCGGGGAAAAAGGCCCCTTGATGCTGGTAAACACCAAGGAACACTATAAAAACGTTATTTTAACAGAGGCAAAAATCCCTGTCAATATAGGATTCAGGTCAAAAAATCAACAATTTCGGCTTTGCCGGCTCTGGATGGATAAGGCAATCAGACGCTATTCCTGGGAATCTAGGCGGACGTGAACGCCCTTATCAGATAGATATTTTTTGGCCTGACCGATGGAATACTGACCGAAATGGAAGATACTGGCAGCCAGGGCAGCCTCAGCCTTGCCCTCGGTGAGCACCTTATACATATCTTCCGGACTGCCGGCTCCACCGCTGGCGACAACGGGGATATTTACTGCTTCCGCGACAGCCGCCGTCATTTCCAGGTCGTACCCCTCACGGGTGCCGTCGGCATTCATGACATTAAGCACTATCTCCCCGGCACCGTCGGCCCAACCCTTACGGACCCAGGACATAACATCGATGCCGGTAGGGGTTCGGCCGCCGTTGATAAATACTTCCCACATCTCAGACCCATCTTTTTTCACGCGATTGGCGTCAATGGCCAGGATTATGCACTGACTGCCGAACCGCAGAGCAGCACGTTTGATAAGCGTATGATCGAGCACAGAGGCGCTATTAATGCTTACCTTGTCGGCCCCGCTATTGAGCATAAGGCGCACGTCGTCAATATCCCGGATGGCCCCGCCGACGGTAAGGGGCATAAAAACCCGATCGGACGCTTCCCGCAACACATCCACCGTGAGGTTTCGGCCCTCATGGCTGGCCGTGATGTCGTAAAATACCAGTTCGTCAGCTCCCTGCTGTTCGTAGCGCAAGGCGCATTCGGAGACAGAGCCGGCGTCGCGGTGGTCGAAGAACTTAACGCCCTTGACCACCCGTCCCTTATCAACATCCAGGCAGGGTATGATTCTTTTAGCCAACATAAATAGCACCAAATATCAAATGTATAACTAAAGGCCACCTCTAAAAATCCCCGGTAGGATGGGCTTTAGCCCATGCAGTTGCTTTTAATCGCCGTTTCAACCTTCGAAATTCGGATTTTTAGAAGTTACCTAAAGACATTATAGGGATTTTGCAGCGACGAAGCAAGCCGGAGGTGAACAGAGAATCAGGATTTGACAACTCAGGTAATATAATTCTCAAGCAAATCACGGTAAATGAGCAATTCCCCGCCCTCTCAGCAGGACAACCCACCCCCTTGACAGACATAGCAATTATAGAGATAATACAAGTTTAAGTTTAATATTGATATTGGGGGGTTTTCAGATAAATAGCTACTTCAGGGAGTACGTGAAATGATTCTGACATTGATACTCTGTGCGATTGCGGTGATATTGATTTACTACCAGATATTTACCCAAGGCCTCTTCAGTTCGATGATCATGGCGGTGCTTTCTCTGGTATCGGCCATTGTGGCCCTGAACTATCACGAGATGCTGGCGTCTCTTCTGAATGACTTGGGAATGGCGCGGTTCGGCCCCAAGGGGGTTTCCCTGCTGGGGATTTTTATCCTCACTCTGCTGCTTCTGCGGGAAGGTACGGACCGCTTGATAAAGGGAAATATGCATTTTGGCCTGCTGATTGACAGGGTGGCCAGCGCCTGTTTCGCGTTGGTATCAAGTTTAACGATTACGGGAATGATTGCCCTGGGCCTGCAAAGCCTGCCCCTGCCGGCCAGCTTTTTGGGATTTGACCGCTGTGGGGAATCTTTAAGTAGCCCCGATCAGGATAAGAGACTATTGCCTTACGGGGACAACTTTGTTCTGGGCATGATGAATCGGGTTAGCAATCATTGTTTTGCCGGTAGCAGCAGCTTTACCCAAATACATCCCGATATGCTTCGGGAAATGTATATTAATCGAATTGTACCGGATAACTTTGACGGAATGCGTAAAGAGGCGGCATCAGACGCGTTAGAGGTAATCGGAGATGTCAAGGTTGTTCAAAATGAAGCTCGTGATAACAATAATAAAGAACGCATCGACCGTCAGTCGAGAAGTGAATTATTGCTGATTAAAGTAAAACTCAAGGCGGGAACCGGAACACGAGGTAATCGGGGCGCTAAAGATATCGATAGTATGATTCGCTTCTCGATGGGGCAATTTCGATTGGTGGGCTACAACCCCGCCAAACCTCACCAGCCGGGTTACAGTGTGTATCCTATCGGATTGCGTGAAGAAGGTAATTCTACCACCATACCAAAAGCGTTAGACAAAGGTGAGTGCCGATCGAGTAGGACGGCAACTTTTACCTTAGTATTTGATCGGCCGGTAAACTTGAATGAGGCGCCGCTGCAGTTTTTAGAATTCAAGCGCTCGTCTCGGGCAAAGGTGCATCTGGAGAAAAAATAGCTGATTATGGCTAAGAGTTAGCTTAGTATCTATCAAAAACAGGGATGTTAAGTATATTGTCATATCCATGGTATTCGGTTCCATTGAGTAATTCATGTTTCAGCGGCGGCTGATAATATTTTCCCTACTGGTATTAGGGGTAATCGGCATACTCATCATCCGGTTGGCCTGGCTGCAGATTATCCGGGGTGAGAAGTCTCTCGAAAGTGCCCGTCAGCTCCTCCAGGAGAACCCCTATTGGCTGGAAACGACACGGGGAAGCATCCTAGACTGCCGGGGACGCACTCTGGCCCGGGACGAAGCTGATTTTCAGGTGTGTCTCCATTATCGATTAATGCGACTCTATGATGAGCGCTTCTGGAAAGATCAGCGCTTGCGCTATCTGACGCGTAAGGGAAATGAAAATAAGACTCCCGCAGATGCGAACCGGGACCTCTGGGAGAAATTCGGGCCTCAGCGCCGTCGGGCCAATCGGTTGTTAGCGGAGTTGGCACAATTATGCGGTATAAGCATGGATAAAATCCACGAGGCGATTCAGGAAGTTAATGAACGGATATTCACTTGGAGGACGAGCCGAACCC
>Ga0272441_10013295_pt1 | contig 11858 bp, 8 predicted proteins | sample SSMProp6N_FD_193582 | JGI IMG/M metagenome (GOLD analysis project Ga0272441, IMG submission 193582) | Marine sediment archaeal communities from Little Sippewissett salt marsh, Falmouth, MA, United States - SSM-Prop-6N | ecosystem: Environmental > Aquatic > Marine > Wetlands > Sediment ...
GTCAATGTATCGAGAAGGTTGAGCGGGCCCGCGCGCAGGTCGAGTTCGTACAGGTGCCCGCCGCGCGCGGGCGCGAGGTAGGCGGCGAGGTCCCCCGAGGCGAGGCGGAGTTCCTCGGCGCCGTCGCCGTCAAGGTCCGCGACCTCGACCGGGGCCGCGCCCGTGCGCGAGCCGGGCCGCGGGAAGCCGCCGGCGAGCGCGTCGGCGCGCACGAGCTCGCTCCAGACCGCGCGGCGCAGGTGGGGGAGGTACAGTCCCCCGAAGACGCCGTGCCACCATGCGCAGTTGCACTGCGCGCGATAGAGCGCGCGGCGCGCCTCGGGCCGCGACTTCGAGCGGTTGTTCATCCCGGCGACCCGGCCGGAGACCTCGAGCATCCGGGCGTAGAGGCGGCCGGCCTCGGCGTACTTCACGCGGAAGTTGCGCCAGATGCCGCCGCGCACGTGCGGCCGCAGCACCTCGAAGTGCGCGTTCCCCTCGAGCGCCTTCTCCGCGCGGAGGACGGCCGCCGCCCGCGGCGCCGGCAGCGCCCACTCGGTCATCTCCCGGTAGCTCGCCTCGGGCAGGTACACGCGCCCCTCGGGCGCGAGCCGGTTCGCCGCCTCGCCGAGCCGCACCGGTACGAGCCACTCACGTTCGCGCGCGAGCGCTTCGAAGAAGCGCGCGAGCCAGCCGTCCCGGTAGACATGCTCGTGCGTCCCGGGCCAGAGGCCGAACTTCTCGCCGTCGTCGGCGTAGGTCACGAGGACGTCGCGGTCCGCCCGCCGCTGCGCGGCCAGGTGCGCGATCACCTCCTCGACGCTCCCGAAGGGGATGAGATAGCGCAGCCGTTCCGAGGCGGGGAAGACCCGGAGCGTGCGGCCCCCGTCCTCGGTGAGGAAGGGGCCCGCCAGCGCCTCCGGCTCGAGCCCGGCGGCGAGGAAGTGCGAGTCGTCGAGCGCGACGTACTCCACGCCCGCCTCGGCGAGTGAGCTGGCGAGCGGCGCCTCCCAGACGCGCTCGGTGACCCACGCCCCGCGCGCCCTCGTGCCCAGGCGCGCGGCGAGGTGGTCGCGCATCATCCCGATCTGGCCGGCGAGGTCGCGGCGCGGGACGTTCGTGAAGATCGGCTCGTACATCCCGCCGCCGAGCATCTCGACCGCCCCCGAGCCGACAAGTCCGGCGAGGCGCGCGAGGTCCTCGGGCCGGTGCGCCTCGATCCATTCGAGGAGCGGCCCGCTCACGTGCAGGGTGATCGGCACGCGCGCGGCGAACGGCGCGTACGCGTCGAGGAAGGGACGGTAGGCGACCGAGCAGGCGTGCTCGAAGACGTGGTCGAAGTTGCCGACCGGCTGGTGATCGTGAAGCACGATCGCGAAATAGACGCGGCCCGACAAGACTCTAGCTCCGCCTTCGCTTTCTCTTGGCCGCCCCGCGCGACGTGCGCGCCCTGGACTTTCTGACCCCTGCGGCCGCCGAACTCTTCGGCTTCGCGGCCTTGCGCTTCGGCTTCGCCGGGACCGGCGCGAGCCGGGCGCTCCCGCTACGCGCGCGCGTCGCGCATCGCTCGTAGAGCGCCACGTACTCGCGCGCCGAGCGGTCCCAGGACCAGTCCTGCTTCATGCCGCGCAGCACGAGCCTTCTCCACGCGCGCTTGTCGCTGTAGAGAGCGAGCGCGCGCGTCACCGCGTCGGCGAGCGCCTCGGCCGTGTAGGGCTCGAAGGAGAAGCCGTTGCCCTCCTTGGGATCGGCCGTGGCGTCGGTGATGGTGTCCGCGAGCCCGCCGGTCGCGCGGACCACGGGCACGGTGCCGTAGCGCAGGCTGATGAGCTGGTTGAGGCCGCACGGCTCGTAGCGACTGGGCATGAGGAACATGTCGCTGCCGGCCTCGATCAGGTGCGCGATCTTGTTGTCGAAGGCGATGCGGATGCCCGCCTTCTTCGGGTACTTCTTCCCCAATTTCTCAAGGAGCGCGTGATACTTGGCGTTCCCCGTGCCGAGGAGCACAAACTGGAGATCTCGCTCGAGGAGTTCGCCCCCGAGGGCTTCGGTGAGGATGTCCACGCCCTTCTGCTCGGCGAGGCGCCCGACGAGGCCGACGAGCGGCACGTCCTTTCGCGCCGGCAGGCCGTAGAGCTTCTGGAGCGCGGCCTTGCATCTCGCCTTGCCGGCGAGCTTCCCCGCCGAGTAGCGCGCGGGGAGGAGCTTGTCCTTCTCCGGGCTCCAGTGCGAGTAGTCGATGCCGTTGATGACGCCGAAGAGGTCGGCCTTGCGCTCCGCGAGCACGCCCTCGAGGCCACAGCCGAACTCCTCGGTCTGGATCTCCTCGGCGTAGCGCGGGCTCACGGTGTTGATGGAGTCCGCGAAGACGAGCCCGCCCTTGAGAAGGCCGAGCTTGCCGTGGAACTCGAGCTGCCGCCAGTTGAAGAGCATCCACGGCAGGCCGGTGAGTTCCATGTCGTAGTGCCAGAAGAGTCCGCCGTAAGCGAGGTTGTGCACGGTGAAGAGGCAGCCCGTGCCCTCTCCGGCGGCGCGCACGTCGCGGTAGAGGCTCTTGAGGTAGACGGGCACGAGGCCCGACTGCCAGTCGTTGGCGTGGATCACGTCGGGCGCGGGGCGCAGCGTGCGCGCGAGCTCGAGCACCGCGCGCGAGAAGAAGATGAAGCGCGTCGCGTTGTCCGCGTAGTCGCCCTTCGGAATGCCGTAGAGCTCGGCCCGGTCGTAGAGCTCCGGCGCGTCCACGAAGTAGACGGTCGCCTTCGAGCCGGGCATCGCCCCGCGGAGCACGCGGCCGGGAAGGACCTGCCCGCCGACGGGCACGCGCAGATCCACGCCGGCCGGTTTCACGGGAAAGCCGCCCTCGCGGGTCCTCCGGTAGTAGGGCGTGACGACGCTCACCCGGTGCCCCATGCGGGCGAGCGCGCCGGGCAGCGCGCCGGCGACGTCCGCGAGGCCGCCGGTCTTGGCGAAGGGCACGACCTCCGAGCTCGCGATCAGGATATGCAAGGTTCCCCCCTCCCCCTCCGTCCCGCTTGACCGCGCCTAGAGCTCGACCTCGCGCAGGAACTCGGCCGCGCTCTCGGGCGGCACGGGGTTGATGTAGAACCCGGTGCCCCACTCGAAGCCCGCGACCTTGGTCAGGCGCGGGATGATCTCGATGTGCCAGTGGTAGTGCTTGATTCCGGACATGTTGAAGGGCGCGGTGTGGACGATGTAGTTGTAGGGCGCGCCCGGCAGCGCGCGCTCAAGCCGCACGAGCGCCTCGCGCAGGAGCGCGGAGAGGGCGTCGATCTCGTCGTCCCGGATGTCCTCGAAGTGCGACTCGTGCCGCTTGCCCACGATCCACATCTCGAAAGGAAAGCGCGAGGCGTACGGCGCGAAGGCGACGAAGGCGTCGTTGGAGACGACGACGCGTTGCTCGGTGTCCATCTCCTGATAGATCATGTCGCAGAAGAGGCAGCGGCCGCGATAATCGTAGAAGCTCTTGCAGCCGGCCATCTCCTGCATGGGCGTGCGCGGCACGACGGGCGTGACGATGAGCTGGCTGTGCGTGTGCTCGAGCGACGCGCCCGCGGCCACCCCCACGTTCTTGAAGAGCATGCCGTAGTGCAGGCGGTCGTCCTTCTTGAGGTCCCGCATGCGGTCGCGGTAGACCGCGAGGACCTCGCGCACGCGGCCGACGTCGAGCCCGGTGAGTGAGCGCTCGTGCTTCGGCGTCTCGATGATGACCTCGTGCGCGCCGACGCCGCGCATCCGGTCGTAGACGCCGATGCCCCGCTTCTCGAGGTTTCCGTCGATGCCGAGCGCGGGGAACTTGTTCGGCACGACGCGCACGCGCCAGCCGGGCGTGTCCGGCGCCGTGCCCTCCTCGCGGCAGGCCATGATCTCGGGCGGGGTCTTGCCCTCGTTCCCCTCGCAGAAGGGGCAGAAGGCCGACGGCGCGCCGGCCTCCTCCTGCTTGAAGTCGCTCGGCCGCTTGGCGCGCTCGGTCGCGATGATGACCCATCGGCTCAGGATCGGGTCTCGTCGAAGCTCCGGCATGGCTGACCTCCCAACCCCTCTAGACGGACCAGGCCGAGGCCTCGAAGTCGGGCCCCGGCACGGAGAACGCGAGCAGCCCCTCGGCGGGCACCCGCTCGAGTGGGTCGGCTCCCTCCAGGAGAAGCACGTAGAAGGCGATCTCGTCGCCGGGCGCCAGGGACGCGCCCGGACCGCGTCCGAGGCGCGCGAACGGGCACGCCAGCTCGAGCACGTGCCCGAAGGCCGCCTGCGGCTCCTCCCCCTCGCCGGAGCGCGGTGCGCCGAGAATCTTTACCGCGCTCCCGGACGCGTCAAGCGGAGAAACCTCCACGGTCGCGCCCGGTGGCGAGAGGAAGACGAGCCGCACGCCGAGCTTCCCCTCGTGCGCGCGCTCGGCGTCGGCGAAGTCCACGCGCACGTAGAGCGTCGCCAAATCAAATCCGTAAAAGACGCGCCGCACCCCCGGCGCGCCCGCCGCGGCCATGGCCCCCCGCTGCGGCCGGTAGCACCCGGCGCCCTGCCACTCGAAGAAGTCGGTGGCGCGGCCGTCGAGCGTGACCCGCAACAGCGCGCGCGGGTTCGAGCGCGCCTGCGCGCCGCGCCGTTCGAGGATCGCCTCGTCCAGGAACGCGGGCGGCCTCTCGCTCAGCGCGCGGTAGACGTTCTTGAGGTGCCCGCGGAAGAGCGTGTCGTAGGTCTCGTCCATGCCGCTGGAGCGATCGTCCCCGTACCACCAGAACCAGTCCGAGCCCTCGGCGGCATACAGGCTCTCCCACGCGCGGCGCGCGCTTTCGTCGTGCTCCGCGCGCCCGGCGGCGAGGCGCACGAGGTCCTCGCGTACGCGGTAGAGCCGCTCCCAGGCGATGCGGTCCTCGCGGTGCCCGGCCCAGATATAAAAGTCGTGCCCGATCCACGAGCCGGGGAAGAGGCGCGGCAGCGTCTCGCGCTCCGGGTGCGACTCGAGCCAGTCGCGCACGCGCGCGGTGGAGACGTTCGGCGCCTCCGAAAGCCTCCCGTAGAGCTCGCGCAGGAAGGGCGCGCCCTGTTCGGGGTAATGCTCCCACGCGTTCTCGCCGTCGAGGACGACCGGTACGAGCGCCTCGCCGTCTGAGGCCTTGGCGATGCCCGCGAGGTGGCCGATGAAGTCGTTTGCCGCCCTGCGCGCGTCCATGTGCTGGTAGCGGAAGCCGATGGCGTCGGCGAGCGAGTGGTCGCGGAAGAGGACGTCGACCGCGGCGCCGTCCGACTCCACACGCCAGGGCCGGTAGAGCTTCGCCGCGCGCTCGGGCCCCTCGAGCGAGCTCTCGATCGAGTAGGAGAGGATCTCCTCGTCGGTGGCGATCCATCGCACGCCCTCGGCGGCGAGGAGCGGGACGATCTCCTCGCTCACGCCGCCCTCGGCCGGCCAGACACCGACGGGCCTCTCGCCGAAGCGCTCCGCGTGCGACTCGACCGCGCGGCGCACGTGCTCGCGTGCGTCCTCCGTGAGCTTGGCGCGGTTCTTCGCGAGGCGCACGCCGGGCATGGCGACCGAGGCGCAGTCGGGGTCGGCGAGAAGCGGCAATATCGGATGCGCCCAGGGCGTGGTCGTGAGTTCGACCTGCCCGCGCTCGGCGAGCTTTTTATGCAGCGGCACGACCTCGGCCATGGCCGCGTGCTGGCGTTCGAGCGCGATCGCCTTCTCGTCCTCGGAGAAGTCGCGGCCCTTTTCGAGCAGCGCGCGGATCGCCTCGTCGCGCTCGACCCAGAACGGGTGGAACCAGACGAGGTTCATCCAGACCTGGAGGTCGCGCAGGTCCGCGGCCGAGAACTCGCGCCGCGCGCGCGCCGCGCTCCGCTGCGCGTGTCCGCGCTTGGCGAGGAGCTCGCCGTAGCGCGCGTGCGGCCGGACCATCCGGTCCCACGAGGCCCAGAAGCCGACCTCGAGCAATCGCTCGGCCTCCTCGGCGGCGAGCTCCGCGGCCGGCTTTCGCGCGAGGTCGAGGACGTCGTCCGAGCCGCCGCCGAGGTACGCATCGAGTTGCGCGAGCATGCACGGCGTGAGGTTAATGCACGCGCGGACCTCGGGGAACTCGTCCAGGAGCGCGGCCATGCCCCAGTAGTCCTTGACCGCGTGGAGCCGCACCCACGGCAGGGGCACGCGCCCGGTCACGAGGTCGCGATAGAACGGCTGGTGCTGGTGCCAGACGAGTGCGAGACACGCCTTACCCAAAGGGAAAACTCCCCCCACAGGAGTTATACCGTAACGCCTTGTAACGCAAGGCGATTATACAACGACGAAGCCGCGGGTCAACTCGCAAATTCCGCGGTTTCGGGATTTGTCACAACCCCGGGCGGCGCAAGGGAATGGAGGCGGGGAATTTTTCTTCAGCGCGCCGCGCGCGCAACCGTGATCGCACCGCTCCTGAGTGTGTCCGGCGCGTTCCATTCTTTCTCGCCGCGCGGATCGAAGCGCGCGCACAGACCCGCGCGCAGCGTGAGCGACTCACCTGCGCCGAAATTGGGCAACCGCAGGGGCAAGACTGAACGAATCTTCCAACCCGCGGGAGGCGCCGCGAACCTGAACTCTTCGCTGAACCGCTCGCCCGGCTTGAGCGTCTTGCGGCCGGGTGGAATAAGCTCGGTCCTGACCATCAAGGAATGGACGACGTAGAACGGCTTGCCTTCCTTCTCGCCCGCGAACATCAGGCGATAGGCATTGACGTGCGCATGGTGCACCGGCACCTCGCGCGGCTCCTTGCCCACATTCTCGTACCAGACGCGGACCTTGAGGTTCATGTCGCGGGCCCCGAGCACGGCCCGCGCGGGTGCGAGGCCGAGGCGCAGGCCGTCCCGCGGCTTGCCCCAGGCGGTGCCTTCGGCGGCTGCGGCACCCGCCGCCGGCAGCACCTCGATGTCTACCGCAGGCACGGAAACCTCCCCGCTCCATGCGTCGGCGGGCTTATCCCTTTCCTCCCGGAAGCGGCTGAAGTAGACCGCAGATACTCGATACCGTCCAATCGGAAGGTGCCAGATTTGATTGGTCGTGTCGAGCAGGCCCACGTTGCCGCCTCCGGGAATCTCAACGTCCGTGGCCCGTTCCTTGGACACGGAAACTTGCCTGCTCTCGCCCGGTTTGAGCCGGATCCGTCGCGGCATGGAGAAGACGTCGCTCCGAACGAAGTTGGGCTTGACCTTACGGCCCTCGGGATCGGTAACCCGCACCGTCCAGACAAAAGGGGCCCGGTCCAAGATGGACAGCGGCTTCTTCCCCACGTTCTGGAGTTCCAGGTGTGCCTTGAAGAAGCCAACACCCTCAAGCACGGGGTTCTCGACCACCAATCATGCGCGCAGGCCGTTCCGCGCCTCGCCCCAGGCAATGCCTTCGGCGGCTGCGGCACCCGCCGCCGCCCGCACCTCAAACGTGCAGGTCATGGGCGGAAAGCGCGGCCCGAGGTTCGCGAGCTTAGCTGGTCTGACTATCTTGCTCCGGTCGCCATGGCACACGTAGTCCTCGAAGACCACCGTGGCCGTGTACGTGCCCGGTGCGAGCGGCGGCAGGCTCACCGTGAAGCAGACCGAGCTTGGGCCGGGAATCTCCTTGGTGGCCCCGAACCAGCGCACAAACTTCACGGGGAGGGTAATCTTGTTTCCCTGAATCGACCCGGCCTCGGGCACGAAGAAGTCATAGCTCGAACACGCGGCCGGCTGGTCAAGAATCTTGATGACGTCCGGCAGCTTGCCGATGAGCACAACGCCGAGGGTTGACGATGGTTTGCCCAGCTTGCCATCGGCCGCGTCCGAGAACGAGTAGACCGAAGAGGGCATGGAGTAAGAGAGGGCTGCTGCATACAGCCCGCTGCGCTTCTCCTTGTCCGGCGGGACGAGCTGGAAATGGACGCTCTCGGCCGGGATCGCCACCTGCGGCCCGGCCGCCGCCCCCTCCGGCTCTCTGCTCCTGCGCGCCGTGTCTCCGCCTGGAAGAACGATTACTCCCACCCCCGCCACGCCGAGAAGCACGGCGAGGAGCGCGAGCGTTCGCGCGTTCGTCCGGGTCGTCATAATTGCCTCCTGGCGGTTGGACGCATGAAGCGTCCGGAAGGTTCGCACAAATATACCCGGATTTCGCGCGATATTCCATTCGCGTGCGGGGGGCCGCCGCGTGCCTTCGGAATCGCTTGACTTGCCGCTCCGCTTCGGATATCAAGGACCGGCCATGACCGAAATCCGGATTCACGGGCGCGGCGGGCAGGGCGCGGTCATCGCCGCGCAGATGCTCGCCAAGGCCCTCTTTAAGGAGGGCCAGTACGTCCAGGCCTTCCCCGCCTTCGGCATGGAGCGGCGCGGCGCGCCCGTGGCCTCGTTCGTCCGCTTCGACAAGCGGCCCGTGCGCATCCGCTGCGAGATCTACGAGCCCGACCACATCATCGTGCTCGACCCCACGCTCATCGCGGCCGCGAACATCACCGCGGGGCTCAAGAGAAAGGGCTGGATCCTCGTCAACTCCGACCGGCGCGACCGGCTCGGCCTGCCGAGCCAGTTCCGCGTCGCCGTGGTCGACGCCTCGAGCATCGCGGTCAAGAACAAGCTCGGCACCGCCGCGATCCCCATCGTGAACACCGCGATCCTCGGCGCCTTCGCGCGCGCGACGGGCCTGGTGGGGCTCGAGGCCGTGCTCGCCGCGATCCAGGAGTCCGTGCCCGTCCGGCCCAGGGAGAACGCGCATGCCGCGAGGCAAGCGTACGATTTCGCCGAGACGCTATAACCCGCGCGCCTCGGCCGAGAGCGTGAAGCTCCCCGGCGAGAGCGCGCTGCCGCCGCTCTCGGTCTCGCTCGGCACAATGATGGCGCACCACACCGGCTCCTGGCGTGCGATGCGCCCGGCCTTCCGCGACCGCACCCCGCCGTGCCTCACCCGCTGTCCCGCCGGCGAGAACATCGAGCGCTACCTCCTCCTCCTCGGCGAGGGCCGCGCGAAGGAGGCCGCGCAGGTCCTCAAGGACGACAACCCGCTGCCCGCGACCTGCGGCCGCGTCTGCTACCATCCCTGCGAGGGCGGCTGCAACCAGACCGAGCACGGCGGCGCGGTCGCGATCCACGCGATCGAGCGCTACCTCGGCGACCTCGCCCTCGACTTCCCGATTCGCGGCCGCAAATCACGCACGCGCGGCAAGAAGCGGAGCGGTCCGCGCGGCAAGCGCGTCGCGGTCGTCGGCAGTGGGCCGGCCGGGCTCGCGTGCGCGTGGCACCTGGCGCACCTGGGCCTGCGGCCCACGATCTTCGAGGCGGACGAGAAACCCGGCGGCGTCCTGCGCACCGGGATCCCCTCCTACCGGCTTCCCAAGGACGTGCTCGATCGCGAGATCGCGCAGGTGCTCGGCGCGGGCGTGGAGCTCGAGTGCGCCACGCGCATCGGCGAGGCGCTCGCGTTCGAGGAGCTCGCCGAGGTCTACGCCGCGGTCTTCGTCGCGGCCGGATATCACAAACCGCGCACGCTCGACGTGCCCGGCGAGGAACTCGCCGGCGTCGAGCCCGGGCTCGCCTTCCTCGCGCGCGTCAACCGCGGCGACCGCGCGCGCCCGGGCCTGCGCGTCGCCGTGATCGGCGGCGGGAACACGGCCATCGACTGCGCGCGCACGAGCCTCCGGCTCGGCGCGGAGGTCACGGTCGTCTATCGCCGCACCCGCGATGAGATGCCCGCCGTGCCCGAGGAGGTCGCCGAGGCCGAGCGCGAGGGCGTCTCGTTCGAGTTCCTCGCGAGCCCGGTCGCGTTCGAGGCCGACGCCGGCGGGCGGGCGGGCGCGGACGGCCGCGTCCGACGCGTGCGCGTCCAGCGGATGCGCCTGGGCGAGTCGGACGGCTCCGGTCGGCGGCGCCCGGTCCCCATCCCCGGCGCCTTCGACGCGATCGAGTGCGACGCGGCGCTCCTGGCGACCGGCGAGATTGCGGACCTCTCCTTCCTGCCGCGCCACTGGGAGGCGACCGAGGCGGGCCTCGCGATTGACCGGCACACGGGTGCGCCGGTCGAGGGGGTCTTCCTCGGCGGGGACCTCACCACGCCGGTCAAGATGGTCGCGCACGCGGTGGGCTCGGGCAAGCACGCGGCGCGGCTCCTGGCGCGCCACCTTGCCGGGACGCCGTGGGCGACGGCCGTCGCCGAGCTCGGCACGGCCCCCGCGAGCTTCGCGCTGGAGAGGCATCTCGCCGAGACCGGCCGCGAGCGCAGCCCGGAGATCGTCGACGCCGCGGAGATCAACATCGTGCACTTCCGGAGCACGCGGCGGAACGAGCCGGGCCGCATCGACCGCATCGCGGCGCGCTCCAGCTTCGAAGAGGTCAACCTCGGCTATGACGAAGGCGCCGCCGTGCGCGAGGCGCGGCGCTGTTTCCACTGCGGCGTCTGCACCGACTGCGACAACTGCTTCGTCTTCTGCCCCGACGGGGTGATCCGCCGGAAGCGCGGCGGCGGGTACGAGATCGACTACACCTACTGCAAGGGCTGCGGCGTCTGCGCCGAGGAGTGCCCGCGCGGCGCGATCGCCATGGAACGGGAGGAGCGCTGATGCGCGTCGTCGCCTTCGGCGACTCGATCACCGCCACCGGCAGCGGCGAGGTCCGCCCCGACCGCCACTGGCCGCGCGTCGTCGCCGGGCGCACCGGGCTCGAGGTGGTCAACGCGGGCGTCGGCGGGAACACGACGACGCTCGGCCTCGACCGCATCGACCGCGACGTCGTCGCGAAGAAGCCCGGCCTCGTGCTCGTCGAATTCGGGTTCAACGACTGCCACTACCCGCCCGGCGAGCGCGCGCCGCGGACCTCGCTCGAACTCTTCGAGCGCAACCTCGACTGCATCGTCGAGCACGTGACCGAGCGCACCGACGCGCGCGCCGCGCTCGTCGTCAACCATCCGACCACGCGCGAGGGCGAGGCGCACCGCGCGCCGAACGGCCGGAGCTACGAGGAGAACAAGCGCACCTACGACGAGGCCGCCCGGCGCGTGGCCGGACGCACCGGCTCGCTCCTCCTCGACATGGAGGCGGCCTTCCGCGCCGCCGAGGGGCCGCTCGCGTCGCTTCTTATTTCCGACGGCCTCCACCTGAGCGAGGCGGGCGACGCGGTCTACGCGCGCGCGGTCGAGGACTTCCTGCGAAGGGAGGGCTTCGCCGCGTGAGCGCCAAGAAGACGAAGAAGGCGAAAAGGGTGAAGCGTCCCGCGAAGCGCCCCGCGAAAGAGCCGCGCGGCGAGCGCACGGTCATCACCGGCAACTACGCGGTCGCCTACGCGGCGAAGCTCGCGCGCGTCGAGGTCGTGAGCGCCTACCCCATCACGCCGCAGACCTCGATCGTCGAAAAGATCAGCGAGATGTGCGCCTCGGGCGAGATGGCGGCCCAGTTCATCAAGGTCGAGAGCGAGCACTCGGCCATGGCCTGCCTCGTGGGCGCGAGCTCGGCCGGCGTGCGCTCCTTCACCGCGACGAGTTCGCACGGCCTCGCGTACATGCACGAGATGCTCCACTGGGCCGCGGGCGCGCGCCTGCCCATCGTGCTCGCGAACGTGAACCGCGCGCTGGGCCCGGGCTGGAACATCTGGACCGACCAGACCGACTCGATCTCGCAGCGCGACACCGGGTGGCTCCAGTTCTACCCCGAGAGCGCGCAGGAGACGCTCGACACGATCCTCCAGGCCTTCCGCGTGGCCGAGGCGGTGCTCATGCCCGCGATCGTGGTGCTCGACGCCTTCTTCCTCTCGCATACGTTCGAGCCGGTCGAGATCCCGCCGCAGGCGCTCGTGGACAAGTTCCTCCCGCGCTACGAGGCCAAGTACAAGCTCGATACGTCCGATCCGCGCTTCTTCAGCGGCCTCGTCCAGCCAGCCAGTCG
>Ga0272441_10013296_pt1 | contig 11857 bp, 11 predicted proteins | sample SSMProp6N_FD_193582 | JGI IMG/M metagenome (GOLD analysis project Ga0272441, IMG submission 193582) | Marine sediment archaeal communities from Little Sippewissett salt marsh, Falmouth, MA, United States - SSM-Prop-6N | ecosystem: Environmental > Aquatic > Marine > Wetlands > Sediment ...
TCACAAAGACCCCGTACAGGTAGTCATCCATCCATCCTGTGGGCGCGAACCGGGTTGTTTCAACAACAGGGTCATCAAGGAACTGTGACCGGGTCCACTGGAACCTGCCTCCCACTGTGATTGTAAGGGGATTCACGCTCAGCCCGAGGGAGGGCTCCACATTCATGCCCATCTGTTTCATGTCATAGCCCTGTGATCCTGCTGACGTGATTACGGGAGGAGCGAAGCTGGATGTTCCGTCAGGTTCGTATTTGTCCCACTGGTTTTTCTCAAATTTGAATTTGCCCCACATGTACAGGCCTGACACATTCAGGGAAAGGAAAAAGTTGCGCCTGAATGCCTGGGTGTAGCTGATTCCAAGTGCCGGCCCCTGGGACGGCATATTTATCTTAATATCTCCGTTCTGGACACTTTTTTTACCTGCATCCGGCCCTGTAAGTATCTCCTGAACAAAGGTGCCTTTGAGCCCGGTTTCTGCCTCCTGATACCTGTATCCGGCAAATATTCTGAAAAGTCCTGAAACACGGAAATTCAGTGCCGAGTCAATATCAGTTCTTCTTATTTCAGTGAAAAAGTTACCTGTTGCGGAGATGTCATCGCCACCTAAGGTCTTTTCAGTGTTCCAGTTTGACCAGTATGTGGCCTGTGTGCCGGTTAGCGCGGATGCTGAAAGGGATATCTTTGATGTAAGGTGTATCCCCAGGACCCCGCCGTAAAGAAACCCGCTTCCGCTTTCGATCTCTTCGATACCGCTTCCCTTCATTTCGCTGAAATATGGCTGCCACACATACCATCCGGCTTTTGGCCCCACTATAAAATCAAGGGCATAGAGCTGCATGGAAAAGCAGAGCATGAAGGTAATTAAGAATAGAAGTTTCCCTGGTTTCATTGACAGCCTCCCTGTGTAAATGGATGAGGTACAGCGCCGGTTTGCGTCCTGCCATAAGCAGACGGTACTGTAATGAGAAAATTTTCAAGATAAAAAATCAATCAGTATTTATTCCATAACTTATAACAGGGAAAATTGATCTGTCATCTCCGCTGCCGGAGGCAGCGGATATGTATAATTAATAGTTTTTTACATTAAGATGCATGTCTTGTAATTATTAATGAAAATCAATCAGAATTTATATTAACTCTGACAGTCATGAAAACTTGTTATTGTTTAATTATGGTGTTATAATATCCTAAAGACAAAATACTATTTGCTGAAAAATAATTCTTAAAGCGGAGGCCCGGATGTGAAAGAATTCAGGGTATGCCCCACATGCGGTTACGGCAGGGGTTTTCACGTGTCATTCAGTAAAGGGGACCCGGGTTTCAGTATTCTTTTCATATGCCCGGAATGCGGTTCAGCCTTTGACCTCAGTATTGCTGAAGATCGCCTGCAGGATATAAGACCTGAAAACAGGGGGCGGTTCAGGTCTTATCCCTGAAGCCGCACGGCCTGTTCCGGTATACAGTTTGCTTAATAAAAATATATCAGTCTTCAAACCTGACTTTCAGTGATCCACCGTGCTTGTCAGCGAATCCCTCAACACCTGACATTATCTGTACAGGCTCAAGCGCCTTTTTGAGCGATTCCCTGCTCAGGTGCTGGAATGTGGTCCTGCGCATGAAGGTGTCCACGCACGTGCCTGAGGAGAAGCGCGCTGCACCGCCGGTAGGAAGGATATGGTTTGTGCCTGAATAGTAGTCGCCCACTGCAACAGGAGCGTACTGTCCCAGGAAGAGCGAACCCACATTCCTGATACTGTCAAGGTACTGCATAGGGTTTTCCACGATGAATTCCATGTGCTCCGGACCGTACCGGTTGGAGAAATCGATCGCGTCATCAAGGCTGTCAGCAATAAGGATCAGGCCCCTTGATGAGACCGCCTTCTTCTTAATCTCATGCCTGCCTGATCCGGACTCTATGTCCCGGATTATCTCATCTTTTACTTCCCCGGCCAGCTTTTCGGATGTGGTGACCAGTATGGCAATGGCCATTTCTTCATGCTCGGCCTGTGACAGGAAGTCTGTGGCCACCCATTTAGGGTCTGTTTTCTCATCCGCAATGATCAGTACTTCGCTCGGACCGGCCATTGAATCGATCTGTATGACTCCCATGCTGAAGAGATATGTCTTGGCGGCAGTGACATAGATGTTTCCAGGGCCCACTATAATTTCAGATTTTTTCACGCTTTCAGTGCCAAGGGCTGCTCCGGCGATTCCCTGGGCGCCACCTGACTTGATGATGGTGTCAACTCCGAGCATCCTGCATACAGCAAGGATCACGTCAGGGACCCTGCCGTCTGAATCCGGAGGGGTTATTACGCTTATGTGTCCGCACCCGGCTATCTGCGCCGGTATGACACCCATGAGCACGGATGAGGGGTATGATGCCTTGCCTCCGGGAACGTATATGCCAGCGCTCTCTATTGGCTGGTACTGTATGCCCAGTGTTGTGCCGTCATCCCGCGTGTATTCCAGGTTTTCCCTGACCTGTCGCAGGTGAAATTCCCGTATGTTCTCCATTGCACGGGTAAACGCGTCCCTTACATGTTCGGGTGTATTACGGTAACCTGTCTCGATTTCTTCCTTTGTAGCAATTATGCTTTCAAGCACGGCGCCGTCGAATTTCTCCGTGTACTTTTTTATGGCGCTGTCGCCGTTTTCCCTGACATCCTTTACTATGGGGGCAACCGTGTTTATCATAACGGAACTGAAGTCCTCGCCAAAGCGGTTGAACAGGCTGTCAAGTTCTTCGGCCTTAAGCTGGTTCAGTTTTTTCACTGGTATCATGACTCTTTCTCCCTTTCTCAAGTATCTGCATTTACGAATTCTGCAGGATTTCTGTCAACAGTATTCCTGCATGCGTTCTCAACCCACGTCCAGAAATTCTTCAGCCTGGCAGTGTGCGCGTATATATGCACATGCGGACGCGTATTTCCTGCGCACGGTACGCTCTGAACAGGACCTGAGCCTGGCAATTTCACTGCAGGAGAGGCCATTCAGCGTGCGCATGGCGAATACCTCTGCTGTTTCACTGTTGAAGACCTGAAGTACCTTAAGGAGACGGCAGAGGTTTTCGGCCGGATCGTATTCTTCTCCTGCGTATGTCCTGTCACTGCATGTGAAGGGTTCAATGGATACGAATTCCATCAACCCGGACCTTTTCAGATGGTTCAGACAGAGGTTTCTCGCAGTGGTGAAGAGCAGGGATTTCGGATTGCTGTTGTGGAGGCCGTAGCGGCTGCCATAAGAAAGTATCCTTGTAAAACTTTCATGCAGTATATCTTCGGTTTCCTCCGGGCTGTGTACCATGCGCAGTATAAACCGGTACAGGTCATGCCTGTAGGTTGCATAGAGGATATGTATGGCGGCCATTGTTTCCATGTGTGAAAAAATAGAATAATCCCGAATAAAATCAAGCATATATGTCCGTTTTCATTAAAATAATTGTTATATAAATGGATGTGCGCAGGAGCCACGTGCGGTGATGGATATATTAATTATAATATAAAATGAGACAGGATAACTGTCAGGCCGTCCAAAAACAGGCAATACAATAATAACAAATTAAAGAGGTAAAAAAATGAGAAAAGTGGTTCATCTGTTTCTGATGGGATTTCTTTGCGCGGTCACCTTTCCTGTAATTCCGCTCAATGCCGGTTCCTTGAGTGACAGCCAGGTCCTGAACGGTGTACTATGGTGCCAGAATTATGGTGATGATTACAGCGCTGAAAAGGAAAAGCGTGATGATTCACTGGATGGTGATGTGAAAGACAACACAATTGAAGACACCAACAGGGATTACGAGAATAAGGACGATGTTGTGGAGGAGGATGAGAAAGAGGAAGATGAAAAGGATGATTCTGAAAAGGAGAATGAATACAAAGAGGAATATTACGAATCTACTGACAAATAGCAGCAGTTAATTCAGGATAAAATTGATGAAGGCGCTTTCACAGCGCCTTTTTTTTATCCAGGGGCTGGTATGAATAAAAATAAAATATTTTACAGGAAAATACCTCCTCGGCAATAATGGCAGCGAACATGCGGGAAAGGTGGGAGAGTATGAGCACGAATGATAAAATGCTCCAGATGATCTTTGACTCGAGTCCGGACGGGATATCTATCGCGTCGCTTGACGGTCGTGTGCTTGACGCCAATCCCGCTTTTCTGAACATGCTGGGATATACCCCGGACGAACTCCGAAACATGTATTACACCTCATTTACGCCAGAGAAGTGGCATGTGCCTGAACTGGACTCGCGGGCATCAATGGTCTTTGACGGCAGCCGTCATGTGTACGAGAGTGAGTGCATACGAAAGGACGGTACGGTTTTCCCGGTGCAGATAACAGGATGGCTGCTGCGCGACCCGGATGAGTCAGAATCCAGGATATGCGTTTTCATCCGGGACATATCCCTTCAGAAAAGACTCGAGAAGGAGCGTGAAGAACTTTACACCCGGATAAAGCAGTACAACCAGGAACTTGAAGAGCGCGTGGCCGAACGCACAGTGAGGCTCACAGAAACAAACAGCAAGCTCATATGTGAAATTGCGGAAAGGGTAGCTGCGGAAGATAAAATCCGGGCCGCTGAAGAGATGCTGCGCGCCCTCTTCAACGCGACAACTGAAACCATAATGATGGTTGATCCGGAAGGAATAATTCATGCCATTAACGATATCGGGGCGAGACGCTTCAACAGGGAGGCTGAGGACCTCATAGGCACCTGCGTGTATGATTACATTCCCGGGGATGTGGCACAGTCCAGGAGGGAAAAAGTGGAAGAGGTCGTGCGTACAGGAAAACCTGTGCGCTTTGAGGATGAACGCAGGGGCCATATTTATGACCTGAGCATGCACCCGATATTCAGCAGGGACCTCAAGGTCGTGAATGTCACATTTTTCGCCAGGGACATATCCCCTCTATTAAAGCTTCAGAAAGAGATAATATCAATAAGTGATAATGAGCGGCGCATGCTTGGACAGGACCTGCATGATGATCTCGGGCAGTACCTGACAGGTATTTCCTACATGATAACTGTACTTGAACAGGAAATGGAGGAGAAATCATCAGACGAGATTTCACAGGTACAGGAGATCTCGATCCATATCAAGAATGCTATTGAGCGCCTCAGGCGTCTTGCCAGGGGCCTGAGCCCTGTTTCAATAGCTGACAATGATTTTCTCATGGCAGTAAGCGAAATGTGTCTTGAGGTGGAAAGGATATTCAGGATTTCCTGCAGACTGGAGACACGGGGGCGCGTGGAAATTGAGAATAACTATACTGCAACGCACCTGTTTTATATCGCGCAGGAGTCAATCAATAATGCACTCAAGCATGGTAAAGCACAGCAGATTGTCGTATTCATTGAGGGCGGGGCTTTACCCCTGCATATGAGAATTGAAAATGATATTAATATGCGGGACAGGGTTCCAGGGAAGGGAAGCAGGGGAATTGGAATAGATATTATGAAATACCGTGCGAATATAATCGGTGCTGAAATTGAAATAATCAGCACAGATGATAAATTTATGGTTGATTTACACATGAAGACGAATAAATGATTACCGTTCAAAACGGTAAAAATGGAGCCGATTATGCCATCAGATAAAGTAAAAATAATGATTGTTGACGATCATCCGGTTGTCAGGCAGGGCCTGAGGATGATCATTGAAAGGAGAAAGGGCTTTACTATCTGCGACGAGGCCTCGAACGCAACGGACGCGATACGCAGGATATCCGAATCAGGTCCGGATATTGTTATTGCTGATATCTCCCTTGAGGGGAGTACAAACGGCATAGAACTGGTAAAGGCCATACGTGAGCGGTATCCGTCTGTAAAGACCCTGGTGCTTTCCATGTATGACGAGTCTCTCTATGCTGAACGTGCGGTCAGGGCAGGTGCCGGCGGTTATGTAATGAAAAAGGAGGTCGATACCAGCATCATTTCTGCAATAGAGATGGTTATGAGGGGCGAAATTTACCTGAGCGAACGTATATCCAAGAACATCCTTGCCAAGCTTCTGCATGGATCATCAGACAGCGAACTGAAACCCGAGGACGTGCTCAGTGACAGGGAACTCCAGGTCTTCATGATGATCGGCAACGGTATTGCCACAAAAGAGATTGCCACGAGGCTGAGCCTGAGCGTGAACACGGTTGAAACGCACAGGAGAAGGATAAGGGAGAAGATGCAGTTCAGGGACCTGAGCGAACTTGTCAAGTACGCGGTACAATGGGTCTTTATAAACAAGGGATAGGCGGATTTTCTTCATGCCCTGAAAACATAGAGGGTGTTGTTGACATGTCCGGGTGGTTGAAGTATAATCTGGAATAATCAGCATCATTGCTCTAAAAGGCGGACATCGGACGAAAAAACCGGAGGTAATCATGGGACAGAAAAGCTACAGGTCTGGAATGTTCTGCATGGACATCCAATGTACACACCACAAGGCCCTGGAGGGTTTATCAGGCGAAGAGTACATTAATAAGAAAAAAGAATACTGCAGAGACTGCAATGCGTGGAAATTCTTCATGTGGCTTGAAGAGAACAAGTGGAAAATTGTCAAGCCCATGCCAGCAATGTCATCAAAGGAGCTTGCAGCGCGGATCAAGGGGCTTGACCCTGTTACTGCTGCTGACCTGAGCGAGGACGAGATCCTCTGCCTCTGATATGCCGGTTTTACGGCCTGTTTTAATGGCTGCAGGGAGATGGGTTCCCTGTAGCCTGTCAGTATTGTCCAGTATAACCCTTCATTTAAGGAAAGGAGTGCTCATTTGAGCACCAGAATTCGTTCACGGAAAGTATTAATATTAATTTGACCTGCACATGAATTGACCTTATGCGGGATTTGTCCCATATTATCAGTATAGGACTTTTATCCCTGGGTAAGGGTGAGGGTGTATAAGTTCCATGCAGAGCCTGGGGCCCCTGTGGCCATGTTCAGGTCACTTAAATATACTTTTAAAATTTCATTACAAGGAGTTGAGTAATGCTTTTATTAAATCCGAAGAATTACAAGGACCGGAATTACCCTGATGAGAGATCCAGGGAGATCATGCTCAAAACAATTGAATGGTTTGAAAATAAGGGGCTGAAGAGCCAGAAAGATGACTATCATTCACACACTTTTTCAGCGGATTTCGCGGAATTCGTGAAAAAGGAGAGAATTTTTGAGACATTGTTTCTGCCGAAAGGCTACGGCAGCGAAGACCAGTACTACTCCACCTACAGGATGTATGAATTTTCAGAGATCTGCGGTTTTTACGGTGCTGCCTACTGGTATATGTACCACGTCTCAACCCTGGGACTTGATCCGGTTTTCCTGGGGGACAATGAAGAAGCCAAACACCGCGCAGTTGATTTACTCAGAGAAAATCCCCTGTGCGCTTTCGGACTTTCCGAAAAAGAGCATGGTGCTGATATTTACTCAAGTGAAATGAAGCTCTATCCCCAGAAGGACGGCACCTATCTCGCGAATGGAAGCAAGTACTATATTGGTAACGGGAACGAGGCAGGCATTGTGACCGTATTCGGTAAAATGGCGGACACTGATGAGTATGTCTTTTTCCAGGTCGACTCACACCACGAGAAGTATGAGTGCGTGAAGAACGTTGTGGACATAAACCAGCAGTACGTGGCTGAATTCGCACTCCACGACTATCCCATTACAGAAGCTGATATACTTACACGCGGGCCAAAAGCATGGGACGACATGCTCAATACCATCAATATATGCAAGTTCAACATCGGTTCCGGGGCTACGGGGATTGTTACCCACTGCCTGTACGAGTCCCTGAACCATGCTGCTCACCGTAATATCTACGGAAAGCATGTTACGGATTTCCCGCATGTTAAGCGACTCTTTATGGATTCATACTGCCGTATCGCAGCTATGAAACTCTTCGGGCTCAGGGCAACTGACTACATGCGTTCAGCATCAGCCGATGACAGGCGTTATCTCCTCTTCAACCCGATAATGAAGATGAAGGTCGCGATCCAGGGCGAAGATGTTACAAGGCTACTCTTTGACATTATTGCTGCAAAGGGCTTTGAAAAAGACATGTATTTTGAGCAGGCTGCTGCAGAGATCGTGGGCTTCCCTAAACTCGAGGGCACCCGTCACGTGAACATGGCACTTATCGCCAAGCTGATACCCAACTATTTCTTTAATCCCAAGGAATATGATGAGATCCCGAGGAGAGACGACGGAGCAAATGATGATTTTCTCTTTAACCAGGGACCGACAAGGGGATACGGCAAGATACAGTTCCACGATTACAACATAGCGTATAAAAGCAAGGACCTTCCCAACATCAGGCTCATGCTGGAACAGATAGAGGCCTTTAAGGAATATCTTGTTGTTTCAGGTAAAGACCTGATGAACCAGATGATGGATTTCGACTACCTTCTGGCGGTCGGTGAGATATTTACACTTGTCGCTTATGGGCAGCTCATTATTGAGAGTGCTGCAATGGAAAATCTTGATGATGGACTGCTCAACCAGATTTTTGACGTGTTTGTTCGGGACTTTACCCAATACGCGATAACCCTTCACTCTAAACCGTCAAACTCTGATGCGCAGCTTGAGAAGTGTTTGAAGATGATCAAAAGGCCGGTTCCCGATGCAGAGGAATACGCAAGGGTGCTGGATGAACATGTATATTCACTCATAGACGCATATGAGATGAATGAGTAGGCTGTAAACTGTAACAGCAGCGGCCTGCCGGGTATCCGTGCAGGCCGTCCGCAAAGCCGGCGCAGACAAGCTGCGCCGGCCCGGAAATACGGGTAATTCAACAGATGAATCATGAAAGCACATACCGCCTGATTTTTGAAAATTCCTATTACGGGATACTTGTGGTCCAGGATGGTTTTGTAAGGTTTTCCAACTCTGTAGTTCTGTCCATTACAGGGTATTCCTTTAATGACCTTACTCTCAGGCCGGTAATTACCTTTGCTCACCCGGATGACAGGACATCCATAAAAAAAAGCTGCCGGAATATTCTGAAAGAGGACAGGAAACCTGAAACATACCACTACAGGATAATTACCACGCATGGTTCAGTTGTCTGGCTGGAGATGCGTCCTGTTCCTGTTACATGGAACAACAGGCCGGCTTTTCTTATTTTCGCAAATGACATCACTGACTGGATCCAGAGCAGGGAGCGTCTTGAGCGGGAGAAAGAGAGCATCAGCGAAGAGTGCAGGAGCGCGAAGGAACGCCTTAACAGTATGTGCGGTGATATAAAGGAAGATCTTGACACTATATACCGGAAGTGCATGGCGCTGTGTGATGATCTCCGGAATATTGATAAAGAAGCCTGTTCTACCGGAATCACTGATATCATTGAGAACGTGAAACATATTTCAAGCATGGTCAAAGTCAGGGGAGAGAAACGGTCGCGGATATCCTGATCATTAATTTCGCAGGGTGAAAAACAGTATCCGTATCAGGGCCTGAATTTCTGCGCTATCGGGATCCTCCTGCCTATACCGAACGCCTTGGTTGTGACCTTCAGTCCAGGAGCGGCCTGTATCCTCTTGTATTCATTCCTGTTGACACTGTTAAGGATGTCTTTCACCAGCGGTCCCGGGAAACCTTCACTGATTATTTCTTCAGCTGACAGCTTTTCTTCAATATACAGCTCAAGTATGCGGTCTAGTGTCTCGTAAGGCGGCAGGCTGTCTTCGTCCTTCTGGCCGGGCCGCAGTTCCGCGGAAGGGGGCTTTTCAATAGTGGCCAGGGGAATAATTTCAGTATCCCTGTTAATATGGCGCGCAAGCTCGTAAACAAGTGTTTTTGGCAGGTCTGAAATAACGGCAAGTCCGCCGGACATGTCCCCGTAAAGCGTGCAGTATCCCATTGCGAGTTCTGACTTGTTGCCTGTTGTAAGCAGGAGGCTGCCTGTTTTATTGCTGAAAGCCATCAGGATATTTCCGCGTATGCGGGCCTGGATGTTCTCCTCGGTCACGTCTTCGGGCATCTTCCTGAACAGGGGCTCCAGGTCGGCCAGATACCTGTAATATATATCTGCTATGGGGACCTCGTTTATGCAGATTCCCAGGTTGCGGGCAAGCTGAACAGAGTCATCAATGCTTCCCCTGGATGAATACATTGAGGGCATTGTAATGCCGGTAACATTTTCCGCCCCCAGGGCCTGGACTGCCAGAGCTGCCGTAAGGGCTGAGTCAATACCGCCGCTGAGACCTATCACGGCCTTTTTAAATCCGCACTTGTGCACGTAGTCATGCACGCCCAGCACAAGCGCCCTGCGTATGTCCTCAATGTCACTGGCGCTCTCTGGCGTGACCTGCGGCCCGGAAGTGTCGGTAATTATCATGTCCTCCCTGAACCCGGCTCCCTGCGCAATAACAGCTCCCGTGCTGTTAAAGACAAGGCTGTTACCGTCAAAAATCAGGCTGTCATTCCCGCCGACCTGGTTCGCATACACAAGGATTATGCCGTGCGCGCTGGCGATATCGGAGAGCATCTCGCGCTTTGCCTTATTCTTGCCGCGCACATAGGGTGAAGCGGATATGTTGATAAGCATGTCAATACCGGCGCGAGAAAGTTCTTCCACCGGATCTATGTTATAACGCCTGTGCTCGGTGTACCTGTTTTCATGTACGTGCAGCACGTTCCATATGTCCTCGCAGATCGTTATGCCAAGGCGCATGTTCATGAATTCAACAGGCTCCTGTGATTTTGAGGGTGTGAAATAACGGAGTTCGTCAAAGACGTCATATGTCGGAAGAAGTGTCTTGGGATGAGTGGATAGCACTTTTCCTTTATTTATGAATGCTGCGGAATTTTGCAGCATTGGCGGATTTTCAGGATCATAGTCCACAAACCCGCATACAACAGCTATGTCCGTGGTCTCCGCTGCAATAAGTTCCAGTGAACGGAGGTTGTCATCGATAAGTTTCCTGTTTTCAATAAGGTCCATGGGCGGGTAGCCGATTGTGGCCATTTCAGGAAAGATGAGAAGGTCAGCTCCCGCTTTTTCCGCGGCCCTGATCTTTGAGATGATCGAGGACCTGTTACCCTCGATATCAGCTATTATGGGATTGAACTGCGCGATTGCTACTTTCATTTATCTTCCTCTCACGTTACCTGCCCGTACCGCATATGGCCTGACCGAATATTCTGCCCTGTTATGAGGTGCTGATGTTGAATTCAATATCCTGTCCGCTGTCCTTACTGAAAAGTTCGATAAGCACGGCAGAATAGGCCATTATGTCATCCCTGACAGACCTGAAAGCGTCAAGGATTTCCTCCTCTGTCCCGGTCGCACGCGCCGGATCCGGGAAGTTTTGGTGGAGATGAACTGATGAGGCTGGAAAGACGGGGCATACCTCCTGCGCGTGGTCACACACAGTTATTACATAGCTGAAGTCAATGTCCCTGTATTCATCCACGTGATTTGAGGTATGCCCGGATATGTCAATCCCTGCCTCCTTCATAACATGGACCGCCCGCATGTTCAGCCCGTGGACCTCTATTCCGGCGCTGAATACTGAAAGTTCAGGGTACTGCTCAAGGAATCCCTGAAGCATCTGCGACCTGCATGAATTTCCAGTGCAGAGTATAAGTATATTCATATGTTCCATAAATAAGTTCAGATGCCTGTGCTTTATCTCAGACTTCTTGCGATATAGATTGCATTAATGCAAGAAATATATTTTATTTTATATTTAAACTCAACAAACTTATATTTTATTGTGAAAAATTGGAATTAGAACTCTTCGCCGGCTGCGGCAGCCGGGGACAATGGAGCATTTTTTACGCGCTTCAAGTTAAGTGATAAATACTGTAAAACTAAGAATTATGTGCTCCGCCGCCTGTGGCGGCGGGGCGA
>Ga0272441_10013297_pt1 | contig 11857 bp, 9 predicted proteins | sample SSMProp6N_FD_193582 | JGI IMG/M metagenome (GOLD analysis project Ga0272441, IMG submission 193582) | Marine sediment archaeal communities from Little Sippewissett salt marsh, Falmouth, MA, United States - SSM-Prop-6N | ecosystem: Environmental > Aquatic > Marine > Wetlands > Sediment ...
CATGGGTTTCGACCGTTTCACAAACGCTGCCAAGGAGATCGTTGCAGCCAGCCAGCAACTCCTGCAGCGCTATAAGCACAACCAACTCGACGTCGAGCACCTCCTTCTGGCGATGCTCGAGCAGGACAACGGCATTGCTCAGCGTGTGCTGCAAGATCAGGGCATCGACGCCAAGCGGGTCACGACGCAGGTGGAACGTAGCCTGGGCCGGCGGCCCCAGGTCCAGGTGACCGCAGGCGACACGCAGCAGATCATGGTCACACCCCACGTGACCCGCGTCTTCGATGAAGCCTGGGAGGTCTGTCAGCGCTTCGGGGACGAGTACATTGCCACTGAGCACCTGCTGCTGGCAATAGCGCAGGACGGTCAGACCGACGCCTCCGCGGCGCTATCGGGGGCCGGGCTGACGGTTGAGGGAATCCTGAAGGCCCTTCAGGGCATCCGCGGCAGCCACCAGGTGACCGACGCGGCCGCCGAGGCCAAGTACGAGGCCCTCGAGCGCTTCTCCAGGGATCTTACACAGCTTGCCCGGGACGGCAAGCTCGACCCGGTTATCGGGCGTGAGAAAGAGATCAGGCGGGTCATCCAGGTTCTGTCCCGACGCACGAAGAACAATCCGGTGCTGATCGGCGACCCCGGAGTGGGCAAGACGGCCATCGCCGAGGGACTCGCCCAGGTGATCGCGGACGACGATGTGCCCGACATGCTCAAGGGGCGCAAGGTTGTCTCGCTGGACATGGGCAGCCTGGTCGCGGGGAGCAAGTATCGCGGCGAGTTCGAGGAGCGGCTGAAGGGTGTCATCGACGAGATACGCGCCTCGCAAGGGCAGGTCATCGTGTTCATCGATGAGATGCACACCGTGGTGGGGGCGGGGGCGGCCGAGGGCGCGATGGACGCCTCGAACATGATGAAGCCGGCCCTGGCCCGCGGCGAGCTGCGCTGCATCGGCGCAACCACCCTCGACGAGTACCGCCAGAACATCGAGAAGGACCCGGCCCTGGAGCGTCGCTTCCAGCCCGTACTGGTGGAGGAGCCCTCCATCGAGGACACCATCAGCGTCCTCGAAGGCCTGCGACCGCGCTACGAGGATCACCACGGGGTCAAGATATCCGACGACGCGCTCAAAGCCGCCGCTGAGCTATCGCAGCGCTACATCTCTGACCGTCATTTGCCCGACAAGGCGATCGACCTGATTGATGAGGCGGCCAGTAAGCTGCGCATCGATACGTACGATCTGCCGCCGCGTCCCGACGCCATCCGTCGCGAGATCGGGGAACTGACCCAGCAGGGGGAGCAGGCGGCCGCGCGGGGAAGCTACGACGAAGCTCAGCAGATCAAGCAGCGGCTCGATGAGTTGCAGGCTAAGCTGCCGGCGGCCGAGGAGAAGTGGGCCGGGACGGACCAGTTGGACGATACGGTGGACGCCGAGGACGTCGCCCAGATTATCTCGGACTGGACGGGCATCCCGGTGACACGGATGTTCGAAGAGGAAGCCCGCAAACTGCTGCAGATGGAAGACCGGCTTCACGAGCGCGTGAAGGGGCAGCACGAAGCCGTGGTGGCTCTATCGGAGGCGATCCGTCGCTCGCGCGCGGGTCTGAGCGACCCGCGCCGCCCCATCGGGTCATTCATCTTCCTGGGCCCCACGGGGGTCGGCAAGACCGAGTTGGCCAAGGCTCTGGCGCAGTTCATGTTCGACGATGAGGACGCAATGGTACGCATCGACATGTCCGAGTACATGGAGCGGCATGCGGTGTCCCGGCTCATCGGCGCGCCGCCGGGGTACGTAGGGTACGAGGAGGGTGGGCAACTGACCGAGGCGGTCCGCCGCCGGCCCTACAGAGTCATTCTCCTTGATGAGATCGAGAAGGCCCATCCGGACGTGTTCAACATCCTGCTGCAGATCCTGGAGGACGGCCGACTGACCGACAACGCCGGCCGTGTGGTCAACTTCAACAACTCTGTGCTGATCATGACATCCAACATCGGCAGCCAGTACATCACTGCTCCAGAAAGTGAATGGGATGAGCAACGGCGCGCGGAGCACTATGAGGACATGCGTGAACACGTGACGACGGCCCTCAGAGAGGTCTTCCGGCCGGAGTTGCTTAACCGGATCGATGAGACCCTCGTCTTCCACGCCCTGACGCAAGACGAGATCCTGCAGATCGTCGATTTGATGTGCGGCCGCCTGAATCAGGCCCTCAAGCAGCGTGGCATGACCTTGGTGGTCACAGGCGGCGCGAAGCGCCTCCTGGCGCGAGACGGGTACGACCCGGCCTATGGCGCCAGACCTTTGCGCAGGGTCATCCAGAAGCTTGTGGAGAACCCGATCTCCAGCGCCATTCTCAGGGGCGAGTTCAGCGAGGGCGACACCATCCAGGTGGACGCATCAGGCGACAAGATAGCGCTCAGCCTGGTAATAACCGACGAGACAGCGCCCCGCGCGGACTAGCCTCATGCGCGGTGTGTTGTGCAACCGTAGAACGGAGAGCAACATGCGAACAACGATTGTCATCGGCGGCACGCTTCTGGGCGGAGCGGTGGGGTTTGCGCTGCACAAGCTGGCGCTGTCCGCCGGCGGCGGGTGACCGATGACGTGCAACCCTTACGCCAGCATCATACTGGGTGCCGTCGTCGGGTTGCTCTTGGCCCTCGGTGAGGGTCTAGGTCGTGGGTCGTCAGACTAGACGCGGGACGTCAGGCGCCGCCGGGGCGGTCCAGCGGGCCACTCTGGGGGATCAACTTCGAGGTCCGGGAGGGCGGACACATGGCGCGCAGACTGAACGTGCCTGCACTGGGCATAGCGTTGGGCTCGATCTACGGCGTGGTGCTGCTGCTGATGACATGGCTGAACGCTATGACGGGGGGCATTGAGGGGCATGGGTGGTTCTGGCCGGCGATCAAAGCCGTGGTGTACATGTACCCGTGGTATGCGCCAACGTTTTTCGGTGGCATCTGGGGCGGGATCTGCGCCTTCATCGACGGGTTGATCCTGGGGGTTCTCATCGCCCTGATCTACAACCGTCTTGCCACGCCGCTGGCTGAGCATGTGGCGCCGGAGGCGTCCGAAGAGGTCGAGTAGGGGCGCGAGACCCCGGGGGACGAGTCGATTAGCCCGAACTATTCATGAATGCCGTTGAGCTTTGTGAAGGGAGCCATTTCGGGGCTCCCTGGCATCGTCTTGAGTCTGATTCGGGTCACTTGTCCGCGCCAACAAGCGTCGGGGGCCAGATGAGTGGGCTCGGGGGTCTCGATGACCGGTCACGACACATACTGGTCCCCGGGACTGTGCGCCACGGCCGGATTGCAGGTGTCCGCACAAGTTGCCTACGCCGGTTGCCCGCGCAGTCGCGCAAGCAGTTCCGGCCAGATGTCCTGCACCGGGCAGCTCGATGCGAATTGCAGCCACACGCGCCGCGCCGTCTGCTTCACTCGCACGCTCAGCTTGATCAGCCGCCGCTGCAAGGTGCCCACTTGCGCTGCCGCAAAACGCGTGCCTCGAAGGCACTTGCGCAGCACGCTAAACAGCAGAAACGCCGCCGCGTGCAGGAGCACTCGAAACTGGTTCGCCACGAACCGGTGGCAGCTGGTGCGGTCCATGCGCAGGTCGTTTTTCAACTCGCCGATCCGATTCTCCATATCGCCGCGCGCGGCGTAGAAATCGTAGAGCCCTTCCGCGTCCGGGTCGGTCAGATTGGTGACCACGAACCGCGGATTGTCGCCCTTGTCACCGACTTCCGCTTTGACCAGCACGCGCCGATAGTGGGGCCAAGTGCCAGCCGCATACCACTCGTCGGTGATGTGCCGCACCTTGCCGCCCGTGTATCGATGCTCGAGCCGCGACGCGTCGAGATGGGGCTCGGCAAGCGCCCTCAAGCGCGGATTCTGGGCGATCCCGATCACGTACTTCACGCGATTGGCCTCGCACCAGTCGTAGATCTCGGGCACCGCATAGCCGCTGTCGCCGCGCACAATGATCTGCACTTCCGGCCACGTCTCGCGCAGCCGAGCGACCAGCCGCTTCAACACGCTCAGCGCGTGACTGCTCGCGTGGGACCGCCCTCGGCGCAGCATCCCGGCGAGCAACTCGTGGGGCCCATCGTCTACCTGCGCCGTCACGATCAGCGGCAGGTAGCAGTACTCGTCGTAGTACCCGTGGAATTCGGCGAACTGCTGCTGGCCATGCGTTTCATCATCCGTCGCATCGAAATCCAGGATGATCCGCCGCGGTTTCGCGCCGGCATATTGGGCGAAGAACACGTCGACCAGCGCGTGGGCCATCTGCCACAACTCGCGTGGCCTGATCGCGTTCTCCAGCCGCGACAACGTCGGTTGGCTCGCGAGATCGCGCCCCGTCTGGGGCAGCCGCCCGACGGCGGTTTTCAGCACCGGATCGCGGCGCAGATCGTCGGCATCATTACAGTCTTCGTAGCCGCTGGCGATCTGATAGACGCGCTGCGCGAGCAACTCCTGCAGCGAGTGCTGGACCTTGGCCGCCTGGCGACCATCGCACACGCAGTTGGCCAACCGCCGGGTCAACTCGAGGCGCTCATCGGCTTCGGCGAGAAGCATCAGCCCGCCATCGCTGGAGATATCGCCGCCATCGAAAGCACCGGTAATCTGCTTGCCATGAAGGATTCCGAAGCTGACCTGGTCAATACATTGTGTCATACCGGAGAGACCTCGCGAAAACAGGATTCTGCTGGCGTAGAAACCTATTTCGCCGTCTCTCCGGTTTTCCTTGCTTGCGACTCATGAATAATGCGGGCTAGCGGGACGAGCACCCGGGCCCCACCTCGCTACGCACCGCGAAACACGGAGGACAACATGCCGGCGAAAAAGACGATTTGCTTGCTGACCGACAGCCCGAATGGCGCCATCGGTGCCGACCTGGACATCCTGTACCCGGGCCGCGTGGCGAAGCTTGACTTCACCACCGACAAACACAGCGCGGCCGTGCTGAAGCAGTTCGAGTTCGTGGTCACGGTAGTCCACGACGGCCGGAATCTGCCCAAACTCAACTACCGATCCGTCGAGAGCTACGCAAAGCAGGGAGGACAGGTGGTCTCATGCCTGTTCGAGTATGCCCGGCACCGCGGCCTGAACTTCAGCAAGACCTACGTCGGCGGCCGTATGCGCCCGGCGATGGTCATCGAACGGCAGAATGACGTCACGAAGGGCTTCGCCAAAGGTGATCGAGTCTGGTGGTTCGGCATGGTGTCCAGCGCCCCGGACCTGCTGTACGCCAACCAGATGTTCCAGCGCCAGATCATGGATATCTCAGAGTCGGACGACGTGGCGATCCTGGCCACCTCGACAGTGAACCACGGGGCGATGATGGTACAGGAGAGTGTGGGCAAGGGCCGGATAGTGGCCATGGACCTGCTGTCTCCCCTGCGGCCTTTCTTCAACTCCTGGGGCAGCACGAACAAGTATCTGTTTCTGGGCAATATCGTCAGCCGGTCGGTCCGGTACGGCAAGCAGTATCCACAGAAGTGGCCCTACGATCAGTTCGTCGAGCAGATGCACGCGTTGGCCGCGCAGCATCCCCAACTTCACTTGCACGCCGAAGGCCCCTGCAGCGACGGCAGACAGATGTGGACCTTCGGCCTGGGGGACGAGAGCAACCCGACCCTGTACTTCGGTGGCGCAGTGCACGGCTGGGAATGGGAGAACTCCTTCGGCCTGCTCAGACTGGCCGAATTGCTGTGCGAGAACCCCCGCATTGAGGGGCTCGATACCGACAGACTGCACTTCAAGATCATGCCGATTCAAAATCCGGCGGGATACGATGCTTTCACCCGACAGAATGCCCGGGGTGTCGACCTGAACCGGAACTTCGATGTGGGCTGGGAGGACCTTCCCGTACCCCAGGACGTCGTTGTGCCGTGGGACTACAACTACAAGGGCGCCAGGCCCGCATCGGAGCCCGAGACCCAGATCATCCAGGGCATCATTGATTGCCACGAGCCCGTATGCGTGATCGACTACCACACGGCCGACTACATCATGCTCCTGCCACAAGAGGGCGACGATGGCCTGATCGGCGCGATCCAGGAGGACATCCAGGCCCGGCTTAAGGACCGATACCTGTGCCAGGCCCCCTACAACGGGGCCTACCAGCAGGTGAACATGGAACGGAAGTCGGAGCGGACGAAATCGCCCTACTTGATCTGCTATGCGGCGAAGAAGGGCACGCCGGCGGCCTTCCTCATCGAGATGTCGGGCAACCGCGATGACGTGCACGCCCTGGTGATGAACACCGATACGGTGGTGGAGATCTGCCTGGCGGCGACGGGGCAATGCTTGAGCTGGCTGGACAACCGCTGAACCGGCAAAGGCTCGGCGCCGGTCATGAGAAGGCCCGGGCAGCCGCCCGGAATCGCCGCAAACAGCCCGTACAGGAGGCGACCCAGTGTCTTGCGACCTTCGCGTACTTGCCGTGATGCCACACCCTGACGACGAATGCTGGTGCGCAGGCCTCTTGGCGGCGCAGGTCGCCGCCGGCGTCCAGGTGCACCTGGCCACCGCGTGCAACGGGAACATGGGCGGAATGCCCGACAGGACCCCCGACGAGCGTGCCGCGGTGCGCAAGCAGGAGATGGCCCGAGCGGCTGAGGCCATCGGCTGCGCCCTGCACTGGATGGATATCGGCGATGATGAGATCATGCATCAGTTTACGAATGACTACACCCAGCTCGAGTGGCGCTTCCGCAACCTGGTGCGTGAGGTCGATCCCCACCTACTGATCCTGTCGCACCCCGATGACTACCATCACCATCACCGGGCGGTGTCCGAGGTCGCCCTGAACGCATCGGTGAATGCGGGCAATCCCAGCTTCGTGAGCGATTACCCTGCATCCACGGGGGTGCCGGCGACGATCTACACTCAGCCGCTCCCCCCCACCCCCTTCGCGCCACATGTGTACGCCGACATCTCCGGCACTTTCGAGCAGAAGATCGAGGCACTACACTGTCACGAGAGCCAGCACCCGTTTTTGCAGGGCCACCACAAGACCGACTTCGTGTCCCTGGTCAGAACCACAGCTCAGTTGCACGGCGCGGCGTGCAATGTGCCATACGCCGAGGCCTACGCTTTGTGCCATCGCTTCAACCGCCCCGCGACCATCCAGGCTCTGGCCGGGTTCTTCCCAGAGCCAGACTGTGAGTGAGAACCATGCAAGGTGTAGTCTTCCTGGGGGATCGACGCTGCGAGACCAGGCAGTTCGACAAAGCGCAACCCGGACACGGTGAGGTCCTCATCAAGATCGAGGCCTCGGGCATCTGCGGATCAGACCTGCACGTCTACCGGGACGCATACGCCGATGATCAGATTCGCGGTCATGAACCCGCCGGGACCGTGGAGAGCGTGGGGCCGGGAGTGCGCCGTGTCAAGGTGGGCGACCGGGTGAGCGTCCACCACCATGAGGGATGCGGGGTGTGCGCGAACTGCGCCCGGGGCGAAACCGTGGCATGTCCTCATGACAAGGTCTATGGGGTCAGTCGCCCGGGGTCCTTCGCTGAGTACATGGCCGCCGCCGAGCCCAACTGCATCCCCATTCCCGACTCCGCCGGCTTCGTTGACGGCAGTTTCATGGCCTGCGTAGGCACGACTTCGTATGCGGCCCTTCGGCGCCTGCAGGTCTCGGCCCACGAGAGTCTGGCGGTGTTCGGTCTTGGGCCCGTCGGCCTGAGCGCCGTCATCGTCGGCAAAGCTCTCGGCCTGCGCGTGATCGGCATGGACATCATCGACGAGCGAATCGAGTTGGCGAAGCACTGTGGCGCGGATGCCGTGGTGAACGGACTTGCGGATGACGCGGTCCAGACCATCCGCGCCTTCGGCAGGATTCCCGGCATCGACTGGCACGATGGCATCGACTATGTTATCGAGACCTCGGGAAGCGCCGCCGCCAGGCAATGCATCATTCCCAGCCTCAAGCGCCTGGGCAAGGCCGCCATCGTCGGCGTGGGCAGCGATGACAAGGTCATCAATCCCAGCGACATCCACGGTCGAGCGGTGACGCTCATCGGCTCGGTGGTCTTCCCCCTGGGCTGGAGTTGGGACTTCGCCCGGTTCATCGCCGCAAGCGGGCTGAGCTTCGGCCCGGCGGTGACCCACAGGTTCAGCCTTGACCGGTCCGTGGAAGCCCTGCAGACCGCCGACGAGGGCAGGTGCGGCAAGGTGGTGTTCCTGCCACACGGGTAGCGGCGCCCGAGCGCCGAGGCGAGCGATCAGGTGTGAAGTCCATTTTGTCGGAGGTCAGCTATGTTAGACAAGATACGAGCATACCGGGACGCAGCCCGCAAGGGCGCCGCCTACTTGCTGGACCAGCAGAATCCCGATGGCTCTCTGATAGGCGAGGGCCTGCAGGCGGATGTCTACCACAAGGCCCCCCAGGCACTGCTGCTGACGGGGCATGCCGACAGGGCCGGCAGGCTGCTCGAGTGGATCAAGAGCAATGATCTGCAGGCCAATGGCCGCCTTCATCACTTCGACAGCGGGCTTGCCCTGTATAAGACGAACTGGATCTGCCAGGGCGCGCATCGCATGGGCCGGTTTGACATCTCGATGCCTGTGGTAGAGTTTATCCTGAGCTGTCAGGCCCCCTGCGGCGGCTCCTTCCAGACCCCCGAGCTGACACAGTTCGTCGAGCCCGTATGCACCTCGTGGACCGGCGTCACATGCCTGTACACAGGTCGCCTGCAAGGGGCTTTGCGCTCGGCGGAATGCATCCGGTCCATGGTCGATCAGCAGCCCGACGCCGACAGGTTCTACTACCACATGACGCCTGAGGGCAGTCTGCTGACCGGCGAGGGCGCTCCCTTCGTGGACGCCACGAAGACCGAGCAGGCCTACTACTGCCCCGGCATTGCCGGGCTGTTCATGGTGAGACTGCACCTGGCCACCGGCGATGAAGCATGCCTGGGCACCGCCCGGGAGCTTCTGCAATTCCAGCTCGGGTGCGCCGAGGACGCCTTCGCCTACCCCACCGCCGGCAAGTCGGCAGTGGCCGCAGCCATCCTGTACGCCGTCACCGGAGATGGCCCAGTCCGCAACGCCGCGCTGTGCATGGGCGACTACCTGGTTGGGCAACAGAAGGAAGAGGGCTGGTGGTGCAACCCCTACGATGACGGGATCATCACCCGCCTGGACCACACCGCGGAGTTCGTGGTCTTCCTAAGCGAAATCGCGGCCACGCTCTCGGCGGCCTGTGGGCCGTCCCCGGAAGGAGAATGACCCATGCAGCCCCTTGGGGCCGACCTGAGCCACATGATTCCCTTCGCCGACGAGAGTTCCTGTGCGGCCGTGCGAGCCATCTCGAAGGCACAGATCACTCGCCGTGAGCCGCAGCACCACGATGGCTTCAGCATCCGCGTTGTAGAGGAATCCGGCGATCTGTACCTGGCCATGGCGCAAGACATGCTCGGACGCATCGTGCAGGCCGCCGAGGAGGGCAGGCCTTTCGTGGGGGTGTTCCCCGTGGGGCCGGTCGGCCAGTACCAGCACCTGGCCCGGATGATCCTAAAGCAGCGCCTGAGCATGGAGCACTGCACGGTTTTCTTCATGGATGAGTATGCCTATGAGGATGGCTCTACCATCGACAAGGGCTCTCCATGGAGCTTCGAGTTCGTCGCCGGCCGTCACCTGCTGGACCACGTCGCCGCGGCGGGCATGGCTCCGGAGCGTGTCCACTTTCCCGGCCCGGGCAACATCGACCGCTACGACGAGATGATACTCGAGGCCTCCGAGGGCCGTGGAGCGGACGTGGTCTACGGAGGCATCGGCTGGTCGGGCCACTTCGCCTTCTGGGATCCGCATCTGTGGCAGGAGTTCGGTTCGGAGGCGGACTGGCAGGGCGCCCACGCGGCCTTTGTGCGCCTGCATCCCATGAGTGTGCTGCACAACTGCCTGCGCGCAGGAGGCGACTGGTCGTCCATCCCGCCCTGCGCCTACACCATCGGGCCGGGGATCATCCTGGGCGCGGCCTACCGCAGCTTCTGGCTGGACGCGTACCTGGGCTCTGGGATGAGTTGGCAGAGATTCATCGGGCGCCTGGCGACCCACGGGCCGGTGACCCCTCTGGTGCCGGCTTCGTACCTGCAGACACTGCCGGGCGAGGTGGTCTTCTTAGGGGCGGTGGCCCAGGACATCGGCGGCCCGAAAGCCTCGTGGCAGTAGCCGGGCCACGCAAGGGCCCACAAGAGGAAAGCCGCGGGCTGTGGCCTGTGTAGCCGCCCGCGGCTTTCTGTATTGCGTCACGATCGCCCTGCTGCCCACCGGCTTCAGAAAGCGACCTCCATGGCCTGGAAGGGACACGCCGGCACGCATAGCTCGCAGGCGATGCAACGGTTCGAGTTGAATGCTACCTCACGGCTCTCAGCGTCGATGGTCAAGGCGTCCGTGGGACACACGTTGACGCACGCTCCGCAATGGACGCATAGCTTGTCATTGCGGATGATCTCTTTGGCAAGTGGCTGCACGTCGACCCCCTGTTCGCGAGCCCAACGCAGGCCTTTGTCCAGATTCGTCTTCTTGCCTGTCAGCCCCATGACCAAAAGGCCTTCTGAGTCCTGCGTGACGTCGGCGCGCAGAATGTTGAAGTCCAGGTCATGGTCCTTGACCAGTTGGGAGGTAATGGGTTTATCGAGCAGGTGCTTCGGAAACCGGATCACAACTCTTCGGGTCTCCATCTAGTTTCCACCTCCGTTGGCCGGGCGCTCCTTGAGTGGCCTGAACTTCTGGCGTGAGTCCGCCTGTGGCAGAAGCTGGACCGGCTCTTGCAGGAAGAACTCGCCCGCCTCGATCCACTCCTTGAGTATGCCGGCGATCTGCTGCGCCTTCAGGTAGCTGGACAAGGGCGTCGTGGGCACGTCCCTGCCCTTCACCTTGATCGATCCGCTCTTGAGCTGGGCGTAGCTGACGTGGCCGAATGGCTTGCCCTCGTTATGGGCGTAGTTGTAGCTATAGTCGATGATGGGGGCCACGATGTCCTCGTCCTTGACGGCCGTGAACCGGGCCATATCCTCATCAAGGATCGGGATGGGGATGCCTACGCCGACGGCGGCGGTGCACCCATAGCCCAACATGCTGGCGCCGCGGAAGAACTCGGTGTCCATGGCCTTCATGTCCCCGGTCAGGCCCAGGGTCCCGGCGCCGCCCTTGGGCACACCGTTCTCCCCGCGGGCCTCGGTCGGGGAGTGCTGCGTCCCCTCCCAGTATACATACCCCGGGCCGCCGGCCAGGAAGATACGCGTCCCCACACCGATCGTGCGGTAGTACGGATCGTTCAGCAGGGGACTGAGTTGTCCGGCGGAGCAGAAGCTCGCGGACCCGAAGTCCTTCTTCACGACACCCATGTACGTGTAGATGTCGCGCTCAGTGCTGGGGTTTACGGCCACACCGTAGTTCTGGTAGCAGTTGCGGGGGTTCAGCAGGTAGGCCTGGTTGAGGGCCTTGATGTTGACCCACGTATCTAGCTTCTGGCGTGGGTACTCGTCGGTGCCGTAGGACTCAGCGATGAGGCGAACGTCCCGTTTGCCGATGAGGTCCTCGATCACGTGCCCGCCGCCGTACTTGAACTCTCCCGGGTGGGTGGAGTTCAGCGGGTCGTCCTCCTGTGGCTCGGTGACGCCAATGTAAAGGTCGACCGCCGCCAGGCCGGCGTAGGCCGGCACGTTGTTCAGCCACGCTTTGGATAGTCTCATACGGGGGGTCGTGTGGCCGATGTTGATGACCGCCCCGCTGGAGCACATCGGGCCAAAGGTCCCGGTCGTGACGACGTCCACCTTCTCCGCCGCGGCCTTCACACCATCCTCTTCGACGATGCCGACCATTTCCTCAGCCGTCACGACCA
>Ga0272441_10013298_pt1 | contig 11856 bp, 9 predicted proteins | sample SSMProp6N_FD_193582 | JGI IMG/M metagenome (GOLD analysis project Ga0272441, IMG submission 193582) | Marine sediment archaeal communities from Little Sippewissett salt marsh, Falmouth, MA, United States - SSM-Prop-6N | ecosystem: Environmental > Aquatic > Marine > Wetlands > Sediment ...
AGCAGAGGTAGGAATCGCACATGTATCAAGCTCACCGGTAGCCGTCATTCCAACAAGTACTATTTTGTTTTTCACCAGAGAGAAGTCAAAATCACCACTGATGACATCACCATAGGAAAGATAAGAATATTTTTCACTATCTGCTATGAAATTTATGCGAATACGGTACATATCATCTACCGGAATATCACGCGCCAGCAAATGTACGGCACCGTTTTCCAGTGGATATTCATCGGGAATCGGCATAGAAAATAAAGTATGAAGTACAGCTAAGGTGAATGAGGGATATTTTTGGCCTTCTCCATCGCTCACTACCAGTGGTAGCCGCCGCACAGTACCGTCAAGGTCGGGAGCTACATTAGCATGTCCTATATTCGCTGAAGATTGTTCCAGCAAAGCTACAGGTACTATAAAATGCTCGTATGCAAGTTCTGAACCTACCACAGTCGGAGATTGCGTTCCGACAGTTGCCAGTACGACATTTTCAGCATTTGCCATTGCTGTCGAAAGCAGCATATCATCAGGAGAGCTATTAGCAAATACAACATCATAGCCAATTACTTTTGCTCCGGCATCACTCAGATTATCGATAGCCTGTGCATGAAGGCTGCGGGGCCATTCCGACCACCTGCCATACGTTTCGAGGGTAGCATCATCGATTCCGGCGATAACAATATTAGGCGAAGGGTCCTCAGCAGTAAAGAGCTGGCCGGTCAACCTCAGGTTGATACTATAGAAGGGCTGCACAATGACAACTATGAGGGTAAACAAACAACCTGCTCCAGCAATCACAAGGGTATGATAAAGACGTTTTCGCTGCTGACGACCTAATTTAATTCTAGTCAGAAAGTTCGGCCTCATAGCTGATTACTATTTCGAAGATTAAACCGGCGGTATTCGATTCTGCGACGCCGCCATCCTCCTGCTCGTTAGCGGTACCTATCTCGAGTGTATTAACTCCGGACTGGAGGTAAGCAGTAATATCCCATGATTCCACACTAATCCAACCACTGGCATTTACGAAACTCTCTGTGAGATCGCTTGCCCGCCACCCACTGCCGAGCTGGGCACTAATTGCATTCGGGTCGCCCGCAGGATAACCATTTCCATTGATATATGCTTCATATCCATTATCACAGGTTATATACAGGGTACCACTTACAGGAGCGCCTGAAATAATAAAAGTCTTCTCAAAATCAACGATATCGCCGGATACGGGATTCTGGCACTTTTCACTCTCCCATATCAACTGCGCACCATTGGGAAAGCCGTAGGTTATACCAGTCCACCAGTCATTATTTACTATAGCCAATTCAGCCGGGTCACCTGGAGATGCGTATCCGCTACTGCTATACGTTACCACCGTAGTTGTGTCGCTTATCACTGTCATCTCAACAGGTGGCATGATAGTTACCTCAGCAGTATCACTATCGCCAACTATACCATCTTTCGAATCGGTGCCTGTAACATTGCCGATATTAATAATATCTACTGTCGGGTTTGCTGTTGCCGTATAGGACCATATCTCTCCGGGATCGAGTTTACTGTTTCCATTGGTGTCTCCGCTTATGAAGGTTACTGTAAGGCCCTGATCGTCAGTAACATCCACATTGCTTAGTGGATCGTCCCCAGGGTTCGTCACCGTATAGTTATAGATAACCTCATTGCCGGAGTAGATAAACTCGGGAGTCGCTGTCTTGTTGATGGCAATAGCCGGATTGATAACATTCACCCCGGCGGTATCATCATCACTAACAGTTCCACCCTTTGAGTCGATACCTGAAGCACTGCCTGTGTTGACTATATCCATGGTCGGGTTCGCTGTTGCCGTATAGGACCATATCTCTCCGGGATCGAGTTTACTGTTTCCATTGGTGTCTCCGCTTATGAAGGTTACTGTAAGGCCCTGATCGTCATCAACTACTACACCGGTCAGCGGGTCGTCACCGGGATTCGTTATGATGTAGTCATAGGTCACCTCATCGCCGGAGTAAATGACCTCAGGGCTCACCGTCTTGTTAATGGCAATAGCCGGATTGATAACATTCACCTCAGCGGTGTCATTATCACTTACAACATTACCGTCCGAGGCGGTGCCATTAACACTGCCAATATTGATGACATTTGCTGTCGGGTTGGCTACGGCTGTGTAGGACCATATTTCTCCGGGATCGAGTTTACTGTTTCCATTGGCGTCTCCGCTTATGAAGGTTACTGTAAGGCCTTGGTCATCGGTAACTACTATATTGCTCAGTGGATCGTCCCCAGGGTTCGTCACCGTATAGTTATAGATAACCTCATTGCCGGAATAAATAAGCTCGGAGCTCGCCGTCTTGTTAATAGCAATTTTAGGCCTGGGTTTAGGGTCAGGCCCACCATCATCGTCATCCGGTAGACGTTCTAAACCGGGCGAATGACCTGGTGTAATATTGCATTTTCTACCTTCCGGAACCTGCACTTCTACCCCCTGAGCCACTGCCCATATATCACCTTCTACATTGGTTACTGTGGTAAAACCGCTTCTAGAGACATCCAGAAGCATTACGCTGCCTCTCACCACAGCTACGCCGGCCGGGGTTTCAACTTCGTAACTGGATGCTGAGTCGGTGAGCTTCTTTACGCGGCTCAAGGTTTTTCCGATTTCCTGGTTGAGCATAATAGTCGTTGGCCCGGTCCCATCGGACCCATCGAGCATAACGACTTCAACTTGACTACTGGCCTGCAACTCTATACTGCTCCCCTCAAAGAACGTAATCACAGCATTAGAGTAAGCACCCGTTTTCAGTATATCGCCAGGTTCAAGTGGGGTGGTAACTTCTGCCTCTTCCCAATTTACGCTACCCGATTTCATGATGAATACGTCACCTTCGGATATAGAAAGCATTGTCAGTTGCTCCGGAGTAAGGGGTAAGGGCTCCGGTTCAGGTACGGGAGAATTATCCGGGACCTGCGTTGGGGCGGGTTCAGGGATAGGTTCGGGAACAGATACAGGCGGAGTTACAGAAGGAGTTACAGGAGGTTCTGTAGTTTTCGGTTCCTGACTACAACCTATAAGTAGTGCGACAAATAGAGAAAATACGGTTACAATAATCCAAAATGCCTTATATCGCATAGAAACCTCTCTTATATAACGAAAGTTTCATTTTTGGTAGTTACCAACTGGGCCGTAAATATACTACCACGGTATATTTATTAGTACTATACTGATGATTAGGTTAGAAAGACGCAGTTTAGCTAATAAAAAATAATATGTCAAGATACGCAGTAGCTTTCAGAACTCTCAAATAAAACGAGCCTGCCAGCACCTATACACTACAGGATAATTTCCTCACCCTCATGAGTTATACTAATTGAAATATCCAGTTCACTGCCTATTTCCTGGATTTCTTTCTCTATCTCCTGCTCGTATTGTGGGAACATATGAACAACCGTAACTCTCGGCATGTATCCTTTAATCAGGTTAAACTGCATCAACTCATCCTTCAGTGTTTCGGGACACAGGTGGCCGGTTACTTCGGCAGTCTCTTTAAGTCTGTTTGGAAAGGTCGTATCGGTAATTAATAGCTGTGGTGATATTCCCTTCCAGACGGAAGAGAGGCCAGGTCCGGTATCGCCGGTATAGAACAAACTATTACCATCAGGAGTGGATATCTCAAAGCCAACTGAGCCGCTAAGAGAATGCCGTACCAGGCTCGCCGTGACTTTATAACCCTGGATTATCTGTGGGCTTAAGGGTTCGACGGGTACTAATCGGAGTACTGCTTTCCCCAGAAAAGATGTATCACTGCCGAAGTCAGGATAAATGGTACCATCCATAAGATGAGATGAAAGAATATCGAGGCTCTGCCGTGTGGCAAAAACATCGGTAACACGATCTGAGTTATTAAAAGCAAAATTTGGAATCTCTATCAGATGGTCATAGTGGCCATGGGAAAGCAGGATAGCTTTAATAGTATGTTGCTCATCAAATGTAATCGATGTCAGGCTTCCAGCGTCTATAGCCAGGATTCCATCGACCACAAAAGATATCAATTTAGTATGTTTTGATGCTGCATTATGTGTTCCCAAAAACTTGATTCTCAATGAGCTGAACTCCAATCTTAACAGATTAGCTAATTATGAGGAACTTAACTTCCTTATAATGATAATAGTAGCAATTATTGGCTGAATAATAAAGTAGTGACAGGATATGGCCCATAAATAGAGATATTTTCTGAGTAATTCAGCTATTAATTTGCTTAAATCCGGCAGCATCTAAAAGATGAATACTCAACGCTGATCGGACTATTTTTCACTGCTCTAGCCCGGTTGCATACGCCTTGCTCTCTTGCCCATGGCATCGTATGTCGCATACTTATACAATTCACTTAGCGTCGGGTAGTTAAAACAGGTGTTGATGAATAGCTCGTGAGATGCACTCATCATTAAAGCGATAAGTCCTGTATGGACTAATTCAGTCGCGTTCTCTCCGATTACATGTACTCCCAGCAGTTTCATGGGATTATTAGGATTATCATTGAACTGGAAATATAACTTGAGGAAGCCGTTATGGTCGCCTGTTATCATCCCTCGTGCATTTTGCTTATAGCTTGCTGTACCGACAATGTAATCTATTCCCTCGCTTAAACATTGTTCCTCGGTCTTACCAACACCGGAGCATTCGGGGATAGTATAAATACCATACGGTAAAATAGGAGCTACATGCTCCTTATATGGCTCCAGATTTAGAGCTTTAATCATAGCAAAACGGGCTTGCTCCATGGATGTTGAGGCCAGTGCCGGTGGCCCTATCACATCACCAGCAGCATAGATGCCCGGGACCTTTTCACGTGTCTCAGGATTCACTACCTGGTAGTTATCATCCACCACCAGTAATCCACGCCTGCCGGGCACTATCCCTGCGTTTTTCAGTCTCAACTCATCTGTGTTACTGGTGCGACCTGTTGCCAGCATAACCATGTCCGCCTTAATATTTTCTCCTGGAACTACCTCAATATTTATTCCTTCTTTTTCTACAGTACAACCATTTATGGTCACAGACATTTTTAGGTTGACGCCCATATTTGACATACTGCTCTCAAGTGCCGAAGAGATATCACGATCCAGAAACGGTAACAGCCTATCCCGACTGTGGAGCAGGAAGACATTGATACCAAGTGCGCCGAAAGTGCATGCATATTCACAACCAATGACACCACCGCCAACTACTACCATGTTCTTCGGTAAATCATCTATCAGCAATATAGTATTTGAATCATAGATATGGGGACTTCTTGGAAAGTTGTCCGGCCAGCGTGGTGAAGACCCGGTTGCAATCAGAACTACTTCTCCTGTAAGGTATTCAGTTTTCTTTCCGCATGAAGCTACCTTTATCGTACAGTTATCTTCAAATGAACCAGTTCCTTTAAAGATGTCCACATTATGGCGGAGCATGTTTTCTACCACCCGTTCGCGTTCTGTACCTTTCATCACCTCTTGATGATAGAGAAAGTCCTGGACCGTAGAATCCTGCCTGTGCGACAGGTCAACCCCATAGAGATGACGTGAGCGTATTCCCGACAGTGCCAGTGAAGTTTCACGGAGAGCCTTACTTGGAATCGTAGTGCCAGCAGCAGCACCACCTAAATACTGGTCCCGTTCTACTAAAGCGACCTTCTTGCCAAAATAGGCTGCCTGGGCTGCGCCCTTTTCCCCGGCTGGCCCGGACCCTAGAACAATCAAGTCATACTCAGGTATTGACATAGTTTTCCTCCTATATGAATACTCTTAATCTGGCTACCTGTATAATTTCGGAAAATGACTGTTTTCAGTTGGAAATTAATGTATTATTCTTGAGGATCGAAGATTGTTTGGTTATTAAGGGATGGATTATAACATTAAATCACAAATCTGCAATAGTTCTACCAGCTGCAGGACACTGTAATTCCCTGCCCGGCTGAAAAATAGTCCGGCAGTATTGTCAAACTAAGCCTGTATTAAGATGTTCCGTACTTTATAAGAACTTCTCATCAGAACCACGCCTGTTATTATTGACCATAGGAGGTGTTGTAACCATAATAATGGCGGCTGCAAAAACAAGACCGGCAAACAGTAGCCATGCTACATGGTAGTTGCCCCATCTGTCGAATACCCAACCGGCAATAGCTGGACCTATGACCCCTCCCATAGCTGATAAACCCATCATGAATCCAAAGATAGTGCCGAGTCTGCTTCTGCCAAAGTATTCTGTTAATAGGGCCGCCCTCATTGGTAAATTACTGCCCCATCCGATGCCGAAAAGGGGAACAAAAAGTATAAGCAACCACATCTTTTGCGCAGTGACATAACCGAAAAACAGCAGACCTAACCCGACCAGTATAATGAAAGCTGTTGTTACTCGTACCCTCTTAAATCTGTCGCCCAGCCAGCCAGCAGAAAGGCGACCCACGATACTGACAAGCGGAATGGACATTGCCACCATGCTGGAGGTTGATCTCGCTACACCAACACTGCTGAGGTATGGCATCACATGCACAATCACAGCACTTATAGGTATAACGACTAATGTCATTGCCAGCCCGATGTGCCAGAAAGTACGGCTTTTCAGTGTCTCCTTTACTCCAATATCTATGCTGGAGACTTGTGCCGGAGTTGGACGATCACCTCTGTTTTCATCAACACTCCGCCTACTATCAGACAGATACTCCTGCCGTTCAGGCTTATTCTTAACTAAGAGTGCCAATGGCACACCTATAACACATATGCCAACACCGAGGATTAGAGCTGTAGTACGCCAGCCATAAAGGTCGATAAGTTTGACTATCGTCGGGACTAAAAGACTGCCGAGAGCAAAGCCACAAGCCATTATGCCAGTGGCAAGGCCTGCATTTTTCTGGAACCAGTTGCTCACCGCTGTAATCATTACCGTGGGGCTCAAGCCACTTATACCTATTGCAACTATTATAAAGATGCCGTAGAACATGATGAGAGAGCTGATATGGCTTAGTAAAAATAAAGCAAGTCCAAGGAGAAGGACCCCTCCCAATAGTAACCACTTTGGCCCCCAACGATCGACCAGAAAACCCATGAGAGGTGCAAGAAGTCCAATGTTTGCTCCTCGTAACGATGCAGCCAGAGAAATTTGTGTATAACTCCAACCGAATTCATCTGCTATCGGCTCAAAAAAGGCCGTGAAGCCAAGGGTAAAAATGCCCCCTGCGCAGAGAGAAAGCACAAAACATGCGGCAACAATCCACCAGCCATAAAATACCCTGGAAGTCTTCCCGGTTAAATTCACCATTTAAATAGACCTGCTCTCATTTTCTTTCACAAATTATTCAAACTGACGGAACTCCATCTTTTCAGCAGCAGCTATATTCTACGTACGCCATATGGCACCAGCTATTTTCTTAGCATTGCTTTAGACTTCCGTGACCACTATTACAGACATTATCAATTAAGTCATAGCGATAAAAGGATCTGCTACAGGCGAGATTAAGCTAACATGATAAAGCTGTCAACAGGATACAGGAAAAAGTATAAATATATATTAATAGGTTGCCAACTGTTCCAGAATATTCAATCTTGTCCTATAACCTTATACTGATACTTAATTGTTGACTGAAGATTACCTCTGTAATTATAGCACGAAGGATAGCAGTTTGCTGCCTGACTCAGTGGTTTGTCTCAGATATGACCTTGAGCCGTTCACTCACTAATCACCTGTCAAGAGCTTCTCGAATAGCGTTCTCGAGCTCCTGTGGAACATCGGTACCGATTCTAAACTTTGAACCCCTTCTAAGCTTAATTTCAACTGCCTGAAAGCCGGAGACGTTATATAGCCAGCCATATGGTGTTAAGCGAATGCCCCAGCCGAAATACCAGGAATTCTTAACAGCCTGGCATGATTCGATATCACGCAAGTCGAACCGCTTACGAATCAAACCGGGACCAAAGCGAACTTCGAGGGTGTTTTCAATGATAGAAACTGTCAAGCTGGAAAATAGTATCAAAGCTGCTATAAGGATAATCAAAACAGCTACAGCAACCTGGTTAGTCCCGGTATTTGCCAGGCTTAGCCCAATCGAAACTATTGCAGCTATCATTACCACAATGATCAGATAACCAACCTGAGTGTGCTGATAGTGTTTCATAATTTTCTTCAATCCATTTTAATACAACATCCGGAGGCAGCCCGATAGTACCTATTCATCAATGCTGTTCAGCATGTTCAGCTCCATTAAAAATTCGGCCGGTTACGGATTTTGAATTCGTCAACGCTTTCATCTGTTCGGCTGGTAATTATTAAGCCAGTGCCCGTTGTACAGAGGCCTCAGCATGGAGCTGCATTGTATTGAAAAGCGGTATTGAAATATCGTCCGGACCAATAAGTAGTGGTAGTTCCGTACATCCGAGAATAATTCCCTCAGCACCCCGGGCAACAAGCCCTTTAATAACCTGAAGAATTTTTTGGCGTGAAATACTTTCTATTTTCTCCTGGCAGAGTTCCTCATAAATAATACCATTAACTACTCTTCGTTCCATTTCAGGTGGGACCAGTACCTCGATACCAAAGTTCCGTTCCAGTCTATCTCTGTAGAAATCCTCTTCCATAACAAATTTTGTGCCAAGCAATCCTACCTTATTGAATCCAGCTTCTTTAATAGCGCTACCGACTACATCCCCAATATGAAGTAAGGGCAATCCGCTTCTCTCAGACACGGGCTCCGCAACTTTGTGCATGGTGTTTGCGCATATTAGTAGAAAGTCCGCACCTGCCTGCCTTAATGCCTTTCCTGCACTGACTATAATATCGGTAGCATCATCCCATCGCGCCTCGTGTTGAGCACGCTCAATTTCATCAAAGTCAAGACTGTACAGTACCATACGAGCTGAATGGAAGCCACTCAATCTGGCAGCAGTAAACTCATTGATAAGTCGATAATATTCCAGTGTGGAGGTCCAGCTCATTCCTCCTACCAATCCAATAACTTTCATCTCTTTCTCCGTTTCAAGGCATGGTGCGTTTATCTTCTTAGCCGCTCTCCCAGACACCTTATAGCGCAGGTTTGCCAGTTTACCCCATGTGCTGTCCTCCGATGACGTTGACATGTGTGCCGGTTACGAATGGCGCTAGGTCTGAGGCTAAATAGAGCACCGTATTAGCGATATCATCTGGCTTGCCCAGTATCTCCGTTTCCACCCCATCCCGGCGAAAAGGGATGGTCTTTCCCAACACGTCCAGTTGTGCCTGCCCGAAAATTGCTCCCTCAGTCTTAATAGGACCGGGGTTAACTACGTTGACAGTTATCCCGTATTTACCAAGCCAGCGTGCTGCCAGCATTGTTATGCCCATAATACCGGCCTTTGCGGCAGAGTAAGATGGTGTGGAAAAGTAACCGCCGTTTATACCGGCCAGCGAACCAATGCTGATAATCCTCCCCGAGTGTTGTTCTATCATGGGTCTGGTAACTGCCCGCATGCAGTAGAAAACGCCGGACAGGTCTACAGAAATCTCCTGCTCCCACCTCTCATCTGTCATGTCCAGTAAGGGATTGGCCGTTGACGGATCAGCTCCTATAGCTGCCTGCGGCAGAAGCGCGGCATTATTTACCAGAATATCTATCCTTCTCCATTTCTCAAGGATCTGCTCTACGGCATTATTCACCTGGAAGCTTTTAGAGACATCAGTACAAATAGCGATGCCCTCTCTACCCAGTTCCTTTATTTCTCTGGCAGTCTGCTCTATGTTCTCTGGAGTCCTTCCCCAAACCGACACATCCGCTCCCTCTCTGGCCAGCGTTATAGCGATAGCCTTGCCTAAACCTCTACCACCGCCGGTAACGATAGCCTTCTTGTCCTTCAACATCATGGAACTGTCCTCCATAATTATATTTACTTGATGAAAAAACTCTACGAAACTCAAAGCAGTTTGTCAATTGCTGTACAGTTCAAGCCAACCGGGCTTCCATTCAATTATTAAAGGTGTAAAATGAATAAGTGTAGATTATTAATATAGAAGTCAGCTTTTTCTGATGAATGGATGAAATCCAGGTTGCACTCACAAGCAAGAGGTAAAAATGAAGAAATTGGCGTTAATAATTTCTACAGTAATACTGATTGGTCTACTACCAGCCACCGCATGTAAAACCAATGGAGGAGAAAGCCGTACGCAGATACCGGTTCAAGATATCGGTACACTATGGGTAGAACAAGAGGCTGCCGATGATATTATGACGGTACCCGGCGGCGTCCCTGCCTATCGTGCTAATGTCCAACAGCAGGGGGTGGAAAATCCATGGACACCTATAGAAATCTCCGAGGCTACCTTAAGCAGCGGTTCGGAAGAGGCTACTATCTACTATAGAACTCTCATAGAGACGGCAGCAGGGGAAAACAGAAATAATGTCATTAAGGTCATAATACCAAACAAAGGTGTCGACAGCCTGAGCCTCTATGCCATTGGGGTCCCTGCAGGATTAACACTTGTCGATGGTATGCAGTGGGGAGGTCCCGGGTCGAGGGCTTCAGTGGTTGTAATAGAAATCTCCAGTGATGTTATCCCCGGGGCATATAGCTTTGAAATAGGCATTGAAATTAAAGGGGAAGATTACGGCACAGTCCCCTGTACAATTAAGGTAATTAAATAAAAAGGGAGGACACAGAAGAGGTTATATGGGGAACACTGTTACTACGGTCACTCTACTACAGATAATAAAATTATTTTGTAGCGCTCTTATTCTTCCATAGTATTTAATAAGTTATCCGATAAAATAACTCAATACAAGTTATATAACATGGGAATTGTAGCTACCATAGCAAAAACGCTATAGGTCAATATTATCAATATCAGGCTTCTCTTACGAGCTCTCGTCTTGATTGACAGGATTACAAGTATGATAATCAACATAGCTTGAGCAATCATTGCCAAATAGTTACTTAGAGAGTACTCCTCACTAAAAGGGTACCAGAAGATGCCCGCTAATGAAGTGAAGGCAGTGAATGGAGACAGATACAAAATCTTCATTTCCGTAACTTGGTCAGGCCAGAGGACTCCGCTTTTAATCTGACTTATGTACAATTGATGATAGCCAAAAAAGAGGTACTGCTCACCATAGAATTTGTCTCGTGTCATAAGGTTTCCCTGCATCCAAATCTGCTGATTTTTCTCCAATTCTATAAGGTAGCCACCTCTGGTATAAGGCCTGTCTATGGTCACAACGAATTCGGCTGTTGGTGAACTTCCTTCCAGCTTCTCGACAAGAAAATATCGTAGTTTACCCTGCATCGTTTCATCCAGCTTTTGAACAATTTCAGCTTTAAAGATATATGGCTGGGGGTTATCGGTGGGAGCAACTTGTACTACGAGCAATGGAAAAACCAAAAACACAACCAGCAGCATAACGGATATCATCTTGAAATTTCGACTTGCCTTTACCCCCTTACCTTCCATCATCCAAGCCAGTCCTTTTTAGCAATCATACGTAAGTATCATATCAGACCTTTCAAGATTAGTATGATAAAAGGCCAATCTTGAACCAATCAACCACAGAGCATAGCCTCAGGTTCTAAGTATTTTAAACTTAAGGCGCTATGCGGCCACTGTTGCTTGTACTCTCTTCCCTAGTCATCAGCCCATAAAACTATTGACAATTTAGTTGATAGTTATTAGTATGATAGATATCAACTCACAGTTGATTTTCGTCCCTGCTCTAATTACCAGGATAAATTTAGGGGGGTCTGATAACAGTGATTGAACAAATTGGCCTGCCCCCTATAGCGGTACCAGTTAATGGTTAGTAGCCATAGCCAACACAGCTTCAGGAGCTGAAGATTTGTATCCCGGTGAACTGTGCGGACGTAGCTGATTATAGTCTT
>Ga0272441_10013299_pt1 | contig 11855 bp, 7 predicted proteins | sample SSMProp6N_FD_193582 | JGI IMG/M metagenome (GOLD analysis project Ga0272441, IMG submission 193582) | Marine sediment archaeal communities from Little Sippewissett salt marsh, Falmouth, MA, United States - SSM-Prop-6N | ecosystem: Environmental > Aquatic > Marine > Wetlands > Sediment ...
CGGCAATTCCCTGAATCAAAGAAAAATCACGAGCTATAATGCTTGCGTTTCCTTCGGAATCTATCTTTTCTATCTTTGTACCATCTGAGATATAAAATGAACCATCATTTGCGACAAAAAAACCAATATGGATTAAATTAAGCATATTAAATTCAGGATTCCATCTAGTATCATAAATTACGTCTCCTACTTCCCCAGTTTCTGTATCCATCTGATATATCTCGTGTCCGGTGGTTACATAAAGGTTACCTTCTTCGTCAAAAAACATATTGCCAATCTTAAAAGAATCTTGGATATCTTTGAGAATTTGGACATTACCCCCCTGATCTACCTTTATCAGCTTTTCATCTTCGTCGTGACGTGTGTTTATATATATTTCTCCCGATGGAGAAGACGCAAACACGCCAGTATCCCAATCACTGTTTATCATTGTGCCCTCAGCAAGTTTAACAGTGCTTTTTCCTGTTGAGTCTACCTTGATAAGTCGAGCAGTGCCATCTTGTCGATTATCCCAAATATAAACGTTATCATATGCATCCATAGCGATTGTGAAAAGGGAATAACCAGACGCATCAAAATATCGAGTGATGTTGCCCTCTTTTGTTATTTTTGCTAACGTCAGCGTCGCTATTTCATTTGTTATAAAATCCCCTTGTGAATTTATAAATAGATGAGCAGGAGATAGCAGACTGGCAGGGGGGATAAAATAGCTTGCTTTCCAACCACCTGCAACGACGATACTGGAATCAATTTCTGGTGTAGTTAAATCTGGTATTTCCAAATCAAGATACGAAGGAATGTTGTCATCGGTTGATGTTGGTATAAAAACGGCAGTTACTTGCTTATTTCCGTCCATTGTTAAATTATTACTAATGATTTCATTTCCATTTGTTCCAGACCATTTGTTGAATTTATATCCCTGCTCGGGAACAGGGTTTAATGCTACTACTTCTCCTTTGTTGTATTGTGATTTATAAGGATTTAGTTTTACATTACCTGACCCCACAGGGTCAATTGATATTTTTAGATCATTGGAATTTTTTGTATCTACACATCCACATAAGCCGTTAACAATCAATAAAGAAACCAATATACTTATCAATAATTTTCCTTTCATCCTCATCTATTTGCCCCAAGAATGCGAATAAAGGTTTTAGTTAAATAAATTATGAAAAATACTAAATTTCTATCAAATCAATAATTTTTCCTAAGAGATATTAAATTTTCTTTATGATATTTGATAGTAAAACAGTTTAATGCAAAAGTTAACATATTAAATCCTGTTATGGATAATTAATTTTAATATGGAGGAAAATGTACAGATCTTTGCCTAAAAAACTTTACAATGAAGAAAGAATAGTTAATTGGATTGCACAGACAACAGAACAAGACAAAGCATCTGTAAAAAGTAGGCTTAGAGAAGAATATGAAAATCCCGGAATTAACGTTAGTCGTGAATTTAAAAAAGCAGGTTTAGAACCATATGTTTGGACTGACAAATTAGCACGTTTTTATGACGAAACTGATTCATTTTTGTACGAACTAACTATTTGGAATCTAAATAAACTTAAAGATCAAATGCGTCGATTGGTAGCAAAATATCTAAAAAAGATAAGTAATCAGAAATTAGATATTTTAATGATTGGCGATGGGTTGGGATTTGACTCAGTATACCTTTCAAAGGCGGGTTATAAAATAACCTACTTTGAATTATCAAGATATCAAAGATTGTTTGCCAGGAAAATATTCAATGAATGTCAAGAAAATATTTCAGTTCTTGATAAAGAGAATCTAATACCTCTACATTCATACGATGCAGTAGTTTGTCTTGATGTACTTGAACATGTTGCTGATCCTCCTAAGTTTGTAGAAAAACTTGCAAACTATCTTCGAGATGATGGGTTACTCATTGTACACGAGGCGTTCTGCTGGATACATCCAAGTAGTCCAACACATCTGAAGACAAATCGACGTTACAGTGGAAGTTTATGGCTATACAAAAAAAACGGCTTATATCTTGTTGATGGTGAGATAACCTGGAATCCAATAGTCCTTCAAAAATTCAATGATAGATCTAAAATCCCTTCATTGTTTTCACCAAAATTAATATTACTAAGAATTTACGGTTTGTATAAAGCGCTTGGACGTTTTTCCACTCTTCCATTTTGGTTTGCCGATTCATTGCGTCAGAGGAATCGTCAATGGTTTGATAGTTAGGGCTTTGGGTATAAACTATATGGTTTAATAAGGGAAGATATTGCTATCTTCTAAGAAAATAATTGTTTTTCAGTGAAATAAAAATAGAGATATTTATTTCATTTTTTTCGTTAGATTTATATTAAAAAAACACATACAAAATAAGAATCCCATATTTTAAGGGAGATATAACGGGGGAGGAATACCGTATGAAAAAAATGTGGAGGAAATCCATTGTTTTTGCATTAATAGGATTGTTTATAGCCCTAAGTTTTACTCCTACTATAAATATTAATGAAATCGGTTTAAAAAAAAATAGTAATGTGTCCGCAAAGGATTGCACTCATTACTTAGCGAATAATGGAAATGACGGTTTAGTTGATAGTTATATTTTTGCCGATTTTAGATATAATGCACATATGTACAATGTAGATTTTGACGCCTCGAGAAGTTATAATCTCGATTGTGGAGAAATTATTAATTATTCATGGGATTTCCAAGATGACGGCGTATATGATAAATGGGGCAAAACAGTAGCCTGGACCTATAACACAAAGGGAACATACACAGTAAAGCTAAGAGTTCAAAATATTAACGGTGATAATGAGGTAAAAAAGTATATTGTAGATGTACCTACGAGCTACATTATTCTTACGGATAGAGGTAAACTTGAGGAAACCAAATCTGCAATTAGAAATTGTACGGAAGGATATGATATCTGGGTATCAGATGAAATGGCAAATTTTTTACCCATTTTTGATGCACTGCTGTATAAAGTAGGAGATCTATCAGCTGACGGTTTTAAAGATATACTAAAATCAGTATCAAATATCACTTACATTGAACAAAACTATCCATGTTTTCGGTCGGATCGGGATTGGCAATCAGATTGGCAACCTAATGATCCAAGGTATAATGATCAATGGAATTTAGAGATGATTAATTGTCCAGCAGCATGGGAGATAACGAAAGGAGATTACAGTAATGTAACAGTATCTGTCGTTGATTCAGGAGTGGATTACACACATCCTGATTTAGCGGAATGCATTTGGATTAATAAGGACGAAATTCCAGATAACGGTATTGATGATGATGACAACGGTTTTGTTGATGATGTGCGAGGTTGGAATTTTTGTTATATTTCTTATGGTAATGATTCGAAAGATAATCTCTTTCATGGAACTCACTGTGCGGGTATAATAGGAGCCTATATGAATAATAGCGTTGGCATATCTGGTATTGCAAAAACAAAAATTATGAGTGTAAAGGTCATAAACGCATACGGGGGTGGATATATATGGGGGATCTGCCGCGGTATTGTTTATTCGGTCAAAAATGGTGCAGATATAATAAGTGTGAGTTTGGGATTCGATTCTATATTGCCCTATTATGTAGCCCCACGTGTTGCAATTTTAAAGTTGGTATGCGATTGGGCGTATGATCAAGATTGTGTCATAATAGCATCATCTGGTAATGAATATATGCAGGAACCTGCTTACCCTGCAAGATTTGATAGTGTAATTTCTGTGGGTGCAGTAGATGAAAATGGAAATGTCGCTGAATTTAGTAATGGGGGTGCTGATGTTCTTGCCCCAGGAATTTGTATATTATCTACCATGCCTAGTTATTTGGTAATTTGGAATTTTTTTAAAAATAATTGTACTGGTAGATATTTTAAGAGTGATTATGACTATTTAAGTGGTACTTCCATGGCCTGTCCTCATGTTGCAGGTGTAGCAGCACTTATTAAGGCCAAATATCCAGATAAAAAAGCATCTTGGATTAAAAATAAAATAATAGATAGCGTAGATAGTAACGGTATTATTGATGCATATAAGGCTTTAAAAGAAAATACAAATGAATATTATTTTTCTGCGGGATTTCCTGCTGGAACCAAAATCACAATGGATGATGGAACCGAGAAAAATATTGAAAATGTAAAAATTGGTAATAAAGTTTTATCATATAATGTGGAAAGTGATGAGTATACTAGCTGGCGCATAAAAATGATCGTAAAAACTATCCATCCTTTGATAACAATTAATAATGGGGTCATCCAAGCAACTGTCGACCATCCATTCTATATTAAAAAGGTTGATGGATCTGAAGGATGGGGGGCATATGATAATAGCGAAGTTGAAAACGCTTTAAATTATAACGGAAATTTTTTAAAACTTGAAGTTGGAGACCAGCTTCTGAACGAAGAGGGAAAATGGATAGAAATTGAAAATATCAACTATAATCCTGATTTAGTGCAGACCTATAATATTCTTTCATTTTCTGGAAAGAAAACATATTTTGCTAACGATGTTCTCGCCTATGAGAAACACCCGCCAAATATTATTACAAATTATTTCTTGTATCTTTTGAGAGAAAGATTTCCTAGGTTAGAAGAACTTTTTAGATCCACGTTCTTCTTTGAACCGGTATTTCAATTTCTTCCGTAAATAAGAAGTTACCACTGTAAATCTATCATAGATTCTTATATTCGGATTTATTGTCTAGATTATATAAGTAAGATAGTCATAGTAGAATCTAATTATCAAAAAAATGTACAGTTACTCACAACTTACCCAATCATCCTTATGTGTCAGCTATAACTGCTTCTTACATCATTGAAATCGTATCAATCCCATATGGTAACTGGGAAAAATAGCTTGACTAAAAACTTGATTAGATTCCCCAGCCATTCAAAAATATCTTCAGGGAATGTATTTATATCATCTGGTTTTTCTTCGGCATCCTCACTTGTTGTAATATATTGTATAGCAGATACAGAAGGCATAATTAGCATTATGAAGCATACCAGGAAAATGCCAAGAATGATAATTTTTTTCATAGTATACTCTACACCTCGCACAAATAAATAGAGTTCTTTGTATTTAATTTTTTCCATGATTTTGGGTTTTGCACTTAAAATCATAAAAAATTGGTACTTTAGGTGCAAAGCCCTTAATACCGGCTTTACCCTAAAATTAAGAAAAAACATCGAATTTTAGGTCAAAAATGCAAATTTCGAGTCAGTCAGTAGATGACAAAGTTGATAGATCGAAAGTCGTTATCTATACCTAGTTTTCCAAATTCAATTTAAAAAATAAATAAATCTATTCAAAATGAAGACAGCAATATCGGCGATAAAGCAAGGTCTAAAAAAACTATAACTATGCCATTTTGGTTAGAACTGGCTTACGTATTCATCTATAATTTTGATGTATTTTTTTATCCACAAAAGAAAACAATCCAATAATTGTAGCATGGGATGGTAATAAACATCTTTCCAACTTAGCTAAAAAAGCGATTAATTGTCTAGATTGTCACACGATCGTTGGCCTATGTCATAACGGAAAAAATTTATTTAGACATCCTCTTCCCCCAATGTACAGTGATAAGAAAGATTTGTAGGAAAAAATATTAAAGAAATTGCGGGGATTGTAGTCGAAAAATTGAGAGTAAAGTAAAATAATTTTCTTTATTTTTATATTGATTTTGAATCACTCTATTATCATAGTACAAAAATGTAATACACCGGTTTTGCGCAAAAAATAGGTGTTTTTAGTTAAATTTTTTGCAAAGCCTATTTATATACCTTCCTAATATATATTATTAAAGAGGTTATACGGGGGTAATATATGATAAAAAAAACACTACCGTTATTGATAGTAGGAATTTTGGTCCTTAGTGGCCTTGGAGCAGCCGCCAACTTAGAAACAAACGAAATTAGTGAAAATTCTGAGATCGTATTTGAAATAAAAAATTTTAATCTTGATTTGGCAAACCCAACATTTAACCATCAAGATGAATTTATTACGATTGAATTAGCTCAATCAGAAGCATTTATGTCCACTACGGGGGAACCAATGCTACCAGTAATAACTAAGACTTTTGATTTTCCGGTTGGAACAACAATAGATTCAGTAAATGTTGATATCGATTGGGAACGGTATGATCTTGATCGAAAAGTTACACCAACTCCAATAATCGTGCCAAATTCAGTTGAAGTGAATCCCGCCATACTCGAAGAAAGAAAGTTTAATGAAGAAGTGTACTCAAGTGCTGAATTGTACCCAGCTGAACCATATTCAATTAGGATGGGTGCTGGATTAAAAGACATGGAACATGTGATTTTTGTAAACGTAAAATGTTACCCACAATATTCTCCAGCTAACAATTATGTTGAAATACCAACCACAATAGATATCGACATTGAATATGCAACTGCAGAAGCACCTGTACAAAATGAGGAACAATATGATTTAATAATTGTGACCCATGATTTATTCGAAGATGAATTACAATCATTGGTGCAACATAAAGAAAACATAGGTATTACGACTAAATTAGTAACTGTTGATGAAATATATGAAAATTATGAAGGTGAAGGAGATTGGGAAGAAATAAAAATGTATCTTGCCGATCACGTTCTAGATTGGGATACCAAATTTGTCCTATTGGCAGGTGGGCATAAAGGACAAACTAATGAATGGTATGTTCCTGATTTCAGAAGTCATTGCTGGGATCCAGAGGATGCATATGATCCACCTTATGACGAAACATATTCTTCAGATCTTTATTACGCAGATGTATATTATGCAGATCAATATGGATATTTCCATATGGATGACTGGGACTCCAATGGTAACGGAATTTACGCTGAAGGACCTGACATGCCGTCGGGGACAGATCAAATGGATTTCTATCCTGATGTTCACTTAGGGAGATTGCCTATGCGCTATGAATGGGAGGCAGATGTAGCAGTCAATAAGATTATTGATTATGAAAATAATGCCGACGATTCATGGTTTAAAAAAGCTATTCTTTGTGGTGGAGATGGATTCCCCCCAGAACGATATGGTGATGTAGCAGATCCAGATTTGTGGGAAGGAGAAATCGTGTGCGATGCTTTTGCTGATTTACTTGCTAGAAGAGGTGTTGAAAGCACAAAATGTTATTGTTCTGATCAGGGAGATATCCAAGTTAAAGAATCCAAAGATGTTTATAACGAAGTAAATAAGGAGGGATGTGGTTTTGCTCATTATACAGGGCATGCAAATGCATTTTCGTTAGGAAGCTATACTCCTGGAACTGGTATTTCCCCGCCACCCTTAGTCCCATTTTACACTGGTTTCAATCTATTACATTATAATAATGATGGTAAATTCCCGTTCATGATTTGTGAAGGATGTCACAATGCTCAATTCGATGTTACTGGTCAAGATTTAATTAGTTATTTAGTAGGTGCATATCCTGATTTTCAATTTGCTCGTTATGAATGGATTCCTCATGATTCCTCTTCTTGGCTTGTCCTTCAAGAAGGTGGCGGTGCAATCGGTGTTATTGGTAACACTGCGCTTGGTCTTGGTGGTTTGAACAATGGTTGTACAAGATTTGTTGGGGGTTGGATTATGTTAAGATTCGCTGAAGCATGGGGTGTTGATGGCGAAGATTATATGGGTTCTGTTTGGACGACCGGAGTTAACGGCTATATTGATAATTTCCCAATTTCTAAGGATACTGGTGATCGAAAGACCGTAGAAGAACGAGCGTTAATTGGTGATCCAAGTGTTAGACTTGGTGGCTATGGTTCATCATTATCCGAAATAGATGAGTCTGAATCTGAAGAGATTTATGGTCCTGTTTCGGTTTCGACTCCAACATGGTCTGTTGGTGATAGTTGGACATATGCTCTTGACAACATAGATATTGACCTAACCCCAATTGAAGGAAGATCCATTACGCTTCAATTAAGTACTGGCGACATCATCTTAGAAGTTACAGATGTGACAAGTAATTCTTATGTTGCTTCCATTATCTCTGATAACGTTGACGTTACTTTTGGAGGGATTTTTGATTTTCATGTTGCAACTGAAGATAATATCAACATTCCAAAGGTAAGTTTTGATAATATTCAATTAGATGGGAAAATAACGTTTGAAAAGCAAACACTTGCTATCAAGGATATTGATTTGGGTTTAAATCTTGAGCTCATGGAGAACCTTGATACTTTAGGAATTCAGTTTCCATCCTTTGCAGAATTTTTACGACCATTCATTGAGATTCCATTAAACATTAACGTTAATGTGGAATTTGATGACGCAATTGCACTTCTACAATTCCCACTTGAAAATGGAGACATATGGGGTTTTCCAGCAAATACAATTACTGTGACAATCGATGGTTCTGCCCAATCATTCTGGCTAAGACTACTCAATTTCGTAAACAAGTTCATAGAAATTGTACCTCCAGAATTTGCAAAATATCTGCCAAATATTGATATCTCAGAGATTCTCAATGATCTCGGAATTGAATCTACGTATCAGATTGATATGGCTGAAGTACCAGCGAACTTATTACCTTATCATGATGACACGACACCGTTATTTGAGGTCATGGGTTCTGAAAATATTGGTGTCAAAGCAGGCCAATTTAACGCCGTTAAAATGTCAATTGCGGACGATAATGGAAAATTATATTATTCTGAGAGTGAAGGTAATCTCATAAAAGTTGTCGGATTTGTTAGTGCTTACATTCCAATAATCGAAGATCTAAACATAGAGCTCAAAGAATAATATCAAAGCTTTGGGAATAATTCCTATTCCCTTTCCTTCTCTTTTTAGTAAATGATAAACAGTAAAGAATAAGTTATAGGTTATAATTTTAATATCACAATTTGGTACTGTTGAATAGGGGTGAATTCTAAATAGTTTGTGCAATTACGAATTTATGTGCAAAACTCCTCCTACCGGCTTTGCACCCTTATTCAATTTTTTTAATAATTCATCTTCGACAAATTTCTTAAATTCTTTGTAAAAAAATGAATCTTTTACAATAATTGTTCAGCAGATCGAAAAGCTGTTTTACTAAACATACCCTACCCAAGGGTGAAAGCTATTATATTAAATTAGAAATCCAATTTCTAGTATAGTAAAAGGGATGACATATGATTGAAGAGTGTAATTTTAAATCGAAAATTAGGCATCGTACATCTTCTGGATGCAATCTAACACCTAATGAAGTTGTTTGCCCAGGTGAAGAAAATTGTATTCTGTATCAAATCTATATACATACGATTAAAAATAAGGACAAAGAACTGATTCTATCTTGATGGTTTTATGACTTATTTTTCAACCTAAAATCCTACTTTTAAGTGGACAAATAGGATTATTCAAATGTTGAGATGAAACAATTTACAAAATCATTTTTAGTTCATATTACTAAAATAATTATAGAAAATTCAGACTATGAACAATTATTGACTAAAAGATTTAATATATATAATTGTTTTTTAATATATAAATTGAGGTAAGAATATGAAAAAAGTGGCATTAATAATAATTCTAATTTTTTTATTTAATCAGTTTGGAGCTAGCGCATTACACGAACGGTTTTACAATGATATAGGAACATCTGAATCATTATCAAATGAAGATACTGAATATTGGGCGTTGCTTGTTGGTTGTAATGAATTTTTAAATAAACCTGATATTGGATTACCAGGAAATGATATATCTGCTGAGGATTTACGAGATTTATTATTAGTTTCAGAACATTGGACAAAGGATCATATAAAAGTTTTAACAGGAAAAAATGCAACATGGTTTAACATAATTAAAGGGTTGTTTTGGTTAGATTTTATGGATGATGAAGACGATATATGTCTTATTTATATTTCAACTCATGGAGCGGGTGGAATGGGAATAGATCTTTATCCGTGGGATGAAGAAGATGGGGATGAAATGCTTATGACGTATGATACTTACAGAACACGTATTGGTAATTGGTATATTAACTTCCCACTAAGAACACATTGGATTACTGATGATATGCTTAACAAAGCTATTGATAGGATGGATGCTAAAGGAGTATGTGCAATAATTAATGCATGTTATTGTGAATATGGTGATGGTTCGGATTCTAATATTCTTGATATTAGTAAAGCCGATTTGCGTTCTTATAATAATAAAATATCTGCATCAGAATGGATGGGCGAATTTGCGAAGGATCTAGTTACAACAGACAGAATTATCTTAATGGCATGTTCACCTGATGAAATGAGCCTTGGTACTGTATTTTCTTATTCAGTAATGGAGGGGCTTCAGGGATTTTGTGATAGTAACAACGATACTATCTGCTCAGCAGAAGAAGCATTTGCTTATTCAATTGGAAGATCGCAAGCTTTTCTAAATCGAGAATTTAATTTTCCTCAAAATCCACAGATGTATGATGGCTACCCTAGTGAACTTGGATTAACGACGCGTGAGTTACCACCAGGTCCATCAGAGCTGACCGGTCTATTAACTGGCTACAGCAATAAAGAATGCACATTTAATATCTCATCTACAGACGCTGAAGAAAATGATATTTTATATAATGTAAATTGGGGTGACGAAAATGAAGAACGGACAACTTTGCATCCATCAGGAGATATTGTAGAGATAAAACATAGCTGGAGTGAAGAAGGAACCTATAATATATGGTTTGATAATGAAGATGAATATGGTGCTAACTTTCATGAATTTGTCTTTCCAGATAAAATAAGTATAACAATCTCTGATGGATGTACTGTAGATCAGCATCAAACAATGACTTTTCTTGAGCAATGTTTTAATGATGAATATATTTCTAATTCGCGATGGTTAGCACAATCCTTTGTTCCTTCTGAGAGCACATTGTCAAAAGTTGATCTTGAAACTTGGATTTCACTTGTCAACTCAAATGAAGTTGGACCACTTCACATATCAATTCGTAGTAATCTCACAGGCGAAGATCTCACTGAGACATTGCAAATGCCTCAACAGATTAGTTGTCACATGATACCATTAATTCCAAAACCTTTGTGGACAACTTTTGATTTTCCGGATATTACTCTTTCTCCGGGTGAAGAATATTATATTGTCTGTCGTTTTGATACTAATTCAATTGGGTCTTGGCTTTATGCAGGTGTAGATTATGGCCATGATCCAGATTATCAGGGCGACCCTTACACAAATGGTACCGCTTATTTTTCAACAAACGCAGGAAGTTCTTGGTATGAATGCCCAAAGTTGCATGATTTTTGTTTTGTAACATATGGATAATGAATCGATATTTATATTCAATATTCTTATAAATTATATATTGAGGGTAAATTCAGGTTTTTAGGCTTCACTTTCACCAAACAACCTAACAAAACCTCCCGAAATGACCCCCCATATTAACTTTTTTATCCTGGCGACTTTGCACCCTTGTTGCTCTTTTTGGGGTAACATTTAAATTAAAATAAGATATTTAAAATAATATTGGGGGGAATTTATGATAAAAAGAAATTCGAAAATGTGCATATCTATCATTTTCCTAATTTTGAGTGTTAGTACTCTATCGATTCCTTGTTCAAGTTCTATTATAGTTAATAATGATGAACTTGATCAGTTTCAGATAGTTAGAGAGGGTGATGCAGGAATTGGTGGTTCAGAGTATCGTATTTCCCAGTCTTTTAAACCTACACTTAACACTCTTACAAGAGTTGAGCTTCTTGCTGAAAAAATGGGCATCCCTTCTGGTATGTTAATCGGTTTTGGAAGATTCACTGCCACAATGACTGTTACTTGCGACGAAGGAGTCATAGGTACGGGGTCTGGAAACGGTTTTATCCTTGGTTTTATAATAATTGTACCTTAAAATTG
>Ga0272441_10013300_pt1 | contig 11855 bp, 17 predicted proteins | sample SSMProp6N_FD_193582 | JGI IMG/M metagenome (GOLD analysis project Ga0272441, IMG submission 193582) | Marine sediment archaeal communities from Little Sippewissett salt marsh, Falmouth, MA, United States - SSM-Prop-6N | ecosystem: Environmental > Aquatic > Marine > Wetlands > Sediment ...
CAGCTAATATTACTTTTCCAATTATATATCCTATTATACATAATGCAAAACAAAGTATCATCAAAGCTAAAAACTCTGCTGTTGTTAATTTTTCCTTTTCTATTTCATCATACATTTTAATTCCTCCAAGTCCTTTGGCATTTTTATATTTTGTCTATAAAAAGTATCCAACCAATACTGTCGGACTTTTGGATTTGTAAACTCGTACATCCTTATTAAAGATATTACAGTTGCGTTTGTATGTAATTTTGAAGACACCAGCGCTTCAGAATGATATCCTATTATATACTTCCAGTCGTGTTCAAACAAAGATTCTGCAATTACGTGAGCCGGTATTTTATCCTTACAATATTTCATTATTCCGTATAGTTTTTTATCTATTGGATGCGCTTTTAAAATAAACTTTCCTTCAAATTCTTTCTGTAAAAACTTCATTAAATTGTTTGTAAGTCTAATTTTATCTGGCGTTTCTTTACAATCTATTTCAAATTTACTTCCAAGAAATAAAACTTCTTTTCCTTTTAATTGTTGTTTATCAAACATAAATTCTTTTGGAAGTTTACTTTTAAACTCATCACAATTAACTATTTTCATAGGAAACGTATTCAGTTTTAACTCCCAAACCGGTGTATTGTTCCATCTAACAATATATACATCAAGACCTAAAAGAAGTTTTGCAGATAGTTTCATTAAACTTTCTGTAAGACCTTTTTCCGTATTATACATTTCATCAACAAAATGTTCTGGATAAACATATACATTATTATGTTTTGAAAGTTTTTTTACATAACTTATCGGAACAATTCCCCAAGATGTAAAAAATAGATGTATATCTTCATTTTTAATTGTGCTAAAATATTTCCAAAATTCTAACTTACTTTTAATTGTATTTGTTATTAAACTTGTTTTTGTATCTCTTGTTATTAGATTTGGTTCTGTAGCCAAAGTAATTATATTAACGTCTGTTAAGTTCTTCAAGAAAGGTTTAATTGTTTCTGTTGTAACTATTGTTTTATATTTGGATTTATCTTTGTTTAATACTGACAATGCTCTATGAGCAAGTTGTCCTGGTGAACTTATAAAGTATATACTCATTCCTTCTCTTCCTCTTTATATTTCCACTTTGTTCCGTATGACCTTTTAAGTCTTTTGCCCCAATTCATTCTGTATCCACAAACATGGCATTTATAATGTTTCATTCTATGTCCACATTCGGGGCAATAGTTTTTACCTGCCATTACTTTATTCCCATTTTTTTATTGTTTAATGTTTCTGGTAGCATGTGTCCAACAGACTCATCCGCAGTTACACCAAACTCGTCTGCCAATACAAGCATTAATGTGTGCCCAATTACTAAATGTGCTGTTTGTATTTTGGAACTACTTGGACCTTCTGGCTTTGCATCACTTTTTAATATATAATCCGAAGTCATTCCTAAAGGAGTATCTAAATTTTCTGTAATTGCTATTGTAACAGCACCTATTTCTTTTGCTCTTCGTAAAGTATCAAATACAAAACCTGTTCCTCCGCTTGCGGATACACCAATTACAACATCTCCACTATTAATAACATATGATATATATTTTGAAATTCCGCCTTCTGCCTCTGCAATTCCTTTACTAAAAGTTATTGGTTGTACTTCGGAACCATCGTTAGTAAAAACTAAAATAGGAAATCCGCATTCCGTTCCTTGTCCGGCTATTTCTTTAGCAACAAGAGCCGATGCACCTGCCCCTGTAACTATAATTTTATTTCCTTCTTTAATTTGTTTAATAATTTGTTTAACTACTTCTTTCATATTTTTATTAATTGTTTCTTTTGTTTTTACTATTCCTTGTATTTCCTCTTTAAAAACCATATCGATTTTTTCATCTATTGTACCACATTTAGAAAAGTCTATTGATACCATCATTGGTTTATGTATATCTATCAATTGCCCAACTGAATCTATTAAAATAGTATTTTTTTCGTATTTTGTTTCTGTAAATTCTAATGTTGTTCCTGGTATATCTCCAACTTTATATTTTGTTTTACATGCCCTATTTATAAGACTTGTTTTTCCTGAATTAAAAACACCTAATATTATTATTTTTCCGTTTTGCCATGTTTTGAGACGACCATGTATTACTTCAAAATTTTCACCGGTATATGCAGATATTCCGTCTATTCCAAAAGTATTTAATTCTTCTTCTATCGTTTTAATTGTTCCTTTTTTGTCATATACTTTATCTATTTTATTTATAACTGCTACAAATCTTATTTTATTATCCAAACAAGCTTGTATAAATGCTTTTATTGTATTTATCTGTGGGTCTACAGCATTTATAACAATAATAGCATGTGTTGCTTTTGCGTTTGTAAATGGTGTAGAAATCTTTTTAAACACTCTCATTATTTCATCTCCTTATATCTTTTTAATTAACTCTTTATACATTTTATCAACTAAAATGGCTTTACTAAATAATATGTTTCCTGGAAAATATTCATCTACGATTTTAATATCTTTAGGTAAGCAGTGTCCTCCAATTCCGTCTCTTGCTTCTGCAATATTAATATTCCATTTTGTATTAATCAATCTTCTTAATTCTTCAAAATCTTCGTTTGTAAGTATTTTTAATTCTTCTGCAATTGTTATTTCAACAAATCTGTATGCGTTTTCTACAATCTTGCATAATACTGCAAGTTCTGGTTTGTCGGTGGTTATAATGTTTTCGTACATCATATATCTGGTATAAAACTTACGACCTTCTTCATAGTCACCACCCATGACTCTTGGCTGATTAAAGATTGAATGAAAGTCATCGTTTGGATTCCATCTTTCTTGGAATACAATTACTTTTGCTTTGTCTTTTACAATATCTTTAACTTTTTTATACGAATCTGGATTACATGCTGTTTCTATACTTATTAAAGGATTATTAGTTAAATCTATATCCGAAACAACATCTGTTAATTGTTTTTGAGTTAAAACACATATAATGTAAACTTTTGCTTGATTGCTTCTGTTAAACTCTTTAACTGTTGGATAGTCTGGTCTTGTATCTGGATTAACATCTATTGTAAGTATTTTGTCTATATTTTTTTCCTTCATCTTTTTTTCTATGTTACTTCCTATCTGTCCTTTTCCAACAATTGCAACCTTCAAACTCTCTCCTCCATATAATCTATCGTCTTTTTAATTCCTTCTTCCAAAGAAACTTTTGGTTTATATCCTAATATTTTCTTTGCTTTAGTTACGTCTGGTATTCTTATAAATATTTCTCTTTTTTTATCTCTGTCGGAATCTTTAAAATGTAGATATTCTAATTTAACATTTCTTCCGTAAACTTCCATTATTTTTAATGCTAAATCTCTCATACTTATTGGTTCGTTGCTGTTTCCAATATTAAATTCTTGTCCGTTTGCATGTTCATCTGTTAATGCTAAATATATTCCTCTTGCAATATCATCTATATAACAGAAAGACCTTATTTGACTTCCGTTTCCATAAAGAGTTATTGGTTTATAGTTTGCAACTTTATTCATAAAATTTGTAAATACAAAATCTTTTCTTTGCCCGGGTCCATAAGCATTAAAAAATCTAACAATAGAATAATCTAAATTATGACTTTGTTTATATGCCCTTAAATATTCTTCCCCAACAAGTTTTGTAACTGCATAAACTGATTTTGGACTTAACGGATTTGTTTCTTCTATTGGCTGTTTAATTTGTTCACCATATACTTCCGAAGATGAAGAAAATAAAATCTTTTTAACTTTGTGTTGAATACAACATTCTAGTATCTTTTTAACTCCAAAAATATTTGTATCTAATGCTTTCATTCTATGTTCTTCTGTATATTTTACTCCTAACGTTGCAGCCAAATGTATAACATATTCACATTTGTCCATTGCTATGTCTAATGTATTATCACCAACAACAGACCCTTTAACAATTGTTAAGTTGTCATGTTTAAGTTCTGTTTTGTCATTTAAATCTAAAACTCTAACTATTGCTCCTTTTTCCAACAATAATTTAACTATTGCTGTTCCTATAAAACCTGTTCCGCCTGTTATTAATATTCTTTTATCTTTTACATCTAACATTTAAAAATCTCCTGTTTGGATAAGTCTGGATAGTCTTTGCTTCCTGCAATATCTATTCCTTTATCTCTTTTATCGTTAATAAAAACAGTAAATAACGTTAATCCTCTTGCTGCCTGTTCTGGAGTCATATACATATTCCATCCTCTAATAGTATATACATCTTCTGCTTGTGTTATTCCATCCGTCCTTCCATTAAATCTCATCTTTTTTAATATTTCATAATCTTCTTTTGAGTTTGTAAGTATCATTCCTCCTCTTCCTATTGATAATCCTTTTCTATATTGAAATGATATTACATATAAAGAATCTTTAACATACATATCTTTTGTGAATCTAACTGCCGCATCCCAAATAATTGTTGGCTTTAATTGATATGTCCCTGACCATTCTTTATCAATCATTTTTGTTTTTAGTCCAACATTTAAAACAGTCATTGGAACAGACATATATGTTCTGTTTGGCACTTCTATTATATCTCCTTCTTTAACTTCGCCTTTTAGTTTTAAAAGTTCAAAACATAAGAATATTCCGTTTGTATTACTCGATACAGCAACACCATATTTCGAACCTGCAAACTTTGATATTTGTTTCTCAAAATCCTCTATTATTTCCGAATCATACATCTTTTTTTAACTCCTTTATTGTTTCTTTAAATAATTGAAATAGATAGTAATGTGTAATGTTGCCTAATTCGTTTGAATTTACTGGTATGGAGTCCAATTTAAAATGTTTTATTTTAACTATTGGTCCTTTGTCTACAACATTTGTCATTTTATGACACATTACAGCAAAATCAGTAACTTTATCTTTTACTGGTTTAGAATAATTTGTCATGCCTGGATATTTTGGTGGGCCAGGATGATAATTATACCAAGTCTTGTTTTTAATATCTATAATATGAGGAAAGCAATAACTTATTCCTATGTCAAATTCAAATGATTCTATTTCTTGTTTGTTTGTAGAAATTATATAGTCTATGCCAGTATTTTGATTAAGATAATTTACTATTTTTTCTACATGTATTGGTTTTGTAAATATTCCTAATTTCATTTCAATTCCTCCAAAATTTTAATAATATTATCAGACGCATTTGGTATAGTCATGTTGCTATACTTGCTCTCTCTTTCTGTATTACGTTTTCCTATAGATATAATTTGTTGTTTTTTTAATAGATGTGAACCTTCAAAATATTGACAACTGGAATTAGTTATAAACTTATTACAGTTTTTCATTAATCCTAAAAACTCTGGTCTTGGTAATGTAAAATGAGTAACAAACTTTGATACATATTCACTATAAAGGTCACCATTTGGTTCAATCCATATATAGTCTATCTTTTCTTTTTGTAACAATTCTTTAATTTGTTTAACTTCTCTTTTAACTATTTCTAATCCATATCTGGTAGGAGGATTATAAAGAACTAAATTATAAGGATATTTTGGAACTTTGCTTTCGTCTATTTCCATACTATCTAAATAAACGTTTCCTACAATATACATATTTGGTTCTTTATCTGTTGCCTTACAAAGTTTCATAACTCTGTTAAATGCCGAACCATTTGTACATAATTGTATGTCAGACATTAAAGTCATTGAATGTCTCCATACGTCATCATGCGTTGCAAAACAACTTTTTTCACCAGCCCATAAATGTATTATTGGTCTATTTTCTTTAAATCTTTTAAGTACAAAATCAAAAGTTTCAGTTCGGTCTGCAATCGCAATAATATAGTCTGCGTCCTTATAATTTTCTGTATACATATCTTTTTCTTTTAATTTATGTATTAATTTAGATAAAGCCCCGTCTGTTGCTCTATTAAAAGATGCTAGATAAAATTTCATATAATATCCTCCTCTACAATATGTCCTGGCATTGTATGTCTGTCTGAAAAAATCTTTCTACCTGGATATATTACTGTATTTATTCCTGTTTTAACATTATCTCCTAAACAAGCTCCGAGTTTACTTCTTGACGTATTTATTTTCTTATCTTTAATTATTGTTATGTGTTGACATTCATCATGTCTATAATCCGATGTTATTGTTCCTGCACCAATATTACAATTTTTTCCAATTACAGAATGTCCAATATAGCAATTATGTTTTGCCTTTGTATTTGACATAATTACAGAATCAACAACTTCTCCACCTATTGTAACATTGTCAAATAAAATTGTTCCTTCTCTTAAATTTGCATTTTTTAATATTTTCACTCCTTCTCCTATAAACATTGATTGTTTTTCTTTCTTTAACATATATTGATTTGCTTCTAAATAATTCCACCAGTAAGTAATTGGTAACCAATATTCTCCAGAACATTTTACAATCATATCTTTTTTACTACAATATTTATTTATCATTTCGGTTAACAGATTATGTTTGTATTTTAAAATATCTGAATCAACAAAATAACAGCCTGTATTAACTCTCATATATATATTATTTCTTTTTGGTTTTGATATCTTTTCAAGTTTTCTTATTCCACTAATAAAATCAAATCTTTCATATGGTTTTACAGTTTTTGATAAAACACAATATTCGTCTTTTATCATACTTTCTAAATCCTGTCTTGAATAAATATCATCTCCATTTAAAATAAGTAAATCATCTTTTATATTTTTAATTTGTGTTAATGCGTGTCCTGTTCCAAGTTGTTCTTCTTGTTCAATATACTTTATTTTAAGTCCTTTATATTCGTTTCCTATATGTTTTCGTATTTCTTTACCTAAAAAACCTACTACAATATAAATTTCATCTGTCAAACCTAAAAGATTATCAAGATTATGTTCTAAAACAGTTTTATTTAAAATTCTTAATAATGGTTTTGGAGTATGTGTTGTTAATGGTTGAGTTCTTGTAGATTTGCCTGCCGCCAAAATAACAGCTTTCATTAAAAACACCTCATATTATCTACAAATTGTTTAAACTGTTTAGGAGTTAAAGATACGTTATTATCTATACATTTACTGTTAAGTTTTATGTGTTTTTCAACAAAACAAGCTCTGGGTATTTTTAACTGTAAACTATGGTCTGATATTCCAATTGTTTTATTAAACTCTTTTAATCTTCCTAATAATTCAAACATTGGATTTTTACATGGATATTTAGAAATACAATGCATTAATACAACATCTGATTGTTTAATATATTTCAACGCATTTTTAATTTCCTCATTGGTTGCAATACCTGAATTATGGATCAAACTACCGGTGCTTAACAGTATTGTTTTTTTCTTACTATCGACTTCCTTTAAAAAGTTTGGAAGCCCTAAATATGAACTTGCAATTTTATAATATGGCATCATATCTTCTAAAAAATGTATTGCTTCAAAAGTATGTGGTGTAGATAAAAATTGTATTCCTTTATAACAACAATAATTTTCTAATTCATACCATTCTTTTTTTGTAAGTTCATATTTCTTTAAACTTTCTATATTCCAAAAAGTCTGAAATTTTACAGCATGCGCTCCTGCGTCATACGAAACATCAACAAGTTTTTTTGCAGTTTCTAAATTTCCATTATGATTAATTCCGGCTTCTGCTATTACATATATGCTTTTTGGATTATTCATTTTAACACCTACCTACAATATATTGCTTCACAAATATCAAATTCTGTCTGAGTATCTATATCTAAAAACTCTAAAGATTGGTCAAGTTTATACAAATAAGGATCATCCTTTTTAAAAGACCAATACTTATTTTCTTTCATTAAGTCACTTATTTTATGGATATGAAAACAATGAACGCTTTCATATATTGGTAAACTTTGTTGAGTCTGCGCATCGGATGTTTTCTCTAAATTAAACGGAAAGTTTGTTTTTGGATTCCAAAACCAGTTTTGTTTTAAATTAACACAATGTAACGAATTTAAGTTTTTATGTTCCTTAAAATAGTTTGCAGCCTCTATAATTGTTTTTGTTTGTAAAAACGGAAAACAAGCATTAATCCACATTACATAATCCTGTTCATAGTTTTTTAAATAATGATAAATATCTTTTGGTAATGTTGCTTTAGAAGACGAAAAATAGTCTCTATCCTGAACTTTAACATCATAACTTTTTGCCTGTTGATATAATATTTTATCTGTTTTATTTAATGCTAATATTATATCGTCAAACGGATTTTCCTGTTGTTTAATTGCTTCCAGTTTTTGACAATACATTTTAAACAATGTTGTATCTCCAAAAGGTCTTACCATCTTTGCTTCAACTCTTGTACTATTTTGTCTTGCTGTTCCCATTAATAATATTTTTCTCATATTTCTCTCCTCTCAAATATTTCTAAATCTCCACCAACGGTTGCATTGTAAATCTTTCTTCCGCTTAATTCAAACATTCTTTTTGCTATTTCATATTTTTTAAATATTGGCTCCCAATCATCAACAGACTTTTTAAAAGATTGTGCGCCTTTAAAATGTTCTCCTTTTTTAAATGTACAATCACATCCTAAAAGATAAACTTCTTTAAATCCTAAATGATATGCAACTTGTAAACTCGACCAAATTACCATTCCACCATATGCGCCTTTTCTAAGGTCTTTGCTTAAAGTCATAAACGTATCCATATTTCCAAGAGGTCTAACAAGTATTAAATCCATATGCGATTTTTTTGGTCTCATCACTCTATAAATTGTCTCATATTTAAGGAAATTTCTTGTTGCATCTTCTGTTAAAAACGTAATATGATTATTATCTATTAAATTACAATAATGTTTTCTTAAAACTGTATCGTCTGCAACAACATTAAACAAAGGATTTATTTTGAATTTTTTCTTTCCCTCGTAAAAATTGTTTGAAGTTATAAATATATTACTGTGGATGTTTTTAAAATTGGTTTTATCAAGCGACGGACCCATACCTACAACAAAACATTTCTTACCTGTAAACTTATTATGAAGAAAGTCTAACATAGCATAGTCTTGTTTAAATTGGTAGTCATATTTAAAATCGGAAATACGATTAAATAAACAAAAAGACTTACGGATTGGTCTTGGAATTTTAATGTTGTATAGATGTGCAGGTTTAATTATTGACATTAGAATCTTCTGGCTGCCGTTATTTTTAAATGTTTGTTTAATATCTTTCTAACTTTTTCTACATTTGTTTTATTTCCTATCATCCATTCTTCTTCAACTATTTTCATTTTTTCTCTCCTTTTTATATTCATCTGCTAATTTTCCAATTTCGTAAAGGTGATATAAAAATCTTACAATTAACATAATAAAAGAAACTATAATCAAATATATTGTTTTTGGGTTTTCTGTAATAATTGCTATTGAAAAAGACATTACAAGAATAATAGCATAAGGAAAAACATTAAGTATAAATTTATTTAATGCTTTTAATCCTAATTTATATATTTCTTTCATTTTAATTCTTCCTCCATAAAACTTATTATATCTTTCATACATTCTGTATCATATATTGTCTGTTCGCATGGTTCAAAAACCCATTTTTTCCAGGGTTTAAAGAATGTTATAAATCCTATTGTTTCGTATTTCTTTTTTGTTTTGACAACATATGAATTATCATCAAATGTTTCTATTGTTATAAATTTCATTTTTACCACCATTCATTTCCGTATATGATAGTATTACTACTATCTTTAATCCAATCAATTTTTACTGCCCAATAACTTCCTGTTGTTGCTGCATATGGTTCTGCATATGGTTCAAGTCTAATAGTATAATAATTATCTGTTTTTATAAGATAATTTAAATCTTCGTCACAATTTCCAATATATTCAGTAATTGTTCCCCTTGTTGTTTTTATTACAAAATAACTTGACGGATGACAACACAAATCGCAGTTAACATTAAAATCTTTGATAGTTCCTGAATATGTTTCCCAACGCTTTTCACCTTCAACTATAGCATCAGGAATATAGAAACCAGCAACTAAAATAAATACAAGTAAACAAACTATAATAAGTATAATTCTCATTTTTTATTTTTCCCCCAAACTATTGAACCTTTAAATTGACAATCTCTAAAAACTATTTTTTTTATTATTTCTTCTGCCTCTTTATTATATTTTCTAAATCCTCTGAATTTATAGTTTTGGTCTTCAAAAAACAATATAAAAAATTGTTTTAACAAATTATATCCTTCATCAACAGACATTTTTGAATGTTTAATATGGTCTAAAACAAGTTCCATGTTTGCTTTAAACAACATTTGATATGCTTTGTCTGTTGGTATCTTTGTAAAGTTGACCATTATTAAATCTGAATTTTTAAACTTGTTATAAAAGTCTTCTGCGTCTTTTAAATATCCTTTTTCTAATGCGTCTAAATATAATTGACAGGACGGATAAGGCGTCACAGGTCGGATTGTTCTTAACTCTGAATAACTGTTATATTTTCTAAGAAATTTAACTCTGTTTTGTAATGTTTTTTCATCGTCACATTCAAATCCCCATATGAAATTTAAACCCATTGTAACTCCGTTTCGTTTTAGATTTTCTGCACAATTAATATTATCCTGAACTGTTTCTCTTTTATTCATTGCGTCTAAACACTTTTGGTCCATTGCTTCAAATCCAACGTTGGCATATTCGCATCCTGATTCTTTTAAAAGTCTTGCAAGTTCATCTGTAACTATGTTTGCCCTTATTCCTCCCATATTGTATTTTATCCTTCCATACATTTTCCAATCTTTAAGCCCTTGTATAAATTCCTTTAAGCGTTTTAAGTTTGCAATAAAAAGTTCGTCTTGAAAAATAAAATAAGTAATTCCATAATTTACAAGAAGCATTTTCATTTCATACATTATATTATCAATACTTCTAAATCTGATTCCTCTTTCTGGTCTGTAACAAAACGAACAATTTCCAACGCAACCACGACTTGTTAACATTGGAAATGAATATTCGTCTTTCCTTTGCCCCATGTATTGACAAGATGATTTGTATTTATCCATCGGAAATAATTCCCAGGCTGGTAATGGAAGTTCGTCTAAATTTTGCACCGGTGGAATTCTTTCATTAACTATTATTTTGTTTTCCTTACGATATGCAATCCCTTTAACAGATGCATAATCGTCCAAGTTATCCATTAATGCAACTATTGTTTTTTCTCCCTCGCCAAGTACAATAATATCGGCTTGAGTTTCTTTTAAAATATATTCTGGAGTTGCTGTTGCACCTTGTCCGCCTAAAACTAATTTTGCGTTCTTTTTATATTTGTTAACTGTTTGGCAAAGAGGTAAAACTGTTTCTTTAAATCTTGCAGATAGAAATCCAATACCAATAAGTGCGTAATCGTTTGGTATCAGAAATTTCTCTGCAAGTTCTTCGTTGGAATAATGGAATAAATCTTGGCAGGCTATTTCAACAGTAAATCCGTTTTCTTTTAAAACGGCAGCCAAGTATCCTATTCCAAGAGGAAACTCAACGTCGTCTTGGTACAGGTCATGTATTATAAATAAAACTTTTTTATTTTCTTTCATACCAGTCTTTCCATTGTTTATTAACATCCAATCCTAAAACATTTCCGTATTTTTTTATCATTTCTTCTATTAACTTTTTGTTTTTGTTTAATTTATATTTTCTGTTGCGATAAATTATTTCATAACAAGGCACTAATCCTAAAAACGTACTTGTAAAGAAAGCAAAATCTGCATTAATTACATCATATGGTTCCCAGTTGTCTTTAACAACATCTAAATTTCCAAATACTGTCTGTTCCACAAATTGCATTGTACATCCTCTTAATATGTTGTTATCTCTTGGTAAACATATCTGTCCATCTTTAAAAAATCCAAAGTTTGA
>Ga0272441_10013301_pt1 | contig 11853 bp, 3 predicted proteins | sample SSMProp6N_FD_193582 | JGI IMG/M metagenome (GOLD analysis project Ga0272441, IMG submission 193582) | Marine sediment archaeal communities from Little Sippewissett salt marsh, Falmouth, MA, United States - SSM-Prop-6N | ecosystem: Environmental > Aquatic > Marine > Wetlands > Sediment ...
GGGCATTCACCTGGAGGGGCCCTTCATCTCAACGCAGGACGGGGCACGCGGGGCCCATAACAGCGAATGGGTGCGTACACCGGATGTCGCCTTTCTCGAAGAACTCATTCGCCTGGCCAACGGCACAGTCAAACTCCTCACGATCGCGGCCGATCAAAAGGGTGCCGAGAAACTGGCCCGCTGCGCCAGTGACCACGGAATCGCCGTTTCGCTGGGACACCACATGGCCGATGAGCAGGACTTGGAGAGACTGGTCGAGGCCGGGGCAACGGCACTCACCCACCTCGGCAATGGCGTACCCGCTACGCTGGCCAGACACTCCAATTGCGTCTGGGCGGGTATGGCGAACGACCGGCTCACGGCTATGATCATCGCCGACGGACATCATCTGCCCGCCTCCATGCTCAAGGCCATCATCCGAAGCAAGGGCCCCGAGCGATGCATCGTCGTGAGCGACGCCTCGCCGCTGGCGGGACTGTCGCCGGGCGAATACGAATCTATGGGAGCCACGGTCCGCTTGGAGGAGAACGGAAGGCTGCACAACCCGGCGACCGGCTATATGGCCGGATCGTCGGCGACGATGCCCGCCTGCGCCAATCATCTCGCTTCGCTCGGCATCGTCAGCCCGACGGAACTGGCCGCGATGGTCTTCTACAATCCCCTGAAGCTGATCGGCGTACGGCCGGAGCAGGTCCGGATCGGGAAGAAGGGACCATCCATCAAATCAAGACACTGTGGTGTCGCCGAGGATTGACCAACTGTCAAAGTACCATAGGCAATGAGACTCGTTGGAGATGAGAGAATGAAGAAGTCACTGCTCTGTTCAGCATTCATTGCGTGTGCCGTCACGATCTGCACACAGACAGCAACCGCGGGCGGGAGATCCGGGGCCAACTCCCAGTCGGACCTGAAGCTGCGGTACCCACAACCGGCGGAGAATTGGACCCAGGCCCTTCCGGTCGGCAACGGCCGACTCGGGGCCATGGTCTTCGGGGGCACCGCCGAGACTCGCTACCAGCTCAACGAGGACTCACTCTGGTGCGGCAAGCCTCACGACTACGCCCACGAAGGCGCCGCTCAGTACCTGACGCAGATCCGCCAGTTGCTCTTCGAGGGCAAGCAGAGAGAAGCCGAGAAGTTGGCCATGGAGCATTTCATGTCGGTGCCGCTGGGGCAGATGCCCTACCAGCCATTTGGCGACCTGAGGCTGACGTTCCCGGGCCATGAGAAGGTGGAAGACTATCGCCGCCAACTCGATCTCGATACGGCCATTGCCACCACGACCTACCGTGTCGATGGCGTGACGTATACCCGCCACGCGTTCGTGAGCTACCCGGACCAGGTAATCATCGTACGGATCGAGTGCGACCGCCCCGGCAAGCTGAGCTTCACCGCCACGCTGGCAAGCCCAAACCAGGACGTGCAGACCCAAGCGGCGGGCAGGAATACTCTCGCCATTCGGGGACGAGCACGTGACTACAAAGCACGCGGCGATTATGGAGTCGTCCCCGGCACAGTCACCTTCGAGGGGCGTTGCCGGGTGCGCGTCAACGGGGGCAAGGTCACACGAGACGACGAGCAAATCAACGTGAAAGGGGCCAACGCTACCACACTGATGCTGGCCCTGGCCACAAGCGTCAAGAGCTACAACGACATCTCTGCCGACCCGGCAGCCGCGTGCAGCGAAGTACTCAAGAAGGTTGCGCGCAAGAGGCATCGGCAGATACGCGATGCGCACGTGGCCGATCATCAGGCGCTCTTCCGTCGCGTGTCAATCGATTTGGGCGCGGCCACGGAGCCGGGCCTGCCGACCGACCGGCGGGTGTTGGAATACGCCGAGGAAGAGGACCCGCAGTTGGCCGCCTTGTTCTTCCAATACGGTCGATACCTCATGATCGGCAGCTCGCGTTCCGGCGGCCAGCCAGCTAACCTCCAGGGGCTCTGGAATGAGAGCGTAAGCCCGCCTTGGGACAGCAAGTACACGGTGAACATCAATACGGAGATGAACTACTGGCTCACCGAGCCGACCAACCTGAGCGAGTGCGGCGTGCCGCTATTCGACGCCCTGGCCGACATCAGCCGGACGGGTCACTCGGTCGCGAAGACGCACTATGACGCCCCGGGCTGGGTCCTGCACCACAACTTCGACCTGTGGCGCGGTGCTGCCCCGATCAACGCCTCCAACCACGGCATCTGGCCCACGGGCGGCGCCTGGCTCTGCCAGCACCTCTGGTGGCACTACCTCTACACGGGCGACAAGAACTTCCTGGCCGAGCGGGCCTATCCGTTGATGAAAGGGGCCGCCGAGTTCTTCGCGGCGTCTCTCATCGAGGACCCGCGAAACGACAAGCACTGGCTCATCAGCGGCCCGAGCAACAGCCCCGAGAACGGCGGCCTGGTCATGGGCCCGACGATGGACCACCAGATCATCCGCGAGCTCTTCGCGAACACAGCCAAGGCGGCCCGCGTGCTCGGCGCCGATGAACAATTCGCCCGCAAGCTCGATGCGATGCGAGGCCGCATCGCGCCCAACCAGATCGGTAAGCACGGCCAGCTTCAGGAATGGCTGGAAGACAAGGACAATCCGAACAACAAACATCGGCACGTCTCACACCTGTGGGCCCTGTTCCCTGGCGAGGAGATCACGCCGGAGACGCCGGAACTCTTCAAGGCCGCCAGGCAATCGCTTGTCTTTCGCGGCGATGGAGGCACCGGGTGGAGCCGCGCTTGGAAGATCAATTTCTGGGCCCGCCTGCTGGACGGCAACCATGCGCACCTGATGCTCAAGAACCTGCTGACACTGACCTCCTCGCCGCTGACGGCCTACAAAGGTGGCGGCGTATACCCCAACCTCTTCGACGCCCACCCACCCTTCCAGATCGACGGCAACTTTGGTGCCACAAGCGGCATCACGGAGATGCTGATGCAGAGCCATCGACGGGACAAACAGGACGGCTACATCATCGACCTGCTTCCGGCCCTGCCGGACGCCTGGCCGGACGGCTCCGTCAAGGGCTTGCGGGCGCGAGGCGGATTCGACGTGGATATCGCGTGGAAGGACGGAAAACTGACCGCCGCGACGATCCGGTCTCGGCTTGGCGGCACGTGCACAATCCGGACCCACAATCCAGTGAAGGTCCGGAGAGATGCGCGAAACGTTGTGCTGTCGCGTCCGATGAAGAACGTTGTGGCTTTCCCCACGGAAACGGGCGTGAAGTACGCAATCAGGCCCTCGAAATGAAGCTCCCTCCGCCGAAAGGAAGGAAAGACTGATGAAGCTCTGCAAACGGAACCGATGGATTGTGCTTGTCGTTGTGTTGGTCACCATCTGCACCACGGCCTCTGCGGCGGATGAGAACAGCTATTGGGCGGCCCTCAAGCTCTGGTACCAACAGCCTGCCAAGGAGTGGACCGAGGCGCTGCCGGTCGGAAATGGCCGGCTGGGCGCGATGGTCTTCGGCGGGACCGGGACCGAGCGGATTCAACTCAACGAGGACACGATCTGGGCGGGTCATCCCGTGGAACGGGACAGGGCGGGAGCCTACAAGCACCTGCCCATAATCCGACGTATGCTCTTCGAGGGTAAGTACGCCGAGGCCCAGAAACTCGCCCAGGAGCAATTCTTCGGCGAGCGTCTGATCCGCAGCTACCAGACGCTTGGGGACCTTCATCTCCAACTCGACAATGCCGGCGCTGTCACCAACTACCGGCGAGAGTTGGACCTGGACAAGGCCATCGCGAGCGTCCGCTACGAACAGAACGGTGCCGTCTTCACACGCGAGATATTCTCCAGCCCCATCGATCAGTGCATCGTCGTGCGGGTCACCTGCGACAAGCCCGGCATGGTCGGCTTCACCGCCAAGCTCTCGCGACAGGCGGATGCGTCCGCCGAGGCTGTATCGCCTGACAAAATCGTCCTGTCCGGCCGGGCTACGCAAGACGGCGAACACGAAGGAGTCAGTTTCGAAGCCCATCTTCAGATCGTCCACGAAGGCGGCCGGCTAACCACGTCAGACGCTGGCCTGCAAGTGCAAGGCGCAGACGCCGCCACGATCTTCCTCGTCGCCGGCAGCAACTACCGCGGTGAAGACCCCCGCGCGGTCTGCGAGAAACAACTGGCCGCGGCAGCGGGCAAAGACTATGCGACACTGCGCACAAGCCACGTCGCAGAGCACCGACGTTTGTTCCGACGCGTGGAACTGGACCTCGGTCAGGAGAAGACCGGCATCCCGACCGACGAGCGGCTCCAGGCCGTCAAAGCCGACGGCCAGGATCCCGAACTGGTCGTTCTGTACTTCCAGTTCGGTCGATATCTGCTGATCGCCAGCTCACGGCCCGGGTGCATGCCTGCGAACCTCCAGGGCATCTGGTGCGATCGTATCAAGGCGCCGTGGAATTCCGACTACCACGTCAATATCAACGCTCAGATGAACTACTGGCCGGCGGAGGTGTGCAACCTGAGCGAGTGCCATGAGCCGTTCTTCGATCTCATCGACAACCTCCGGCCGCGAGGCCGTAAGACGGCCAGAGACGTCTACGGTTGCCGGGGCTTCGTCGCCCACCATACAACGGACGCCTGGTGGTGGACCAGCCCGGTCGGAGCCGTGGGCTATGGCATGTGGCCGCTGGGGGCCGCCTGGTCGTGTCAGCATCTCTGGGAACACTACGCCTTCACGCAGGACCGCGATTTTCTGGCGGTCCGGGCATGGCCGGCCATGAAGGAAGCGGCAGAGTTCTTCCTCGACTGGCTCGTCGTCCATCCGCGAACGGGCGAACTCGTGAGCGGCCCGTCCATCTCCCCGGAGAACCGTTTCCGCGCCCCCGATGGCACACGGGTCAGTATGACGATGGGACCCGCCATGGATCAGCAGATCATCTACGATCTGTTCACGAACTGCATGGATGCCGCCGAGTTCCTCGGAATCAACGACAGCTTCGTTCAGGACATCCGGGCTGCGCGTGAGAGACTGGCCGGACCGAAGATCGGCTCCGACGGCCGACTGCTCGAATGGAACGACGAATTCGAAGAGCCGGCGCCGGGACACCGGCATGTATCGCACCTGTTCGCTCTGCATCCGGGCAAGCAGATCAGCGTGACCGACACCCCCGAGTTCGCCGCGGCCGCAAGGAAATCGCTCGAATATCGACTCGCCCATGGCGGCGGCCACACCGGCTGGAGCCGCGCGTGGATCATCAACTTCTGGGCACGTCTGCGGTATGCGGACAAAGCCCATGAGAACGTGGTCGCCTTGCTCGCCAAGTCCACGCTGCCGAATCTGTTCGACACCCATCCGCCCTTCCAGATCGACGGCAACTTCGGAGGCACGGCCGGGATCGCGGAGATGCTCCTGCAAAGCCACGCAGGGGAGATCCACCTGCTTCCCGCGCTGCCGGGCGTATGGCGATCGGGCCAGGTCAAAGGGCTGCGAGCCCGTGGTGGCTTCGAGATAGACATCGTCTGGGAGAACGGCAAACTGGCGCAGGCACATATCCGAAGCACTCGGAACCAGGCCTGCACGGTACGGTACGAAGGCAAGACCGTGCGGCTCGATTCCGTAAAGGACCGGGCGATCCGCCTTAACGGACAACTGCGCAGGATCGATTGAGCCGGACCACCCTGAACCGGGTCAGTCGCCCAAGCGTATTCGAGAATAGAGGGTCCGCCAACAAGACAGTCTCTAAACGGAGTGGGTTCTAACCGCGTAAACAAGGAGGTTGTACTCGCCACTCGGAGCATTCACACCCACTGAGGAGGTCCGCAAAAGGAATCTCTAAAGAAGCACGCCGTGACAGACCGATAATATCTCAGAAACATACCCTTCCCGCGATATGACGCGACCGAAGGGAATTATACGGATTCGAAAAAGTTCTTGCGCGGCGATTGTCATCCTGAACGAAGTGAAGGATCTGGCCTACGAACGAAACATACCCCTCGTCCGGGGGCCAGATCCTTCGCTGACGCTCAGGATGACAGAGTCTCTATCACGCACGGGCTTCTCAGAACCCGCATTATAGGGGGTTTGGGCAAAACAGAGAAAGGAGGGTCAAGGAAGGCAGGTTGCCGAGTACTTAGGAGGAGGGGGATGGCGCAGGAATTTGGATACTGCTCCCCACTAAGGAAAGGAAACCCAGATGAAACGGATTTCATTGTGGCTGATCCTCCTGGCACTGACGCCAGGGATCGCCGAAGCACGTCGCTACATCTCTTCTTCCTATCGGGCCCGCTACTCACCCTACGCACTTCGATACGGCAGTTCGGGTTTTGTACCGGGCAGGCTCAATTATTCGCTCCACGCATTGGACTATGACAGTTCAGGTCTGGTGCAATGGGATACGCGATATACGCCGTACGCCACCAGCTACGGCAACTCCGGCCTGTTCGCCGAGTATCGCTCCCCGTATGCCGTACCGTACAGCTACCTGCACCCTGCTTACGTACACGCGCTCATCCATGCCCGGCTCATCAGGGCCGTCCATCCGCACCTGGCGTGTCCTCCGGAGCGGCAGGACTGTCCGAGTACAAGAGCATCGGTACGCGCCCCGTCGCGCTCGATGCCCGTGAGGGCGGCCGCGAAAAGGGGGCCGGACGGACTGACTGTCATCCGCCGGCACCTGCAAGCCAAAGGCCTTAAGGCGGTCGGCATCAGCCGTATCCTGCGGATTGATGATATGCTCGTGAGCGCCGATGTGATCGCCGGGAACCGCGATGTCTTGATCAAGTACTGGAACCGCAAGGCCATTGAGCAGATGGACGCCAAAGAAACCTCCAAGCAGGAAGTCTATGAGAAGTATAGACGGGACTGGGAGGTTTCCGCGGCTCAGTACAGGCGGAACGGAGGCACGGTGTACTCGATCATGGCGACCGATGCTCCGACGATTGTGGCCCTGCTGGATTGCTGCACGAGCTTGAATGTCGAGCCCGGCAAGCCCACCGAGACCGCCATGTACGCCAAGAATTGACGCATCGCAACCAGTGGGATCGTCGCCGGCAATCAGTCTCGAACGACGCCCTCGAGTGCCGCCGAGACGATGAAATCGCTGCTCGTTCGCGATACGTTGAGCCCCTGGATCGCCAACAGGTTGTTGCCTTGGCGGAGCAAGTTGATGCGACTGGAAAGATCCAGGGTCAGATCGAATCCCTGCGCATCGGCCTCATGGTTGGCATTGGCGGAGGAGTCCCATTGAGGCGTGCCGTCAAAGCCGACTCGGGCCACCTCCACCCCGTTGAGATACGCTACGAAACCATCGTCGTACCGCACGCTGAGGTACAACTCGCTCAGGCTGTCGGCCGGGTCGCTCGCGACGGAGAACGGTATGCGGATGTAGCACGTCGTGTTCCGCCCGTACATCTGCTCGCCCACGTCGAGGCTGATCAGATGCTCATAGCCGGAGCCCCGCTCGTAGCCTACACCACCAGGAGCCCCGGAGACGACCAGCCAACCTGAGTCGTCGAAGTCAACGGCCGATTTCCAGCTTTCCGGTACGCGGCCAGTTGATATGGGAACCATGACCCGCTTGGCGGCTGCCTCGGCAACCAGCAGTGAGACCGTCACCGTTTCCTCAGGTACCGCGGGATTTGGCGATCCCGGCGTCGGAGGATTGAAGAAATCGAACCGGGCAGAGCCGTCTGGAGAACGCCCCTGCGAGACGTCCTCCGTCTGAGCGTCGAAGATCACTCTGTCGATCTCATGAAATGCAGCATCGTACAACGCGATCATCTCGCCGTCCGAAGACAGCCGGAAACCGATGTGCCCCGGACCGACCTGGTTATCCACCTCGAACACGGCGTATCCCTGCCCCGCGATGAAGTTGAGTGGGCCCAACGCGTGCCCATCCGGCTCCGCCTCGAACGCATCGGTGACATAGAATCCACCAAGATCGACCGGCAGCAGGGCCGGATTATAGAACTCGACAAAATCCTCTGCAAAAAGACGCCCGCCGCTCGCCAGCCATTCGTTGATCCTGACGCCGCGAGGATCCCCCAGCGGATATGCCACATTGGCCTGTCCGAACGTCGGGACCGTCAAACGCCAGTCACCCGCCGAGCCGACACGGCCAATCGATAGGTCGGGCAGTTGCATGCCGAACTCGACCGAGTCCGCAAGCACACCCATCTGATCGTACAGGTACAAACCGTCGCCCCTGGCCTTGAGAGCAAAGCCCAGATGCAACCCCGAACCACCTGCCCGATCGTCCGCCAACAGGACTAGATGCTCGCCGGGATGGATCGTCGCGCCGGCAGGAAAGACGAACTTCGCAGGCTCCACCGGATTATCGCTCAGGCTCATACCCGCCAGGCTCATCGCCGTCGGACCATCGTAGTACAGCTCGACCATGTCCGGGAAGGTGCCCGCCTGCTCGACGGCGGATTCATTCACAACCAGAACTTCGTTGATCACCAGGTACCGATACGACTTGTCGATGATCCACGTACGCGAGGCCGTGGGGGTGTCGGCGCTCTGCCAGTAGCCTGAGGAATCCTTTGCGATGACGTCCACCGCGTAGGACTGCCTGTCCTGGAGGTTGGCCAACTGGATGGGCGGCAGCGGCCTGGGATCGGCGGCCAGGCTCGCAGTCGGTCTGGTTACCTCGCCACTCCATAGGCCGTTGTTGAGGCGATATTTGTACGCACTAATCTCCGGCCCACCTACCTCCAGTGTGGCGGACGTCCGCCACGTCACCGGCGACGGCGTCCCTGAGATGGCCGCCCCGGGCGGGACCACTCCACCCATGTCCCGGCCGTTGGGTCCGGTCCCGATCGCCGGCGAACTGGGCAGCAATCGCATGTCCTCTCGCGGATCGGCAATTGCCACGGATTCGACAAGTTGCGGATCGGCGTCCTCGATATTGCCCATGCCGGTCCACGCAACCGGGTCGCCCGCGACGACGGGGAACATCGAGTTGTTCATCGTGATGGACGTCGAACGACCCACCCCGTCGGAGTTCCTGAACACATGGGCAACATCGTGGAAAATGTTCCCATCGCCGTAGAATCCCTTCCCCTGCCACTGCCCCGGCCCTGCCTCGTACATGTTCACCGCCGCGACTGTGGCGTGGACAATCGTGTTGTTGACGGCCGTGATGAAGCTGCCATCCCTGCACAAAAGGGCGTGGTCCACGTCGTAGAACAGGTTTCTCGCAACGGTCAGCTCGGAAGGCTGCCCCCCCGCTGCTCCCGCCGTAATGGCGTGTGATCCGCCGGCAACCGGCGAGTTTGCGTGTACGTGCTTAAAGACGTTGCCTTCGACGTGCGCGTCCGCGCCGTTGAGATCGATACAGTCGTCGCTTGCACCGGTGAACGTATTGTCGATGAACCTGGCGATGGGTTCGGGTCGCTGGCCTCCCGTGAGATTGACGATATCGTTGTCGCCCGTCGTAGCGCCGAACCAATTGCCTTCGAACAGCGCGCGACCATCCGGCGGCAAGCCGGAGAAACGAACCAGTTCGGCACCCTGGATGCTCGGCAGAACCGAGTTCTTCAGGACAATCGAAGAGTCGTCGAAAACGAGATATGCCCTGGCATGGTGGTCCCAGGCCACACAATCCATGTAGACGTTTGCGTGGTCCGCGCGAACGGCGGCGGAGCTGAAATCACAATACTCCATATTCACGTGAACGAGCCGGCTCTCCTGCGATGTGTCGAGGAATTGCAGACCGGCCCAACTGCCGGAACCGGGTGTCCGTGTGAGTTGTATGCTCTGGTGGGCAGTCCCTTCCGCGAGAAGCCGGCCTTTGACGACGAGGCTGGTCCCCGGACTGAAGAACAGCGTCGTGCCCGGCTCAATCCTCAAGGTTCGCCCAGCCGGGACGGTCACGGTGCTGGTCACGTACCACGGTCCGGCTTCCGCCTGGAGCACCCTGTTGGACGAAAGGCTCCCTGAGAGGGTCGAGCGGCCGCCATCGTCATACCAGATGTCGATGTACCCTTCCTCCACGATGTCGCCGCCGCCGTCGCGTCCATCGAAGGATTGGACGACGATCCGGTTTATCCCGGGCAGCAACGTTCCTTCCTCGATGGTCTGCCGTGATGCCTCCAGAGCCAAATCGAAGCTGATGTCGGCGCTGGTCCCGGACCTCTGATGGACCTCCACCGCCAACGCGTTCGTGCCTTCTTTCAGAAGCCCGGGCAGGAGGTCAAACTCCAGGAAAGTCCGTTCTGCCTGGCCGCTCATGTTGGTCAGGGCCGGCGTCGTATGCATGATTTGCCTGGAGGGCATGTTGCTGCGACAGATCTCCTCACCATTGAGATAGACCACCGCCCCATCATCCCGCAGCAGCCGTAAACGCAGCGTCCCGTATTCCGAAACCTTCCTGGCAAAGAACTTCCTGCGAAAATACGTCGTGATGTATCGGTTGCCGGCAGGCCCACTATTGACTACCGTGGCCTCGTCATTGTCGCCGTAACCGAGTTGCGCCCTGCCGCTGTTCCATGCCCCGTCATCGAAACCGGCCTCCCGCCACGCGGTGCCCTGGTCGCTGCCGTCGTCGAGGAATCTCCACTCGGAGCCCGTGCTGACCAGTGTTTCCGTCGGTCCGAGAACGCCGCCGGAGTTCCACGTTCCCTCCTTTGCCGACCACGTGGCAAGCTCCCCATTCACCAGCACGGACCGCGTCTTCGCGGCGTTGGCTTCGCCGGAGACCATGTACGCGGTCGTCGTCGTGCGGGGATAGCCGCTCACGACGGGAAGCACGCTCGTGATAGTGAGCTGCTGAGGGATCTGAGCCAGCACCGCGTCGGTGCGCCGCTGGATGATTTGCTTCATCGCGTCAATGCGCGAAGGCGGGGCGAATCCCTCCAGAACGTGGTCGAACAACGGATCGAGCGTTTGCGGATTGAAGAAGTCGTCGAACAAGTCCAGAAAGGCCTGGTGGTACAGCGGAATGATGTCCGGATGATCGAAGAAACGCTTCAGGCCATCGAGACCGTTGGACCCGGCGACCCCTTCGGCGATGGAGAAGATGCTCAGGTTGGGGCCGCCCCCCCGATCGAGGATCGAATCGAGATCGTGTGGAATGAGCACGAAGCGAGGATCGACCACGCCGGAATGCATGAAGTAGTCATCGCCTATGCCGCGGTTCAAGCCCGTCTCGTAGTTCATCAGCAGGGAATCCAGGGCAATGTACCGCAACCACTTATGAAGGTGGATGATGCTGCTTACGTCCTGGAGATACGTGCTCTCAGGGGCATTATTGAGGGTGTCCACCAGATGAATCAGATCGGACCAGTCATCCCACGATGCGTTGCTTTCTTTGAAGTAGCTGCGGCGATACGAATCGGGGTTGGTCCCCAGATACCGCAGATCGGCTTCCCCTGCATCGCGGAAGCACGAATAGAGATTGCCCTCGGGATCGCTGGGGAAGGACTGCTCGGCAAACTGGCCGTCGAATGCATCGAGCCGGGCGTAGACCCCGTACATGGGGTTGCCCAGCGTGGCCAGATTGGCGCCGTTGATCCGCAATTGCACAGGTATCGCATGGGGAGCAGCGAAGCCCGCCATGCGGAAGATCGCGCTGCCCATGACCTGTTCGGGTGTGTTGCGGTAGTTGAAATTGAGGGCGAAGTGGCCGTTCCACGTACGGTCGCTCGCGAAGGCAACGTGCTGGTTGTTCGGCGGATTCCGGCGCGTTCCGTGACCCCGGTTGCGAATCCCGACATTGTAGCGCAGTTTCATGCCGGTCCCATCCACGCTGATGAACGTGGCATTCATCTGCGAATTGGGCCCGGAGAGCGTGCTGTTTCTGCCGATGGACTCGAGCCGGCCCCGCTCCATTTCCGTCATGATGACGTAGTAGATCGGCTGGCGGCCCGGCACCCAGGAAGCCGCCGGATCGAAGGAGCCATCCACTTGGTAC
>Ga0272441_10013302_pt1 | contig 11853 bp, 8 predicted proteins | sample SSMProp6N_FD_193582 | JGI IMG/M metagenome (GOLD analysis project Ga0272441, IMG submission 193582) | Marine sediment archaeal communities from Little Sippewissett salt marsh, Falmouth, MA, United States - SSM-Prop-6N | ecosystem: Environmental > Aquatic > Marine > Wetlands > Sediment ...
GCCGCCAGCACGGCGTCGGCGTCGGCGTCGGGGACGGCCGCCAGCAGCTTGCCCTCGTTGGCCACCTGCAGCGGGTCCAGCCCCAGGATCTCGCACGCCCCCGCCACGGCCGGCAGAACCGGCACAGCGGCCTCGTTCACCTCCAGCCCCACACCGGCCGCCTCTGCCAGTTCGTTCGCCGCCGAGGCAAGCCCTCCCCGCGTCAGGTCCCGCAGCGCGTGGATATCCGGACAGGCCGTCCGCATCTCTTCCACAAGCCCGTTGAGCGGCGCGCAATCGCTCATCACCTCAGACTCCAGCCCGAGCCCGTTGCGCAGGCTCATCACGGCCACCCCGTGATCGCCCAGCGTGCCGTTGATCAGCAGCGCGTCTCCGGGCGCAATACGACGGGGATGCGGCCCGGGAGGCGCATCCAGCACCCCCACGCCGGACGTATTGATATAAATCCCGTCACCATGCCCCCGTTCCACCACCTTGGTATCGCCCGTTACCACGCGCACCCCGGCCGACTGCGCAGCGCGGGCCATAGACGCCACAATGCGGCCCAGCACCGCCATCTCCAGCCCCTCCTCCAGCACAAAACCAGCGGAAAGATAGAGCGGCCGCGCGCCCATCATGGCCAAATCGTTCACCGTCCCGTTCACCGCCAGGTCCCCAATATCCCCTCCGGGGAACACCGCCGGGGTCACCACAAAACTGTCGGTCGTAAACACCAGCCGTCCGCCTGCCCGGAGCGCCTCGTCCGCATCCAGCACGGCCGCGTCCCCCAGCCCGTCGGTCATCCCAAAAGCCGGCGCGAACAAATTCTCGATCAACTCGTTCGTCATCACCCCCCCGCTGCCGTGCCCCAGGACAACCTGCGGGTAGCGGCGCAGCGGCGCGGGGCACACAAAGGCCAACGGCCCGGAATCCCCTGTCATGTCCCCATCCTGCCATATTTGTAGTAGGCCGCACAGGCGCCCTCGCCGGACACCATTGTGGCCCCCAGCGGCGTCAACGGCGTACACTGTTTGCCAAAGGCCGGGCATGCATCGGGCTTCAGCCGTCCCTGCAGCACCTCGCCGCTGCGGCACACATCCGGCTCCACCGCCTGCATCGCCCCTACGTTCGGGAAGCGCCGCTCGGCATCGCACGCCGCGTAGGCGTCCCGCAGCCGGTAACCGCTTTCCGGGATCACGCCAATGCCCCGCCACGCCCGGTCGCACACCTCGAACACCTCGGCAATCACCGCCTGCGCGGCCCGGTTGCCCGAAGGCAGCACGCTGCGCGTGTAAGCGTTTTCCACCTCGTAGCGGCCTTCCTCAAGCTGCCGCACCGCCTGGAGCACGCCGTAGGCCAGGTCCAGCGGTTCGAACCCCGTCACCACAATCGGTACGCGGTAGCGCTCCGCCAGCGGGACATACTCCTCAACCCCCATCACCGCACACACATGTCCGGCGGCCAGGAACCCGTTCACGCGGCACCCCGACGCCTCCAGAATGGTCCGGACTGCAGGCGGCACCGTCACATGGCTCACCAGCGCGCAGAAATTGCCCAGCCCCTCCAGGGCGGCCTGTTTGACGGCCATCCCATTGGCCGGGGCCGTCGTCTCGAACCCGATGGCGAAAAAAACCACCGTCTTCCCCGGATTCTCCCGGGCAATCTGGAGCGCATCCAGCGGCGAGTAGACCACGCGCACGTCTCCGCCCCGGCTCTTCACGCCGAACAGATCGTTCGCTGCCGCGCCGTTCCCTGTTTCCACAACAGACCCCGGCACGCGCAGCATATCCCCATAGCTGGTCAAAATCACCTCCGGCATGGCGGCCAGTGCAATCGACTTATCGATCAGCTCCAGCGGGGTCACGCACACCGGGCAGCCCGGCCCATGCACCAGCTCGACCTCCGCCGGCAGCAGTCGGTCCAACCCGTGGCGGATGATGCTGTGCGTCTGTCCGCCGCAGATCTCCATCAGCACCCAGGGCCGGGTCACCGTACGCGCGATCTCGGCAAGCACCCCGCGCACCGCTCCGGCGTCCCGATACTCGTCCAGATACTTCACCGGCTATCCTCCGCCACAGGCTGCCCCAAAATCTCCTCCAGCCCGCCCATCTCGGTCAGCAGCGCCAGTGTTTCATGCGCCTCTTCTTCATCCAGGCGGCTGATTGCAAACCCCACATGGATGAGCACGTAATCGTCCACGTCGGCCTCCGGCACGAGGGACAGACACGCCTCCCGCGCCACCCCGCCGAAATCCACCCGGCCCATCCGCATCCCCGTCTCTTCCGATTCCCAGATCTTTGTAATCCTTCCCGGCACGCCCAGACACATTCGCGAACCTCCTGCCTTTCGTAGAGGTAACTTGCCGCCTTCTCGAATTGATCATTCAAAGAAACCCACAGACGCCGCCATCCTCCCCGCCGCCACCGCCGCCTGTCCGTAGGCCAGCCCCCCGTCGTTTGCGGGTACGGCGTGGTGAACCAGCACATCGAATCCCTCGTCCCGGAGCACGCGGGCCGTCATCTCCAGCAGCAGGCGGTTCTGCCACACGCCCCCGGACAGCGCCACCTGATTCACGGCCCGTCCGGATTTTGCCTCCCGCGCCTGCGCCGCCCGCGCGGCTGCTCGGCACAGCGCCGCCACGCTCTGGTGGAAACGCCGGGCGATGTCCGGCGCCGGCACGCCGTTCTGAACGTCCACCACGATCCCCTCAAAGAGCGATTGCACCCGAATCACGTCCCCATCCAGGGGCAGATCGTAGCACGGACCGTCCGCCCGGCTGCGGAGGGCGGCGTCCTCCAGCGCCATGGCCGCTTGCGCCTCATGGGTGGCCTCCCGACACAGCCCCAGCAACGCGCTCACGGCATCGAACAGCCGGCCTATGCTGCTCGTCAGCGGCGAGTTCAGTCCCTGCGCCACCATCGTCTCGATCATCCCGAACTCCCGTTCCGGAACGTCCGGGAAGAAACGCCGCACATCCAGGTTGGGCAACAGGCAATGGACATAGGCCATTGCAATGCGGTAGGGCCGCCGGACGGCCGCATCCCCACCGGGCAAGGGCAGATATTCCAGGTGGCAGACACGCTCGAAATCCGCCAGATTGGCCAACAGCACCTCGCCCCCCCATATCCGGCCGTCGGTCCCGTATCCCGTCCCGTCAAAACTCAGCCCGATGGCCGGCCCTGTGCGGTCGTTCTCGGCCAGGCACCCCGCGATATGCGCGTGATGGTGCTGCACCTCCACCAGCGCCAGCCCCTCGTCCTGCGCCCGTTGTCGTGCGTAGCGGGAACTCGCATAGCCCGGGTGCAGATCGCACGCCACCGCTTCCGGATGCACGCGGAACATCCGCTCCAGATCCAAGATTGCCTCGACCTGTTCCTCCCGCGCGGCCGGGTGCTCCAGATCACCAATATGCTGCGTCAAAAACACCTGCCTGTCCTGGGCCACGGCCGACACATTCTTCAAATCCGCCCCTGCGGCCGCCAGCGCAACCGTCACCCCAACGCCCTCGGGCAGGAACACCGGCAGGGGCGCCAGTCCCCGGCTGCGGCGCACCGGCTGCGTCACCGACGCGTCCGGCAGGCCGGCCACCAGCATCACGCTATCATCGCACCGCCGGGCAATGGGCCGGTTGTGGAACAGGTAGGCATCGGTGAACGCGCCCAGCCGCTGTATGGCCTCGGCGTTGTCTATGCACAGCGGTTCCCCAATCGGGTTGCCGCTGGTCATCACCAGCGGTCCGTCCGCCTCCGTCAGCAGCAGATGGTGCAGGGGCGTATAGGGCAACATCACCCCCACACAGGCATTCCCCGGCGCGATCTCCGTCGCCAGCGGGTATTCCGGGCACAGCCGCTTACGCAGCAGGACGATGGGCGCCTCCGGCGCCCCCAGCAGCCGCGCCTCGGTCGGCGTGACCTCGCAGAATGCCCGCGCCGTCTCAACCCGGCGCACCATCACCGCCAGCGGCTTGTACGGCCGCCGTTTCACCTGTCTCAGCTGCCGTACGGCGCCGGGTTGATCCGCGCGGCAGCTCAGGTGAAACCCGCCCAATCCCTTCAGGGCCAGCACACCGCCCCGGTCCATGCGCCGCGCCGCAGCTGTAACCGCCTCCGCCCCGGTAGGGCACCGATCCCCCGGTCCTTGCGCATCCCCGCCTTCGCTGTACCACAGCACCGGGCCGCACGCCGGGCATGCCACCGGTTGCGCGTGGAACCGACGGTCGGCCGGATTGCCATACTCCCGCCCGCACGCCGGGCACAGCGGGAACCCCGCCATGGTCGTGCGCGACCGGTCATAGGGCACATCCAGAACAATCGTCCACCTGGGACCGCAGTGCGTGCAATTGGTAAACGCGTAGCCAAAGCGCCGGTCGGCCGGGTCTTGCATCTCGCGCAAGCAGGCATCGCACGTGGCCACATCCGGAGACACCAGCGTGCGTCCCACTTCCGTGCGGCTCTCACGAATCTCAACCCCGATCCGTCCATCGCCTGTCCCGGCCGCCTCCGACACCTGCACATCCAGAATCCGCGCCAGCGGCGGGGGTCGGTCGCGCAACTCAACAAGAAACGCCTCCAGGCCCTCGGACGCGCCCTGCAGGTCCACCTCCACACCGGTGGACGTATTGCGCACCCATCCCCCCAGGCGCAGCCGGCAGGCCAGATTGTGCACGAACGGCCGGAACCCCACCCCCTGGACCACACCCTGGATTGCCAGTTGCCAGCGCACCGATTTGCCCTCGTCTCCCCGATAGAAAGCAGAAACACCCCAGAACCACGTTTGCCAGACAGAGGCCGGGGTGGAACCCGGCCCGACATATTTGCATGACGTGCATAAAGATACACAAAAAGGCGTATCTGACAACCCGGTGTGGAAAGGCAACGTTGTCTGGCCTACCCGGTCTCCGACGGCCCTTATCTTCGCGTCTTTGTGTCAGGCGCTCCGGTCTTCCGATATCCAGCTTGGGGAACTCCAGGCCATCTCGCCATCCGCCTGCAGCACACCCGCAGGCCGTTCCGGGCCCGCTGAGATCTCCGTCATCCCATGGATATCGCCCCAGTAGAGCTCAGGCGCCGAACCCGGACCGACGCAGCACGGGTTCGACATCCCCCGTATCCCGCCATCGCCGGCGCGGGCAGCAATCCGGACCACGCCCACCGTCCCGATTCCCGGCGCGCTTGCCGCAAAGCATCCCCTCTGCGCCGGGGTGACCCGGCAGGCGGTTTCCCGGCCATCCGGCCCGACCAGCACCGTAAACTCGGCCTCCCCCTCAAAATATCGGGTGAACGCCCCGACGTTCGTCAGGCCCCCGCCGTCCCCTCTCTTCTCTCGTCTCATTTCGTTGACCCTTTGGGTCCGTCCGGAAATTACTTTTCGGTCTTCTCGCATCCTTCGATACGCCCCTGCGGGGCTACTCAGGAATGCGGTGATTCATATGCCGTGTCCCCGAGTAGGCCGAAGGCCGTATCGAGGAGCACGCCTATCACCCGGCAAAAACGAAAGTTATTTCTGGACGTTCCCTTTGGCAACATGCGACTCGGTCTGGTCGCCAACCAGAGGCGCCCCCGCCACAGGGCGGTCTCCGCTCGTCCGGGTGAGGATGCGGAGATAGCGGCCGATGATGTCATCCCTCAAACCGACAACCTCCGCCTCGGATCTCCCGGCGATATCGACATATCCCCCTGCCATCTGCCCGTGGCCGCCCACCGACGCGTTGCGGCCGGCAATCCGTCGAATCAACCGCGCGCAGTGGGCATCGGTCCTGGCGCTGCGCAGGGCCAGCACCAGGCGGTCTCCGGACCGCCCCAGGCACAGCGCCCATGTGATGCGCTCGGCCTGCAGCAGAAAATCCGCCATCTCCGGAATCAGTTCGACAGCCGGAAGCGCCTCCAGGTCCGCCCACACCACGTGCCGGTAGGTGCGCGCGGCGGCCACGGCCCGCGCCACCGCCGCAAAGTAGCGCCGCGACTTGGGCGCGTTGCGGATACGGGCGAGCAGCTTCAGGCTGGCCTGCGGATGTGCCCAGAGGTAGATGCGCCGGTCCGCCTCCGCCGCCTCCCGCCCCAGATCCTGGGTCTCGCTCTGAATCGCGTAGCACATCGCCGTGGCCAGACGCGCCGGCGCCGGAATGCCTGCGGCCACCAGATACGTCCCCACCATCGTCGTCGTCGCGCCGATGGCGGGCCTCAAATCCACAAACGCCGCTTCCCGAAGATAACGCCCGCCGTAGAACGCCGGATGGTGGTCCAACACGATGCCGGGCGCCACACCCGGCGGCGTCCACACATTCCCGCGTCCCGGCTGCGCGTCCACCACCGCCCACATATCGCCGCCCCGGCTCCGAGGCAACCTGCCCTCGTCCAGGCACTGCGCGCGGATGCCGCACAGGCGCATGAACATCCGGTTCTCTTCCCGGCTCACCCGCCCCCGGTAGAAGATCCCCGCGCGGACGCCCCAGCGCTCCCGGAGCAGCAGGCGCAGCCCTGCAGCGGCCGCCAGGGCGTCCGGATCGGGCACGTTATGCGTCAGAATGCGCACGCGCCGAACGTCCCGGACCGCACGGCCCAGTCCCTCAAGCCGGTCAAGGCCTCGATCCAGGTCATCGGCGGGCAGGATGCGGTCTACAGACGGCACGGATGTCTCCTGGGCGAATGTCCCTCACCCCCCAATCTCCTATCCCGCAAGCAGGAGAGGAGGAGCGCAAACGCAGGCAGAAGCGGGACAGTCTGGGACGGATCTGTGACTTGGGGATTGAGGCCGGAGGGTGTAGGATGCCGGACATATGATGCCATGCATTGGGCTACGTGTCAAAGGAAAATCGTGGCGGACGGGATATGGGACCGTACATCTCGCTTGACTTCCACCGGGAGCGAAGGTTTATTGGACACCATTGATTTCGGTACGCTCAGTGATACATTGCCCTCTCTGTCCTGGCGGGCGAACACAAGGGTGGCCCCTACAAACGTCTATCCTTCGACAGGCAGAACACATCCTTGCACGGAAGTGACAAAATGACTGACATGACACAACCCGTTGAGGCCGCATCGCAACCGGCTCTGGACCGGATGGAACCCGGTCTGTCGCCTCGTCTTGTGCGGCTGCGGGAGCAGGCGCTGGCGTTTGCCAACGAACCCGATCCCACGGAACGCGGCTGGGCCGTGATGAAATCCTACGATCAGACCCGCGCCGAGCCCATGTCCCTCCGCCGGGCGAAGGCCGTGCGGGCCTATCTCCGCGCCGAAACGCTCACGCTGGACGCCGGGGACCTCCTGGCGGGTCGCGTGCGCCGTGGGATCTACGCCCACAACACCTACAGGGAGTACGCGTGGGTCGAGGCCGCAGCCTACCCGGACGTCGCCCCCGCGCCGCATCTCCTGGAAGACGCCCCGGTCTCCCCTGAGTTCATCGCCTTTATGAAGGAATGGGCCACGCGGCACGTGCCCATCCAGGCCCGGGTTGCCGCGCTGCGCCCGCAGGAGACCCGCGACGCCATGTCGTGCGGCGTCTTCAGCGCCAGCGGCATCAGCATGGTCCACCGCCTGCCCCGATTCCAGGTCATCCTGGACAGGGGCGCGCTGGCCCTGCGGGCGGAGACGCAGGAACGGCTGGACCAACTGGACGCAACCCGCGCCGAGAATGTTCCCAAGCGAATCTTCTACGAATCGATCGGCATCGTCTACGACACGATGGTCGACTACGGCAACCGGTGGCGCAAGCGGCTCTTCGACCTTGCGGAAACCGAACGCGATCCTGCCCGGAAAAACGAACTGGCGCAAATGGCAGACCATTGCGGTCACGGCCTGGCGCGGCCGGCGCGCACGTTCCGGGAGGCGCTTCAGGCCGTCTGGCTGATCGTGGTCATCAACCAGGCCGACACCAGGGGGGCTGCGGGCAGTCTCGGACGCCTGGACCAGTATCTCTACCCCTTTTACCGGGCCGACATCGACGCTGGCCGACTCACGCGGGGACAGGCCCTCGAATTGATCGAATGCCTCTTCCTGAAATGCCACCGTACCTTCGACTTCCATCACACGATGATCGGCGGGCTGACACCGGAGGGGCGGGATGCGGTCAACGACCTGTCCTTCCTGTGCCTGGAAGCGGTCGAACGGCTCAAGACCCCGAGGGACGTTGCCGTGAGGCTCCACAGGCACACCCCGTCTGCGTTCCTTCGCAAGGCGGCGGGCGTGGCGCGCCTGGGCCTGGGCCGACCGGACTTCTGGAACGATGACGTCATGGTACCCGCGCTTCGGAAAAACGGCATCGCCATCGGTGACGCTCGCGACTACGCGGCCATCGGCTGCGTGGAAATCACCATCCCGGGAAAATGCAACAGCCGGACCATGGGGCACGCCATCAACCCCGCCAAGATCCTGGAAATCACCCTCAACGGGGGCCGCTGCGCCCTCACGGGCAAGCAGGTTGGCCTGCCGAACGGCACGGACTTCCCCACCTACGAATCGCTGCATACCGCCTACCGGAAGCAGGCCGCCCGCTTCATCCAGCTGGCCATTGCGGAAAACATCCGGGGATACGTCCTCCAGGCCACGGAACATCCGTTCCCCATACTCAGCGCGCTCACCGAAGGCTGCATGGCGTCCGGCCGGGACGTGATGGCCGGCGGGGCCGTCTACAACCCCGCCGGCGTCAACCTTTTTGGAATAGCCAACGCCGCCGACGCCCTGGCCGCAGTCAAACGCTGCGTCTACGAGGAAAAAGACCTCTCGTTGGACGACCTGCGGGACGCCCTCAGGGACGACTTTGAGGGCCGTGAAGACCTGCGTCAGCGTCTGCTCAACCGCCTGCCCAAATTCGGCAATGACGACCCGTACGTGGACGACATCGTCTCGGAGGAAGTGGCGTTCTACTGCGATGAGGTCGCCAGATATCCCACGCCGGAGGGTGGACGTCACCACCCCCTGCTCTTTGGATGCACGCCCGCGTCCGTTCACGGCATGGGGCCGCGCACCGCCGCCTCCGCAGACGGGCGTCACGCGAAGGCCCCGCTTGCCACCAGCGTCAACCCCACACACGGGCGCGAGCTGTCCGGCGCAACCGCCGTGCTCAACTCAATCTGCCGCATCGACTTCACAAAGGCCCCCGGAGGCAGTTCCTTCATCCTGGACCTGCATCCCTCAGCCGTTGCCGGGGACCGGGGGTTGGACAACCTGGTGGACCTGCTTCGGACATTCATCGACCAGGGCGGCGCGGAAATTGGCCTGAACGTGGTGGCGAGGACCAACTGCGGGACGCCCAGGCGCACCCGGACGACTACGCCCACCTCATGGTGCGCATCTTTGGCTTCTCAACGTGGTTCACGGCGCTCGACCCGGACCTTCAGGAAGAGCTCATCCAGAAGACCAAGCACAGGCGGTAGGACGGCCCTCCATGACCGTCGTCCAAAAAATCCACGCCCTCAGGCGGGAGCTTGAGGGGCGGTATCATCTGGCCTATGAACGGCACAACCTTTGCGGGCGTCAGATCTCCGTGACCTGCGTGGCAGATGCCGAAGCGCTGTTCAGCCGGCCGATTCCGGCCGGCTCAAGCGGCCTCGAGACGCCGTACGACATCTATCCCTACTGGGCATGCCTGTGGTCCTCAGCCCTTGTCCTGGCCCAGGCACTGGTATCCGGCAATCACCTGCAGCCGGGAGAGCGGGTGCTGGAGCTCGGCGCCGGCCTGGGCCTGGTCTCGGCCGTTGCGTGTATGAAACGGGCGGTGGTCACCGCCACGGACTACCAGCCCGACGCGCTCAAATTCACCCGCATCAACTGCCTCCAGATTGCCGGCGTGGAACCGGGCGTGCAGATCCTGGACTGGTATCACCCTCCCGAAGACCGTCAGTACGCCGTCCTCCTGGGCTCCGACCTGATTTACGACCCGGATTTTTACGACCCGCTGACGGCGTGTTTCGACGCCCTGCTCGAACCGGAGGGGCGCGTGCTCCTCAGCGAGCCCAATCGGGAAATAAACCGCCCCTTTTTCGATCAACTGCCGGACGCAGGCTGGTATTGCGAGCCCATCCTGGAACACCCCGACGCCACGGTATATCACATCACCCGCGCGGCCCTCTCCCTGTCCGGCTGCGCCGGACAGCCTTCTCCCACAAGCCGATAGAGGGGCCGATCTCGATAAGGTTTTCTACTGACCGGCAATCAGGTGTTCCCCTCCAGCGGTCTCCCATAGAACATCAGTTCTCTCAAACGTCCCGGGAGATCGTATTTCCGCCTCAGGTGCTGCGGCGTCAGGTCGAGAATATCGACCCCATAGATCTCCCCGAACGCCGAATGAACCTGTTTTTCGTAGTCGGTGATTGCCGTCAACGGCAGGGAGATCTCCCGCCCGCCTGCCAGAGCGGATGTCCGGATGGCCGTCAGCAGCTCGATATCTCGCTTCCCACTCTCCCCGCCGTAATCAAGCGCCTTCCCATCCACGACCGCGTCATACAGGCTGCACCAGGCATCGGCCACGGCCACATCATCCGCCTGGGGCAGCGCGTAGGCCTGCAGAGGGCTGTCCCAGGAAATCTCGGGATCTGTGTGAACGCATGCCCTCCTGACCGTCTTCCCCGCACCTTCCCCGCCCGTCTCAAGCACAATGTCGAACGTCCGGTCTCCCTCAAAAAGATGAAGTTGTCGTCCCCGGATGGCGCCCATGGTTCCCACGATTTCCCAGTGATTCTTCCTTTCCGTATTCCGCTCGTACGTCCCTCTGATCCCCCCTGACCACGCGATGGCCCCCCGCTCGCTGACGTGCGCTTCCGGTGGGAACTCGCCGGTCACGCGCAAGGCCTCTGTCCCCAGAATGGCCCGGATGCCGCCCATCCCGTGATAGGAACCCGACGTGTAGGACAGGTAAAATCCGGTGACATCCCCAATGCGCCCCTGCGCCACGATCTCCCGCTTCAGCCGCTCGTGGGGCCATCTGCGCACGTTCTCCGACACCTCCAGAAGCACCCCGTTGTCCGCCGCCGCCCGGATCATCGCATCCGCACAGGCAACCGTGATCGCGATTGGCGTCTCCGTGAGAATGTGGACCTTATGTTCGGCCAGGATTCGGGCAACCGTGTGGTGGATCTCCGCCTGCACGGCAATCAGGCAGACATCCGGCTTCTCTCTGCGCAGCATGTCCTCAAGGTCCGTGTAGGCGCGGACGCCCATCTCAGAGGCCACCGCGCCGGCGCGCGCCTCGTCGATATCACACACCGCCACCAACCGGTAGCGGTCGGACAGCTTGGGAAGCACGGACAAGTGCGCCTTTGCCCTGCCGCCCGGACCGATGACAGCCGCCTTCAGAATGGTCATCGCTTTCCTCCCCATAAACGGAAACCCCACCGGCAGACCGCCCGGCGGGCATGTATCCTAACCTCTCATCGCCTCTTCCTGCACGACGCCGAGTTGCGCCGTTTGGCCGGGTTATGCGATCGGGAATGGCAGATGCGCACGTCACCCGGGAATGGCCTGCGTGAACCGAAAAAATCACAGGGGCGAACGGCCTGAATTTTTCGGCCAAAACGCAGGCGGGCGCAACGCGTTGTCCACCCCACCAAACGCTACGCCGGCTCGCGTCTCACCACCCCCCTGCGGCGACGGTGAAACCGCATGAATCTCGGGCCTTTGGAACCTCGCTTCACTCCGCACTCAGCGCGCTTCGGATTTTCTCATCCTTCATTTCCTCCTCGGTTCTGCCGCCGGTGGTCAGACGTATGCCGAAGTCCTCAATCAGGCTCTTCATGAATTTCACCCGATCCACATAAAGCGCCTCCTGAGCGCTTGCGGACCCCAGCATTTCCTCGGCCTCACTGTGCCGTTTCTTGACGCGCACCAGATCATCTTTGGCGACGTTCAGCCGCCGCTCCAGGCTTGCCATCTGTGTGGACGT
>Ga0272441_10013303_pt1 | contig 11852 bp, 9 predicted proteins | sample SSMProp6N_FD_193582 | JGI IMG/M metagenome (GOLD analysis project Ga0272441, IMG submission 193582) | Marine sediment archaeal communities from Little Sippewissett salt marsh, Falmouth, MA, United States - SSM-Prop-6N | ecosystem: Environmental > Aquatic > Marine > Wetlands > Sediment ...
GATCCTGCGAATAGCCGACGAGTTGGAGATCGATCATGGTTTGACTAGCCCTGCTGGTCGAGACATCAGTGACAGCCCGTTCTGGATACCAGGCTACTTTCGACTGTTCATAAGCCATCTGTCTTCCTTCAAACAGAAGACTGCAGCTCTCCGAGACACACTTAGGGCCTACGGCATTTCCGCATTTGTGGCCCATGAGGACATTGAACCCACCCGCGAATGGCAGGACGAGATTGAGAAAGCGCTTCTTTCGATGGACGCATTGGCGGCCATTTTGATGCCTGGTTTTCACGAGAGCAAGTGGACCGACCAAGAGATCGGTGTGGCGCTTGGGCGAGAACTCTTGGTTATTCCAGTGCGCCGGGGTTTGGATCCATACGGATTCATTGGCAAGTACCAAGGCTTTCAAGGGATCGGGAAGACCGTAGCAGAAGTGGCAGCCGCCATTTTCGAAGTTCTTGTCGTACATGACAAGTCACGGGTACGGTTGGCGGAGAACTTGATGAATCTTCTTCTGACAGCGCGCAACGATGAGCATAGCAACTCGTGGTTACAGCTTCTGCACAGATTCCGGTCGATCCCTCCGCGACTCTTGGAAAAGCTACAGTCAGGCGTGGGAAACAGCCCCGAAATGCTGAAGAGCCCCGTCCTTATGCAGCAACTTACTAACCTCTTCGAGAAGCACGGAACGCATCTCGATTTGCCAACTGCGAGTGCAGCGCCGGAGCCAGAGTCGGATATCCCGTTCTAGAGAAGACTCCGACAGTCTAGACGTCCGAACACCATCCCTTCCGTTCAATCGCAAATCGCACATCGGCAATTCCCCGGTCCTCAGCCCCTAGTCCCGATTCCCCATCTTCGGGTACAGCTGCCTGCGGCAGTCGGGGCAGATGCCGTGGGTGAAGTCCACATCCAGGCGCTCGTGGAGGTACTCCTCGATCTGCCGCCAGTAGGAATCGTCGTCGCGGACCTTCTTGCACGCGGCACAGATCGGCAGCAGCGACCGCAGCCGCACCAGTTCGCTGACATCTTCCAGCATCACCAGCGCCATGCCCTCTCCGTCGCAGTCCAGCGGCGATGCCGTGATCAGCAGGTGCATCTCGCGGACCTCGCCACCGTAGTGCAACTGCATCACGGCGTGGCGGCGGACCGCGGCCTTGCCGCGTGTAGCCGCCGTGGCCGCCTGGCGAACGACGCACCCGTCGCAGTGCTCGCTGCAGCCGCAACCGCCGGGCGACTCGCTGGCGTGGAGACACTCCAGCACAGTCCCGCCGCGTTTCATGTGAACGGTCTCGGCGTCGCCATATTCGCGCGCCGCAGCCCGGTTAACTTGGTGAATGCGCACCTCGCCGTCCACGACGAACATGGGCGACGGCACGGCGTCGAGCAGTTTCTGGAGGAAACTGCCTTGCTCCAGCCGCTGGGCTGACCACTGAATCATCGCGTTTCCTTTCGCCGGAGTTCCTTACGTGCATCGGCCGGAACTACCGGCGACCTTCGGCAAAACCGCTGCCACGGGAAGACCATCTCTCGGCGCCGGCGGCCACGCGGCACAGCCGCCCCGGCTTCTGCGCTGCCAAAAGCTGAAAGGCCCACATTAGGCGCTCCGGCCGAAAGGCGGGCGCACCACATGTGTTGAGACGGTCTCCATATCCTGCCGCCATGCCGGCAAAGGGCTCAAATTGTGCCCCGTCGGCGCGCAAAATACGTCCGAGGCCGCCCGCCGGGGGCATATGGATGTATTTACTGTATTAAAAGATACTTGTGGCGATAAATACTATGAGAATCCTCCGGGCCTCACGGCGGTACAAACGGGCGGTTGTCGGCGCGCATCGTTACTATAACAACAGTAATCATAGCTTCTTAAATCTACATGTCTCCGACAGACACGGCGGGCGTCCCCAGGAGCCTTCGCGGGGAGGGTTTCTGCCCGCAGTCAACGGCGGAGACCTTTTTTGTTGCACGGCCGGCGGGGGCACTTAAACTCTTTTAGCGCGGAGCATTTCAGGCCCTCCAGCAGGGCACTATGTCGGGAGACGTCGAGCATGGCCAACGTCACATACGATGACCGCAGTTTCCTGATCGATGGCCAGCGCATCTGGCTGGTCAGCGGTTCGGTGCACTACTTCCGCGTCCCGCACGAGCTCTGGGGCGATCGCCTGCTCAAGGCCAAGCGCGCCGGGCTCAACTGCATCACCACCTACGTGGCGTGGAACTTCCACGAGCCGAGCGAGGGCGAGTGGCAGCTCGACGGCGATCACGACGTGGTGGAGTTCGTCCGCCTAGCCGAGGAGTTGGGGCTCTACGTCATCCTCCGCCCGGGTCCGTACATCTGCGCGGAGTGGGACTTCGGCGGGCTGCCGTCCTGGCTGACGGCTAAGAGCGGCATGGCGTACCGCACCTCCAACGCCGCCTTCACGCACTATTTCGACAAATACTTCCGCCAGGTGCTTCCGCGCCTGGCCGAGCTGCAGGTGACCCGCGGCGGCAACATCGTGCTCGTGCAAAACGAGAACGAGTACATGATGACCACCATGCCGGACCGCCTGAGCTACCTGGAGTTCGTCACACAACTGCTGCGGCGCAGCGGGTTCGACGTTCCGATCATCACCTGCAACTGGTTCTCCGACCCGCCGGTGCCCGAGGCGGTGGACTGCGTCAACGCCTACGGCGACGTGGTGACGCATCTCAAGAACATGCGCGCCCGCCAGGGCGACGCCCCGCTGCTGGTAACGGAGTACTGGGACGGGTGGTTCGACCAATGGGGCGGGAAGCACGCCGTCCGCGACGCCCGCGAAGTCGCCCGTAAAGCCGTGGAGATGCTCGGCTGCGGCGCCCAGTTCAACTACTACATGTGGCACGGCGGGACCAACTTCGCCTTCTGGGGCTCGCGCCTCGTCGGAGGCGACGATTGGTACCAGACCACCAGCTACGATTACGACGCCCCGCTCGCCGAGGGCGGCGCGCTGACGCCCAAGTACTACCTCACCAAGCTGGTCAACATGCTCGCCCAGCACATGGGACCTTACATCGCCCCGTGCATCATGGACGAGCCCGGCGCAACGCTCACCGACGTCCCCGACGTGCGCAACTTGCACGGCCCGGCCGGGCGATGGGCAATTGTCACCAACAACGGGCGCGACGATATCACCACTGCCGATCTCGCCCTTCCCGGATGGAAGACCATCCGCGTGCCCCTCGAACCGCTGGGGGCCACAGCGATCCCCATCGAGCTGCGCCTCAGCCCTGAAACCACCCTCGATTTCGCCAACGTCATGCCGCTGGGATTCTTCGGCGAGAAGGTCCTCGTGCTGCACGGTCCTGCCGGTTTCGAGGCGCACCTGAGCGTCAACGGCAAGGAGCTGCGCGCCGAGTTGCCCGCCGGCGATGAGCCCGCGTGCATCGAGCACGAGGGGCTGGTGGTGGTGCTGGTGAGCAGCGATCTGGCCGCGCGGACCTGGCTGGTAGACGAGACGCTGGTGTTCGGGCCGCGGCTGGTGGGCGAAACGCTGGAGGACATGGTCCACGCCCGTCAGGCCAGACATGTGGCGATGCTGTCGATGGAGGGCAAGCTCACCCACCGCAAGGTCAAGCCCACCCCCGCCCGCAAGGTCGCCGCCCCGCGGCTGGGCTCGTGGACCCGCGTGCGCGTCTGCACCGAGCCGGTCGACGAAGAACTGCCCTGGAAACCCATCGACAAGCCCAAGGACCTCGACCGCCTCGGCGTCCATTACGGCTACGCCTGGTACCGCGCGGTAATCCAGTGCGACCGGGCGCGCAGGCACAACCTCTTCCTGCCCGCCTGCGAGGACCGCGCTACGCTGTTCCTCAACGGGCAGCGCCTCGGTGTGTGGGGCCGCGGCGGCGACGCCCGGCGCGCGCCGATCGGCGCGTCGTTCAAGCGGGGCGCCAACGTCCTGACGATCCTGGCCGACAACCTCGGCCGCCTGGCCTTCGGGCCGCGAATCGGCGAGCTTAAGGGCCTGGCCGACCACGTCTACCAGGCCAAGCCCCTCAAGACCCGCAAGTTCAAGGTCAAGCAGGCCGATGGCTTCTCGCGTCGGATTATCCCGCGCCAGCTCGTCCACCTGATCCCGCAGTTGGAGAAGCTGCCCGTCCATGTCGCCACCGTGGATATCCCGCTGACGAAGGTCACCCCCCTGCACCTGTCGTTCGCGGACATTTCCTGCCACGTGGCCGTGCTGTGCAACGAGCGTGCGGTGGGCATCTTCCCCTCCAACGGGGCCAACTGGGGCGACGTGACGCTCGGGCCGGAACTGCGCCGCGGAAAGAACGTCATTCAGCTCATCCTCTGGGGCGAGCTGGGCGCCAAGGACCTCGACCGCGTCAAGTTCCACGTCCTGGAAGACAACCTCACTGAAAAAGCCCGGTGGAGCTTCCTGCCGTGGACCCCGCCGCAGGGCGAGGGACCCATCGTCGGAAAGGACCGCCCCGCGTGGTACGTCGCGCGCTTCAAGTACGTCCCGCACGACGCGCCGCTGTTCCTCAACATCCTCAGCGCCAAGAAGGGGCATATCTTCCTGAACGGGCACAACCTGGGGCGCTTCTGGAATATCGGCCCGCAGCAGCGCTACTACCTGCCCGAGTGCTGGCTCGAGGAAACCAACGAGCTGATGGTCTTCGAGGAGCACGGCGCGATCCCCGCCAACTCGCGCCTGGAATACTGCCCCGACGGGCCGTATGGCGACTGACGCCGCGCGCCAACGAGCTCATGCCTTACACCCCCCTCGGGCAATCCGCCCTCGCTGGCGGCCGGTTTCCGAGCGCCTGGGCGGCGCCGCAGCATACCAGCCACCAGCGAAAACGAGCGGATAGCGCCACCTGCCGTGCCGCGTCAGCGAATCATGATCCGCAGCGAACCCAGTCCGAAGAACAGTCCGCCGCGGTCGTAATGGCGATCCCGCCGCGACGACACGCGGCAATCGCTTCGGTAGACGCGGTACGAGGGCGCGTAGTGGTGGCGCGTCACCGCGCTCGGCCGGTAGTAACGGCGAGGCGCAAGGTAGGACCCGCCGACCCACGTCCGCGGCGAAACGACGTAGACCACTTCGTCGTCGCCGCGCCAGTGTCGCCGCTTGCGCCCACGGTCCGCCGAAGCCGGCTGGGCCAGGGCCACCACGACCATCACCGCCGCCAGCGTCCCCACAAGTGCTGTGTTTCTCTTGTTGAACATGATCGTCCGCTCCTTCCTGTCGGGACGGGCCACTGGTGGGCCCCGCCCGACTATCGCTTGTGCTCGTCGGGTCAGACACGCAACCCGGGCATCCGTTAGAACGGCTTTCACAATGAGGTAGCGCCCGGGCCAGAGCGAGGACAAGCCCGACAAAGACGGCGAAGCAGACCGCCGGGCGGGTCGTTGAGGCGGCCGGACGCGGTCGGGAGGCCGCTGCGGAATCGTGAAGGGCATTGCGGCGTCCGATCGCAACGCGGGCACGGCCGACCAAGAAAACGGGACGCATCTGGTTGTTTTCTCGATCCTTAGGGCCTACGCTTTGTTAGGTTCGCCGGCGGCGCGCAGCCAGCGCGTACGCGCGACGGCGCTCTGTGTTCGCGATTTCAGGAGTTGCGCGATGAACTTTTCGCCCTTGCCAACACAAAGTCGTGTCTATAATATGACTTGTGATGACGACTCGTCACTTCTGCGTGCGTTTCGTTGGCCGTTTCCGAAAATGAACCAAAGAGGCTCCTATTGAAGGGTGCGTTCATGCATACGGTGACGAAGAAAGAACTGGTGGACCGGATCGCTGAGCAGACCGATCAGAAGCGCGTGGTGGTCAAGAAGATCGTTCAGGGCTTCCTGGATGAGATCATCAACGAGCTAGGGCATGGCAATCGCTTGGAGTTCCGCGACTTCGGCGTGTTCGAGACCAAGCAGCGCGCCGCGCGCATTGCCCAGAACCCCAAGACGCTCCAGCGCGTGGAAGTGCCCCCCAAGCGGACGGTGAAGTTCAAGATCGGCCGCCTGATGAAGCAGAAGCTTCAGGAGAGCATGCACGGGCAGAGTGCGTCCTGAGACGGCGCGCCTGTTGCGCCTTACCGATCCGGCGCCAGCCGGCGCGAATCAGCGCGCATGTACCGCATGCCCGGCTCGGAGAGCCTGTGGCTTCGGCTCGATATCAAAGTAGTCAGTGACCGTCGCAGTCCCACGGCTGCGACGGTTTTGCTTCCGTCTCGCGGGCGCCCCGCCCGTCGCCAGACAATTCCCGCCCGCAGCCGAGGCGACCACGACACCTCGGCACCCGCCAGCGATTCGCTTGTGTGATCCCTGCCGGTGCGGTATTCTGAAAGCCCGCGTACTCCCCGCGAAGTGCAAGAGGCAGTGAATGTCCGCTATTACCGTAGAACATGTGTCGCAGGCCGGAGTCGTCGGCGCCGGCGGGGCCGGCTTCCCCACCCACGTCAAGCTCGCCGCCCAGGCCGATACGGTTATCATCAACGCCGCCGAGTGCGAGCCACTCCTGCACAAGGACAAGGAAGTGCTCCGCGCCTTCCCCGACGAGGTCCTCGCCGGGCTGGCTGCGGCGATGGCGCTGGTCGGGGCCGAACGGGGCATCGTCGGCATCAAGGAGAAATACCAGGACGTCATCGAGATGCTTCGCCCGCGCCTGGGCGCCCACATGAGCATCGCCCCGCTGCGCGACGCGTATCCTGCCGGCGATGAGTTCATCCTGACCTACGACGTCACCGGACGCGTCATCCCGCCCGGCGGCATCCCGCTCAACGTCGGCGTGGTCTCCATCAACGTGGAAACCGCGCTGAATATCGCCCGCTCCGCCGCGGGCCCCGTCACCGAGAAGTACATCTCCGTCGCCGGAGCGGTGACCAACCCCGTCACCCTCCGCGTGCCGGTGGGCGTGACGCTGGGCGAGTGCGTGGCGGCCGCGGGCGGGGCCAACATCCCCGACGCCAACTACATCGTCGGCGGCGTGATGATGGGCCGCCTGGAGGACAATCACGACGCGCTGGTGGACAAGACCACCGGCGGCGTGATCCTCCTGGGTGACGAGCACATCCTCGTGCGCCGCCGCCGGCAAGACTACAAGCAGATCGCCCGCATCGGGCGAAGCGCCTGCGACCAGTGCAGCTTCTGCACCGAGCTGTGCCCCCGCTGGCTGCTGGGACACCCCATCGAGCCCCACCGCGCGATGCGCTCGCTGGAGTTCAACCTCGTCGGCGAGCCCAACGTTCTCGGCACGGCCTACTGCTGCGAGTGCAACCTCTGCAGCCTCTACTCCTGCCCCGAGGACCTGGACCCCAAGAACGTCTGTGCGCAAAACAAACGTCGCCTGGCCGCCGCGGGCACGCGGATGAGCGACCCCCCGTTCAACCCCAAGCGCCCGGACATGCACATGGCCAACCGCAAGGCGCCCATGCGCCGGCTGATGCAGAAACTCGGTCTGACCGCCTTCCACAACGTCGGCCCGCTGCAGAGCAAACTGTTGGCTGCCAGCAAGGTGGGCATCAGGCTCAAGCAGCACGTCGGCGCGCCCTGCGAGGCGACGGTGCAGCTCGGCCAGGCCGTGCGGGCCGGCGACGTCGTGGGCAAACCCGCCCTGCGCGACGGGAAGTCCGCGCTGGGCGCGGCCGTCCACGCGTCGATCAATGGAAAGGTCACTGCCATCGACGACGGCGTGGTCTGGATTGAGGCGTGAAGAAGCACCCAAGTGGCCGCGGCGAACAGTAACGTCGCGGCCTGCAGATTCGAATCAACCAGTCAACTGATCAACTGAAGAACATGGCCATACCCAAGAGCATAGGCGCGATCGAGCTGTCGAGCATCGGCATCGGTTATAAGATACAGGATGCGATGCTGGATGCCGCCAGCGTGGAAATCCTCATCGCCCGGACCATCTGCAGCGGTAAGTACCTCATCGTCCTGGGCGGGACGGTCAGCGACGTGGAGGCCGCCATCCAGGCAGGACTCGCCGAAGCCGGCGAGGCGATCATCGACCACCTGGTGATCCCCAACGTCCACGAGAGCGTCTTCGCGGCGATGGGCCAGTCGGTTGTGCTCGACGCGGCGTCCGCCGAGGCGCTCGGCGTGGTGGAAACCTTCAGCGGCGTGAGCATCATCGCCGCCAGCGACGCCGCCGCCAAGGCCGCCCGCGTGACGCTCTTCCGCATTCACGTGGCCATGGCGCTGGGCGGCAAGGGGTTCTGCCTGATGACCGGGACGATCGCCGACGTGGAGGCCGGCGTCCGCGCCGCAGCCGCCGAGGCCCGCAACCGCGGCCTGCTGGTCAGCGAAGTCGTCATCCCCCGCCCCAACCGGGAACTGTTCAGCGACTATATTTGATTTCCGATTTCCAATTGCCCATTTTCAATTGAGCCTGTGGCAGGCCGATCGCCACTGGCGCTGTTCAGCTGGGAATTGGAAATGGCGTCCGCTGCCGATCCTGTCTGAAAGGAGTCTGCCGGAATGAAGCAGTTCACCCTCACCCCTTCAATGGGCAAACGGCTGATCGCCCGCGGCATCGTCGCCGATCCGCGCGTCATCGCAGCCGCCGAGCGCGCCACGCTGGCGATCGTGGCCGGGACAACCAACGGCTACGTCGCCGAAGAGATGCTTCGGCATTTGGCCCAGGGTGAGGGCTTCACGCGCGAAGGCTTCCGCCGCGGAATCGTCACGCCGCCCCGCCAGGCGCCGGCGCAGGCAAAGTTCCCCGGCGACGTGATCATCTCGGCCGGGAAGTGGCAGCGGGGCAAGACCATCTTCGACGTCGTCGACGACCTTCAGCCCGGCGACGTGATCCTCAAAGGCGCCAACGCGCTGGACCTGGCGGCCGGGCGGGCAGCGGTGCAGATCCTCGACCCCAACGGCGGGACCATCGCCGCGGCGCTGCGGGCAGCGATCGGCCGCCGCGTGTCGCTGATCGTGCCCGTCGGGCTGGAAAAGCGCGTGGCCGAAGACCTGGACGCCCTCGCGGCCGCCGTCAACGCGCCCGACGCGACCGGCCCGCGCCTCTGGCCGATTACCGGCGAGGTCTTCACTGAACTGGACGCCCTGGCCGCCCTGACCGGCGCCACCGCGCACCTGGTCGCCGCCGGCGGCGTCTGCGGGGCCGAAGGCGCGGTCTGCCTGGCTGCCGTCGGCTCGCCCGAGCAGCTCGCCGCGGCCGAGGAGCTGATCGAATCCCTCGCCGCCGAACCGCCCTGCGTGGCGTGAGGGCTCGGCGGTTACTCCCCCTGCAGTCTCGCACAGGCGAGGGTGTTCTTCAGCAGCATCGCGACGGTCACCACGCCCACGCCGCCGGGCACGGGCGTGATGGCGGCGACCTTCTCCCGCGCCGCGGCGAAGTCCACATCGCCCACGGTGACCATCTTCGCCTTCCCGCCATCGTCGCAGACGGCTTCGCCGGCCTTGTCCAGCGCCTCGGGAATGCGATTGATCGCCACGTCGATCACGATCGCGCCCTCGCGGAGCATGTCGCCCGAGAGCAGCGGGCGCAGGTCCGGGCGCGGAGGCTTCTCGCCCACCCGGCGGGCGCGGCGATAGGCCTGCCAGCGGGCCTGGGCGACGCCAGCAGCCACGATCAGCACCTCCGCGCGACGGGTGTGGAACGCCAGGTCGCGCGTCGCGACGTGGCAGACGGTGACGGTCGGGGCCCCATCGCGGCTGGCGAGCAGCATCGCGGCGATGGGCTTGCCGACGATCTCGCTGTGCCCGACGATAACCGCCTCCTTGCCCGCCAGATCGTCGCATGCCTGCTCCAGCAGCGCCATTGCCGAGCGCGGCGTGCAGGGCGCGACGGCGTAATCGCCCAGCATCAGCCGCCCCATATTGAGCGGGTGGACGCTCTCGGCGTCCTTGTGCGGAGCAATACAGAGCTGCATGGCGCGGGGGTCGAGGTGCAGCGGAAGCGGCATCTGCAGGATAATGCCCGTTACGCTCGCGTCGGTGTTCAGTTCGCTTAGCGTGGCCCGCAGGAGCTGCTCGTCGGCGTCGCCCGGCAGCGATCGCAGCGCGTAATCGATGCCCACCTGTTCGCACCGCCGCCGCTGCATGCCGGTGTAGATCTGGCTGGCCGGGTCGTCGCCGACCTGCACCGCCGCCAGCTTGACCGGCCGGCCCTGCTCGCGCAGCGCCGACGCTTCCGCCGCTACTTCCGCTTCGATGGCCTGCGCCATCGCCTTACCGTCAATAATCGCCGCAGCCATTCCATGCTCCTTCGATGTACGGCCAACAGTGTCCTAAATTCTTCCGCGGTCCGCACGTCGATGCTTCCCTTGCGCTGGGCGAGGCGGACGGTGCACACGCCGTTCGCGCGATATATCTGTTCGTACTTGTTCCCGCGCAGGGCGCGCAGGTGCCGTCGGACGGTCTCCACATCGCCGCGGGCGATCGGACCCGTCAATGCCGCAGCCGGACCGACCGCCTCGATGTTGTCCAGCGTCGCCCGAACCAGCGGCAGCAGCGCAGCCATGGCCGTTGCGTGGTCCACGCCGGCCTCGGCCATCAGCTCGACACCCGCTCCAAACAGCGTTGCGGCCGTGGCAACCCAGAAGCTCTCCTCCGACAAGTCCTGGGTGTACAAAGAGGACTCGACGAAATCCGAGTCGCTGGCCTTCTGCTCCACGGCCTCTCGCATGCGAGGCACCAGCACCTCAGTCTGGTGCGCCGAAAGCGCCGCATCGACCGAGCCCACGTCGGAGGCGATGCTCGTTGTGAGATAGTTGCACGCCATGACGGCCGCCGCGTGGTAGAGCGCCTTGGCCCGCGCGCCGCCCGCCAGGCGGACCGCGCGTCCGCCAAGGTCGGCGATCAGCGGATCCAACACAGCCAGCGCCGCCTCGTCGCCCTCGCAGAAGAAGTACGTCCCGGCGAGTTTCTCGGCCGCAGCAGCAGCCGACGGGAAGGTCTGCAGCGGATGCGCCGATGCGACGCTGCATCCGATCCGCCGGGCCGCGCGCAGCGCCTCGCTGGACAGCGCCCCGCTGCAATGCGCGACGGTAACGCCCGGGGCGAATGCCCCACGACCGGCCAGGTCCGCACACAGCTTCTCGATCGCGTCATCGCTGACCGTCAGTAGCACGACGGGGCCCGCAGCGGCTTCGTCGATGGAACACGCGCGCGCCCGCTCGCCCATGGCGCTCGCGGCGCGGGCGCTGCGCCCCGCGTCACGCCCGGCAACGGCGACCTCCCATCCGGCCCGGGCAGCGAGCATACCCACGGCCGTGCCCACCGCGCCGGGACCGATGATCGAGATGCGCTTGTCCATGTCTGGGCGAAGGGTACGCCTGTCGCGGGCGGCGCGTCAAGGCCGGCCGGGGCTGCCGCGCGTAGAATGAAACAGGTGCGCCTCATGGAATCGGTAGCAAACGTACGCGATCTGCCCCCCATGCGAAACCGCACCCGCGTGTTCGCCGACCGCGGCGACGCGGGCGAGGTCCTCGCGGGCATGCTCCGCGAATTCGCCGATTCGCAGGCGATGGTCCTGGCGGTCCCCGCCGGCGGCGCGCCCGTGGCGGCCGTCATCGCCAACAAGCTGCACCTGCCGCTGGACGTGGCCGTCGTCAGCAAGATCACGCCGCCGCACAACAGCGAAGTGGGGTACGGCGCGGTGGCCTTCGACGGCACGGTCCGCCTCAACGAGTGGCTGCTGCCCGCCTTCGGGCTGCGAGAACCGCAGGTGCAGCGGGACATCGAGCGGACGCAGCAGACCGTGCAGCGGCGCGTCGAACGATTCCGCCGCGGGCACCCAGCCCCCGACGTCCGCGGCCGCGAGGTGCTGCTCGTGGACGATGGGCTGGCGTCGGGCTTCACCATGCGCCTGGCCGTGGAGGCCGTACGCAAGGACGAGCCCGCCCGCATCATCGTGGCCGTGCCCACC
>Ga0272441_10013304_pt1 | contig 11851 bp, 17 predicted proteins | sample SSMProp6N_FD_193582 | JGI IMG/M metagenome (GOLD analysis project Ga0272441, IMG submission 193582) | Marine sediment archaeal communities from Little Sippewissett salt marsh, Falmouth, MA, United States - SSM-Prop-6N | ecosystem: Environmental > Aquatic > Marine > Wetlands > Sediment ...
GATGAACGGCTAGCCCTTCAAGCTGCTGGAGTTAAGTCCTTCAGGCTCTCGGACCTGTCGGAAACGTTCTCCAACGACTTCAAAGGCGGTGGAATACGGGGGACGCCTCTTAAATCGTGGGTTGCTTGCCGATTCTTGGAACCTTATCTGGCAAAGGGGGCCCGGCCTCGGTGATTGACGCCTACCTTAACCAAACTGCTCAAAAGAAGGTCACTGCACCGGCTGTATTTTACGATGGCCCGGCGGCTGCCTCGCTCGATTTAGACATGACTGAAATCGGTGAGGACTTCAAAGTTAAGATCATCGTTTCTGGTGGTGATTGTACAGGTAGAGTAGACCTCTCAGGAAAACTCGACGGCTCGCCGCTATCCGAATATAAGACTTACACAATGTGTCGAACATTTTATTCAGATTACACTTACGATAAGCTGACTTCTGTAACCACTTCGGGCTTAGCTGACGAAGATCCCATCCCGAACATCAAACTTGTGGCGGTCGATGCTGGTCATGCGGAAATCGTGACAACCACCTGGCAAGATTTTGCTTGTAGATGGGAGGACAAGGCAATTTCTTATTGGACTGAATTGGGTGAGCTGACCCTATCCGATGCAAAAGTGATATGCAAAGAGCTAATCGAAGCGGGGGATTTCATCAGGCTTGAATCGGAGGGCGGGCTTGGTCATCAAGTCATGAAAAAGAAACCGACCACGATGCTAGGCGGTTCTGAAGCTTTTAGAACATTATTGTTATGAGGTGATTGATATGGGAAGTGGATCTGGCGGAGCTGGCAGAAAAATACGATTCCCCAATACATCCGGTGGCGGGAATCTAGGGCTGTCAGTTCAAGAGATCGATCTGAAAAAAGCTCGGGAAAAGAAGGCTGGTAAATGAGTTCAGCACCCTTTCACGATGACCACCTTTGGCCCGAAGGGACCGAAGTTGAAGATCTAATAGACCTCAGACCTTTAGCCGAGGCAGCCAGTGAACCCAAGCTGAAGGCTTCAGATGTGGGTGATTGGATCTGGCCGTCAGATAACGACTTCTGCATTCCCTTGTTGCTCAAAGATCGACAGCCTCGAGGGCTGGAACTCCCTACTAACCGATGGGGGGCGAAGGCGCGGGGTGATCGAATGGTGGGGTCTACCTTTCACTTTTACACCGATGATTACCGGTTTGAGGGTTTGTGGAAGGACCCAACCAAGATCATAAATTCTGGATGTAACGCCGTTGCTGAAACAAACTTCAGCACCAATGATGAGATGCCCTTTCCGGTATTCCTTTGGCATTTGTACCGTAAGCGGTGGCTCTCTCGTTACTGGCAATCGTATGGGATTGAGATTTGGGCCGATCTCGCAGTTACGCCACGGTATCGCCAATATTCCCTTCTCGGAGTACCCAAGGGTTGGGGGGCTTACAGCTCCTACGCCTACGGAGGGCATACCATTGAATACGTGATTGAAGAGGTAGCCATGGCCAAAGAGCACGCTGGAACTGATGATATCTTAATGTGGGTTATTTGTGGTGAAGAGAGCGATCTGGAAGAGTGCAGAAAAAGGGGCTGGATTGGGACGCCCTCACATCAACAGGCATATCTCCGAAACGTGGGTGGAAAGAAGTCGCTCAAATTGCCCGATGTGAAGATCGCCACCCAAAACGAGCCTAAGAAGCCGGTCCCTTGCAAGACTCTCTTCGACTTCGTGAAAGCGTGATCTGTTGGTATTATCCCACGATTTTAATAATCATTATTTTGCGATCTGAGGCCCGATAATTCCCGGTCACGACCATTAGGACCTACAGTATAATCGATCAAAAAAATTTAAGTCAATTGAGCGCACATATTAGCGCACAATGAAGCACACATCTATTAGGCTCTCAGGCCGCCACGTCGCTTTAATCAAAGCCACAGGAGAGAGGCCTTCAACGATAGTAAGAAGGGCGTTAGATCGCTATTTTCAGCAGGAACCCGATAATGAAGATCATCTCGAAGAGGTTAAGAGACTCATTTCAGATCAAATAAACGCGCACGTTAAAGCGCACCATTTCGCGCACACTGTCGAAAGTCCAGCTCAGCCCAAAAACATTGTGCGCGCAAACGTGCGCGATAATGTGCTTAAAAATGAAGAGGATCAATATCTAAAAGCTCCTTTAGATGTGCGCAAGAATGTGCATAAAATTGTGCGCGGAGATGAAAGCACAAACGTGCGCATAACAGACCTAAAACAATATCAAGAGATACATTCAGATGTGCGCGAAATACTTAAACAGATTAAAGACATTCATGAAAGAGGCATAGAACCCACCGTCTCCGATGTGGCAAATGAATTGGGTTTAAATGCACGGTCTATGGGAAATACCCTTAGAAAGGTAGGAATTAAGGCCAAAGCCACCCGGCGAAACCAGAGAGGAGGCCGATTCTACACCTTCGACATGGGTGAAGAGATCGACAAGTTGTTAGTCGAATAAAATCAAGATATTATTGGCATTTGTGAAAAGATATATATCTCCAAAGAACGACGTTTAGATTTGAGGTATTTACCATGGCGAGTGCAAAGGTTCACCCGATCAAGGCCAATTATGTGGATAAAGGCGATGCAAGGGTGGCGGAGTTCGAGGAGGGGCTGAAGCGTGGAATCGAACAATACAAAACTGGCCAGGTGAAAGCTTTCACTAACAAAAAAGAGTTCTTGGATCACCTACGCAACCTATAACCTATTCTCTTATTGATAACATGTCCCGTCCATTAGATTCTGCGAGATATGAATATAGAAGTACCATCGAATTTGATAAGCAATTTAGGAAGCTAACTAAGAAGGACAAGGTCTTAAAAGATCGTCTACTTGGAAAGATTGATCAGATAGTATCAGATCCACAAATTGGCGATCCAAAACGCCACGATATGAAACATGCACGTGGTTCACACGTAGATCCTTTTGTCATTATATACAAGTTTGATGAAAATATTATCACATTTATATATGTAGATCATCACGATAAAGTATACAAAAAAGCACCTTCCATAGTAGCGAAATACAACAAGTAAAATAAATTTTAGAGAGTTGTCGACAAATAATAGTTTACTGTAAACGAAACTATATTGAGAGAATGAAACGGAGATAACTACATAATGATGAGTATATATACTATTGATTGATATATATCCATATCCCCAAGTAAGTAGTATACCACAAAAAGCAATAATCACGCTTTTCGTTTTCAGTACTTAAATGATATCGGAAATTGATTTAGTTTACTGTAAACTATCCTGAAACTATAATTTTTGACGAAGTTTAAGCATTCGTTTACGTTTATCATATGGACTTTGTAGAATCAAAAATTCATCTTGGGCTTCGTCTGTAGCCAATAATCGGCTGAAACGAGCTTTGCCAACTCTGAGATATAGCCGCACCACCTCAAACGCGGTCATGTGGCCGGGGCTATCTCGTAGCAATTGCTTTACCGTTTCGATCTGCTCTTTGCTTTTAGGTCCTGCTTTGTTGGGTTTTTCTAGCTTAGAAATGCGTTGCCGATCATACGCTCTTTCCCGGCCAGTGTTGGTTTGGTGCTTTTCCAATTGTACTTCCACCCCTTCTAGCCTACTCTCTAGAGATGCTACTCTATCCACCAGGTTGTTGATTATTTGTTGTTGATCGCGAATTAAACGTGTTACTTCAGGGGGTAAAATGGCCGCTAGACCGGAAAGCTCAAATTCATCAAAGATAGGGGTACCTGTTGACATGTTAGTTCACCGCTAAAATGTCGCTAAGCAGAGACAGGGCATTCAACGTTTCCCTGTTCTCCGCTTATCTTGGATTTTTGGTTTTTTGTCCTTTCTTGGTGTAGACAATATTCTATGGCGTGGCTTCTGTTAGCAAAGCGTTTGCTTTGGATTTCGTTATCCATCCAACCCAAGGTATCCGGGTCTAAGGTGATGGTTACCTGTATTCTCTTATCTGTCATGTGCTATTCTTGATAGTCATAGCTATATAAGCTTTACTTACCACAACCATTATATACCATTATGATAACCTATGTATCGGTGAACTAACATGTGTGTAAAAACCATAGAGATAATGGAACCGATAGCAGAAGACCTACCAGAAGGCGTCCACAGCGCCGAAGGGGTGGCGTTTTTAGCCAAAATGGCCGTTAGCCAGCTCCCTAAAGTGGTGTGCTTCGGATCTCCCTATTTTAGTGAGCCCACGGCTTTCATGAAAACCAGCGACAAGCGCGGCTATTACATGGTTACACTATCAGAATGTAGCTGTCCTGATTACAAATATCAAAAGGCAGGAACCGGCCAGCTCTGCAAACATCAGAAGGAATTAGCGCGAAGGTTGGAACGTAAAGCTCGAATCGATGCGCGCAACAAAGAAAGGGCAATCCAGAGAGCGCAACAGGAACCTCTCGATGAGAACCAGCTGCCTATTTTTGGCATTCCCGAGGAGATGACGGCTTGATAATCTCTTCATTTCCTTTTTGAGGGTCCTGAAAGGTGGGGCGGTCTTTCACACTTATCCATGCTGCTACATTTGGCCACCCACCCAGGAAAGCCCACAAGAGGGCGAAGGAGACCGAAATAATGAATGCAAAATGCGTCAAAGCACTCTTAACAGATTTGAGTTCTGAAAACAGTATAGCGTTTGCCGAATGGTTGGCGGACGAATGTGGTTTTGTGGTGGACTTTATAGACCCATTGGAAGAAGATCAGCTTATAGCGAGAAGAGAAAACGCCATCAAACGAGTTGCGAAATGGAAGGCAGAGCACAATTATCAATAGCTCTTCTTTCTCTTTTTATTTAGCTATTATTATAATCTTTATTTTGCGTTTTATCCTGTGGCCTAATAATCTTTTTCCCTTAATCTATGCAAGTAATCCGGCGGTGTCGGGAATGGGTAGTGGAAACAAGTAGGGCCGTGTATATTTTGATCATTGTGAATTCATAAGTTTCTAAATGCCGAAACATTTTTCATAGTTTGTAATGTTAGGACTCGCAGAAGGAGGTAATCCCATCAAAAAATTAATTCAGTATTGGTGTGTAATTTTTGTAATTGCAATGGTTGCTTTTTCTGGATGTACTGATAAATCATCTGACGCGACCAGCGACAAGAATTCAGGTGATACTAAAACCACCGGCATTACTAGTACTAAATCTAATGAAATGCCATCGAATTATATTCTGATAAATCGCAGTGCTACATTATATAATTCGATCGGGAGATACACAAAGCCAGATCCTGGAAAAGTGTTTTTATTACTTAACATGGAGATTGAAAACCACGGCTATTCTGAGTTCAGTGTCAACCCTCTTTACTTCCCCATTATAATAGATGGTGTCGAGTATTCACGTGATTCTGCGACATATGCACTTGATGACCTTGGATTTGCACCATTGGATACTGTAAAACTTCGTAATGGTGGTAAAACATCAGGGGGATTGGTTTATCAAATACCTGAAGGAAAAACGCAGTATGCCATCGAATACGATGGTATCGGATCCTACAACTTCAAGTACGGGTCTTTGCAGACCAAGGAACAAACGACCATTCCCGAACCTGAATATACTATTAAAGGCCTATCGTTTACCGCATTTCGTGATGCGTTTGAGATTGATGAAGAGAATAAAGACGGTACAACTGTATATACTTCTCAAACAGGGGTTGCGACTCAGGTGACCCGTGTTGATAGGACTAATGGGTTCTTGGTGGTAGAGATAAAGACGTATCTATCAGGCGAGGACGCGCCGATTGATAAAGATGCAGCTATCGAAGATGCGTTTGAAAAGGCCGAAAAATACATTCCGGTATATTCGAACAGGATTACTAAGAAAGGGCCGTACGATATTACTCTCTCCAATGGAGAAACTGTGGACGGTTATACATGGAAAGCACCATCTGGAGAACTCAAAGACGGAAAAGCAGAAGTGTGTTGCTTCATGCCAGATAACACAACGATCGTCACAGTCGTGGCTTCTATGGATGATAAATTCGTAGATAAATTCTTTGAAACATTGAAAATTGAGGGTATGAATTAACCCTCGACTATCCAATATTTTTCACTCGACAGCAAATAGAAAATAATCATTTTATTCTACTTTTCCCATACCTAAAAACCGCCACGCATCGGTAACCGTTAGCAGACGGCGCATTTTAGCCTTGTAAACTTAGTTTTCAGGCTTTTACCCACCCTTGTGGGCGATCAAAGACACGTATTCATACAGTCTATGGAACACACGGGTTAACAAAATGGTACCCTTCCACTTTCTCATAAGACGGGCTGAATAAAAACGGTTCTCCAATTCTATACAAATCGCTATAATGTTATATTCTTTTTGGAAGTCTTATATGGACTTCTTGGGGCAAGTGGGCTTTTGGACATATTAAAAATAGGTATTTAAGTACAACCCAAAATGAGTATATAGAATTAATGTGCATATACTTGTGCATGACTTCTGGACGTGATGGTCGCGTCAGAATTACGATCGGGATTGATCGTGATCTGATTGCATGGATCGAGAAAAATATTGAAGCGAAACGTTTTGCGACAAAGACGCACGCTATTGAGTATGCGCTTACACGTTTGCGCCAAGAATCGGATGGTGTTTGTCGCGCAAGGTGGTGGGAACATGCTCGGCTGAACGAAAAGGGTGAAGTTTGTGACCCTATAATTCCCACAGCTGAAGAGCTCGCTATGCGAATGTTCCCGCAATATCCAGCCGTGAAAAAGCCCGCTGAACTCGTGGGTTGGGCACTAAGCCCTGGACTCGATAATTGTGACGGATACGATTTTCCATATGTGTATCTTCGGCGAGTGGGGAAATTCAAGCTGGAAATTGCGACAGATCCCTCACAGATTGTTTTAAAAACAGCAGTGATAAAAATAGACGAAGGCGGTAGGGCCTGTCAGGATGATTTTGAGGCAGGGATCTATGATTTACATCAGAGAACATGGCGTCATGGTAGTACGATTGGTCTCCACACCAGCATTTACGATCTCGGCAGTTTCGCAGCTGCGCTCGTAGAACATGCGAAGAGGCTTAACGAAATATGAGGCATAGGTAGCCTTCATGTATTACAAAGACTTTCATATATTCAATCACATGTAATATTTGATGAGGTAAAAAATGATATGTGTAGAAACGGTGAGGGCCGGGGTCCAGCCGACCCCCACCAAGTTTGTCATTTCCTCCCCAACCGCAGCGAATGCCAAAGGCCTCGAGGTGGTTTGGGTGCTAGGTAGGTTATTTTCAGGACTTATATCTGTTGTGATAATTTCTGGGATCGTTAGCGGGCATATCATAAAGAGGGGGGTTTGGCATGGCCGGGAATGCCTCTGAGCTGCCCGTCATCTCACAAATTGATTTACTTTCGCGCCTAGATGCTTTGGAGGCAGAAAACCGCGAGCTTAGAGCCATAGTTGAAAAACTTTTGATTTTGAATTCCGGACCGTTGGCTGAACTTCAAGAGCTTCAAGACGCTGAAGGTGAGGAGATGGGGGCGGGAATGGCTCAAGCACGATCCCTCCAACGTCATAGGGCGTTATGTGTGTTCACAGGTTTGTTGAAAGAGTATGATGATATCGACGAGGGAAAAAACGTACTATGCTCCAAGATCAAAAAAGCCATAGAGAGGGAAGACAAACCTAAATTTGAAGCATCGGCCACTGCACATATCAACCAGCTCTTCGAACAAATGATCTGGTTTGATAGGCGGCAAGTCACCTTTAATAAGGCAGCCGACTTACTCGGTATATCCAAGACACATGCTCACCGGCTAAAACAGTATCTTTCGGCGGATTCTCGTTTTGCTATTGTAAAAGACCCTCATCACAAACAACGTCATCTTATCAGAAGAGTTTAGGAAGATAAACCGTAACATGTTACGGTTACGGTTTTGAGAATGAATCAATAGCGGCCAAATTCCAGATCTTCAAATGGGATGTTCATTTGAATAAATGTTATGTGGTTTAGTCTGAGATATAGATATAATATTGATAGATGTATATAAATAACCTATCATGTACGGTTTTACGTTTTATTTTTGTCAAACCGTAACTGCAACATGTTACGGTTTTATCCACTCACACTTAGCAAAAAATCATGTTAAAGTGGTGCACAATAAAAAAACTCTGTTGAATTCATGCATTCAGCATATGGTCCCGCCCACAGATCATATCTTGAAGACGGGTTGCATTCCTCACATGGCCTATATCCCAGCGACTCCGCCTCGTTTGGACTTGAAAACCAGATCAGATTTTCAGGCTCTATTTCCTTTGCAGCTGCACACCAACAATAGTGATACACGTCAGATTTCTTGGAACCTACAAGAGTTGTGTCTAGGCAACAAGTGAGCCAGTAGTCATCGTACACTTCCAAAGCGCACGTTTCCAAAGTTTCACCCTCTACAAAATTCGAGATTATTATACCTGTGGAGCACGGATAATCACAGTCTAGGTAATTATAGCCTTGGTAACTGTCGTTTAGGTATCTCACTTTTATATGTCGTTCAATATCAAAATCTCCTACGTATCTATCAAGATACTCCTCCGTCAGGTCTCCACTATAATCGACTTGCCTATATTCAAGGTCTGCTACACCTGTCGTATGGACCTTGAGGGATGTACCAAGTCTCTCTTTCGAGAACTCTTTATTATATCGAAATTCTGCACCAGAATAATATGAGTTTTCTGTCCACAGGTATTCCCGCCCCAGGTATTCCCGATCGTTCAACCCCTCCCCAGTATAATCGATCGATTTGTTGCCATATAAATAGTATCCGTACAGCACGGGCTTTGTAGTGCCTGGTTCGGGGTAACGAACGGCACTTCCACTATTGTATATGGCTTCTTCGGAGCTATAATGCCCCTCTAGAGCGGTGGTTTGCTCGAAAAGCTTGCCTCCCCGATCATTGATGTTTGCATAATATGATTGAGTTGCTGCTGCTAATCTGCCGTTGGGAGTAACTTCGATTGCGGATATATCACCCTCAACTGTTCCGGATAAATGGAAGTATATGCCACCTTTGGGATAACATATGTTCCCCGAAGCCCACCCCCACATAGTTGAATTCATGAACCCCCATTCAAAGTTGGTATCGGTATCCTCACCATCAGGGTACCTGGACCAAGCACAATAGCTGTTCTCCTCATCTCCTAAACAAGGAGTTCTATCAATCTCAAAGCATGTCTCATTCTGCAGGACGACTATTTCTGCGTCGTTATCAAGCCATTGACCGGGCCCCCCCACCACACAAAAACTATGTGGCGGTATCGAGATAGGAGGAATCTTTATACAGGCTATGCTCCCATGGGTTGACAAAAGTCTCCAACCGCTTACATCAACTTCCTCATCACCTGTGTTATACAGCTCCACCCACTCATTATCCCAGTCATCTCCCGGAGGGTCGAGTTCTACTTCATTGATGACTACCTTCCCCGATACGGAAGAGGGTATGATGATTAGATATGTGACGATTATTACAAAGACGAGTCTCGTTGTGTTCCTCCCTCCGAATTTACTATACTAATGACATGATATGAAAAATGTTTTGATTATTTTGATCCACCAACCTTTAACAGCCGTTTCGTGTACAAAAAGGAAAAATTCTTATATGAATTAGGACAATAGTACAATCGAAATGGCTAAAGGAACCCCCGTTTCCGAGGCAGAAGAGGCGGCGATATGTGAATCTCTCAAATCTGGCAAATCCCAAAACCAGACGGCTAAAGACTTCGATAGAGCACCTGACACCATCCATCGAATAGCCGACAGAAACGGCCTCGTATATACGAGCCCTAAAAAAGCCCACGAAGCCAGGACCCGCTACGCATCCGAAGAGCGGATTGGGTTACTAGCCAATTGCCTCGATAAAGGCCGTGATCTTCTCGCCGAATGCGAAACACCCAGAGGTTATAAAGATCTCATGATAGGAATCGGGATCGGCCTTGATAAAAGACACCAGGAAGAAGGCGGCGGTGGGTCCTCACTTGGTGAAATCAAGCTACTCTTTTCGAAGATGGAGGCAGAATCATGAGCTTCCAAATCCCGACCGGCAAACAGCGGGACTTTTGTCTTAACTCCGATGCGAGGATCAATATAAGCCATGGTGCAGTTAGGAGCGCCAAAACAGTAGGCGCAAACGTCAGATGGTTGAAGTATCTTTGGGATACTCCGAACGAATACAATCTACTGATGGTAGGCAAAACCCAAACCAGCCTAGAACGAAACGTCCTTCTGCCTATCTCTATGTTGGTAGGCCCTCAGAACTATGATTATAAGCGATCTCTGAAGGTGGCCACCATTTACGGGCGGCATATCATGGTTGAAGGCGCTAACGACGAAGCGGCATATTCGAAAATAGCAGGCCTAACCCTCGGCGGTGCCTACGTCGATGAAGGTTCATTGATTCCTGAAAGCTTCTGGAACATGCTCATCTCCAGGCTATCAGAGAAGGACGCCCAACTTTTCGCCACATCGAACCCTGGCAACCCCTCACATTATCTCAAAAAGAAATGGATAGACCGAATCTTCGAGCTTGATTTGAAGTCCTGGCATTTTGGACTTGGTGATAATCCGCACCTTGACCCTACCTATGTGCAAGAACTTAAACGCCAATTTGGGCCGCCTGGTAGTTTATTTTACCAGCGTTATATTGATGGCCTGTGGGTGGCTGGCGAGGGGTCGATTTACAAGAACTTCAACAAAGACATTCACGTAGTCCCTCACCTTCCCGAAGGTAGGATATCCGAAATGAGGGTGGCTGTCGATCCTGGAGCAACGCACCCAACAGCTTTTTTGAAGGCGTTTAGAGTCGGTGAAAAATGGTACATCGCTGGAGAATACCGCAAATCCGACAAATCACCAGCTGAAGTATCCAAGGATCTGAATAGCTTCTTGGGGGGGATGTATCCAACGAGCATAGACGTAGATCCATCAGCGAAGGCTCACCGGCTCCAGTTTGTGGGCGATGGAATCAACGGCGTGATGAAGGCAGACAACAGCGTTTTGGATGGAATTCAAAAGACCATCACCGCCTTTGATCAGGGCTGGCTTCAGATCGTTGGCCCCCTCTGTCCTATGCTCGTTGAAGAGCTGGAAGGTTACAGATGGAACTCCAAGGCCACTGAGCAAGGCAGAGACGAACCAATAAAAGAAAATGATGACCTTTGCGATTGTTTGCGCTACGTGGTTAACAGGATCAACAAGAGCAGGCGCGTTACCATTTCTAGGAGATGTTCATAATGACTGTATTCACAAATCTAGACTTTCTTAAACCTGGTCAGAAGTGGCCACCTGATAAAGCTCGCCTGGATAGGTACGCGAGGAACCGAATGTTATTGGAAGGCGATCACGATTTTGTCTTCGCAGGATTGAATGAAGACGATGCACCGCGAATTATAAAAATGAGGTTAAATTGGTTTAAGCGGATCTGTACTTTGTTTGGAGATTTGGCCACCGGCAACCCACCTAAGATCTCGGCTGAAGAGCAAGCTACCATTGATAGGATCACCGAGGCAAATTCATTACACTTAGCAATTTACGACTTGATAACCGATCTAGTATCGCTTGGCGACGCCGTTTTCAAAGTCCGATGGGATGGAAAGCGAGGGGTCATATCCCGTATAGATCCCGGCCACTGGTTCCCTGTGGTGGATCCTGATGATAGCGCCGCCTTTACACATCACGTATTGGCCTGGGTGGTCACTCATGGTGATGAAAAGTATGCCACAATCGAGATCCACACACCCGGTGAGATCGAACATAGGTTATTGAGGCTCACCACTGATGGAAAAGAGATCAAGGAATCGGTAGGCTTGGCCACGATCCCAAGATATTCCAAGCTGAAGCCCAAAGAA
>Ga0272441_10013305_pt1 | contig 11851 bp, 8 predicted proteins | sample SSMProp6N_FD_193582 | JGI IMG/M metagenome (GOLD analysis project Ga0272441, IMG submission 193582) | Marine sediment archaeal communities from Little Sippewissett salt marsh, Falmouth, MA, United States - SSM-Prop-6N | ecosystem: Environmental > Aquatic > Marine > Wetlands > Sediment ...
GCGTTGATCCAGGAGCCGGGCGACGGAAGAGTCCTCTTGCACATTCCGCTGGCTGCTCATCTGGCCTGTCGAGTGATTGTCGAGATTCGGGGGGAGGCAGTCCACCAGTACGCCTACGTTGATGGCGCCATGTACGTGGAGGAATGGAGAGAGGACGATATCCGATATGCCCGCCACAACGGTGTTGAGCTGCGCCTCGTTGACGATCTGACAGTGCTTGCTGAGAGAATGCCGACCGAGATTGCTGCAAGGGGAGAGGCAGCGGAAATCGATCGCCTGATGGCACGGATTCGTGAGAGTTGCGGCCCCGAGATCATGGTGAACAAGGTGCACTCCTCGTTCTGCGAGATTACCCACTCCACGTCAGGAAAGGGCAATGCTCTGAAGTTCCTTGCGAACAGGCTGGGCATCCCTCGGAGCCAGACGGTGGCGATTGGCGATAGCCCCAACGACGTCAGTATGCTCGAGTGGGCAGGACTCGGAATCGCGGTGGGTGATGCCCCCGCTGAAGTCCGGGCGAGTGCGGATTGGGTTGTTGATCACGGGTCTGACGATAGCTTCGCAGAAGCTATCGCTCAGCTCTTGGACGCCATCTAACTCTGAGAATCACAAACGTGACTCCGGATACGGGCAAGGATGCCCGAACCCAGTATCCTGTTCTTCTGGGGGGGCCGTATGCATGATAAGCTGGTTTCACTGCCGGCGTTGGCAGGCTGGCCCTGCCGAAAGAGGAGTGAATGGAAGTAGGGAAGCCGAAGCTGGAACTACTGCGCGATGTCTACGCGGTATGCCGGCTGGACAACAGTGCCCCCGTGCCCGATTGGGGGGCCCAAGGCCCCTTCTTCTCCATTACCCGCACCGCTCAAGAACTCTCTGTGGTCTGCAGCGATGCTCAGGTTCCTGCCGGAGTGACGAAAGAGAGTGGGTGGAGGCTTTTCATGGTCAGAGGTCCGCTGGAGTTCTCATTGACCGGTGTCCTATCCTCCCTGACTGTTCCCCTGGCCCGCGAGAGAATCAGCATCTTTGCCCTGTCCACCTACGACACGGACTATGTGCTGGTGAAGCAAGAGCAATTGGCAAAGGCGGCTAGCGTATTGAAGGCTGAAGGGTACGAGGTAGAGGAAGGCCGCAGGGCTCAGGCTTAGTGCAGGCCCGCTCTTTCCCATCCGGCCACTTTCTCGAATCTCCAACGAATCCGGCACTACAGGCTTGGGGAGATAGCAGCGAGGTGTTTGAGCACTTCCCTGTCCATGAAGGTGTAGCCCGGCGCGTCCGCAGAAGAAGGGCGCGTGAAGGCGCCCGACTTATATTCATCCCCTAAGACAGTTACCTTTATGCCGAAGGGCGTCTCTAATTCGACAATCTCCCCTGACGCTGGCTCGCGCAGGCCATTCGCTCTCAGGACAACCTGCCCTGAGGCCACCAGCAGCCGCCTGTTCCCCACACGGTCTTCTCGTCGTTCCCAGCAGACGTTGGCACAGTTGCCGCAAGTAGCCAGGAATCTCCAATCGGGATCGAACGTCGTCACCCTGTAGTCAGCGAACGGGCTGGTTGCCTGGTGCTCCTCCGGATCCATCTTCCTCAGCTCGATGAGCAGGGAGTCGATGCTCTTCTTGTCCTCGGGTACTGGCTTTGCGACGCGGTAGGGGCTCCAATTGGACCACTTTCCGCTCCTGTGGAGTCCCTGATAGCCTCCGCATGATACCCAGCACCGCGTGTTTGGCTGCTTTCTTCCGATCACCTCCGTTATGCCGGCGACGACCACTTCCACAGAGTCCCTTGGACTCATCATCTCCACAGGGCATACCGATGTGCAAAGCTTGCACCTGTCGCACGGATTCTCCTGCATCAGCGGGTCGGGTTCGAGCGTGGCAGATGTAAGCACCGTGCCGAGTATAATGGTTGCGCCGTGCCCAGGCGTGAGGAGATTGCCGCTCCACCCGAGCCTGCCTAGTCCCGCAGCGACAGCGCCGTAGCGGTGAGAGAAGTCGGGCACGAACTCCGTCATGTCGAGTGGGTCACTCACTCCATTCTGGGGCCGGTACGTGTCGTTACCATCGACCGCCACCGCGTCGAAGCCGTGCTCGGTGAGCAGCTCAACCAGATTGTCGCCTATCGCGTATAGGCGCTGCTGGACACGCTTCAGTTCTTCGCCGTGTTCTAGCCAGAGCTCACGTCCTAGACTTCGCCTCAGTATCTGCCGGTCGATAGCGACTGCGAATGAGATTGCCGACCGTGTCGAGGACAGGAGGTAGTCGGGATTGGCCGATGGCGGCGATTGGAGCAAGCGCTCACGGTTGGCGATTCCTGCTCCGATAGCACCGCTATTCCGCGCTGTTTGCTTCAGAAGCGCTTCTAGCCCGTGCATAACTGGCCTCCTGTTCTCTTTGCCGCAAATACGCCATCACATTCCTTTCGTGTAGCAGCTGCGTTGTTGGGTTCCGCAGGGCGAGCGTGAGATCCCCGTCAAGTCTGCATTAGACCCACTGGCGGACACTCGATGTGCCGGCCCTCTCTGATTACTTGCGAACGGAACATGTCGTGAGATAGTCGTCAGTCACCTGCGATCGGGCGTCGCACGAGGAGTATGGAAGGCACTGCGAGGAACAGGAGCGCGGCGAAGACCATGAAGGCTAGGACGTACGAACCGGTCGCATCATGCATGAATCCGGCGAAGAGCGGCCCTGTGGACAATCCCAGGCTCATGCAGATATTAAGCATGCCGAGAATTGTTGCGTAGTGAAGAAGGCCGAATTGAACGCTGACAAGCATGGACAGAGTTGGAAGCCATACGCCAGCTCCAAGTCCCAACAGCGCGCCGTAGGTCCACAGCATGATGCGAGGCGACCCTGCTTTCACCGTGAGGAGAAAAAGTATCCCTGATGCCAGGAGTGCCGAACCTATTGCGAAAACCACGGCTGCCGAAAGCTTGTCACAGAGGCGACCCGATACTATCTTCGCGACGGTGCTGCCGCCCCCGTATACTCCAAGTATCGCAGCTGCTATGGCTGTCGAGAAACCAACGTCTTCAAGATAGGGCGCTGCTGTTTGAAGGACACCGCCACCGCCAAAGCCATACAGTGTGAATGCAATGGCGATTAGCCAGAATGCGCGTGTCTTCGATGCCTGTCGGAACGTTGAGGCTGGACGGCTGTCGCTTGCTTGATCCCTTCTAGTTTCTTCCGGAGTAGTCGGCGGGTCGCCGTATGGGAGTAGTCCTATTTCAGAGGGCTTGGTTCGTACTACTCCCAGTGCGAGGGGGAGCGCAACGGCAGTCACGACTATGGCGAGTGAAAGATAGGCATCGCGCCAGTCGTAGTGTGAAAGCATGTAGCCGATGAATGGGGCCATAACCACACCCCCGGCGCCTACGCCCGCCGCCATGAGCCCAAGGGCCAGCCCTCGCCTTCGGTGGAACCAATTCGTAACAATGGCGCTGCACGGCACAGGTCCCAGGCCAGCCGCACCCACCCCGATAATCACATACGCTGAGTAGAAGAGGTAGAGGTCGTTCATGCGACTCACGATGATGAATCCTAGCCCCATAGCCAGTGCCCCTGCTGATATGACTGCACGTGCACCGTAGCGATCGACAAGGCGTCCCACCGCCGGCGAAGCAACACCCATTGTTGCGTAGAAGATCGTGAATCCTGCCATCACCTCCGCCCGTGCCCAACCCAGAGCGCTTTCCAGCGGGTGTACGAAGAGACTGAACACAAACGTGCCAGAGCCATTGAACAGCGTCATGAAGACGAAGGTGACTGCCACCAGGTAGTAGCCGTAGAAGACTCGGTGTCTATGCTTGGGCGGCACCATGGCCTACTCCTGCAGGACGTGAAGATTGCGGATTCTAGCATGACGCACAACGGCGAGGGCCGGTTGTAGCAGAGAGGCGAACCGGATCAGCGCTGGCAGCGAGGACAGAAGTAGGCACCGCGCTTCCGCACCATGATTCTCTCGATAGGTGTGGTGCAGTTGGGGCATGCGGCGCCCTTCTTGTGTGCCACCTTGAACGTGTCATGTGCGGTCCCGCGCTCCCCGTTCGGGAGCCAGTACGTGTTGATGCTCGCGCCCTGATTGGCTATCGCACGTTCCAGTATCTCTCTGATTGCACACCAGAGTTCAACGACCTTCTCATGCCCGAGTTCGTTGGCAGGGGTCAAAGGGTGTATGCCTGTCTGGAAGAGCGCTTCATCGGCGTACATGTTGCCGATGCCTGCGACGATGTGCTGGTCCAGCAACGCCGCCTTGATGGGTATTCGGTGTCGTGAGAGTGACGACCGCAAACGGTCAGCCGTGAACTCAGGGTCAAGGGGCTCCGGACCGATGCGCGTCAGTAGTGGTTTGAGATCCTCGTAGAACCTCAGTGTGCCGAGTCGACGTATGTCGTTGAAGAGGAGCTTCTCCCCGTTCGAGAAGCTCAGTATGGCCCGGACCCTGGCCCGGGCGGGAGGCTCGTTCAGAAGCAGCGCGCCTGTCATCCTGAGGTGAAGCACGATGCCGCGGTTGCGTTCAAGGACGAGTATCAGGTGTTTGCCACGCCTGAGTATAGCGCGGACCGGTGAGCCAATCGCTGCCTTCAGATGCTCGGGGCCATCGGGTCCAGCGATCGATGGGTCCGCAAGAGTGATGTCCGTGATTTGCGCGCCGACGATGCAAGACTCGATGGCGCGCCGTATTGTTTCAACTTCGGGCAGTTCAGGCATGTTGCCAAGTGTAAACGCATCTGTCGCGTAGAGCCAAACGCCATTCGTGTATAATCGTTTGTCCGCGTTCCCGCGCGGCTTTTTACGGAGGTTTCATGTATCGGATTCTGGAACGGGAGGACCTTACTCCCATCATTCATCTTTTCAAGATCGAGGCACCCCGTGTGGCTAAGAAGGCCCAGGCAGGGCAGTTCGTCATTCTTCACCATGGGGAGGGAGGGGAGCGCATTCCCCTGACGATTGCCGACTGGGACCGTGAAGCCGGCACCGTAACGGTGGTCTTCATGGAGGTCGGCGCCACCACTCAGAAGTTCGCCGCGCTGCAGGCCGGCGACTGCATCGATGACTTCGTTGGGCCGCTCGGCAAGCCAACAGAGATTGAGAACTACGGCACCGTCGTCTGCGTCGCCGGCGGATTCGCCATCGCAACAATCGTCCCCATTGCCCGGGCCATGAAGGCTGCAGGAAACAAGGTTATCTCAATCATGGGTTTCCGCAGCAAAGACCTCGTCTTCTGGGAAGACCGTCTTGGCGAGTTCAGTGATGAACTGATTGTCACGACAGACGATGGTACCTATGGCCGCAAGGGCCTGGTGACCGAACCGCTCAAGGAGTTGCTTGAGACTCAGAATATCGCGCGAGTCATTGCCATCGGACCGACCATCATGATGAAGTTCTCCGCGCTTACCAGCAAACCATATGAGGTCAAGACCATCGTGAGCCTGAATCCAATTATGGTCGACGGCACCGGAATGTGTGGCGCATGCCGGGTAGAGGTCGGTGGAGAGACGAAGCTTGCCTGCGTGGATGGTCCGGATTTCGATGGTCATATCGTTGACTGGGACCTGCTTATCAGCAGGCAGCGGGCTTACCTCGACCAGGAGAAAAAGTCCGTAGAGTTACATCATCACAACTGTCGCGGAGGCGGACACTGTGGCTAAACTGAATCTGAACCGAGTACCAATTCCCAAGCAGGACCCTCTCGAGAGGGCGAAGAACTTCGGTGAAGTCTCCCTGGGCTATACCCGCGAGCAGGCAATCGAAGAGGCAAGCCGCTGCCTTCAGTGCAAGAAGCCGCTGTGCAGGGAGGGCTGTCCTGTCAACGTACGTATTCCCGAGTTCATTCTCGCCCTTCGGCAGGGCGATATGCCGGGAGCGGCCAGCGCTCTTAAAGACAAGAACAGCCTTCCTTCGGTGTGCGGCAGGGTCTGTCCCCAAGAGGAGCAGTGCGAAAAGATGTGCGTCCTTGCCAAACAGGGCGCTCCTGTGGCCATCGGTCGACTGGAACGCTACGTTGCTGACTGGGCGCTGAAGAACGAAGACAAACTGGTGGACGAGGGAGTGACGGATCCCACCGGGAAGCGCGTTGCCGTAGTCGGTGCAGGTCCTGCCGGCCTGACGTGCGCCGCTGATCTGGCCAAGGCCGGGTACTCCGTTACGATGTTCGAGGCACTGCATACGGCAGGCGGTGTGTTGAAGTACGGCATTCCTGAGTTCAGGCTGCCCAAGAGTATCGTGCAGGCGGAAGTCGACTTCGTGAAGTCGCTCGGCGTGGAACTGGTGCTCGACAATGTTGTCGGCAGGACCGAACTCGTCGATGACTTGTTCGAAGAGGGATTCGATGCCATCTTCCTTGCTCCCGGTGCCGGAGCACCGATGTTCCTCAACATTCCGGGAGAGAATCTCAACAACATTTACTCGGCCAACGAGTTCCTCACCCGTGTCAACCTGATGAAGGCCTATCGCTTCCCCGAGTTCGATACGCCGATACGCGTCGGCAAGCGCGTCGCTGTCTTCGGTGGTGGCAATGTGGCGATGGATGCCTCACGCTGCGCTCTCAGGCTTGGTGCCGAAGAGGTGTACATCATCTACCGGCGTTCGAGGACCGAGATGCCAGCAAGGGCTGAAGAAAGTGAGAACGCCGAAGAGGAAGGCGTCATCTTCAAGTTGCTGACGAACCCTAAGGGCTTCCTTGCGGATGAGCAGGGGAATGTGACGGCCGTTCAGTGCTATGAGATGGAGCTTGGAGAGCCTGATGAAAGTGGTCGCCGACGACCCGTTGCGAAACCGGGGACGGACTTCGACCTGGAGATTGACACGGCTATCATCGCCCTCGGCACGCGACCGAATCCGGTGATTCCGACCACCACTCCCGGGTTGGACCTGACCCGTTACGGCACCATCGAGACCGACCCTGAGACCGGCCGCACTAGCCGGGATGGAGTCTGGTGCGGTGGTGATATGGCGACAGGGGCTGCAACGGTAATCAGTGCGATGGGTGCAGGCAAGCGCGCTGCCGCTGATATCGACGAGTACCTGCGGGCCAAGTAGCGGCGTGGCCTGCTAGGCGATGACTTCCATGTCGGCCCAGTTTGGGCCGGCCTTGAGGTCGACCTTGAGCGGGACTGTCAGCTCAACCGCGTTGGGCATCAGGTCCCGCACGAGTACGCACAGTGCGTCGAACTCGTCCGGCGGAACTTCGAAAAGCAACTCGTCATGGATCTGCAGGAGCATTGCGCTCCTCATCTTCCTTGACTTCATCGCTTCGTAGATTCGGATCATCGCCACCTTGATGATGTCGGCCGAGGTGCCCTGCACAGGCGCGTTGATGGCCATGCGCTCTGCGGCCTCGCGGACCTGCCTGTTGCCGGTGTTGATGTCTGCGATGTAGCGTCTTCGTCCCAACAGCGTGGTTACGTAGCCGTCGCGCCTTGCCTGGCGCTTCGTCTCCTCCAGCCATTTGCTAACTCCCGAGTATTGGGTGAAGTAGGCATCGATGAACCGTGATGCTTCTGCCCGGTTGAAGTCGGTCGCTTGCACGAGACCGAAGTCACTCATGCCGTACACAACTCCGAAGTTCACCACCTTGGCGTTGCGGCGCATGTCCGGCGTCACGTCCTGGGGCGCGACCCCGTAGAGCCGGCTCGCCGTCGCCGCGTGGATGTCTTCATCCTTTCTGAAGGCATCGACGAGATGCTCGTCGCCCGACAGATGGGCAAGAGACCGAAGGTCAATCTGTGAGTAGTCCGCGCTTAGCAGTTGCCACCCACGAGGCGCGACAACGGCGGCCCGTATCTGCCGGCCCTGTTCCGTTCGTATCGGCAAGTTCTGCAGATTCGGCTCGCTTGATGACAGCCTCCCCGTGGCCGCCCCGGTCTGGCCGAACACCGTATGTACTCGTCCCGTATGGGGATTCACGAGCGCAGGCAGCGTATCGACGTATGTCGACTTCAGCTTGGCGAGCTGGCGGTACTTTAATACGAGGTCGATGATGGGATTGGCCGGTCTGAGGGTCTCCAGCAGCCCTGCCTCGGTAGAGTATCCCGACTTGGTCTTTCTCCCTCCCTGCAGCCCAAGTTCCTCGAAAAGGACGGTCCCCAACTGTTTGGGAGAATTGACGTTGAACTTGTGTCCCGCCGCGTCGTATATCTGCGTCTCGAGCGAAGCAAGGCCCTTCCCCAGTTCGAGGGACATCTTTTTCAGGAGACCCGTGTCGATGATGATGCCTGCCGTCTCCATGGCCGCCAGTATCGAGACGAGCGGAAGTTCCACCGTTTGGTACAACTCGCGGGACCCAATCGCGTCCAGACCCGGCTCAAAGGCTTCCTGGAGTCGCCTGCATGCGTCGCAGTGTGCCGCAAGCACGTCTGCTGTCTGCTGGGTTGGCGCGCCGTCCTGGTCGAAGGAAGGGGCGGACTCGTCCAACGACGTTCCGAGTCTGCTTGTCGCAAGCGCCGCAAGTGTGACATTCCTCTCGCCAAGCAGGTGAGCTGCGATTGAAAGGTCGAAGGACAGCCCGTTGAGCGCGATTCCATGGTCTGAGAGGAAACGCATGACCCGCTTTCCATCCTCGCAGACCTTGGGTATGTCAGTGCTCTCCAGCGCCGTTTGAGCGAACTCCAGCGGTCGGTCGAGGGTCATCTGCGCACGGGGCCCCGGTGCCTCCGGAGGGACGGCAATTACATGTGTCTCCCCGGGTTCGGGAGATATTCCCACAGCGATGGACTCTGCGAGCAGTTGGCCCGGCTGCTTGCCTGCGCGGCGCCTGCCATTTCCGCCGTTTGCGCCTGCCACAACAAGTACTGCGTGCTTTGACACGGACAGCCTTTCGAGCAGACGCTGCCTGTCCTCAACCGAGTTCACAACGTGTCCCACTGAAGGGCTCGGCTTGGCAATGGGGGTCGTGGGTGCTTCGACGGTGCCGGGAGAGGCCGGCAGCCGTGAAAAGAGGCTGGTGAAGTCCAGTTCCTTGAGCAGCGCCAGCGCCTTCTCGTGAGAGTAGTCGCCCACAACGCAGTCCTGGAGATGCAGGTTGACGGGGACGTCAGTGACGATTGTGGCAAGCTCCCTGCTCATCATCGCCTTGTCGCGGGTGGACTTCAGTGCCTCTTTGGCCCGCTTTGGCGTAACCTCGTCGATGTTGTCGTACACACGCTCCAGGGAACCGTACTGCTTGAGGAGGTTTACCGCTGTCTTCTCGCCGATGCCGGTCACTCCAGGGATATTGTCAGACGCATCCCCAACGAAGGCCTTGTAGTCGGCGAACTGACGCGGTGTAACTCCGAACTTTGATTCGACGGCGGCCTCATCGTACGAGACGGCGTCGCTGAAGGTCCTTCCGGGCAGCAATACCCTGACCCCGGGTCCCACCAGTTGGAGCAGGTCGCGGTCGCCCGACAGTATCGCGGCCTCGATGCCACTGTCGTGAGCCTGTCGTGACAGCGCTCCAAGAATATCGTCGGCCTCGAATCCCTCCAGTTCGAACGAAGGCATACCCAGGGCATTCACCAGTTCCCTGATGCGGCCCATCTGGGCTATCAGTTCCTCCGGCGTGGGTGGGCGGTGTGCCTTGTAGTCTTCGTATAGTCGATGCCTGAACGTTGGCGCCGGAAAGTCGAAGGCAACGGCCCAATGAGTGGCCTCAAGGTCGGCCAACACCTTCAGCAATGTGTTGGCGAAGCCGTAGACGGCGTTCACAATCTCACCCGTCTTCGAGGACGTCAGTGGCGGTAGTGCGTGAAATGCTCGATGAATAAGCGCGTTGCCGTCGACAAGCAGTATTAGAGGTTCGGTTCGCATCGTTCGTATTATACTGGGAGGGCCCATGCTATACTAACCTTTCGTGAAGAAAGACCTCCTTTCCATCTCCAACCTCAACCGTGACGATATCGAGCAGCTTGTAGAACAGGCGCTTGTCATGAAGCAAGGGGGCATGCGTTGTCTCCTTCCGTGGAGATCGGTGGCCCTTCTGTTCGAGAAGCCATCGCTTCGCACGCGGGTGAGCTTCGAGCTTGCTGTCACCCAGCTTGGCGGTCACTGCATGTACCTGTCGCCTCAAGAGGTTGGGCTGGGCAAGCGGGAACCTGTGCCGGACGTCTCTCGCGTCTTGAGCCGTTACGTCGATGGCATTGTGGCCCGAGTGTTCAGTCATGAGACGCTGCAGGTTCTTGCCGACACCGCCTCAGTCTCCGTCATCAACGCCCTGTCTGATTGGGAGCACCCGTGCCAGGCGCTGGCCGATCTCTTGACTATCCGCGAGCACAGGGGAACGCTGGATGGAGTGCGCCTCGCCTATGTAGGTGATGGCAACAACGTGGCGAGGAGCCTGGGGCTCGCTGCCGCCACTGTTGGCATGAGTTTCTCGATTGCCACGCCTTCGGGCTATGGTCTCGACGAAGGTACTATCGACCGCGCTCGCAGTCTCGCTGACACGTCGGGCGCACAGTTTTTCGTCACGGAAGACCCTGCTGAAGCTGTCGCCGGAGTTGACGTAGTCTATACTGATACTTGGACGAGCATGGGGCAGGAGGAGGAAGCGGAGGAGCGGCGTCGCGTGTTCAACTCATACCAGGTGAACGAATCGCTATTGACTAGGGCAAAGCCTGGAGCCATATTCATGCATTGCCTTCCCGCGCATCATGGGGAAGAGGTGACGACTGAGGTGTTGAACGGTCCTGCCTCAGTTGTTTTTGACCAGGCGGAAAACCGGCTGCACGCTCAGAAAGCCGTCCTCGCTCAGATACTCATTCCAGCCGACTAGAGAGGAGCATAGATGTCCAGGCCCGTTGTGGCTCTCGTTGGCAGAACCAACGTTGGCAAATCCACACTCCTCAATCGTATCGTAGGCCAGCGGCATGCCGTGGTCGACGACCAGCCGAACGTCACGCGCGACAGGCTGTTTGTGCCCGTCACATGGGAAGGCCGCGACATGATTGTCGTGGACACCGGTGGCTGGGGGATAGACGCCGAGACGCCTATGGACGCTAAGGTCAAGCGCCAGGCGGAATTGGCCGTCGCGCAGGCGGACGTCATTTTGCTCGTCGTGTCCGCTCTGGATGGCACGATTCCGAGCGATGAAGAAGTCGCAAGCCTTGTTCGCACTGCAGGCAAGAAATCCATCCTGGTTGTCAACAAGGTGGATAGCCCGCGTCGCGAGGTACTCCTTGCGGATTTCCACGGTCTCGGCATCGAGACGGTCCTTCCTGTGAGCGCAATTCACAACCTGGGTGTCAGCGACCTGATGGACCAGGTTGTGGAGATGCTGCCACCCCCGCCTGAGGAAGAAGAAGCAGACCCCGACAGCGTTCGCATCGCCATTGTTGGTCGTCCCAACGCGGGCAAGTCGACACTACTCAACTCGCTGCTCGGTGACGAACGAGCCATTGTTGATGCGACGCCCGGGACTACCAGGGATTCGCTTGATGCGGGTTTGAAGTGGCAGGACAAGCACATAGTCCTGGTAGACACTGCGGGGATACGAAAGCGGACGAGAGTTACTTTCGGCGTCGACTACTTCTCCGTCCTGCGCTCGATGCAGGCCATCGACCGTTGTGACGTCGCGCTCCTTGTGCTCGACGCCGAGGAGCCTGCGACCGCACAGGACGTTACCATCGCCCGCTATGTGCTGGACTCAGGCAAGGGTCTTGTCCTTGTCGTCAACAAGTGGGACCTGATTCCGAAAGAGTACAAGGACACACACAAGAACTGGCTTGCTCGTAGACTTGAGTTCTTCTCGTATGTGCCTGTCATACACACGGCGGCGCGTGAAGGACGCAACGTCAAGCTGGCGCTTCAGCGCGCAATAGAGGTCTGGAAGGCACGCCAGAAGCGAGTTTCACGTTCCGCTGTGGATGCTGCCGTGCAGG
>Ga0272441_10013306_pt1 | contig 11851 bp, 9 predicted proteins | sample SSMProp6N_FD_193582 | JGI IMG/M metagenome (GOLD analysis project Ga0272441, IMG submission 193582) | Marine sediment archaeal communities from Little Sippewissett salt marsh, Falmouth, MA, United States - SSM-Prop-6N | ecosystem: Environmental > Aquatic > Marine > Wetlands > Sediment ...
CCTCCTCCACCGGCACAGGCTCCTTCCCCGTCCGCACCATATTGAGAAACCGCTCCTGAAGGTAGCAGTACAGATCCGTCAGATTCGGGCTCACCGTGCGCCAGCCCTTCGTGCCGTAGACGCAAATCTGGTAACCCGCCCGCATATACGCCCCTTCGGCCACCATCAGCACCAGATCCCGGCCGTTCTCAAACCGCACCCGCACGATATTCCGGTCCGGCTGCCCCACGTTCACGCAAGACACGGCCCCGCCGCCGAACACGCCGTAATACATGGACAGCGCGTGGATGCCGTAGTAGATCAACTCGTTGCCGCAGGCCGCCGTCGCAAGATGAATATCCCCGAGGGTCGCGACCTCGTCCCTCAGCGCCAGGACGTCCGGCACGAACCTGAGGGAACTGGCGGACATAAACGGCGTGCCCGTCTCCCGGACCAGCCGGGCCATCTCCTGCGCGCGCCGGGCCGTCATCGCAAGCGGTTTGTCGCAAAACGTGGGCACGCCCTGTTTCAGCGGATATGCGGCGTACTGGCACTGTTCTCCCGACCCGTCGTCCACAATCACCACGCCATCCACCCCCTCCGAACACGCCTCCGGGGTGTCGCACACCTCCGGAATGGCGCACGCCTCCGCCAGCCGTTCCGCCCACGTCCGGTCCGGGTCCCACACCTTCACCACGCGCGCCCCCTCCAGCCGTCTCCCGGCCCGCGCGAACGTCCATTCCCACTGTTTCACCCTGGCCTCGTCGTAGCCGTTGTACGTGGAGGCAAACGCCGTGCCGTGAAACGACCCCGGCGTGCGGGGCGCGTCTTCGCCTCGATACCCCGTCCCGTACGTCGCAGCCGAAACCAGACCCAATTTGATCATGTCTTCCTCCCTCACATTTGGACGGCGTGGAAGCCGTCCCTCCAGAAGATCACGTGGAGGGCCGGGTGCCACCCCGGCCACCTTCTTTCGCAAAATAAAGGGTCACGCCTCCAGCCACGGATCGTCCGTCTTCCTCAGCCACCCGTGCAGTTCCTCGGTCAGCGCCCGCACGACCTCCGGCGCCTCCCCGGCGATATTTTTCATCTGGTAGGGATCTTCCACGTTGTCGTGGAGAACCACCTGATTCTGCCTCGTCCGCTTCTGGATCACAAACGTGTAGCGATGCGTCCGCAGCCCCCTTCGACCGCCCCCTGGACGTCCCGTCGGGATAAGAAAGTAGAGTGCAGACGTCGGCCGCGCCACGGTCCCGCCAAGCATCGCAACGGAGTAATCCGTCCCCTCCACCGCCTCCGGCGTCCGGTCCGAAAGGCCCATCAGCCCCAGCAGGCTCGGCATCACGTCCGGCGCGCTCAGCAGCAAATCGTCAGTCCCCGGCCGGATCTGTCCCGTCCACCGGATGAGAAAGGGCATGCCGCAGGACTCCTCGTACCAGACATTCTTGTCCATCCGGTCGTGGCTGCCCATCATATCCCCGTGATCCGCCGAAAACACCACAACCGTCTCCTCCTCCAGGCCCTCCTCTTCAAGACATCTCAGAATCCTGCCGAACTGATCGTCCACACCTGTCACCGACGCAAAATAGTGCTTCACCGACCGACTGGCCTTCCGCCCGTTCTCCAAATCGAAATCCACATTCGGCCGGTTCAGCAGATCCCCGTCGGTCTTCCCATCGTACATCGCCACGTACTCGTCCGGCACCAGGTGGTAGGGCGAATGTGGCGGGTTCATCGACACGAACAACGCAAACGGCTGGTCCGGGCTCCGGTGTCTGCCGTCCCGATTTCGTATATAATCCATCGCCACGTTTGCCTCGTGCCTGGGCGACCAGTCGTGAACCTCGGTCCGTGCGTCTTCCGCCGCGCCGCCTACCCAGTAGTGCGGGTTCATATGGTCGTTGAACACCCCGTAGGAATACCAGAAATCAAACCCGTGCCGCCGCTCCGGCGGCGTGTACGCATCCCACTCGATCTTCTCCCCCTTCTCGGTGGAAGGCGGACCGTCCAGATGCCACTTGCCAATGTAGCCCAGGCTGTAGCCCGCATCGTGCAGCACGTCGGACAGACAGCGCGCCGATGCCTTCAGGTAGTTGCCGAACCGCGTGCGCCTCGACTGACAGTTCGCCAGCACCCCGTTGGATGTGGGATACTGCCCGGTCATCAGCATCGCACGGTACGGACTGCACACCGGGTAATTGCTCACCGCCTGCGTCAACACAAGCCCCTCCGACGCAAGCCGGTCCAGGTTGGGCGTCACCACCGGATCCTCGCCCATGAACCCCATCGACTGCCGGCGGAACTGGTCCGGAAACACGAACACCAGGTTCGGACGCCTCCGACCGTCGTCTTCCTCAGCCCGCAACCCGCTCGCCCGGGACAACGCCATCCCGGCCGTCAACGCCGTGGCGCCTTTAATGAACTCGCGCCTCGTAGTAGCCCCCATCGAATACCTCCTTTTTGCCTGTCAGTGATCCATAACATCGAATTTGGCTCACCATGAAAGACATGAAGATCATGAAGAAATCGAAAGGCAGAGACGAAACGTCTTAGACCCTCCTCGATAGCGCACCCCCGGCCTCTCTGAACAGAACATCACCCTTCATGTCCTTCATGCACTTCATGGTTTGCATATCCGCCCATAAATCTATATATTTAGAACCCTGTGAATAACCTCTATGCGCGGGCGAATCCGTCCTCGGAGGCCGGATCTCCTGAATGTCCGCGTCGATGCGTTGTCAAAATGTCTGCCTGCAGAACGATGCTCAAAATACAGCGTCAGAAGGCGCAGATCAATATTTTTGGGCAAGCCCCCTCCTGGTGCACTGTCCATGAAAATCACAGCCATCGACTGCTTCCCGGTCACGCTGCAGTTCAAAGAGCCTTTCGTCATTGCCAATGTATCGCTCTACGACCTCTATTACGTCATCGTCCGGCTGTCCACAGATGACGGCATCGTAGGCTACGGCGAGGCCATCCCCGCCTGGGAGGTCACCGGTGAAACGCAACTCGGCGTCATCGACGCCATCGGCTACTTCTGCGACCCCCGGAAAACCGGCATCGACCTCATCGACGAAGACATGGCCTCGTTTGAAAACGTCAAAACCCTGCTCGAAAGAATCAATCCCCACAGGGATCTACAGCGGGTCTGGGGGGCGCCCTCCGCCAAGGCCGCAATCGAAGGCGCGGTCCTGGACGCGTATGGAAAGGCCGCAGGCAAACCCGTCTACGAACTCTTCGGCGGCGCCAATGCGCCCGTCCCTGTCACCCACGTCATCGGCATCTACCCCGTCGAGGAAACCCTGCGGCGGGTCGATGCGGCCGTCCGCAGCGGGGCCGGCATCATCAAACTCAAAGTCGGCGCCGAAAACGTCGATAATTTGCGGAACCATCAGCGGGATATAGAAGTCATAAAACAGGCAAGAGATGTCATTGCCGCCGCAGGCTCAACCGCCGGACTCGTCGCAGACGCGAACCAGGGCTACCTCACCCCGGAAACCGCAATCCACGTCGCCCGAAAGATTGGTGGCTGCCTGGACTGGCTGGAACAGCCCATCCTGGCCGGCGACAAAATCGGCTTCAGGCAGATCAAGCAGGCGTGCGATGTCAACCTCATGGCCGACGAATCCGTCCACGATATCCACGACGCCAGGCTGCTTCTGGAATGGGGCGCGGTAGACTATCTCAACCTCAAACTGATGAAAACCGGTGGCCTCATCGCCGCCCTGAGAATCGCCGACCTCGCCGCAGAACACGGCGTCCCCTGCCAGATGGGGTCCATGCTGGAAAACCAGATCGGCTGTGCGATGTGCATCCACACGTATCTCTGTCACCCGAACATCGTCACGACCGAGCTGTGTTCCCTCGCGATGCTGCGCGAGTGCATCGGATCGGGCATCGAGATCAAAGATCACCACCTCAGCCTCCCCGATCGGCCCGGCGCAGGCATCCACGTCGATGACGCCGAGATCGAGAAGCACCTTGTGGAGAAACGGGTGGCTTCACCATGAAGAACATGAAGATCATGAAGAAATCGGCAGGTACAGGGAAAGTGCCGGAGATACGCCTCAACAGCTACCCCCGGCTCTCTTAGAATAAAAACACCTCCACCGATCATCCTTCCACCCCCACACGCTCAACAGCAACACCCGTCAAGCCCGTGCACCGATCGTACCCTTCATGTCCTTCATGATCTTCATGGTTGAAATGTTTGACACGGTTGACATGGAAACCCGACGCCTTCTCCTCCGCCCTCTGCAGGAGACCGACCTGGATGCCCTGTCCGAAATCCTGGGCGACCCGGACACCATGCGCTACTTTGACGTCTGCCGGCCCATGACCCGCCCGGAAGTCGGGGACAAACTGGCGTACTGGATGGCGCATCACAAGCAACACGGGTTCATGCCCGGCCTGATCGTCCTCAAAGCAGACGGACAGGCCGCAGGTCATGGCGGGCTGGCCTATTATCCGGAAACCGAGGCCCTCGGTCCCGAACTGATCTACATCTTCAAAAAGCCCTGCTGGGGGCAGGGCCTGGCCACCGAGTTTGCGCGCGCCGCCCTGGCCTTTGGCTTCAACCGTCTGAAGGTCAACCGCATCCTGGCCACGGTCAGGCCGGAAAATTCCGCGTCCATCGCCGTACTGAAAAAAATCGGCATGGCCTTCCGGGACGACCTCCCGGAGATGAACCGACGGCTTTACGATATGGAGCGTTGCTGAACAAATATGCCAGACCCCATTCCCTCTTTCATCAAACGTGTGGACAAGCATCGCATGTCGGAGGATCTGTTCTATCTGGCAAAACATCCCCTGCCCTGCCGCACGCTCAACGTCACCTTGCCCGGCCACGACAAATGTACGCTGTATGAGGCCGACGACTATATTGCAGGAAAGCTCTCGTCGTGGCGCTATGCAGTCGAACGGGAAGCCGTCCGCGTGCAGGCCTTCCGGCGGGATGCGTCCAAACCCCTGGCGCACCAGTACAGCCGGCCCGAACCGTCGGACCCCGGCTACGACGCCTACAACGTCTACGCCAGGAAAATCGGCAGCGCCTTTCCCAAAGAAGTCATCGTCGTCATCGCGCACAAAGACTCGCAAAGCTGGCTCAATCCCGGTCCGGGCGCCGGTGACAACGCCGCCGGCGCCGTCGGCGCCATGGAAATCGCCCGCATCCTGAGCGACTGCGAGTCCCGCCGTTCCCTGTGGTTCGTCTTCTGCAACGAAGAGCACACCCCCTGGACGAGCAGGACCGCCGCGCAGAACCTGGCGGACTCGGACATGGACGTCGTTGCCGTGCTCAACATCGACAGCATCGGCAGCAAATCGCAGGCGGACCGAGACGCCGGCCGGATGGTCAACGTCACGCGCTACACCACCCCGGAAGGGGAGGCCCTGGCGCATCGTATCGCCACGCTGAACGAGCGATACGGCATCGGCCTGGTCCAAAGTAAGTACGACAACGGCCGCCCCGCCAACGACGACGGATCGTTCATCACCGCCGGCATCCCCGCGGCCGTACACAACTCCGGGTCCGCGCCCAACGCAAATCCGTACTACCACACCCAGGACGATACGCCCGAAACGGTCGACATGGAAAACGTGCGCCTGGCTGTGCAACTCAGCCTGGCCGCCGTCGTCCACCTGGACATCAACGGGCGGTAGGTGTGGTTCGTTTCTGACCACCTATGAAGGAGGACGCTGTATGATTCGGGTGGAAAACCTCGTCAAACACTACGGAGAGGTGAAGGCCCTCCGTGGCATTGATTTTGATGTCAAAGACGGGGAGATCCTCGGATGCCTCGGCGCCAACGGCGCCGGGAAGTCCACAACCCTCAAAATCATCACCGGTTTCTTGTCGCCCACCTCTGGAAACGTATTCGTCGACGACTTGAATATCCTCGACGACTCGCTCGAAATCCGCAAACGGGTGGGCTACCTGCCGGAGCAGAACCCCCTCTATAACGAAATGATGGTCTACGACCTGCTGGCGTTCGTCGCAGACGTCCGGGGCATCCAGGGCAGGGCGTTCAGGAGCGCACTTGGCCGGGTGGTGGACCAGTGCGGCCTCACCGGCGTGGTCCACAGGAAAATTGGGGAATGCTCAAAGGGCTACCGGCAGCGCATTGGCCTGGCAACGGCTATGATACACGATCCCGATATCCTCATCCTGGACGAACCGGTCACCGGCCTGGATCCCAATCAGATCGTGGAAATTCGGGAACTCATCAAAGGCCTGGGAGAGGAAAAGACCCTTGTCATTTCCAGTCACATCCTGCAGGAAATTGAGGCCACGGTGGACCGCATCGTCATCATCGACGAAGGAGAGATCGTGGCCGACGGCACCCGCCAGGAACTGATGTCCGGTTTCCGTGGGCAGACCCGGCTGGTGCTGGAGGTGAAAAACGCCGACCCCGAAGGCATCCATCGCCTGGAGGAACACCTGCCCGACATCACGGTCTCAGATGTGCAGGAGAGAGACGGCCGTCGGTCCCTGGCGATAGAGTATCCCAAGACCGTGGACCCCCGCGAGGCCATCTTCTGCTTTGCCAGGGACAACGGGTGGATCATTTTGGAAATGAGTCAACTGCGCGTGCAGTTGGAGGATGTCTTCAGGAATCTCACGGTGGAGGGAGGCGTCCATGCATAATGTCAGAGCCATCTATCTGAAGGAACTGAGATCCTACTTCAACAGCCCAATGGCCTACATCTTCCTGGTCCTTTTTGCGCTGTTGAACGCCTACTTTTTCACGACCACCTTCTTTCTGATGGGCCAGTCGGACATGCGCGCGCTGTTTGGCGTGGTCCCGCTGGTCTATCTGTTCTTCGTGCCGGCCATCTCCATGAGCCTGATCGCCCGGGAGAAAAGCCTGGGTACGGTGGAAATCATCGCCACCCTGCCCATTGAGGATATCGAACTGGTGGTGGGCAAGTACCTGGCGGCCGTCACCCTGATTGCAGCCGGCTTGCTCTTCACCGCCGTCCATTTCTTCACGCTGGTCAGCGTAGGCACCAGCATCGACTACGGCGCCGCCCTGCTGGGCTACTTTGGCCTGCTCCTGGTCGGGGCGTTTTACGCGGCCATCGGCACCTTTGCCAGCAGCGTGACGGAAAACCAGGTGGTCTCTCTCATCGTCGCCCTGGTCTTTGTCCTGGCCTTCTTCCTGATGGACAAAATGCTCATCTTTGTGCCCACAACGCTGGCCGGTATCCTGCAATACCTGAGTGTGGATTACCACCTGTCCAACATCTCCCGGGGGGTTATGGACTCCAGGAACCTAGTCTACTTTGCCAGTATGATCTGGCTGTTCCTGGCGCTCACCCTGCGGGTCATTGACATACGGAAATGGAGGTAGTCCATGATCAAAGTAAGCGATAAAAGGACCCTGACGATCTACCTGATCCTGGCCGTCGTGGTCGTCCTGGCGGTGAATTTTGTCTCACGCGATCTGTTCTTCCGCTTAGACTTCACGGACAACGGTATGTACTCCCTGTCCGAATCCAGCCAGAAGGTCCTGGGAAAAATCGACGACCGGCTCACGATGAAGGTCTACTTTACAAAAAACCTGCCGGGGCAGTACGGCAACAACCGTCGCTACCTCCAGGACATCCTGGAGGAGTACGAGGCCTACGGCGACGGGAACATCCACTTTGAGTTCTATGAGCCCGAAAGCGATGAAAAGCTGCCGCAGGAGGCCATGCGCTACGGCATCCAGCCCGTTCAACTCCAGGTCATCCAGAACGACAAGCTGGAAGTCAAACGCGTCTACATGGGCCTGGTGCTCCTCTATGAAGATGAGCGGGAAACCATTCCCGTCATTCAGACCACCACCGGCCTCGAATACGAGATCACCACCCGCATCAAGAAGCTGGTGGACACGGAGAAGAAGACGATTGCCTTTGCAGACATCGGCAGCCAGGACGTACAGACCAATACGGTCTCGCAGGCGCTCCGGCAGTCCTACAACCTTCGCGCCGTGGGGCTGGCGTCGGGCGTGCCACCCGACATCAACTTGCTCCTCATCAACGGCGTGGAAGACTCTGTCAGCGCCGAAGACCTGGGTAACCTGAAGGCGTTTGTACGCCGGGGCGGCAATTTGTTCATCGCCCAGGGCCGGATCAGCGCGGATCTTCAGGGGCAGATGGGCGCCCCCATCCAGTCCAACATCTTCGACTTCCTGGAAGGCCTGGGATTGAGGCTGGAGGAAAACTTGGTGCTCGACGAGGTATGCAGCAACGTCTCCGTCGTCCAGAACGTCGGCTTTTTTAGGATGAACACGCAGATGCCCTACCCGTTTTTCCCGCTCGTCCGGCGGTTTGGAGACCACGTCACCGTCAACGGCCTGGAGCAACTGAGGCTGCTCTACACCAGCGAGATCGCCGGCAGCGCGCAGGACGATACCCTGGGCACGTCCCCGGTCACCCCGCTGTTGATGACCTCGGACAGGTCTGCGGCGATGACCCGCTACTTCAACCTCAGCCCGGTCCAGAATCCCATCCTCACCAACCTGGACCAGCCCGGCAAAGTCGTGGGCGCGCTGGCGCTTGTGGAATCCGACAGCGCCGCCAGCTTCAGCCAGGTCATCCTGGTAGGCAACTCCCGATTCTTCGCCGACGACGGTGGCGCCACGTTTCCGGAAAACACCGTCTTTGTGGCCAATGCCGTGGACTACCTGATGGGCGACAGCGACCTGGTCGCCCTCCGCTCCCGGGAGATCACCACCCGCCCGCTGCAGCCGCTGGACGATGCGGCAAAAGCCCAGTTGAAATGGATCAACATCCTGCTGCCGCCGCTGCTCATTGTTGGCTACGGCATTCTGAGATGGCGGCGAGAGAACAACCGGGCAAAGGCACTGGAGGAAAGCTATGACGCGTAATCTGAAATTCTGGATCGCCGGCATCGTCATCCTGATAGCTGCGTTCCTCTATCTTCAGCGCAAAGAAACCCGCTACACCGCGCCCTCCGAACCGATCTTCAGCGGGAAGACAGACGCCGTCCGGAAGGTGCGCGTTCAAACGCCTGGAGACACCCTGGAACTGGTCAAGCAGGACGACACCTGGCGCATTGTCGGGCACGACACCCTGGAGGTCCGGGAGAACCGCATCGACGACCTGATGACCCGCGTGCTGGGTACCAATCGAAGCACGATCATGACCGAAAAGGCGGAAAAATGGGCCACCTATTCGGTAGACGATGCCACAGGCACACACCTCACGGTGGTATGCAAAGATGACACGGCCTTGGGAGACTACATATTCGGGCGCTCCAAAAGCGACTGGAGCAAGAACTACGTGCGCATCCCCCCAGATCCCACCGTCTACCTGACGGACAGCAACGTCATGTACACCCTCAGCGCCAACCCCACCTACTGGGGCGTCAAACCCAAACCGCCGGAGCCGGACTCGCTCAAAACGGACTCGCTCCAGATCCCGCCGGCAGCCCCGGCGCTCGCGCCGGCCGAGGCGGACACGTCGGAATAGAAAAAGACGAACGACGGGCAGAAGGCCGAAGTGACGGTGCATGCGATCCGCCTTTGTTTCCCCGAACACGGCCACTATGTCCATCGGCCGTGGTGATCCACGAATACGTTTAGCGCGAAAGGCAGCCGTGATAGAATCCCATGATCGATCCAGCTGCGGGCGGCTGAGCCTGTCCGATATCGGCAAAACCGTCACCCTTGCAGGCTGGGTGGACGCCCTTCGAGACCACGGGGATGTACTCTTCATTCACCTGCGCGACCGCAGCGGAATCGCGCAGGTCGTATTTTCCCCCGAAACGACACCCCGGACCGTCTGCGACAGGGCATCCGCGCTCAGAAACGAATTCTGCGTCCGCCTCACCGGCCGGGTCATCCAGAGGGCGGAAGGAACCCAGAACCCGGGCCTCTCTACCGGCGACATTGAGGTAGTGGCCACGGACCTGGCCATTTTGGGTGGTTGCGCCACGCTCCCTTTTCAAATATCCGAAAAATCCATGGTGGCGGGCGCCACGGTCAGGCGGGACGAGGCCGTAGGAGAAGATTTGAGACTGCAATACCGTTATCTCGATTTGCGCCGCCCAACCATGCAGGACTATCTGATCCGGCGCCATCGAATCGTCAAGACCATTCGGGATTTTTTGGATGAAAGGGGCTTCATCGAAATCGAAACGCCCATGCTGACCAGGAGCACCCCGGAAGGCGCTCGCGACTACCTGGTGCCGAGCCGGCATTTTCCCAGGAACTTCTACGCCTTGCCCCAGTCGCCCCAGCTGTTCAAGCAGCTTCTCATGGTGGGGGGGATGGAGCGTTACTTCCAGATCGCGCGCTGCTTCCGGGACGAGGATCTGCGGCCCAACCGGCAACCGGAGTTCACCCAGCTGGATCTTGAAGCGTCCTTCATCGACGAGGAGTACATTTACGCCCTCTTCGAAGAGCTGACCGCGCGCATCTTCACAATCGGCGGCATTGACCTGCCCCGTCCCTTCCCGCGCATGACCTGGCTGGAAGCCATGAACAGCGCCGGTTCGGACCGGCCCGATCTGCGGTTCGGCATGACCTTCCAGGATGCCACCGACCTGTTCGCCCACACCCGTTACGGCATCTTCCGGCAGGTTCTCAGCCGGGGCGGATGCATCAAAGGCATCAACGTTAAGGGCGGGTCCGGGCGGTTGAGCAAAAATGTGCTGCAGAACGAATATGCCAGGGAGATCGTTCGGGGATTCGGGGCAAAGGGCATGACATGGATGCGGGTGATGGACGGCGGGCTGGAATCCAACATCGTGCAGTTTTTCAGCGAAGAAGAACGCCGGGGTATTCTGGGGCGCTTCGACGCCGAACCGGGGGATGTCATCCTGATGATCGCCGATTCTTCCTGGTCCCTGGTCTGCTCGGCCCTCGGGCAGCTCCGGCTGCACCTGGCGCAGCGGCTGGGTCTGGTTGCCGCAGACGCCAATGCCCCGCTGTGGGTCACGGACTTTCCCCTGTTTGAGGCCACCGAAGACGGTGTCACATCCAGCCACCATCCCTTCACCATGCCGGACCGCATGGATTTCGATCCCGAAAACATGGATGCGCTGCTCGCGCTGCGCTCCCGATCCTACGATCTGGTAATGAACGGCGAGGAACTGGGCGGCGGCAGCATCCGCATCCACGACCGGGACCTGCAGCAGCGCATTTTTGCAGCCTTGGGACTTGGGGAGGTGGCGGCGGCGGAAAAATTCGGTTTCTTCCTCAAGGCGCTTGAATTCGGCGCGCCGCCCCATGGCGGCATCGCCCTGGGCCTGGACCGAGTGACGGCCATGATCCTGGGCGCCGCCTCCATCCGCGAGGTCATCGCCTTTCCCAAAAACCGCAGCGCCTTTTGCCCGCTTACCCAGGCCCCCTCTCCGGTAACCAATGCGCAGATGGAAGACCTGGGCCTGCTGGATGTGGGCGGCGGCCGGCGGCCCCTGCCGGGCGCCGGCGGGCCGCAGGACCTGATCGACAGCCTCGTATGGGTATCCCGCATCGGGATCGTCGATCAGGAGCGCCCGGCTGTGACCGAGGCCGTGGCGCAGGCCCGGGCCTGCGCGGATCGGGTCAACCGGCACGGCGATACGGATGAAGCGCCCCTCTTTTCCGTTGCGCCCGTTTGCAACCGAACCCGGCAAGGCAAAACGGCGCGTATCCATCCTCTATCGCAAAGCGGCGAACTCCTCAAGAATACCCCCGAGGAAAAGGCGGTTACTTCAAAGTAGCCGCCGTACTGGATTGAGAGGTTACAGGCATGCCGGATGTTTCCACGAACCGATATTCATCACCGGCGCAAGCCCTCGCGGGCGGTCCGCTTGCGGGCGTAAAGGTGGCTGTCCAGCCGAATATATCGGTCAAAGACCAGCCCTGTCATGCCGGTTCAC
>Ga0272441_10013307_pt1 | contig 11851 bp, 8 predicted proteins | sample SSMProp6N_FD_193582 | JGI IMG/M metagenome (GOLD analysis project Ga0272441, IMG submission 193582) | Marine sediment archaeal communities from Little Sippewissett salt marsh, Falmouth, MA, United States - SSM-Prop-6N | ecosystem: Environmental > Aquatic > Marine > Wetlands > Sediment ...
TGATTCCAGAGGGAGAACTTGGAGAACAGATAAGGATAAAATAGAGGAATTAGCAGATTTAATGAATAACCAATCAATACATCCTCTACAAACAAGCGATGAATTATTTCATATCTTTGATGCAGTATTGGATACAGAGCAGATTAAATTTATGCTAAAGATGGGAGGTGGAAAACATACTTTGGAAAGTCTTATTGAGAGGATAGATCTACCAGAGACTAAGATTAGATCTATAATTGATGATTTAGTCTATAAAGGACCAATCGCAATCATCAAAGATGAAAAGGGGAATGATGTTTATAGTGTCATGTCTATTTTTCCTGGATGGTTTGAACTCTATTTGATGAGGGGAGAAAAGACTGAAGAATCTAAATTGTTTGCAGAAAGAGTGGAAGAGCTATTCGAAGCAGCATATAGATTCGGAAATGAAGATGTAATCAATCAGCTAATGCGAGATGTTGGTCCCCATATAAAGGTTCTCTCTACAAAACAACCTAAGAAAAAAACTGTTCAAGTAAGACAAGAAGTAGAGCCTTATGAAAACGTAGTATTCTCAACTAAAAGCATCATCTCAATTTTTGAAGAATTAGCAGATGATGAAACAATAACAATTGGTAATTGTTTTTGTAGATTTGAGAAACATTTGATTGGTGATCCTTGTAGAACTGGTTTACCTTTGGAGACTTGTATTTCAATTGGTCCAGCTGCTGAACATCTCTTGAAACAAGGAATAGCTAAGAAGATAACCAAGGAAGAAGCAATAACTAAGATAAAAGGCTTTCAAGAAAAAGGAGCTATTCATCAAACTACTAGAACAATACCTATCAAAGATTTTCAAGCTAAATATCAATTTGACATCTTCTGCAACTGCTGTTGGGATTGCTGTGGTATAGTAGGCAATTACAATAGAGGTTATCTCCCCTACATCTTGAAATCTTATCATCGTGCTATTATACCCGATGCTGAGGTTTGTACTGGATGTGGAGCTTGTCTAGAATATTGTCCTGTACGAGCTATAAATATAGGTTCGTCGGGTAAGGCTGAAATTGATGATAATCTTTGTATTGGATGTGGTCATTGCTTCAACAATTGCTCCTTTGACGCAATTAAACTAATTGAAGATGAACGAGAAGTTTTCTTGCCAATGCTCGATAAAAGCAAGGCTAGAATCAAACCTAAGGATTATGAAGAAAGTTCAGAAGAGCTCACAATTGATGAAACAGTTATAAGTGATAAAAGTGAAGTTTTAGAGGTTCTGAATGGTGTTAGAGAGAAGATGACTTCAGACGAAAATATTAAAGTTTTCAGGAAGTGGAACAAAACCTTTCTCTATCATTTTACAGACCTTGACGAGTATTGGAATTTCAGTGTAAAAGACGGACAACCTGGCTCATTAAAACAAGGTAAAGTTGACAGTCCTGATATTTCCTATGAACTATCTGGATCGGTGTTTATAGGTTTAATGACTGGAGAAATAGATGGATTTCAAGCTTTTAGAAAGAAGCTAGTTAAAGTTGAAGCTCCCGTTAGAGATTTGATAAAACTGCAAAAGCTAATTGGTTGAGATTTCTTTCTCTTATTTTCTTTCTTCTATTATTTGTGGCCGTTAATGTAAAATATTTAACTTAGCATATGTTAGAGTAGTTATATACAGTAAGAGAGTGATGTTATTTCAACTATTGATGAACAAATATCTGAAATTGATGTTGTAATTCAATCTTACAGATATATTCAAGCTTTGAAGGATATTGAAAAAATAGAAGAGACTCCTACTCTTACTGAAAGACAGTTTGCAGTACTAATGACAAAGAAAGCGCATGTACTGACTCAACTAGGTTTTTTTGAAAAGGCTAAAAATCTTTGTCAACATACGATAAATCTCTTTGGAGAGACAAATTTAAGTCTAAAAGAAAAATATGATCTTTATACTATGGTCATCATAGCTTTATGGCATCTAGGAGAATTTGATGAAAGTTTATTGATGATTGAGAGAATAGATAATAAAATTAAAAATGACGAAAAAGATGTGCCTAAAAATCTCTTGAAACGAGTTGAAACCCAGTTATCTCTCAGTAAAAGTTCTATCTACTGTTTTACAGATTTAAATAAATCCGAAGAATATATTGAATTCACTCTTGAGTTAACAGAAGAAATAGATGATGAAATGCTATATGCTCAGACTCTTTATCGTAAAGGTAAGATTTTGACTTATCAAGGAAAGTTACTAGACGCTATATCAATTTTGGAACAAAGCTTAGAAGTAGGAAGAAAGCTTAATCATTACATTATAATGGCAGACGCTCTTGTAGCAATTGGAGAGATTCACCGTTTACGAGGAGATTTTGGTAAAGCACTTCAACATTATAATGCTGCCCTTATCCTTCACCAAGAAATCGGTAATATTTTTGGTATGGCTATCATATACAACAACGTGGGTATTGTCTATTATAGCCAAGGAGATTTTGATAACTCCTTTGAATATTTCACTAAGAGTTTACAAAGAGCTCTAGAGATTAATTTTAAATTTACAGTGGTAGAATCTCTATTTTATCTCATTAACATTTTAGTAAGCAAAGATCAGTTATTTGAAGCCAAAGAACATCTAAAAATTGCTAAAGATACAGCTTTAGATCAAACTGGAACAATGATTCATTACTACTCTTTACTTTCTGAAGTTACACTTCTCAGGGCAGAAAATAGACTTTCTAGTTTAGGTAAAGCATATGATATTCTCCAAGAGATTATCAACCAGAATATTGTTTATCAAGAGATTACTATCCATGCAATGTTAAGCCTATGTGAGATACTTCTTCAAGAGCTAAGATACTCTGGAAAAGAAGAAGTTCTAGAAGATCTTGATGATTTAACAGATAGTTTGTTGAGTATAGCTGAACAACAATTCTCTCACTCATTGCTTGCGGAAGTATATTGGCTAAAGGGACGATTAGCACTTGTTAATGCTGACTTGGATAAAGCTAGAGGCTTTTTATCTACTGCACAATCTATTGCAGAAGCTCAAGATTTAGAGAATTTGGCTAGAAAAATTTCTAGTGATCATGACCAACTTCTCACCCAGTTAAATATGTGGAAAAATCTTATTGAAGAAGATGCAAGTCTTGCAGACAGAATACAAGAATCAAGGATTGATAGACTTGTAGTAAATATGATTAATCGTGCAACTTTCGATATTCAAGAAATAGAAAATGACACTCCTGTTATGTTAATTCTTCTCAATGATGGTGGAGTACCTCTCTTTTCTCATCAATTTGGGACTGGAAAGAAAGTCAACCAGATTCTTCTTTCGGGCTTCTTATCAGCTATTAATAACATTGTTCAAGAAGTATTTGAGACTAAAGGATCTATCAGAAGAATCGAGCATCAAAATTATCTTCTTATCTTCCAGAACATCGAAAAAATCATCGTTTGTTATGCTTTCAAAGGTTCTAGTTATTCAGCCAGAAAGAAGTTGAACTACTTCACAAAGCAAATTGAAACTTCAGATTACAAGGAAGATTTTGTTTTTTCATCTGACACAGGTAAAGTGCTAGATGATGATAAATATGATGTTCTTAGAAATTGGGCTAAAGATATTTTTGAAGCAACAATCTAAAGATCTATATTAGCTATTTTGATGCTATAGCATTTTTCTTCCAAATAACGCTGAAATCCTAATCTTTCATTAATACTTAACATAGGTGCATTCGAATTTGCATTGTCTGTCATAATGTATTTAACATCGGGATAGCGAATTCGTACAAGTTCCAACATTTCAGCTTTCAACCATTTTCCCAGTCCTCTCCCACGAAAATCCAGATTGACTCCAGTTAATTCTTGTTCTACGTAATGTGGTCTTGCAGGATGGTAAAAGATTTCTGTAATTCCACTTAATTCTCCATTAGATTCCTTAGTTACAAAAGTAAGCCACTTATAACCTAATTTATCAAATCTTTCCTCACTTTCTCTAATCTTCTTAGGAGTAAGAACTGCAGGTCTCCACTCAAAATCCCCAATGGGTACAAGGTTCATGATGTCAGTGTATAATTTTGCATATTTTTCAATTATTTCGGCTGGACATTTATCGAATTCTATTAATTCTATATTTTCCTTTTTAGCTAACTTGTGACCTTTTCTTCTCCATTCCTCCACCATACTCCAATCAACTTCTTCTAGATACAACCTGCTCTGAGCACCCTCTATAGCAACCTTAGCCTCTAGATTCTCCCAGAAATTCTTGACTCTATTTCTATAACAACAAGTTTCAATTGTGTCAATAACTTCAAACTTCTTTAGTTTTTCAATTGCATCTAATAGTAATATTTTTGCATATTTAATATAATTCAATTCCTTGCGTACTAAAAGGAATAAGTCAGCTATGTTCTTGTTTTTCTCGTATTCAGGACTCTCTTCAGTTCGTATCTTCATGAAATAATGAGCACAGATTTTACCTTCAATCAATAATACCCTCCTGTAATTCTTTTCACCAGGAATCTTTGTTATCATTCTTAGTTTTGTATATTCTTTTGGTGGTATAGGGTCTTTGGGATATAATTCAACGAACAAATCATTGGTGTAATCTATATATGAATCAAATATCTGTTCCTCGACCATTGAATTGTCGATGTCTTTTAACTCATAAAGCATGAAAGCAGAAAATATTAAACACTATTAAATGTTTCATCCTGTAACTTGGCTGAATTGAAAGGGTGGGATAGATTTAAATATTGTTCAAAGAGTAGTCTAAGCTTGATGGAGAGACTGATTGTATGAAATTTAAGAGAATAGTTTTAGCTCTTATTGTTGTTATCTTTATTGGAGCATCACCTTCAACAGTACGGAGTTCTATAAGTGTTGGAGATGAATATTGTTATGTTGTTTATGAGACAGATTCCTTTACTTTTAATGGAGAAACATTTGTGCATGTATGGGACCAAACCTATTACTATGAGGTCCAAGATATTGTAGATGACGAAGTATACCTTCTATCATATAGGTACGGTATTAGTTATTTTACTATGAGAATTTACGGCGAACATAATTACAATCCTTTGGATCTTAATTATCCTGGATACTTTATGGATACAAGTGATTGGGACTTTCACTATGATACGTGGAAAAAAGATTACTTTGGTGAAGAAATTATTGAATGTACGGCATCTAGAAGAACGTTCTACTATAAATACTATAACGAAAATGTATCTAAGAACTATAAATTTGATGATACTCAGGGATATATGACAATTGAAGGTGTAGATTACGGTGAATGCACTCATACATATGAGTTGAGATACAACAAAGATGGGGTGAGAGATTATGTGAAATCTGAGTATGAATTCATAGGTTCAATAGTCGAAGATAGAGAATCGTATGAACTGAAAATGGTAGATAGCTTTGAAGCAAAAAGTACAGGTGTGATTACAATAATTTTTGCTCTTACATTGATAACTAGCGTTATGCTTGTTCATAGAAGAAGGAGGTTGAAACGATGAAAAAATCTAAAATTTCCTTGGTACTATTGATCTTAGTTTTCACATTGATGTTGTCGGAATGTAAGGCTACAACATTAACAAGAAATGAGTATAAATTTGTGACTACTTATGATCAATCTTGGCAATATGCTGATGGTACTCAAATTACAAATTATGTTGAATATTATGAGGAGTATGAGGTTTTAGGATATGAAGACAATTCTATTTTACTGGAATTGAGAGGATTAACAATCGATATGATTATGTTTAATTACACACTGTATGAAACCTATTTTGTTGCACCAATTGGACTTCCTTTCATTAATGCCTCAAAATTTGACTACTATTATGATGTGTGGTTAAATACTTCAGATATATATGCTGTAAACTTTGCAGCTCCAGTTGGTACGAATCATTCGAAAGACGAACGTTCTGCAGCAAATTACGTCTTCTCCGGGGTATTCGAAGGGTCTTTCTATCCAAGAACAATAGGGTATGAATATAATGAAACATCTGCTGAATTTGAGCCTATATATGGAGAAGAAATCACTGAAGCGATACTAACAATTGAATATGATTCAGATGGTGTCCTCATTAAAACGGAAAACGAATATACAGTGACAAATGATTACTTCATAGAATATGAACATTATACAATGGAAAGAGTGGATGAGTTCCCAGAACCAACAAAAACCTCTTCTTATATGCTAATCGCGATTTTTACTATGATTCTGGTTTCTTATAAACCTGTGCTCAGGAACAAAAAATATCGAAGAGAGAAATAAAACTCTCTTATTTTTCTTTTTCTTCAGAAATGGATGGCTGATTAGAATAATCTACCCATTCAACATGAGTTGAAATTCCACTATCCAGTTTATTTGATCTAACTTTAGAAAATAATCCTTGTAACTTTACAAAAATCCATTCCATAGATCCTTTCATTTCTACTTCTATTAGAATTTGTACAACTAATTCATAGAACATGAGAACATAAATAACTATGAAAATTATTACCCAGAAATATTCCTTCTCAATAACTTGGTGTTCCATTAGATTAATTCCAGTAGTTGGCTGCGTAACAAGTGTTAAAAGAAATCTTGGTAGCAGCTCAAGTATATGTAAAGAATATATTGTCAAAGAAAAAGCTCCCCATCTCCTGAAAAACTTCCAAACAAAATTATTTGCAAATTTCTCACCTTTTCCTTTAAATTCTATTTGACTTAAAAGTATCATAACTAAGATGATTTGTCCGCCTAAACGTACCATATAGAACCCTATAGCTGGAGGATTTTCAATAGTAGTGAACATAAATATCTGAAAATTCACAGGTAGGTCTGGTTTGATGAATCCTATAACCACAAATAATGCTCCTATGATTATCATTACAATACCCGTTATAACAAAATTCCACAATACTTTCTTTTTTGGCTTAGGATCTGATAAGGAAACACCGATGAGAGAACCCATAAACGCTGATGCTAGAAAAGGTAACAGAGGGAATTTGGGTCCGCAAAGAATCGTTAATAACCATACTCCAAAGGACTTATGTCCACTTAATGAATTAATATCTGGCCAATTAGGTATCATCATATTTTTTTCTATAGCATCATTAATGAACGGTGTAGAAAAAAGCACAATTACTGTAAGAATACCAAATATGATCGTGTTTCTAATAACTTTCTCATTTCCTTTGTCTTTAAGCAAGAAATAGAGAATTATTCCATTTATGATTATAGCTAATCCAATCACTTGAAGTGTCTGTATAAAGAATCCCTCAGCTACAAATGGTCTGAAACTTGAAAAGGATTCAACAAAATTACCTGTTATAGACCAATTTCTAAAGGATGTACCAAAATACCCCCAATATCCTAGTCCCTCAACGAAATAACCAAGGACAAAAATGAATGTTCCACTAATCAAATTCTTTTGCAAAAGTTTCTTAGGATTAACACCTGCTCTTGCTTTACGAGCAAAAACTAGTGAATTGACAATTGCAGAGATGAAGAGAAAGAAACCATGCCAGGTTCCCAAATACCCCAAAATGACTATAAGAATCCATGTGAAAACACCAAAATCTAAATTTCCTGAATCTATTGAGTCCATTAACCAATCAGATTGGAAGAGTTTATAGCTTACATGAACAAGAATCATTCCGAAAATAGCTATTCCTCTGAGAATATCCAAAGTTACGATTCTCTTGGGTAATTCATCTGAAGAATCTACAATGACTTCTTCTCTTAAATTCATGATAGCCACTTAAGCAATTTTTTTACTATCAAGAGTTATATAAAATTTATCAAGAATTAGGTTAATCAGCTGTTGTTTCATGTTGATCTAATACTACTTCAGTGTCATCCTCAGGAGTCAAGGAAGGTTCCATTATATCAAAATCTGTATCAGCTATATAGTCAACTTGAAGGTTGAAAGGCAAATAATCCACATCTCCCAATCCATTTATTTGAGCATATTTTCTAAATTCAGGAATGAATACTGCATATGGATCAAAATACTGGGGTGAAACCAATCTGCTCATGTTATAGGAAGCTTCCTTGTTCTTCAACGCTAAGCAAACATTTGTAAGATAAATTTCAATTTCTGAATTCAGTTTTTGAGTAAAAGCTAAATAGAAATTTTCATGAACCTCCTTCATTCTTCTAGAGAATTCTTCAACTGAGATTTCCTCTCTTATTGTGAGGATAATGTTACCTATAAGAGCGAAAGAGAATGCATCCCGTGCAGCATATTTAGAGTATTCAGATAATCTGATAAGTGTATAAGCATAACTCTCTAATTTATCAAAACGCTCTTCTCTTGTAGCTAAAGTTGTTTGGAATGTAGTCATCAAGCCGTTGAGTTTTGGATATCTTTTCATACCATCATCAGAAAAGAAATATTTGTAGTCTTTGAGGATTTTTTCGATATGAGAATATTTTTGTGCTTTAATCGCTAAAATACCACCGAAATAAATTAATTCTTCAAGCATACTAGCGATACCATCAGCCATTTGGCTGTTAATGAAATCAGGATTTTCCATGAGATGATTGTATTTATCGAGGTATTCATACAATTTCGGCATAACATCTGCTTCAATATCATTGACTTTGAGTTTGTTGTCTTTTAATATAATATGATAAGCTGCTCTTAACCCTATAACATATGCTTTGGTGACTTCTAGTTCATAGACTGTTTCAGCAACAGCTTCATCTGTCAAGGGGTTATCATTTATGTCAAAGAATCCTTGATTTACATGATCCTTTAACTCTGCTACAAATTTATCACCAAGATCCAAGAGATTCTCCATAGAATTTAGAAATCCTTCAGGATTAGTTATATCTATTACTTCATTGTTGGATACAATATTAAGCGAATCGTTGTATAGGTATCTTTGTAAGTCCATCAGAAAAGTAATAATATAATCTATTGCCGCAAATGTCGCATAGTAAATCGAATAATTTCTCTCTTTCGGAATCTTCTTGGATAGTTCAATGTTTTTTCTAACATTCCAGAACTTTTGCATGTAATCGATGTATTGAATACTTGCTTTCAATCCTTCAGTCATCCAATGTTCGAGGTCATGTTTGTAAATCTGGTTAAGGGAGTCACACAAACTAAAGAAAAATAGATATGCTGAACTAAGGTAGTTGAGAATAAGTTTTCTCCTTCTATGAAATTCATGATGATCCCAGTCGACATAGAGATTCTTGACATCAAGAGTAGTGATGCCTATGAGCATATTTGCCAGTGCGTGAGCAGAACCCGAAACTTGTAATTCACCAGCATGACCATATTGTAAAGCATACATGGAAGCATATCTTAGCCTAAAAAGCTCAAGTTCATACCATTGAATAGGGAGTTTATCTTGAGGTAGATTAGTTAAGATAAGAGTAATTTTTTCGAGAACAGATTCGAAGAAGAGCGAAGCTTTCTCAGAATCCGTTAATAAATCATCTGGAATCTCACCCAGAATGTGTTTGAGTTCATCTACTCTTTGAGAGACTAATATTCTAACTCTTGTTTCTGAATAATTGGTCCAATTAACATTATTAACAATAGTACTAATGCTATCGAATAACTCCAGAATTTCGTCGAATATTTTATCTCCCGACATATTATCAACCTACTACAAGCTTACTCTTAAATTTAGCTTCTAGTACTTAAGACTATTAATAGAAATTGACTTGATTACTTTTTCAAACTTACTCTTTAGGTAAGAGAAAAGAGATGAAAATACTTTAACTTGTCTCTGTAGATTGAAAATTGCATGATTTATTTACTATTTTCCACTTTTCATCTATTTTTAATAGAGTTAGAAAATCTGTTGTATTTACTGTGCCACTGGTAGTAAAAGTTTTCCAGTTCATTACAGCTACAGCAGCTGTACCCCTCTGGTCTATATGTAATATGTCTGTTTCAAACTTAATCCCTTCTGCCTTATGTTCTGCTAATGTTTCCTTCCAAACAGCATATGGCCTATATTGATTTGTGAAATCCTCTATCTCTTTATTGACTGAGTTGACTCTCATCGAAGGATGGAATGTGCTATTAATACACTCAATATTCCATTCCTGAAAAGCTTCTGTATAAGTCTTCAAAAGTTCTTCAATAGCTCTAACTTCATCTGGTTCATTGGAAGGTAATTCTGTATCATTCGAAGTTCTTTCAAGTAGTTCCTCTGCAGAAAGAGGAATAGTATGCCCTGATTTATTTACAACTTGCCATAAGTCTCCGAATTTCATTAGTGTCAGGTAGTCAGTGGTGTCTCTAGGATCTTGAGTATCATCAATATAGAACCTCACTCGAGAATAAGCGACAGAACCCACTTGATAGATACTTTCTACATAAACATAATAATTTATTTCTGGATCAAATTTTTGATTTTCAAGAAAGCTTCTTACCCATCTATAACATAGTCCTTTATAGAACCGATCTTGTTCAGGAATGTACCAATAAACCATTGAATCAGGATGAAAAGCTTTTGTGAGTTTTTCAATATTCCATTCATTAAATGCTTCGTCATAAAGCTGAATGGTTTTCTCTATCTCTTCTATTTCCCTAATCTCTCCAATAAACATCATTCTCACCTATATTATCATCTTTTTAACATCATACACTTTAGAGACGATTTTCCACTGATTTTTGATTTTTAATAATGATATAAAATCAGTATAAATCATTTTACTCCCATTTCTTTTTTGGATCCACTGTAACTCTACTGAAGCTGCTTGACCAACTCTATTAATCTCTTTAATTTCTGTATGGTAACTAATAATCCCAGAAGGCTTTTCTTTTGGTCTACTTTGAATAATGGTTATGAATTCTAACTTGTTTTCTAACTCGTTATAACTTATTTTTACTCCTTCAGGGTGCCATGCTTCTTCAGCTAGATCAATATTGAATTGTACTACTCCATCTATATACTTCTGAACAGTTCTTTCAATATCTTCATTCTCTTCTTGATAAGTTTCTTCCATAATAACACTCTCTAATTCTAATGTGAAATAGAACTACTGTCATCTCTAATGTTTGAAAACAAATTCTTCTCTAAAATTATGCAATCTCATGCACTTATAACTATTACTTGAACTGAAAAAGAAAAATTATAAACATGATTTGATACTTAATTCTCATGAGAACTCTTGTCACTGGAGCTTTTGGTAATCTAGGCCATAGTACGATGGAGATTTTACTGGCTTCAGATCATGAGATTACAGTCTTAGAGGTTTCTAATAGAACCACCAAGAGGATAGCTAAGAAATTGTGTAAGATAAAACATTTTGATATCATTTGGGGTTCAATTTTAGACGTTTCATCAGTTGAGGAAGCAGTTAGAAATCAAGAATGCATCATCCATTTTGCAGGAATTACTCCCCCTCTTACTGAAAAAAATCCTAAATTAGCTTACGATATAAATGTTCTAGGTACTCAAAATATCTTAAATGCTGTTATGAAATCTAAAGGTTCTCCTAAGATAATCTATCCTAGTTCTGTTTCTATATATGGCCCTCTTCCACCTAAGGCTGATCCAATCACTTTAGAGCTCTCAATCAATCCTATTGACAACTATACTAAAACTAAAGCTGAAGCAGAAAAGAAAATCAAGGAAAGTGGACTTAAGTGGACTATTTTGAGAATCACTGCAGTACCTTCGCTTTCTGTTCTGCAAAACCAATTGAGACTGTTATATGATGTACCACTTGAACAGAAATTAGAGTTTGCACACACTAGAGATATTGGAAAAGCTATAGTGAACTCGATAACTGCTGCTACAGAGAACAAAATATTATTGCTAGGAGGAGGAGAAAAGAATCGTTTAGTAAATAGAGCCTTTTTGCGTGGGTTTTTTACAGTATTAGGTATTAGGTCATTACCAGACGAAGTTTTTAAAG
>Ga0272441_10013308_pt1 | contig 11850 bp, 9 predicted proteins | sample SSMProp6N_FD_193582 | JGI IMG/M metagenome (GOLD analysis project Ga0272441, IMG submission 193582) | Marine sediment archaeal communities from Little Sippewissett salt marsh, Falmouth, MA, United States - SSM-Prop-6N | ecosystem: Environmental > Aquatic > Marine > Wetlands > Sediment ...
TTATGGTTGCCTGGACAGCCTCGGGCTCAGAGCCTGGAAATGGCGGCGATAAACTGCAGTTTTTCAGACAATTGCCCGCTGTTAGAGTGTCACCCATAATCTTTGCGGTAGTATGTACTGACGAAAATTCCAGCAGAGAGGTGTGTATGCCGAAAGACAAGGATTACAGCATCCCTTCACTCGGGGAACGGAAAATTCCTTCACCAATCAAGATGTCAACCGAAGAAGGGGATAACTTCGCCAACTATGTGTCGGATAACGAGAAGATACTCTACACAATCGAGGCAACGGTGGACCATGAACCCCGGATATGCTTTGATTCGAACCAGCTTCTCGAAAAAGCAGGTCCCAGAGAAAAAATCTACTTCACCCCCCAGCATGTACATGCGGCGATAGTCACCTGCGGCGGACTCTGCCCGGGATTGAACAATGTGATCCGGGCAGTTGTGCGCTGCCTCTGGTATCGATACAAAATCCGGCGCATCACCGGAATCCAGAACGGATACAGGGGGTTTCTGCCGGAAACAGGCTTCGAACCAATGGAACTTGACCCGGAGATCGTCGATGATATCCAGACGAAGGGTGGAACCATCCTCAAATCCGCTCGCGGAGGCGGTGACCGTGTGGAGGAGATTGCCGACGCCATCGAACGGATGAACATATCGATGCTGTTTACAATCGGAGGCGACGGTACTCAGCGCGGAGCCCTCGAGGTGGCCGAAGAGCTGGAACGGCGGGGACTGAAAATCTCGATTATCGGAATACCGAAGACCATCGACAACGACCTCAGCTTTATCCAGCGCTCATTCGGATTCGACACGGCAGTTACGGAGGCCGTGGCTGCAGTATCGGCAGCCCACACCGAGGCCCACGACACCATCAACGGGATCGGGCTGGTGAAGGTAATGGGCAGGGAGTCGGGCTTTATTGCCGCGAATACAGCCCTGGCCATGGGTGATGTGAACTTCTGCCTGATTCCGGAGAGTGAATTCGATCTGGATGGGGAAAACGGCCTCTTCGTTCATCTAAAGAGGCGTCTTCTGGACAGGAATCACGCGGTCATCCTGGTGGCCGAGGGCGCCGGACGGAACCACATCGAGGAGACCGGCGAGAAGGACCTGTCGGGGAATATACGGCTCGAGGACATCGGTTTTTTCCTGAAGGAGAAGATCAAAGAGTACTTCTGCCGGGAGAAAATGGAAGTCAACATAAAATACATCGATCCGAGTTATATGATCCGCAGCGCCCCTGCCAACCCGAACGACTCCATCTACTGTTCACGGCTGGGGGCCCACGCGGTACACGCGGCTGTAGCCGGGAAAACAAAGACCCTCATCAGCCTGGTTCACGATCAGTTCGTTCACGTTCCCATGCGGGTTGCGGTATCGAAGCGGCGGTACATGGACCTGGAAGGCAATCTGTGGAGGGATGTGCTGGAGAACACCCGGCAGCCCGTCTCGATGATGAACAATACCTACATACAGAAGGAGGAATAATATGCTTGCTGAAGGAACGAAAGCACCGGATTTTACCTTACCGGACGAGGAAGGCAATGACGTGAGCCTCTCTTCCTTTCGGGGGAAAAAGGTAGTGCTCTATTTTTATCCAAAGGACAACACCCCGGGATGTACAAAGGAGGCATGCAGCTTCCGCGATGTGTATGATGAAATTCTCGATAGAGGGGCTGTAGTTATCGGCATGAGCGCTGATTCCCAGAAGAGCCACACCAACTTCAAGAGCAAGTTCAATCTGCCGTTTTACCTCTTGAGTGATCCGGACAGGAAAGTTCTCGAACTCTACGAAGCGATCGGCGAGAAGAAGATGTACGGGAAGGTCTACCAGGGTATTCTCCGCTCGACATACATCATCGATGAAGAGGGAATAATAATAAAGGCATACCCTACGGTGAAGCCGGCAGACCACGCTGCGGAAGTTCTCGAAGCGCTATAGGAAGGATGATTGCTCATCAGCTCATCTGAAAATCGGCTCTGCAGCCTATTTCGCAGCGGGCTTTGAAAAACTCAATCTGGGATGAAACAGAAAAAATTCCGCTTTTATGTTTCATCTATTACAAAAAGTGTCTTTTTCTTCACTTTTTCTCTGTGATTTTTGTGAAAAGAGCATTGCCTACTTGACATTTTTTATCCATTTTATTAATTTGCTATAGAAAATCAAATCGGCCTCCTAATATTTAATATTTCAGCTGTATTTGATGTTTTATTCGAGAAAAATCGTTTCTATGTAACCATTACCAGCCAGGATGGTTTTACAATTGAAGAGCACGGAAACTTTTTTTCATCGACCTCCTTTTTTGTTATGCCCTCAGGGTTTTGTACCTCCTTTTCCCTGAGGGTTTTTTTTTGTTCTTCATGAACCCCTGCTCCAATTCGGAGCAGGGGTTTCCTTTTTACCGCCACGAAGATTGTGTAATACACGCTGTAAGCGAGCAAATCATCTATGAGGATCCCAAAAAACCATAGTTTTCTCTACTGAAAGCCAGATGAGAATTTACTTTCAACAAGCTTCGTGGCACTACTGTTTAAAGCCCTAGTATGCTTGCATAGGTCTTCAACAGCGGATCATCAGTTCCGGCAAGAATCTGCTTCGCCAGTACCTTGCCGAGCTGCACCCCTTCCTGATCAAAACTGTTGATATTCCAGAGAAAACCCTGGAACATCACCTTGTTCTCGAAATGAGCCAGCAGGGCTCCCAAAGATTGCGGAGTCAGGGCCTCTCCATACAGAAGACTGGAAGGCCGATCCCCCGGGAAATTTTTGTTCGGATCCACATCCTGTTTTCCCAGGGCAAAAGCTACTATCTGCGCGGCAAGGTTCGCATTCAGTTTTTGCCGGCTGGAAAACCCGTCGATCTGCTGATCGATGTTCTGCTGATTCGTACGAAAACCGATGAATTGGAGCAGAATCTTTTCGGTGCCCTGATGAAGCAGCTGGTAAAAAGAGTGCTGCCCGTTGGTTCCCGGTTCACCGAAAATAACCGGTCCGGTGTGGTAATTAACCGGCTGGCCGAATCGGTTGACCTGTTTTCCATTGCTCTCCATATCGAGCTGCTGGAGGTGGGCAGGAAAGCGGACCAGTGCCTGGCTGTAAGGCAGAATAGCACTGACCCGATAACCCAGTACATTTCCTAGATATGCGCCAATGAGAGCGTCTAAAAGGGCGGCATTTGATGTGATCCCGGAGCTGCGGGCAAGCATATCAGCCTGATGAGCGCCCTCGAGGAGTGCGGAAAAATTCCGATACCCGAAACAGAGCGAAAGAAGAGTCCCCCCGACCGCACTGGTGGAACTGTAACGGCCCCCGATGTAATCGTCAATATAAAAACTCTCGAGGAAATCTGAAGACCCGGCAAGGGGGCTGGACTGGCTGGTAACGGCGATCATGTGTCCGGAGGGATCGATACCGGGAGCATGTTCCTCTATGTAATGGTAGACGAGTTGCTGATTTGTGAGGGTCTCCTGGGTCGTACCGCTTTTCGACACGAGGATAAAGAGGGTCGACTCCAGCGGAAGTCCTTTTAGTATCGTGGCTGCGTCATCAGGATCCACATTGGATATAAAATGGGCGTGAAGGTGCTGTTCGCAGCAGCCGGTCAAAGCAAGATACAAAGCCCTTGGCCCAAGGTCGGACCCCCCGATGCCTATTTGAACAACATCGGTAAATTTTTTCCCGCTTGAACCCGCAATTTTACCCGAGTGTATCTTTTCTGTGAATGTCCTGATTTTTTCCAGTTGAGACATGTAAAAATCCCGGAGGTTGCGGCCGTCTTCCTCAACGGGCCGGTCAAAATCACCCCGGGTCAGATGATGGAGGACCATCCGGTCTTCTCCCGTATTCATTCGCTCCCCCATCAGAAGGGCATCATATTTGGGAATGAGCTGCTGTTCATCGGAAAGGTCCTGAAGTGCCGCGATGATTTTTTCATCAACCGGGAGGGCGGCATAGTTGTACTGCAGGCCTCCGCCGGCGTCTATGTTACAGGTATTTATTCTCTCTTCTGTCAGGATTTTCTTGAGAGAAGGAACGGTACCCTTTTGCAGGGTCTGAAAAAAACTGGTCTGATCGAGGTTCTTGTAAACAATGTCTTCCATCTGGTCTCCTTCACAGCAGCCCCGTGGCGGAAGACCTTCACGACAGAAATGTTCAACGATAAAGACTTCTGTCAGAATCGCTGAACCTGACAGCCGTCAGCGCAGTTGATAAACACAACCTGCCGGCTGAACACCGGCAGGCCGCGTCTGCAATTCTCTTCAATGTCTACTTATCGTGATAGGTAGCTGCTGTTTTTTTCATCTCGTTTACCTGACCGGTTGAATCCTTCACCTGCTTGTGCGCCATTGCAGCCACACCGGTAGAAAGCCCGTAAAGGTTGATAAAACCGGTTGCGTCCTTATGATTGTACGAAGTTGCTCCGAAGGATGCAAGGTCTTCAAGATACAAGCTGTAGGGAGATTTTCTCCCCGCTACCAGGACATTCCCCTTGTACAGGACCAGTTTGACGGTACCTGATATAAACTGCGTCGCTTTTTCCATAAAGGCTTCGATCGACTCCCTCACCGGTGTAAACCACTTTCCGGTATAGACGAGTTCCGAGTATTTGAGGGACAGCATGTTTTTCATGCTCATGGTGTCCCCATCCTGGGTAATACTTTCAAGCTCCTTGATGGCGGCATACAGGATGGTACCGCCCGGGGTTTCATATACCCCACGGCTCTTCATACCGACGGTACGGGTTTCCACGATATCGGAGCGGCCGATTCCGTTTTCACCGCCGATCTTATTCAATTCTGCCAATATGTCACGAAAAGCCATTTTTTTTCCGTTCAGCGAAACGGGGTACGCCTTTTCGAACTCGAGGGTAACGAGAGTTTCCCTGTCGGGTGCTTCGCTGGGCGAAGCGGAGAGCTGATACATCGGTTCCTGGGGCCGGTTCCAGGGATCTTCCAGGTCACCGCCTTCGTGGCTCATGTGCCAGAGATTCCAGTCCCGGGAATAGATATTTTTCTTGGAGATATTTCCAAGGGGAATGTTATGTGATTTGGCATAATCGATAGCTTCCTCCCGGCTCGTAATGTTCCATTGTCTCCATGGAGCAATTACTTTCAGATGAGGGGCAAGAGCTTTGAATGAGAGTTCAAAACGTACCTGGTCGTTCCCTTTTCCCGTACACCCATGGGCGACTGCCTGTGCTTCTTCCTTGATGGCTATCTCGGCGATGTGTTTTGCCTGCAGCGGTCTGGCGATTGATGTTCCGAGGAGATATTTGCCCTCGTACACTGCGCCTGCACGTATTATGGGATAGAGGTAATCGTCACAGAACTCATCACGGGCATCGATAATATAGAGTTTACTTGCCCCTGATGCCTTGGCTTTAGCTTCCATTCCGTCCCAGTCTTCATCCTGACCTACATTGACACACACACCGACGATTTCAGCCCCGCTGTAATTTTCTTTCAGCCATGGTATGATAATCGAGGTGTCCAAACCACCTGAATATGCCAATACTATTTTTTCTATTCCATCCGAAGCCATAAAAATCCTCCTGCAAAATGCTATTCAGTATCTACTTCGGGAATTTTCGTGCGAAAGGAGGTGATCAGGTCTTCTTTCGTCATACCTTCCCGTAGAATTACAAAAATCGTGTCGTCGCCGGCTACAGTTCCCAGAATTTCTGGAAGGGTCAGGGTATCCAGCGCAAAGGCGACACTATCAGCATGCCCCGGCAGCGTTTTTATAACACCTATGTTGTAGGAGAACTCCAAAGAAAGTATTCCTCTCCTGACATCCTGGATATAGCCCTGTTCTGCCTTGGGTGGATTATCCTCGCTTGGAAGGGAGTAGTAATACCCAGTCCACCCGTCGGAAATCTTGCTGACCCTCAGATGCTTCAAATCCCTTGAAAGAGTAGCCTGTGTTACGTGAAAGTCCTCTTCCTTCAGAAGTTTAAGTAACACTTCCTGGCTCTCAATTCGGTTTGAACGAATCAGTTCTTTTATTTTCTTTAATCTTCTTAGCCGATCTTTCATTTTTCTTCCCGGTTTGTTGTCTTCTTTGTATATTTATACTTCTGTTTATGAATAAATTTACACTTTTTGGCTGTTTTTGGCAAGTCTGATACCGGTATTTTCATGATTTTTCCATAGTTACGGGAAGATTGCAGGTAAGTAAAAAAAATGGCACAATATGCAACATGCAAATCCTCAACCTGCAAAATCCGTTCGAAGGACCAGTTCTCTACCTGCCGGTTACGACATCGACAATGGCAATAGCCAAAGCCAACCCGGTCCACGGCGCCCTAGTGATAACCGGTATGCAGACTGACGGCAGGGGTAGAATTGCCGGCCGCACCTGGGAATCACCTTCGGATAAAAACCTCCTGCTCACCCTCACCATACGTCAGGATACTCTTCAGGTACCGCTTACCTCGGCATCCATACGTACCGCGCTTTCTATCGTACGTCTACTGGAGAGTGAATTTACCATCCATGCATGTATCAAATGGCCCAATGACGTTCTTGTACGCCGGCGGAAGATATCCGGGATTCTCTGCGAAAGCAACGGCGGATATCTGTATATAGGAGTTGGAGTGAACTGTAACCAGAAAGTTTTTCCGGAATTTCAAAACAGAAAGGCAACATCTATCTCCATCGAAACTGCCCGCGATATCGATACACCCGGTCTCTTAGCGCCGTTTTTACCGATATGGAAGGACTGCCTTTATGAACTGAAACAGTACGAGTTGCCCGGTGTGGCTAATCCCAAGTTGTGTAATATCGGCCGGCAGGTGGAAGTCTTCGAAGGTGATCCGCGCAGCGGAGCTTTAATCAGGGGAACAGCAGAGGGAATCGGCGAAGCCGGTGAGTTGTGCCTGCGTCAAAAAAATGGAAAAATACGTTCGATCTATAGTGGTGAGTAGAAAAAATCTTTATATTCTATGAAAAGGAGAGCGCGATGGAAAAACTGACCCGTGATGATGCATGGAATTTACTTACAGAATATGTTCAATCGGAAAATCTGATAAAGCACTCCATCGCCGTGGAGGCTGTGATGCGTCAGCTGGCACGGAAGTACGGAGAGGATGAAGAAAAATGGGGCGTGGTAGGCCTCGCACATGATATTGATTATGAACGGTATCCCGATCAGCACTGCACAAAGGTGCGTGAAATCCTGGAGGAACACGAATGGCCGGAGGAATACATCCGGGCTATTCAGAGTCACGGCTACAGCAGGGTGAATGACATCGAACCGCAGTCTCTCATGGAAAAATCTCTGTTCGCTATTGATGAATTAACCGGTCTGGTGACAGCTACTGCGCTGGTTCGTCCCTCCAGGAGTGTATTGGATGTTAAAGCCAAGTCCGTCAAGAAGAAATGGAAGGACAAAAGCTTTTCCGCTGCGGTGGACCGGGAACTGATTGCCGCAGGAGCCGAACGATTGGGCGTCGAAATCACGGAGCTGATTACAGACACCATCGAGGGAATGAAGACCGTTGCGGATGAGATCGGTTTGAAAGGGAATCCGGAGGGTTAGATATGCACGTAGTAATATATGGGGTCGGCGGTATCGGCGGTTTTCTCATGGGAAAAATCGGGCCACTGTTCAGCAAACCTGGAAGCGGAGTAGACAATTTATCCGTAGTTGCGCGAGGAGATCATTTACAGGCAATTCAGAGCAGAGGGCTTACCTATCGGGACCCTGAGCAGAATGAAAGGACGGTATTTCCTTCAATGGCGACAGACGCCCCGGAGCGTCTTTCCTGGGCTGACATAGTTTTTATCTGTGTGAAAGGATACGATCTGGAGAAGGCCGTTGAATCGGTAAGCAGGATCGTAGGGACCAACACAATAGTGCTGCCGCTGCTGAATGGGGCCGATATCTATGATCGAGTGCGGGAAATCCTGCCGAAGGGTATCGTCCTGCCGGGAGCGATATATATCAGTTCTTCCATTACCGCCCCCGGTATCGTCAGTCATACCGGAGGGAAGGGTCTGATTATTACCGGTGCTGAACCGGGAAGCGTCATGGATCAGCCTTCAGCCCTCAAGGAGCTTTTCGAAGAGGCCGGGATCGTCTACGAGTGGCACACGGATCCCCTGCCGGCGATCTGGGGGAAATTTGTATTTATCGCTCCTTTCTGTCTTGTAACCGCGGTTGCGGATAAGACCATCGGGGAGGTGTGCGCCGATACGCAGCTCAACAGCGACGTGAGAGAGATGATCGCCGAGTCAGCCCGCGTAGCCGCTGCTGCAGGTGTGAATCTTCCTGATGATATAGTGGATCAGACAATGAAGAAGGCCGAAAGTTTTCCTCCTGATACCAAGACCTCTTTCCAGCGGGATATTGAAAAACACAAAGCCCAGGATGAGCGGGACCTGTTCGGGGCGACGATAATGAGGCTTGGGAAAAAACTGGGAGTGGAAACACCGGTGACGGAAAGCTACCACACAGCTCTTCCGTGAATCTCTGTTTTTTTCCGTATCAGGCTTCTTTCTGTCAGAACTCTTCCGGTTCTCCCCTGTGTACAAAACCCATGAGTACATAGGCGGCGAACATACACACAGCGGCAGCCAGAAAAATGATCCGAGGTCCTAACAGGTCACGGAGACTGCCGGTGATTCCCGGTGCTACAATTCCTGCTCCCTGTGAGAAGAAATAGTACAGTCCCGTGTAGATTCCCATATTTGCATAGGTCGCCATCTGCCACAGCATCGGGAATGAGTTTGTTACAACCGATACCCAGAATATGCCGAATAAGAACAGAATTGCCCAGAAACTCATATATGCGGCTGTGTGAGAAAGTCCGAGGGCTGATGCAAGAGGATAGTGGAAAAACAGCAGAGCGGTAATGATGGTCAGCATGATCAGAGAGATCCTGATGGTTTTCCTTCTTCCGATTCTATGGGCGACAATGCCGGAAGGAATTGCAAACAGAGCATAGGCAATGCCTACCATCCCGGCCGAGAGGGCCGCGGTTCCGGGTTTCAGGCCGAGAAAATCAACCCCATAGATACCAATCCATGGCAAGACCCCCTGGTATCCGATAAACCACAGAAAAAGTGCCAGCAGAATAAAGAGAGCGCTCTTTTCCCCGGCACCCAGAATCATTTTCAGGGAAGCAAGAATGGGGACCTTCTGCTCATCTTCCTGTTCCCGGGCACTCTTTTTTTCCTTTACAAAGATGAATAATAGAATCGTTGCAAGTATTACGAGAAGGCCGGAAATAAGAAAAGGAAGTGTCCCGATATAGGTATCGCTGGAACCCCGTACGGTTTCTCCGGGGAAGGGAATAAGCGTGTTCCCGAACAGCGGCAGTTGAAAATTGATATCATACAGGCGGGCCAAACCGACGGTACCGACGATTGCCGCGATCCCGCCCATGGTATTGATCACTCCATTGGCCTCCGAGCGGAACTCACCGGGAATAATGTCAGGCATAAGGGCTACCACAGGTCCTCTGGCGGCCTGTTTGAATACATTTAAGAAGAAAATCACAATAACAAGGAGAGCCAGCGATTTCAGTGCGGCGCCCGGCAGCATCGAGAAGAACAGCGCGGTCAGCGGAAGCGTCACTATGATATAGGGCATGCGTCTTCCGATTGGGGTCCGGGTTTTATCGGACAGGGCAGCTACAATAGGTATGAGCATAAGGGCGAAAAGGTTGTCCACGCCCATTATCAGTCCTACAATACCGTCCGACTTAAGGAAGTTAGTCAAAAACATGGGCACATAGGTATCATAGAGGGGGTCCATGAGCCCCATGGTAAAAAAACCGAGACCGATAATAAAAGTTATACCGTAATAGGGCCGCATGGTAGCAGTTTTCTCTTCCATCTGCGATTTTCTCCTTGCTCAGGTGATGATTTACCTTACGGTCCTGGACCTGAAAAGTCAACGGTACTCCCGTAAAAGGGGCGACATGAGGCACGGGGATCTCCTGATGCATCAAAATTCAACAAGCTTTGTGGCAGTAGAAAAAAAAACTAATTTTGAGTTGATGATTTCCCAAAACATTAGTATTTTTTCAACAGTAATACAGTAAATACTACTCTAAACTCTAAAACACATTTTAAAGAAGCGAGGTAGAATCATGGCGAAACAGCTAACGTTCAACGAAGAGGCTAGAAGGGCTCTCACGCAGGGTGTGCAGAAGCTATCCAATGCAGTGAAAGTGACTCTCGGCCCAAAAGGACGGAATGTTCTTCTTGATAAAAAGTTTGGAGCTCCCACCGTAACCAAAGACGGTGTTTCGGTAGCAAAGGAAATTGAACTCGAAGATCCCTATGAAAACATGGGCGCACAGCTTCTCAAGGAAGTAGCGACCAAAACCAACGATGTAGCCGGTGACGGAACCACTACAGCAACCGTACTGGCCTACTCGATCATCAAAGAAGGTATGAAGAGCGTCGCTGCCGGTATCAATCCGATGGGAATCAAGCGGGGAATCGACAAGGCCGTCGAGCTGGCAGTTGAGGAGATCAAGAAAGCTTCCAAAGAGATCAAGGACAAGGAAGAGATCGCGCAGGTCGCATCGATTTCCGCCAACAACGATCGTGAGATTGGTGACGAGATTGCCAATGCAATGGAAAAAGTAGGCAAAGACGGAGTTATCACCGTCGAAGAATCAAAGAATATCGAATCAAGTACCGATTTCGTGGAAGGTATGCAGTTCGACCGCGGTTACCTCTCTCCCTATTTCGCAACCAATCGTGAGACTATGACTGCGGTTCTCGATGATCCCTACATTCTGATTTTTGATAAAAAGATTTCCAGTATGAAGGACCTCCTTCCGGTCCTCGAGAAGGTTGCGCAGGCCAGCAAGCCGATTCTGATCATTGCCGAAGATGTAGAGGGTGAAGCCCTTGCAACTCTGGTCGTGAACAATATCCGCGGCACACTGAACGCTGTAGCAGTGAAGGCCCCCGGGTTCGGCGACCGCCGCAAAGCTATGCTCGAGGATATCGCTATCCTGACCGGCGGACAGGTAATCTCCGAAGAGCTGGGACTCAAGCTCGAGAATGCCGAGCTCGATCAGCTTGGCAGGGCCAAGTCGGTGAAGGTTGAGAAGGAAAACACGACCATCATCAGCGGCGAGGGCAAGGAATCCGACATCAAGGACCGGATCGCACAGATCAAGGCCCAGATCGAAGAGACCTCCAGCGACTATGACCGTGAAAAGCTGCAGGAACGGCTGGCCAAGCTGGCAGGCGGCGTGGCCGTCATCAACGTCGGTGCAGCTACCGAGACCGAACTGAAGGAGAAGAAGCACCGCGTAGAGGATGCCCTTTCCGCTACCCGCGCGGCTGTCGAGGAAGGAATTATCCCCGGCGGCGGTATCACCCTGATTCAGGCTGTTCACACCCTCGAGAAAGTCGACCTGAGCAGTTTCGATGAAGAGGAGAAGGTCGGGTTCAACATCGTCCGACGTGCTCTCGAGGAGCCGATCCGGCAGATCGCCATCAATGCAGGTCTCGACGGTGCGGTTATCGCCGAGAAGGCCAAGCACGAGAAGAAGGGTATCGGCTTCGATGCGGCAGTCATGGAATGGACCGATATGATCAAGGCCGGTATCATCGATCCTGCCAAGGTTACCCGGAGCGCCCTGCAGAATGCGGCTTCGATTGCCAGCCTGCTTCTGACCACGGAATGTGCTGTCACCGATCTTCCTGAGAAGGATAAGCCCGCTGTACCCGACATGGGCGGCATGGGTGGTATGGGCGGCATGGGCGGCATGATGTAAGCCGGCCGGCCGGTCATTGAAGCTTGTTAGATGATTTGATTGAGAGGGCTTCACTGCAGCAGTACTGCATGAAGCCCTTTTTTTATGGTAGTATTG
>Ga0272441_10013309_pt1 | contig 11850 bp, 6 predicted proteins | sample SSMProp6N_FD_193582 | JGI IMG/M metagenome (GOLD analysis project Ga0272441, IMG submission 193582) | Marine sediment archaeal communities from Little Sippewissett salt marsh, Falmouth, MA, United States - SSM-Prop-6N | ecosystem: Environmental > Aquatic > Marine > Wetlands > Sediment ...
GAGACGCGGGGTCGCCCGCCCGTCCGGCCACCCAGCCGGAGGCGCCCGGCGACGCGCCGAAGCCCCTCGACGATCCGCCGTAGCCGGTCTTGTAGCACGGCCAGGCCCTTCGGGGCCTGGCCGTGGCACCCGACGCCACTTCTTTGTGGTGCAGCCCGCACGGGCCGCTTCGCACGGGCTGCTTGCATTTGCCGCCCGCGCGGGCTACACTCCATGCGTCCATCGCAATGACTGACATGACGGGCGCACGATGACCCTGCTGGCACCCCTCTTCGCTCTCGCGGGATTGGCCGCACTGCCGATCATACTGCTCTACCTCCTGAAGATGAAGCGGCAGGAGCGGGTCGTCTCGTCCACCCTCCTGTGGCGGCAGACGATCAAGGACCTCGAGGCCAACGTCCCGTTCCAGAGGCTGCGCGCGAACCTGCTGCTGATTCTTCAGATGCTGATCCTCGCGCTGCTGGTCTTCGCCCTGATGCGGCCGACCCTGCCGTCGAGCTACCGCCTGAGCGACCGCAGCGTGCTGGTGATGGACACGTCGGCCTCGATGCTCGCGTCCGACACCGACGAGGGAACGCGGTTCCTTCGGGCGAGGAAGCTGGCCCGCAACCTGGTTGACAGCCTCGAGCAGGGCCAGCGGATGATGATCCTGGCCGGCGGCCGCATGGTCACCGACGGTTTCGTCCAGGACAAGTCGCGGCTGCGGAAGGTGCTCGACGGTCTGGCGCCGAGCGAGGCGGCGGCCGACTGCGGACCGGCACTGCAACTCGCCTACTCGACGCTGACCGCCGCCGGGACGGCCAACTCGGGCGCCGCCCCGGCCGCGACCGCCCCCGCCGGCGGCAAGCCGCAGGGACGCATTTACCTCCTGAGCGACGGCGCGGGATTGTCGCTCCCGACCGACCTGGAGGACATCGGCGACTACCTGACCTACTACACCGTGGGCAAGACGCGCGACAACGTCGGGATCATCGGGCTCCAGTTCCGCCGCCCGGCCGACGCGTCGGCCCGCGGGCAGCTCTTCGTCAACGTGGCCAACTTCACGGGCGCCCGGCGCCGCGTCATGGTTTCGTTGCGCCGCCGCGACGACGAATCGCCGATTGACGCGGCCGAGCTGACGCTGAAGGCCGGGCAGTCGTCGGGCGTGACGTTCGACCGCGAGTTCGCGCCCGGCGACTACGTGGCGGCGCTCGGCGGCGGCGACGCCCTGGCCCTCGACGACCGGGCGTTCCTCGTGCTGGGCGAGAACCGGCCGCTGCGGGTCATGCTCGTCAGCGACGGCTCGCCCGTGCTCGAGCGGTTCCTGGCGGCCGCGGCCAACGTGGAGGCCGTCCGCGTCGAGCCGGCGGAGTTCAAGGCGGCCGACGAGACCGCCGACCTGTACCTGTTCGACGGCTGGGTGCCGGACGAGCCGCCGCGAGGCCGGACGGCCGTTTACTTCGCTCCGACCCGGGCCGTCGGTCCGTTCGAGCCGGTCGCCCGTCTGGAGTTCGCCCGGGTGTTCGACTGGGACCGCGACGACGCGGCCATGCGCTTCGTCAGCATGAGCGACGTGCGGTTCGCGCCGAGCACCGTGCTGCGCCTCGCGGCCAACCCGAAGCTCACGTCCCTGGTGTGGACCGAGGACGCGATGCTGATCGGCTATGCCCGGATGGGGCCGGTGCGGCACTACTGCGTCGCGTTCGACGTCGCGCAGAGCACCTGGCCGCGCGTCGTCTCGTTCCCCCTCTTCATGGGCAACGTCCTCGACGAGGCCCGCGCGACCCAGCGGCTCGGCCTGGCCCTGACCGGCAAGACGGGGACGGCCTGGCCCCTGGCGCAGCTCGAGCCGGGCGAGACGGTCCGCGTCGACGGGCCCGACGGCACAACGCATCGCTTCAGGGCCGAGGACGTGACGGCCCAGTTCGCCGAGACCGACCGCGTGGGCTTCTACACGGCCGACACGGCCGCGGGGGTCAGGTCGTTCGCGCTGAATCTTGAAAGCATTCGTGAGTCGGACATCGCGCCGCAAGAGGAGCTTCGCGGCCTGGGCGGCGAGCGCGTCGAGGGCAAGGGCGACCTGGCCGCCGGCACGCAGGAAATCTGGCCCTGGGCGGCCCTGGCGGCCGTCGTCCTCCTGATGCTCGAATGGTACGTCTATCACCGGCGGATCGCGTGAGCACGGCAAGGGGAAGACCCATGGAGCTTGAGGCGTTTCAGAAGCGGATCGAGGCCATCTACTACGAGCGCGATCAGCGGCGCGGCGTCGAGGGCACGTTCATGTGGTTCGTCGAGGAAGTGGGCGAGTTGGCGACGGCCATCCGGTCCGGCGACGCGGCGTCGAAGCGCGAGGAGTTCGCCGACTGCCTGGCCTGGCTGGCGACGCTGGCCAGCCTGACCGGCGTGCGGTGGGAAGACGCGGTCGGCAAGTACGCCGGCGGGTGTCCGCGGTGCCGCGCGACGCCCTGCGCGTGCCCGGAAAAACCTTGATTCGGAGGTGCCACGGTTGCGCAGTTCAGCAACCGTGCCGAGTGTCAAGAACGGACGGCTGCACACGGCGCAGCCGTGGCACCCAGCGGCGCGACGCCCTGCGCGTGCCCGGAAAAACCTTGATTTGCGGGGCGCTTCGCGGAAGAATTGAGATTCTTACCGCCGGAAACGGGCACAGGTGAACACAATGAAATGGAAGGTCGTCATCGTCGTCGCGGCGGTTGCCGCCGCGGTTGGGGCCGGGTGGCTCATCTGGTGGGCCGGCCAGCCGCACTCGGCCGCCGAGCAGTATGAGCGGGCCTGCGCCGCCGAGAACAAGCTGCGCGCCGGCGCGGCCGACCTGGCGCCCAACGAGCTGGTGGCCGAACGCGAACGCGTCATCCGGCTCTTCGAGAAGGTGTACCAGGAGTTCGAGGACGACGGGTTCCACGACGATGCCAAGAAGCGCATCGCCGAGCTGTGCGAGGAGCTGGCCGAGGACAAGGTTCGCGCCGCCGGGGTGTACGAGCGGCTGCTGGCGGACCACCCGGACGGCGACCTGGCGGAGGAAACCGTTCGCCGGCTGGCGCGGCTCTACAAGGAGATCGGCGTCGCCGAAAAAGACCACGAGGCGTCGCTGGAGTGGTTCCGCAAGGCGGTGGACCTGCTGGAGAAGTTCCTGGCCGACCACGCCGGGTCGCCGTGGGCCGAAGAGGCGACCCTGGAGATCGCCCGCCTGTGGCAGGACCACATCCAGGAACCGCCCATCGAGGCCAAGAAGGCGCTGGACCGCTACCTGTCGGCGTATCCCGAGGGCGAGCTCGCCGCCGAGGCGCACTTCCGCATGGGCAAGTGGTACGAGGGCGTCAAGGAAATCGACAGCGCCATCCGCGAGTACACGCGCGTGACCAAGGGGTTTCCCAATTCGCCCTACGTGGACCAGGCGCTGGAGCGGCTGGAGGAAATCTACGCCAAGAAGACCGGCAATCCGGACGAGGCGGCGAAGATCGCACGCCAACTGGCCGAGCGCAATCGCGGCACGGCCAAGGGCGCCCGCTACGCCGTCCGGGCCAAGGACCACGAGGCCGAGAAGATCAAGAAGGACAGCCGCAAGTACGAGGGCGAGTACTACGGGGCACCGACGGTCGACGTCACGGCCGACAAGCCGCTGCCGTACGAGCAGTATGCCGACCTGCTGGCCCAGAAGCTCGACACGCTGGGCTACACGCTCGACGTACTGCTCGACCCCGAGAGCGGCGGACTGAAGGTGACCGGCCGGATCGACCTCGTCAACGGCGGCGACCCGAAGGAGTCGCTGCTCCTCCAGCTCAACGGTGCGGTGACGCTGGAGAACGTGAAGCTCGACGGCTCGCCCGTCGAGGTCGTCTCGCCGTCGAAGCTGATGCGTGAGGTGGTCGCTCTGAAGCTGTCGAAGCCGTGGGCGGCCGGGGCGCGCGGCACGCTCACGTTCGAGGTGTCCGGCAAGTTCGACCCGCCGGCACCGGTGCCCGAGGGCATCGACATCGAGTCGGGCCAGGTGCCGACGCCGGAGCTCGAAGCCAAGATCCGCGAGAACCTCCAGGGCGACCCGCGGATCCGGATCGGCGAGGCCGGCTACGCCATCAGCGGCGCCGCCTGGTATCCGCTGACCGTCTACGGCGACGTGTTCACGGCCGACGTGACGTACCGCCTGCCGTCGAGCGGCTTCGAGGTGGCGGCCACGGGCCGGATGACGGTCCCGCCGGGCTCCAGCGGCACCGTGCGGCGCTACGTCTCCGAGACGCCCATCTTCGGTCTCTACTTCGCCTATGGCAAATACGTGCCGGTCGAGACGGCGTGGTCCGACGACCGGGTCATCGTCGCCTACGTTCCGGAGGGCCGGCGCGACCTGGGCAGGCGAATGACGGAGATGACCCGCGACATCCTGGCTTTCTACGAGCCGAAGTTCGGCCGGCTGAAGCAGCCGAGGCTGTCGATCATCATCAGCCCGCTGCCGGTCATTCTGGGCGGCATCGGCCCGGCGGGCATGATGATTCTGGCGGAGCACTTCGTCGGCGACAAGGGGCCGTCCATCAGCCTGATGGCCCACGAGCTGTCGCATCAGTGGTGGGGCAACGTCGTGCCGATCTCGTTCGAGAAGGGCTACAGCATGTGGCTGAGCGAGGGGTTTGCCACCTATTGCGACGCCCTCTACAACGAGCACGTCCACGGCCGCGACTTCCTCATACAGCACCTGCGGAAATACGGCATCTTCTACTTCGAGGGCGTCACGAAGATGCCCGGCGCGGCCGAACCGGTGGCCGACTGCATGCCGATGCACCCGTTCTACCGGCAGACGGTCTATGAGAAGGGCGCCCTGGTCCTCCACACGCTGCGCTACATGCTGGGCGACGAGATGTTCTTCGCGGTGCTCCGGCGATACGCCACCGAGTTCGAAAGCCGCCACTCGACGGTCGAGGATTTCCGCAAGATCGTCGAGGACACGAGCGGCAAGGACTACCGCTGGTTCTTCGACGACTGGCTGCGGCGCAAGGGGTTCCCGCACTACGTGGTCACCGGGCTCGACAAGGGCACCGACGCGGACGGGCCGTACACGGCGACCATCCGGCAGGAACTGCGCGGGACCGACGCACCGTGGCGGACGCCGCTGGACGTCGCCTTCTACGGTCCGGACGGCAAGTCGCACGTCGTCCGCAAGGCCCGGATGGACGGGGAAGAGAACACCGTCTCCGTGCGTCTGCCCTGGGAGCCCGACCGCGTGGAACTGGACCCCGACCACTGGGTATTCCGCCACCCGGGTCCGGACAACGAGTGGCCGCACCCGGAGCCCGAACCGCCCGCCGAAGAAGGCGGGTCCCCGGCGCCGGCCGCGCCCGCCGAGCCGGCGGGTGGTGGAGGCGACCCCGCGGCGCCTGAGGGCACAGGCGAGCCCGCTGATGAAGGCGATGAACCGTCGGCGCCGGCGGCCCCGGATGAGCCGGCGGGCGATGGCGTCGAACCCACTGGGCCGGGGGGCACAGGCTGAGTGCGTCATTACTCCTCAAGTGAGGGGTGGCATGGCGATACGCGGTTGTTCGCGGATCGCCATGGAAGTCGGGCATCATGGCGACCCCGTACGGCTGGTGTCGCCATGCCACCCGCCGGGCATCATGGCGACCCCATACGGCCGGTGTCGCCATGCCACCCCCGAGGATTGAGGACGAGCACCCCGCGCCCCGGGCGAGCTGGCCCGCGGGCGCTGTCGTGGGAGAGAGGCGGTTGATGTTGGCGCGTCCTTGCAGGAGGTTGGCTCGGAGTCTGTGTGCCGCCGCGGCGGTGCTGCTGGCCGCCTTCGGTCTTGCCGCGCGCGCAGCGCGGGGGCAGGCCGATGAGCTGCGCGTGCACTACGGATTCAGCGGCTGGTCTCGGGCCGATTGCTGGACGCCCGTGCTGCTGGAGATTCCTCAAGGGTCCTTCGCCGGCGGGTTCGAGGGCAGGGCGACCATTCATCCGTCGGGCAACTGCGACGCGGAGCGCGGTCGGTTCCAGGTGCCTGTGGTCTTCAGTGGCGGCGAGAGCGGCGGGGCCGGCGAGATCGAGCGGGCGTGGCTCTACGTTCGTCCCGGCAAGGGCGTCTTTCGGGGCAGCGCCTATCTAGAGGGCAGCGGGCGGCGGCACGCGCTGTTCGTCGATCGGCGTCTGACGGACAAGATCTTCGGCGAGAACGCCGTCGCGGTCGTCGTGGCCGGGCGGTCGCTCGGTCTGAGGCAGATCATCGAGTCGGAGGTTCTCCTGCCCGACTCGACCCGGCACCGGCCCTTCGCGGGGCATTACGACACGGTTCGCTGCGAGACGCGGCGCCTGCCCGACAGGGCCATCGGGTACGAGGGCATCGACGTCCTGGTGCTGGTCAACCCACAGGTCGACAGCGACCTCGGACAGAACCAGGTGGAGGCCATCGCCGGGTATGTCGAATCGGGCGGCCGGCTGATCATCCTGGTCGGCCGGCAGGAGCAGTTGCCCGCCGAGGGCCGCCTGGCCGACATCCTGCCGGCGCAGCTCGGCACGCTGACGACCCTCAGCGGGACGCGCCAGTTGCGCCAGTTGGCGGGCGGCGGGCTCGCGCTGCCGAAGGGCGACGTGACGCTGCCCGTGATGACGCCGAAGCCCGGCACCACGGTCTTGCGGAAGGTGGGGGAGATCCCCGTGGTCGTCGAGGCGCCGGTCGGCATGGGCACCGTCATGCTGATCGGCCTCGACGTGCAGAGCGCGGCGGTCGGCACCTGGAGCGACCTGCCGGTGTTCATGGCGTCGCTGCTGCGGCTGGCGCCCCAGCGCGATCCCGGCGGCGGGGGCGTGCAGTGCGGCCAGGAGGCCCGCCGGTACGCCGTGCCGCACGGCGGCTTCGGCTCCGTGGCCTTCTTCTGGGCCGTGATCATGCTGACCGTTCTCTACATCGTGCTCACCGGGCCGGTGCTCCACGTGGTCCTGAAGTCGCACCACCGGCTGGGTCTGTCGTGGCCGGCCTGTTTCTCGCTCAGCCTGGCGGTGGCGGCCGTCTGCTTCGGCGTCGTCTCGGCGGTCCGCAACCGCGACACCCTCAAGGCCACGATGACGGTGGCCGACATTCCTGCGGACGGGGCCGCGGCCGTCGGACGCAGTTGCCACACGGTGCGGTTCCCCGACTCGTCGCTCTACGAGGTCCGGCTCGAGGCGTTGCGCGGCTGCGTGTCGCCGACGACCGGCACGGAGTTCGTGCTGAACCCGCTGTCGGGCGGCCGGCTGTTCGACTACGCCCCGACGCTGCTCGGCATCGAGGACCTGCCGGTCAAGAGCAACCAGTTCCGCGATTTCACCGCGCGGTGGCGGGGCGACGTGGCGCTGCCGATCCGCGGCGCCGTCCGCCACAAGGCCGACGGTTTCCGCGGCACCCTGGCCTCGTCGGTGAGGATCAACTCCGCCGTGCTTATCGGCCGGGACCATACCACGACGCTGCACCGGCTGCTCACGCCCGGACGGACCGTGGACGTGGCGTCGGCCGGCCGAACGATGCCGACGGCGGAGTACCTCCAGCGGCTTGCCCGCGCCGTCCTGAGGGAGTCTGAGCCCATGGGCTTCGTCGCGCACGGCGGCCCGACGGAGGAGGCGAAAACGTCGGCCCAGGAAGTGTTCAACGACGTGTGCCTGAGCACCTGCTACGAGGCCTATCGGCGCAAGCCCCTTGAGCCGGAAAGGGAGCAGCCGTTCGGCCAGGCGCAGTTGTCGCGGACCGGCTGGGCCCGGTCGCTTGACCTGACGCACCTGCTGGACGTCGGCCGGCTGATCCTCGTAGGCGAGGCCGAGCTCGACGTCCCGGACGGCATCCTCGTCCGCGGCCGCATGCCGAAGGACACCCGGCGGCTGGTGATCTTCCGCCAGGTGATCCGCGTCGAGCCCGGCGGGGAATGAGCCACTGGCTGCAACGGGGTGGTGGAGACCTCCATGATCCAGACCATCGCACTGACGAAACGGTTCGGCGACGTGCTGGCCGTCGACAGCCTGGACCTGTCGGTCGAGGAAGGCGACTGCTACGGCTTCATCGGGCCGAACGGCGCCGGCAAGACGACGACCATCCGCATGCTGGCCACGCTGCTCCAACCCACCTGGGGCGTCGCCCGCGTGTGCGGCTACGTCGTGGGGATGCACTCGCGTAAGATCCGGCCGCTCATCGGCTTCGTGCCCGACTACTTCGGGGCCTACGAGGACATGCTCGTCCAGGAGTACCTGGAGTTCTTCGCGGCGGCGTACGGCCTCCGCAACCCGCAGCGCAGGCAAGTGGTCAGCGACGTCCTGGAGCTCACGGACCTGGCGGTGAAACGCGACGGGCCGGTCAACGGCCTGAGCCGCGGCATGAAACAGCGCCTGGCCGTGGCACGCGTGCTGCTCCACAATCCCAAGGTGCTGTTGCTGGACGAGCCGGCCAGCGGCCTCGACCCGCGGGCCCGAATCGAAATCCGCGAGCTGCTGAAGGAGCTCAAGCGGATGGGAAAGACCATCCTCATCTCGAGCCACATCCTCTCCGAGCTGGCCGAGCTGTGCAACAAGATCGGCATCATCGAGCGGGGCAAGCTCGTCTTCCAGGGGAGCATGGACGAGGTGATGCGCCGCGTGCGGCAGCGGACCGTCCTGAGGATTCGCGTCGCGGGAAGCCCCGAACGGGCGCGGCAGCTCATCGAGTCGGCCCCCCAGGTGACCGAGGTCCGCCTTGAGGGCGGCGTGCTCCGCGTGGCCCTGGGCGGCCAGGTTGACGACTACTCGGCCCTGGCCCGCCTGCTCGTCGAGCGCGGGTGCAACCTGCTCCTGTTTGAGGAGGAGCCGACCAGCCTCGAAACGGCGTTCATGCGCCTGACCGAGGGCCTGGTCGCATAGGGAAAGGCGCTATTGGCGTTGCGTTGGCCCATGGTCAATCCCATCTTCATGCGGGTCATGAACACCTCCGGCAGGCAGAGGCGGCACGTCTGGGTCCGCACGGTCTACCTGGCCGTGATCCTGATGACCCTGACGGTGATGATGCTCGTGGAGATGACGAGCTACCGCGGCGAGGCCGCGCTGGCCCAGCTCGGCGAGTCGCTCTTCCGGACCATCAGCTTCGTTCAACTCGTGCTCATCCTGTTCCTGTCGCCGGTCTACACCGCCGGGGCCATCAGCCAGGAACGCGACGCCCAGACCTTCGGCGTCCTGCTGGCCACGCCGCTGTCGAACCTCCAGATCGTCCTCGGGTCGCTGCTGTCGCGGTTGTTCTTCGTGCTGGCCATCCTCGTCTCGACGCTGCCGGTGTTCGCGCTGCTGTACTACTTCGGCGGGTTCGAGCTGACGGACGTGTTCCTGAGCTACGGCATCGCGGCCTCCAGCGCCCTGTTGACCGGTGCCGTGGCCGTCGCCGTCAGCATCGTCACCACCGGCACGCGGCGCGTCATGATCGGCTTCTTCCTCTTCGTCACGGCCTACCTCGTGGGCGTCTGGGTGCTCGACCACATGCTGCTGGTGGCCATTGTGCCCGGCTACGTCGAGGGCTCGCTCGACTGGCTGCACCCCATCGCCGCGATGCAGCGCACGCTCATCGGCGGGCAGGTCGTCCGGCCGCTGTGGAGCGAACTCGGCGCCTGGGACTTCCTCGTGCAGTATCCGGAATACGGCTACGTGGCGTACAGCACCGCGCTCAGCGTGGTGATCATTGTGCTCGGGGCCGTCCTGGTTCGCCGGCTGGCGCGAGGCTACGGCGGGCTGGCGCGTCGCCTCGGCCAGGCGCTCTACGCCGTGGCGGGCGCCGCGGTCGCCGTCGCCGCCTGTGCGGTCCTCATCCGCTATCGCGGCCCCGCCCAGGGACTGGCCATCTTCCTGCTCGTGGCCCTGCCTGTCGCGGCGGGCCTGGTGTTCTTCCGCCTCAAGCGGCACCGCAAGCCCAAGACCGTCTGGGACAACCCCATCGCATGGCGGGAACGGGTGACCCGCACGGCCACCGCGCGGCGGACGCTGGTCCAGTTTCTCTACATCCTGCTGAGCGTGCTGGCCCTCTATGTCCTCTTGGTGCTGAAGGTCGGCGGCGGATCGGCCCGCGACGCCCGCGTCTTCGTCCTCGTGGTGACCACCACGCAGATGTTCATCATCCTGATGGTCGGCGCCACCATGGCCGCGTCCAGCATCTCGTACGAACGCGAGCAGGGCACCCTCGACATGATCCTGGCCACGCCCATCACGCCGCGCTACTTCATTCACGGCAAACTCTTCGGCATCATCCGGTACCTCGGGATGTTCCTGGCGATGATGCTGCTGGTCACGCTGGGGGCGTACCTCATCGCCCGGCTGCCCGTCGAGGAGTACCTCGGGTCGCTGGTGCCGCCGGGATGGGCGCGGGCCGTCGCCGTCCCCTCCGGAGCCACGGGCTACACGCCGCGCGACGGTGCGTGGAGCAACTGGTCGCTCCGGTCGATCGTCTATCCGCTCGTCACCACGGGAGGTCTGGCCGCCGCCATGGCGACCCTGGGGATGACCTTCAGCCTGCGGGCGCGCAAGACGGCCACCGCCGCCATCTACGCGGCGCTCAGCGTCCTCGGCGTGGCCGCGACCGTCACCTGCTGCTGCTCGATCACGGGCCTGATCTGGGTGGTCGGGCCGATTGCGGCCATGGCCAGCCCGTTCCTGACCAACTGCGCGTGCTTCATGCCCGAGTCCTTCATGGAGACGTTCAACTTCTCCGATTCCGTGCAACTGATCGGGTTCTATCGCTACTTCGGGATGCACGTCGGCGTGCTGGGCGCCGCGGCCGGCTACGGCGTCTTCGCCTGGCTGCGCGTGCGCGGCATGGTCAAGACCTTCGACCAGCAGGTGCGCCAGAAGGTCTGACAGGCGACCGCAGCGGCAAGCACGTACGCGAGGCCGGAGCCATGACCCGCAGCAACGGAAAACTTCTGTTGATGTACGTGTTGCTCGGCCCGGGTCTCCTGGTGGCGGCCATCGGCGGCAACGAGCTTTATGGCCGACGGCTGGTCCGTCACGAGCTCGCCCTGTGCCGCGAGGCCGGTATGACGCTCGACTGCGTGGCCCTGTACGGCCCGCCGGTGCCGAGGGACCAGAACGCCGCGCCGCTCTTCCAGCAGGCCTTCGACCGATGGAGTGAGGCGCGCGATTCCATGACGCCCGCCCTGGAGCACGACGAGGAGCTGGCAGAGGGTTTCCTGGACATGCGGCGGGTGCCGCACAAGGAGGACGTGCTCGCCGGCGGGCGCCGGCTGCTCGACCACTACGACTCGGCCCTGCGGCGTTGGGACGGCGCCGCGCAGAAGGCGGCCTGCCGATTCGAACCGGTCATCGCCCTGGAGTCCCCCATAGAGGGCTATGGTCTCACGGGGAACTTCCGGATGAACCGCCTTCTGCGTGTCCGTGCAGCAGTCGCCTACCACGCCGAGGGCCCCGATGCCGCCTGCGACGGGCTGGAGGAGGCCTTGCGGTCGTGGCGGCTGCTGAACGGGCATCCACTCCTGGTGTCGAGCGTCGTAGAGTTGGGCGTGGTGCAGGCCCACATCTGCCAGGCAGAGTATCTATTGGAGTGCGGCGGGCAGGTTTCCGCGCCGGCGTGGCGCAGGCTGCTCGAGGCGCTTCCCCGAAGCGATGAGATCCGCAACAGGTCCCGGAGGGCCGTCTGCGGGGAATTGACCGGTTTCCTGCAGCCGAGCTTCCGGCAGCAGCGCGCCGAGTGGCTGCGAGTGACGCGGCTCTGGGACTGGGAACAGGAAGCGCAGGAGATCCGGGTCTGCAGGATCCTGTGGCAGGCTCTTCGGGCTTCGCCGCAGGAAGCGGCAACCACCCACTGGCCTGATGACCCCTGGTTCTACCAAACACGTGATATCTGGGGCAACTGGGTTTCGTCCGGGTGGTCTAGGCTCT
>Ga0272441_10013310_pt1 | contig 11850 bp, 9 predicted proteins | sample SSMProp6N_FD_193582 | JGI IMG/M metagenome (GOLD analysis project Ga0272441, IMG submission 193582) | Marine sediment archaeal communities from Little Sippewissett salt marsh, Falmouth, MA, United States - SSM-Prop-6N | ecosystem: Environmental > Aquatic > Marine > Wetlands > Sediment ...
AGGGCGCACCGCCCGCCGCCCTCGGGCGACATCAGTTCAGCCCGAACATGGTCAAGCCATCGCAGCGGATCGTATTGAAGAAATCGGCAGGGTGAACCAAGTATTTCCGACAGTTTGGCGACGTCGTTTTTCCGGCGGTCGTATTCGCGCGCGGGGTGTATGTTCGAACCGTAAAACAGCCCAGTGACGTCCCAGCCTTCTTCCAGGAGGACCGGCCATGGAACCGTGGCGTCAGGGGCGCAGCAGATATGGAGCATAAGCCGTCGATCTGCCTTGGTCAACAAAGGTTCACTCCTTGATCACCGGTAGCGTTATTCACAGGATGATCGGGTCAGCACCTGGATCGTTCCCGAAGAGATTCATATATTTCTTCCATTCTGTGATGTAGCTTCCTGAACGTCTGCAAAAGAACAGGATCGAAATGCGACGGTTCGACCCTGTCATCACCCTTCAGTATTATCTGGACCGCCCGGAAATGCGGAAAGGGGGGCTTGTACGCCCTGGACGAGCGAAGGGCGTCATAGGTGTCGGCCAGAGCGACGACCCTGGCCTCCCATGGAATGTCCTCGCCCTTCAAGCCGAACGGATAACCCGAGCCGTCCCATTTTTCGTGATGATAGAGGCAGATGTTCCTTGCCTTTAACAGCCACGAAGCGTCGCCCAGTATATCCGCTCCCCAGAGCGTATGTTTCTTTACCTCCTCGAATTCCTGTTCAGTAAGGGGGCCCGGTTTTGTAAGTATTTCCATTGGAACCCTGAGTTTCCCTATGTCGTGAAGCCTGGAAAACAGCGCCACTTCTTCGATATCTTCCTTGTTCTTGTTGAAGGCGGCGGAAAGGAAACGGCAATAATGTTCCACCCGCTCCAGATGCTCGGCCGTTTCATCGTGATAGATGGCGGTAAGGTTCTGAAGGCGGGCCGCCATGTACTGATAGGAATACTTGAGGTCCTCCAGGGATTTTCTGGCGTTAAGCATGCCCCCAACGTGAGAGGCTATAGGCATAACCATCTCAAGCAGGGCGGGGTTCTCGGAAACACGGTTTCCCCACTCTACGACAATGCCGCCTACCGACTGCCCCATGTAGAACATCGGGACGATAAGTTCGCTTACCACTTTTGAATGAACGGGCACATGGAGCGGCTCGGAAAGCACGTCTTCGCACCAGACCGGCTTCTGTTCTTCCACCGCTTTTCCCAGAAGGCTGGATTCAAGATCTATCTCATGGTATTTCATTGGAGTATCTATCCCGCTTGACGCAACTACCAGCAGATTACCGGATTCCACCCTCAATATGATGACTCCGCTGGAATCGGATATATCCCTGAGAATGTCGGCGATCCTGTCGAGGCCGTTCTGGCGTCCTGCCCCGGATGCTATGTTACGGGATATTTCAAGAAGGTTTCTCCATATCCTGTCTCTTTGAAGCAGGTTTGCGTTAGCTTCGGACAGCGACTGGTTTACTGTTTCCAGCGTCCTGCTGCTGGCCACCAGTTTTTCCTGCTGCAGCACGTAGCTCTGCAATGCGCTGGACAGAGTCTGGCAGAAGGATCTCACTTCGACCAGTCGCGTGCTGGATATCAGTTCTCTTATTCCCCTGGCGGCCCCGCTTACTGTTTCGGTAAGAGCTTCGGACGTAACCGACGAGAAGAGCCTGTCCTGCATCTGGACGGAAAGACGGGTAACTCTTTCGAGAGGCGAGATAAGGTATCTTGAAAAGACCAGCCACATCACCACAAGGGACAGGACCATGGCCCCTTCGATAAGCAGCGAACCGGAAAGCCTGGAAAAAAGGAACATACCCATTACATCGTAGGGGAAACGCACTTCCAGAAAAAGCTCTCCCGGAAGAACTGTCGCCTTTCGGGCCCACTGGCGTTTATCGTGATCTTGAGCCTTGATCTCCAAGGCGTCCGCGGCGTTTCCACCCGCCGTACCTGCATCTCGGAATCCGGAAGACGACCACAGCTCCGCACCCGCGCCGTCTGTTATGGCCATACTGCTTCCCCAGTCGGATATTCGTGTTTTTCCCAGCCAGGAAATATCGGCTTCCACGGTTACGAAGAAGACACTGTCGTTCAGCAGGAATGTTCTGCCCAGAAAAAGTGTGGGTTTTGCAGATCCGGACGGTAATGGTCTCCACGAGTCCCTGTATTCGTCCGGCTCCAGGAAGGGATATCGTTCACCGGGGGCGCCGCCCTTGCCGACAGTCTCTACTTCGACACCCGCAGGCAAAACTGCGCCGCCCGAAAGGCTTTGTTCCAGCATAAGGCTGGCGGTATCGGTCAAGTCGGTAAGGCGCTGCCGCATGGTTTCGGACGCCATGTCCAGCGACATGCCTATTGCCCGAATTTCCCTGCGAACTTCCATAGCGGCGCTCAGACCCAGATGCAGGAGGATTATGGAAAACAGAAATACGACAATGAGCACCAACATCTTTTTGGCCTGCATCTGAGCCTTCCTTCCACTGCAACGGGTTAATGTCAACTTGTCTTATATTGTACACGAAAGAATGGAACTGTTACAAAAAAGCGGGGACCTTATGTTGCAAGGCTTCCCCGCTTTGTATATTGCCTGTTTTTTCGATGCTAGAAACGGTGTTCCCAGCTCAGTTTGAATCCGCGCTCGGGACCGTAGTAGTACTTGTTCCAGGATTCAAATGTGTAATCCTCGTTAAAAAGGTTGACGCAATAGAGCCGAACCGTATCGTTATCCTGTTCCCATGAAATCGTCAAATCAACCATGACGTAGTCATCTGGATTCCAGTTGTTTGCCGCGTCTCCCATTCTATTTCCGACCCAATTGGCTGAAAGCAAAGCCGACCATGGACCTGTTTTATATTCAAGTGAACCGCCGAGTTCCCATTCCGGCATACCCTGCCCCCGCGTCCAACTGGAAGATGATGTTGCTTTTTCCTCCGGCTTCTGCCAGGTTCCGTTCAGGCCCAACGTCCAGTTTTGCCCCAGGTTCCATCGCTTAGAGGCCTCGATACCATAGGAGTGGAATTCGGCGACGTTGATATAGGTGCCACTGTCGTACTTTATTTTATCCATTAACTTTAGATAGAAGAGACATATCTGCCAAGAGTTTCGTGAATTCCGGTTATTTAGCCCTACTTCATAACTCCAGCCTTTTTCCGGGTTGAGATTCGGGTTACCTGTTGTCCATCCATCATCGACATACAATTCGTAAAAACTGGGCATGGCGAAGACTCTTGATGCCGAAGCGTAAAACATGTTTCCGTTGGCGAACTGCCTCTGAAAGCTGATTCTGGGGATCAGTTCGTCGTAGTCGTTGCCTTCCTGGTCCCATATCTCGTAGCGCAAGCCGATATTCGCCAGCCAGTCTCCCCATGCAAACGACCATTCCGTGAACGGGGCGATATTGGTGCGATCTTGAGAAGTCAGGGAACCGCCTATTGTTCCAAAATCCGTTTCCTCGAATCTGGAGAACACACCCCAGGCATATATCGCCTCTCCCGATGTTCCATTCCCACCGATCTCGAGCGTATACGCCGAGTCCTCGTAAATATTGTTTCCCCAGGCAGTATATGATTTGTAACATTGAGTATCGTATCCTAACAAGGCGTACCAATCATCAGCGTTATAGCGAAAGGAATACCTGCTGTACGTTTTGGCGTCGTGATCATCGTGTCCGCTATTTTCCCAGCCGTAGCTGTAGTCACCTCGTGTGACTCTAAAGACCCAGTCATCGCCTGAAAGATTAACGCCATAGGCGTCGCTGTCGTATCCCAGAGAGTCTTCCCGGGTCGCTGGTGTATTGACATAGCACAGGCGTTTTCGTCCTTCATCGATATGCTCGTACCAAATACGCGCAGCAATAGTTTCGCCCGCCGCGCTGCCCGAGGCGTAGTATCTCCGCCAACCGTTGGGCCCGGTTTCGGCCAGTGTAACGGCTTCGGTCCCATCGGGCTTTTTGGTGATAATGTTGATAACGCCGCCAGCGGCCATTGAGCCGTACACGGCGGAGCCGCCGCCTTTTACCACTTCCACCCGTTCGATGTTCTCAAGCGGAAATGCCCTGTAGTCGACCGTAGCCGCATTAGCTACGTGCGACGAGCGGTATAGTGGCACACCGTCGACAAGCACAAGGACCTGCGTTACGACCCCGCGCATAGTGATCTGGGCGTCCTGAGCCACTCCGCTTTTCTGCTTTACGAATACCCCGGGCACGTTTTGTTCCAGCACGGTAGCCAGGTTATCCGCACCGCTTTGTTCGATATCTTCGGCCGTTATGACGTAGGTGGGGGCAGGGAGCTCATCCAGGCTGGTGTATATCCTGCTGCCCGTAACCACTTCCGGGGCCACCGTTTCCACGGCCGCCGATACCGCCGCAAATCCCGGTAACGCAAACGCACAGATCACAAACAATACAACCATGGTTCTTTTCATCAAGCCGTCCCTCCTCAAAATATCAGGGCGGCCCGACACGTCAGGCCGCCCTGTGAGAGGACAGAACCTTCCGCGTCACGCCCGCGCATGACAGCGAGAATGTTTTCCGGCCGGTCTCCTGGCTCCCGGTCATCCTACTTCCGCGCCTTCCCGGCCCTGGGGCCAGTGGCAAATCGCGGTTTCGTCCCGGTTACAGTGGCGGGGCCGCTCCGGCTTTACACCGGATTCCCTACACCGGAAAACTGTCTCTATGGTGTTATTTTCCCGACACATGTTACCCGCTTGCGGGAGATAATGTCAACGAACCAGTGTAAATTGAACCGGCACAAGCAGTTCCCCCGGCGATGCAGGAACAAAAACCCAGGCCTTTACGGCTGTAATGGCCGAACGGTCCAGCATTTCGTAACCGCTGGAGCACTCGACACTGAGGCTTTCCACATTTCCAGCGCCGTCCACCTTGACCCTCAGCACTGTTTCACCCTCTTCACCCTTTCTGCGGCTGATAAGGGGATAAACAGGCTTTACCCTTTTGATCACGTCTTCGGGTCTTGCGGTGGAGGGTCCCCGTTCATGGCCTTGCGAGACATTCATTTCTGCAGCGGGGCCGCTTGCAGCAGGCGCGTTTTCCGTTTCCGGCTGTTTTGCTTCTCCGGGCGCACACTTTTGAACGGTGTCCGCGTTCCTTTTTACGGGATGTTTTTTTACAGGCGTTGGTTTTACCGGCTGCGGCGGGGGCTTACTGACGGGCTCTTCCGGATTGGGAGCGGCGGGGCTTGAAATACCCTGTACAGCCACGAGCCGGACAGGAACCGTACTGGACATCTGCGCTTCCGAAGACGCGCCGTACTCCATAAAAGACAGCGAACACCACAGAAGGACATGCATCAGGATGCTTGCAGCAATATATAAAGCCCAGCGCCTCAAGGCGATCCGCCGTCCTCTACAAGCAGACCCACGCTTTCCACCCCGGCCGAACGAAGCCTGTCCAGAAACGTGGTGATCCCGCCGTAGGAGGCAGAACGATCCCCGGCGATGATCACGGTTCTTCCACAGGACACCGCTTTGCCCGCCATGTCTACCGCTTCGTCCGGCGAGACCTCTTTACCCTGGACAATACATTTTCCTTCCGCGTCAATTGACAGTATCAGCGGGTCCCCGGGCGGTTTTGCGCCGTGTCCCGAAGGAAGGTCTACAGGGATCTGTCCGTTCATGAACGTCGCGGTAAGAACAAAGAAAACAAGCAGCATAAAAAGCACGTCGATCAGTGGCGTCAGTTCCAGTTCAACGCGGTCTCTGGAAAACCTGCGGGTTTTCATTGACTGACGCCCCGGGCCTTTTCGGCTATTTCCGCAAGTATTTCCGCTGCTTCGGTGACCCTTGGCCCGGGATGAAATAGCACATCGGCCGGGGCTTCAACGATAGCTCCGGATTCAAGCGCGCGCAGCGGAAGACGCCCAAGCGTATGGCAAAGGTCTTCGGAGGTCAGAGACATACCTTTTTCCGTTCTGGTCACAACCAGGATATCGGGGTCCCGCGCCAGAAGAGCCTCTCCATCCATCTGGGGAAACGTGTAGCGGATATCTCCGGCCGCGTTGGGTATGCCTATGGCGTCCATGATGTCGTCGATGTAGGAAAAACCTCCGGCTACGGTAAGGGGGTCGTGCCAAACGACGATAAGCATCGACGGCGTTTTTCCGTGAAAGGTACCGTCTATCCTGCGACGGGTCGTTTCAAGCCCTTCAACTATATCGCCCCACAACCTGTCCGCGTCGGCGCGGCGATCCGTTCTTTCGCCTATGGCGTAAACGGCTTTTTTGAGATCGGGCAATCCTCTGTGCAGGCTGAGTTCAAGCGTTGGTACGCCCAGTTCCTCAAGCCTCTTGAGCAAGGCTGCGTGGAATGTGCGGATGCCGATAACCAGGTCGGGCTCCAGTACAAGTATCTTTTCAAGAGATGGGTCGTTGTATCCTCCTATACTGGGAAGCATAGCCACCTCCGGAGGATAGACATCGTAATCGGTTACTCCGGCCACTTTGTCTCCGACTCCCATCTCGAACATGCATTCGGTTATGGAAGGCGCAAGGGACACCACTCTTTCAGGCGGAGCGGCAACGGCAGGCGTCGGTGAAAGACCCGCCAAAATCGCGGCGACCAGTAAAACAGCACAAACCACAACTGCAGAATGTCTAGCCTTTGCCATCGCCGGCTCCCCGAAGAACTTTTTCCCTTACCAGGAAATCTACCCCTCTCCAGAGCATTTCCTCGGCCCGCTCAACTCGCGTGGAGAGCCATGCATGGCACAGAATAAGCGGTACGGCGACGGAAAGACCGGCAACCGTTGTAAGCAGAGCCTTCCATATACCTCCGGCCATAACGGTTACGCTGGCTCCGGAAAGACCCGGCAGGTTTCTGAAAACGTCGATCATCCCCAGAACCGTCCCGAGAAGGCCAAGAATAGGAGCTATGCGTCCAAGTGTCGCCAGAAAAGCCAGCCCTCTTTCCCACCTGAAGAGTTCGCGTCTGACCTCCTGATCGAGAAGAGTTTCCATTGCGTTGGAATCAACGTTCCAGTGATCCACTCCCACCCGGAAAAGCCTGTGCAGCGAGGTTTCCTGCTTTCTGACGAGAAGTGAAGCCGCCTCCGGGTCTTTTTCGAACAGATATTTGCCCAGTTCCAGTTCCAGTGACCCGGCGTCAGTGGAAGCGCGCCTGAAAAACATGATCCTTTCGAAAACAATGGCGAACCCCAAAACCGATACGCCCGCAATGACCCACATTACGGGGCCTCCGAGCCGCATTATCTCCACTGGCTATCACCTTTCCAGGATACGGTCGGCCACAGCGGCGGCCGTCAGGTCCATGCCGGCGAGAACATCCCGGGAAGCGCCCGAATCTCCCCAGCGACTCACACCCAGGCATGAAAGCGACAGGTCCCCTGTATCGCTATCGGCCGCAACACCCTGCACGATGGAACCCAGGCCCGTTTTTACGTGGTGATCTTCGATGGTGACGACATTACCCGTACGAAGGGCCGGTTCAAGACTGGCGCGGTCGAGAGCAAGCGGACATCCAGCGTGATAGACAGCCGCGTCCACACCACTGTCGGCAAGAATAGCCCTGGCTTCCAGAGCCATGCGAACAGTATGCCCCATACAGACGACCGCTGCATCCTTACCGGCTCTCACCACGTCGAGACCGCCATAGGAAAATTCGTACCCCTCTGCAAAAAAGGCCTTGCCGTCAGGCGTCTGAACTACCGGTATCTTGCTCCTGCCCATGGCTATGCACACGTTACCGGGCCGGGCCAGCGCCCAGCGGACCATTCGATCTGTCTGATTGGGATCGGCCGGGACAAGGAGCTTCCAGCCGAAGGTGTTTCTCAAAAGCCCCAGGTAGTCGATGCACTGGTGGGTCATGCCGTCTTCACCAACGTCAAGACCTACATGAGTCAGCACAAGCTTGAGGTTTGTTCCGTTTATATCGTTGAGGCGCTGCTGATTGTAGACCTCGGACAAACCGAAAACCCCGAAATCCGCCCACAGGCTTGCAACTCCCGCGCATGAGGCCGCCCCGGCCGTTGTGGCCGTTGCGTGCTCCTGGATGCCCATTTCCATGAACCATTCCGGGCATTCTCTGGAAAACGCGTCCACCTTGACAGAGCTCGCCAGATCGCAGTCGAAAACCAGGACCGGAGAACCCTTGCCGCAGCGGTTCATTTTTCCTATATCCGCCAGGGCCGCTCCGAAAGCAGACCGGTTATCCGTAAGGATGTCCGGGTCATAGGACCTGGGTTTTCCGGTCTCCACAAAAACCGGGGGAACCTGTCTTTCAACGAACAGGGGTCCTGTGCCGGTCTTCCGTTTCTCTTTGGCGGTTTCCAGAAGCCGTCGAGACGCATCCATCTCCCGCATGGCCTTATCGTAAAGCTCGCCGGAGGGCGCCTTGCCGTGGTAATCCGGAACTCCCTCCATGAACGACACGCCCTTGCCCATGACCGTATGGCAGAGAATGACTGTGGGAAGATCGGAAGCACTGGCTTCTTTAAGAGCATGATAAAGCCCGGAGGGATCGTGACCGTCGCATTCCCGTACAAGCCATCCGTCAGTCTCCCATAGACCGCGAATGTTGGAGGGCATTACCTTTTCGATGCGGCCGGAGATCTGGATGTGATTGTAATCAACCAGAACTGTGATATTTCGGAGGCCGTGGCTGATCGCCGCTCTCCGCGCCTCTGCTATCTGCCCCTTGACCTGTTCGCCGTCGCTCATGAGAACATAGACATGACCCGATGTGTTCCGGGCCTTTTGCGCAAGAGCGAAACCCACCCCGGCCGCCAACCCCTGGCCGAGATTCCCGCTTCCCCAGTCTATACCTGGTACCGAACGCTCCACATGACCCTGAAAAGCGCTTCCGGCCTGACGGAAATGGGCCATGGCGTCTTCCGGGTCAAAGAAACCGTACCAGCCCAGCGCGGCATAGGCTCCGGGCGACGTATGGCCGTGGCTGACGACAACGTAATCCCGATCTCTTTCGTTAAACCTCTCGGGCGTGCTGTCTGCCACACCGTACACCGCCAGATACATATGCATGCTCGAAAGGGAACCCGCCGGGTGCCCGCTTCCCGCAGCGGCCGTCATGGTCACAGCCCAGGCGCCGCATGTCGCGGCCGCCTGCCTTAGTGAGGCGTCCTGTTCGGATGTAAGTTCTTCCAGCGGGAAACCCCGCATGCAGTTTCTGTCGAATTCCATCGCTCATTCCCCTTCCGGCGGAGCATTGTAGACGTTTTTACAATTACAGGATTATACAGCCAACCATGGCGACTATACAAAAAGCGGCCCCGATCGGGGCCGCTTTGCATGGAGTTGATATCGTTGAGCAGGTTTCCCGCTAGCTGACTACTTCCTCGGCGGGAGTATAAGTCATACCAAAAGCGTCTGCTACGCCCTTGTATGTAACCTTGCCCTTGTACATATTGAGACCCTTGAGAATGGCCGGGTTCTCCTTGCAGGCTTTCTCCACGCCTTTTTCGGCGATCTGCTTGCCGTAGCGGATCGTGTAGTTGTTAAGGGAGAATGTGGAAGTCCTTGCAAAGGCGCCCGGCATGTTGGCGACGCAGTAATGCGTAACGCCGTCGACAACGAAAACGGGATCGTCATGCGTTGTGGCGTGAGATGTCTCGCAGCATCCGCCCTGGTCGATGGCGACGTCAACAATTACCGACCCGGTCTTCATAACCTTGAGATGGCTCTTTTTAACCAGCTTGGGAGCCTTTGCTCCCGGGATCAGGACCGCGCCCACAACGATATCCGCTTCCCTGATCGCGGATTCGAGGGCCAGTGGGTCGCTGTAGATCGGGAAAACGTTGGAGGGCATAATCGATTCGAGATACTCGAGCCGGTCGGGGTTTATGTCGAAGATCGACACCCTGGCGCCCAGGCCCGCGGCGACCTTGGCCGCGTTGGTTCCTACAACTCCGCCGCCGACAACAACTATATTTGCCGGTGCTACGCCCGGAACGCCCGTGGGAAGCAGGCCCATCCCGCCGTTCGGAACGGCGAGGAAATAGGCGCCCATAAGGACGGACATGCGTCCCGCTACCTCGCTCATCGGTTTGAGCAGGGGCAGGGAGCCGTTGGATTCTTCCACTGTTTCATAGGCCAGAGCGATTATCTTCTTGTCAAGGCAGGCTTTTGTCAGTTTTTCATCAGCGGCGAAATGGAAATAGGTGTAGATGAGCTGCTCCTGTTTCATCAGGTCGTATTCCTGGGCAAGGGGCTCCTTGACCTTGACGATCATGTCGGAAATATCCCAGACCTTTTTTGCGGAATCGAGGATCTTCGCGCCTGCGGCTTCGTACTCGCTGTCGGGGATATTGGAGCCGAGTCCAGCACCCTTTTCGATGAATACTTCGTGTCCCGCAGCCACGTAGGTGTGGGCCGCCGCCGGGATCAGACCCACCCGATACTCATGGTTCTTTACTTCCTTGGGGCAACCGATCTTCATGGAACCTACCGCCTCCTCTTGTGAGAACTGATAAAGATGCGTTTCATTTCACAATATCGCCTGGATCACTATATATTGTACCATGATTCGCAAACTTTTGTATCCAGAACACTGTATACTTAGATTAGAGATACACTCTTTCCACCCGGCTGGTGAAAAGATTGGGCACTTCGTAATTAATGGTTCCGAGCAGGGCTGCTATCTCTTCCGGTGATACGGTCTCGTCGCCCTGGGAGCCCACAAGGACGACCTCGTCGCCCACCCGGGCCTCCGGAATATGCGTAACGTCCACCATTGTCTGATCCATGCAGATGCTTCCCACGAGAGGGGCTCTCCTGCCCCTTACCAATACGTCCGCCTTCATGGAAAGCGGTCTCGGGTAACCGTCCGCATACCCCACCGGAAGAACGGCGATGCGCTCGGAGCCCCTGGTCACATATCTCAGGCCGTACCCCACTCCGCTGCCGACCGGTAATTCTTTCAATGCGGCTATCCTTGTCGTTACCCGGAACGCGGGCTGTATCTCAAATGGTCGCTTGCACGCCTTCGAGGGCCACATACCATAAAGAATAAGTCCCGGTCGGACCGCGTCAAGGTGCATCTCGGGACAGTTCACAAAAGCCGCGCTGTTGCAGACATGCCGAAGCCTGACTTTGACGCTTTTTGATCTGAGTTCATCGAGCACTTCGCAGAAACGGGAAAACTGAAGCCTTGTGTACTCCAGGTCCGGTTCGTCGGCGACGGCGAAATGCGTAAATAATCCTTCCAGTTCAACACCGGGCAGCTCGGCTATACGTGCGGCTTTATCGGGTGCTTCGGAAGGCAGAAACCCTATACGGCCCATCCCGGTATCAACTTTTACATGAACTCTTGCGGTTTTTCCCTGCTCCACGGCCGCACGGCTCATAGCCTCGGCGAATTCCCCGTCGGTACAGGCGGATTCTATGTCGCGGGCGACGAACTCGGGGGCTGCGTCGCAGGGCGAAGGTCCGAGCACGAGCAGGGGATCGGAAAGACCGTTTTCCCGAAGCGCTACAGCCTCATCGGCCGTAGCCACTGCGAACCGCTGGCATCCCGCTTTCGAAAGGACCTCGGTCACCTTGCCGACTCCATGACCGTATCCATCGGCCTTGACAACGGCAATGGGCCTGCACGACGGTCCCGCAAATTCAGATATCTTTATGTAGTTGTCCCTGAGAGCTTCTGTCGATACTTCCATTTGAGTAGGGCGAAGGGGCATGGAAATTCACCTCCCGGAAAAAGGGGGGGCGGGATGTCCCCGTCCCCCCCGAATTGCTCCCGACTCGCTGACTCTCCTACTTCAGTACTCCACTGCGCCGTTTTTCGTCGAAATCCTTGACGATCTTGCGCATCTCATTGGAAAGCCACAGAAGGGCGATAAGGTTGGGCGCAGCCATAAGGCCGTTCATCGTGTCG
>Ga0272441_10013311_pt1 | contig 11849 bp, 7 predicted proteins | sample SSMProp6N_FD_193582 | JGI IMG/M metagenome (GOLD analysis project Ga0272441, IMG submission 193582) | Marine sediment archaeal communities from Little Sippewissett salt marsh, Falmouth, MA, United States - SSM-Prop-6N | ecosystem: Environmental > Aquatic > Marine > Wetlands > Sediment ...
ACCCAGACCGTGAGGCACACCGAGATGAGCGCCCAGGGCTTGGGCCAAAGCGTGATTGCCTGTAGCTCCGGACTGGACTAGCATTATTCCTGCGATCGTGCTTGCCCATGCCATGTTCGCGCGGGCCAGCATGTTCGAGCCATCCTCGACGGCGGTGGGAAGGTTGTCCCAGATGAGTTTTACCGCTTCCGGAGACATGCAGGCGACAAAAGGAGTGGCTTTTGTAGAGATAAACGCCTCCATCGCGTGGCCCAGCGCATCAGCCCCGGTGGCTGCCGTAAGCCCGGGCGGCATAGTCTTCATTAGCTCAGGATCGACTATGGCGATCCTGGGGATGTTGGCCGGACTCACTATAGCTCCTTTTGAAACTATTTCCCTGTTAGTAATAACTGCAACAGGGGTAACTTCGCTACCTGTTCCAGAGGTGGTGGGTATTGCCAGAATGGGTAAAGACGAACTGAACTCCCTGCGTTCAGGGTTGCAGACAGGATAATCCCATGCGTCGCCGCCGTTCACTGCCACGACAGCTATGGCCTTAGCCGCGTCGATAGCACTCCCACCGCCCAGACCGATCATCATTTCCGATTTTTCTTGTCTGACCATCTCCGCACCACGGTTAATGATCTTTACGCTGGGATCAGGCTCAACTTCGGAATATATGGCAACGGACAATCCCGCCTCTTTAAGATAGCCGGCGATCTTCTCTATCGTTTCCTCCAATCCCCGCGTATCTTTATAGGTAACGATCATGGCCCGTTTCCCAAACTTGGACGCCTCTTTCCCAATTTCGGATGCCCTATTCGCTCCGAACATTATTCGGGTGGGCATATTAACATCAAAGGTTTCCACAGAATTCATAATCTATATTTCCTTCCTGCTAAATGTCAACAGCACAATCGAGTGTGCTGGAACCGAGTAACTCAGTTTCGTACCGTCCATTCGTAAACTCGACTTCTGCAATTTAACTTCATCTGGTCGATTCAATTCGTTTCGGGACATATAACTCGCCCCTGTAAGCAATTGAACCTGCACATTCTCCGCCGGGCTAAAATCATGCAAAGCTATATTTGTATCCAAAGCTTCCTGAGGATGTCGATTAGTCAGGATCAGGTTAAGCTCTTTGTCTTTGCTATCAGCCAGCGCAACTGCATCCAGATAAGGTATATCCTGGCCCGCAGGCGAATATCGTCCCGATGAGCTATACATGGGACAGCGGGTATGAATACGAATAGGGACAGTGCCGGATTGAGTCGAATACAGCTTTCGAGCATAGTAAACAGGGTTAGCATACACGATCTCACGCTGTTTACGAAGGCCGCCGCCGTGATTCACCAGCGCGCTGTGAGTAACCATTTCCACCAGTCCCCTGGATCGGATGCACGTATTGACAATTCCAGACCAGAAGAGCGATTCCGTTAATGTACCGTTATTAGGCAAACCGGATTTATTGGTAAAGACCTGAAGCTCTGTCACGGCAAGCTTCGGTTCCTTTACCCCTTGAGACATTTGCTCCCCCAACTTATTCAGATGACCGGCGTAGAAGAACGTATATGCCATCAGAGATTTGAATACATCCTCCGGGTCTGCATCGTCAGGAGTGCCGCCGCCGATAAGCGTATGGATCGACAGGGAGCGCAGAATATCTGATTTCCGCTCAATGATAGGCGCGTTCCATTTGAAGTTCTGGCCGTTCGCTATGATTTTGATAGTCGGATCAACGGCGATCATTGCCCTGTAGAACTTCTCGTATCGTTCCGCATACTCCTCCGGAGTGCAGTGCCCGATCTGCCAATTGCCGTATATCTCGTTCCCGATCTCCCAGTAGACAATGTTGTATGGGTCAGGATGTCCGTTCTCCGCGCGCATTGCTCCATACTTAGTGTCTAACCCGCCGTTGCAATATTCCAACCATTCAGCCGCTTCCTCCGGTGTGCCGTCACCGGCGTTCACACAGATCATAGGCTCCACGTCCGCGGCTGCGCAGAAAGCCACAAACTCATCTGTGCCAACGTGATTATATTCGATCATATTCCAAGGCCGATTCACCGTGGATTTTCTCTTATCCATAGGGCCAACACCGTCTTTCCAATGGTAACCCGACACGAAGTTGCCCCCGGGATAGCGGAGAATCGGGAGACGGGACTCGCGAGTGAATCTGATCACATCCGGATCGAATCCGTTTATATTGTCCTGTGGGAACAGGGCCATCTGATCCAGCCATATCGTCCCCGGAGCTGACAACCCTATGGTGAGCATCAGCAGCGCGCTTCCCTCGACCTCCTCACGAATTCTGAGCTTCACAATATAGCGATCCCAGTCCGATTTTGCGACCTCAGCATCCCCCGCCGCCAGTATATGCTTTTCATCCCTGGCCATACATATCGCGACATTCAGTTTACAGGGATGATCGCAGCGGGCATAGAAACTCAGTTCATAATCCTTCTCCCGATGGAGCGGCAGAAAAATGACCTGGCGGACACCTGCCTGAGGGCTTTCCAGCGAACTGACCTGGATCTTCTGCGCCAGTTCAGAGTTAAAAGAGTTCTTATCCAGTTCGTACTTCACATCCCCCTGACCATATGCCAGCCACCAGGGAGCGATGCCGCGTCTATAGCTATCCATTATATCCGGCATATCCATCCGTTCCGCATAATGGCGCAGACGGCGCTCAATGTTCGCTTTATCCGATCCCCAGAAGTGCCATCCCTCGAATCCGGGGTTCTGCAATACCTGAGCCCACATTCCGCCGTAGATATTCCGCCCCAGGTGTTCGGTGAACTTGCCATAGAGGTAGCGGCTGATGGGCTTTTCAGCTTTCTCGTCAGCGTAAAGGTGAACTTCCGCTCCTGTATCACTCCCCTCAAAAGTAAAAAGCTCCTGATCCTGATGACCAATAACCCCGGAGATCACAACCATTAGTGATGAAATCATACATAGTCACATAAGGCCTTTCTCCTGCTTTTTGTATTAATCATAACACTACAACGATGATTCCGATATGGATTATACAAACAGCGCGTTGATATTTCAAGAAAGAAAAAATCTTGATTCATATCGCAAGTTGTGGTAGTATTATAGTCTATTCTGTTTTTAAGGCTAAGTATGTCTTCTGAACTTTTCTTAGCAGGCAGGACAAGAATGTCCTGCCTATCGGTCATGTTTTTCGATAGTCGGGACATTCCTGTCTCGACTTGTCGTAGCGAAACATTTATTGATATTTACTTACCGCTGTCGTCAAAGAATATTTCCACATATAGGGAACACAAACGGATGTCCGAACCGCTTGATAGATACTACAGAATACTGGGCTTAGATCAGGATGCCACCAAGGTAGACGTTAAAAGAGCATACCGCAGGCTTGCTTTGAGGTATCATCCCGACAAGAATCCCGGCAACGAGAGTCGGTCAGCGAGAATATTCACAGCAGTGAATAAAGCCTACAGTGTGCTTATAGATAAAGCCCATGTGGGAGAATCCTTTGAGAATGTGGATGATGCCAAGAGCTACTTTAGAAGGCATTTCTACAACCTTGCCCGTAGAATCAACAGTACAGACCATATATCCGGCAGTATTCAGCAAGAAGAGTGTGATTTCTTCTTCAGATACCAACTGGAAGAGGTGCACTGCGTCAGAAGAAGCACGGTAGAGGCGAAACGCATTATTGATCTCATGAAGAAAGCCATGCTGAAAGGCTACGACACATCGGAAATAATGGAAGATCACAGGGAATTCTTTCAAAAGCATGGTTTTGGACTTCAGCCAGAGTATGAGGAGCTAATAGCTGAGTATAAGAGGATCATTGAGGCAGAGCCGGATAACGACGAGGCATACTGTAATCTGGGGATCATCTATGAAAGGCAGGGCATGCTTAATAATGCCATATCCCAGTACCGAATGGCTATATACATCAATCCCACCAATCCCAGAGCCAGACGCGCCCTGGAGCGGCTGAAAATGGGTAGCAGGACACAATGAAAATCAGGACTATTACAACAGGCGTATCGCTTTGCTCTCCGGCGGAAGAGGGCAAAATCGGGCAAGCCGCGGATTTTAACCATAAAGCGGAGACGGTTTTCCAGCGGCAGGGATACGAAGTCCAGGAGACCAGAATAACCACCAACTCCTGGGAAGATTACCTGGCCCATCTGTCAGCCGCAGAGACTGTGAATCAGGTTCAGAAAATAGAGCAGACGTGTCAGAGCCTCGGCATAAGTTGCTTCAATATCGGCTATGCCAGCACCCCGGATACCATCGCCATCGTTCCGGAGATAAACAGGAACACTGAGATAATCTACTGCTCAAGCAGGATTGGCGACTTCAAAACCGGGATAGATTTTGAGAACACAAAGGCATCAGCGGGAATCATAAAACGGATTTCCGAGGAAACCGATAACGGCTACGGCAATTTTCGATTCTGCGCATGGGCAAACTGCCAGCCGGGGATACCTTTCTTCCCGGCAGGATACCACCAGGGCGAGACCTCTTTCGCCATCGGCCTGGAATGCGGCGATCTGGCTGTAAAGGCGTTCTCAGAATCCGACGACCTGGTAGAAGCGGAACGAAATCTGAAATCCATATTTGAGGAGGAGTTGACGAAAATCGAGCATATAGCGCGGCAGATCTCAGAGGAACTTGATGTCAGGTACAGCGGGATCGATTCGTCCCTCGCACCGTCCCTGGATGCAGACGAAAGCATCGCCTTTGCCTATGAAAAACTCGGTTTCGGCAAATTCGGAAGCCCGGGAACGCTTACCATATCAGCCATTATCACCCGCGTCTTAAAAGGCCTGTCGGTAAAAACGTGCGGATATTCCGGCCTCATGCTCCCGGTCTGCGAGGATTTCGGGCTGGCCGAAAGGGCTAACCAGCAGACTTACGGTCTAACAAATTTGCTGTTATATTCGGCCATCTGCGGCTGCGGACTTGACACCGTTCCCATCCCCGGCGACGTAACGGTTGAGGGTATCGAAGCTATCTTACTGGACATGGCAACCCTGGCGGTGAAGCTGGATAAGCCGCTGTCAGCCAGATTATTCCCCGTTCCCGGCAAAAAAGCCGGGGAAATGACATCGTTCAACTCGCCTTTCCTCGTGGATTGCAGGATCCTGCAAGTCTAGCTCGTAGGGGCGAGGCATGCCTCGCCCTCATTTAGAAAGGGGTGCCATCATGGTAAAAGTCTTTATTAGCCATAGATGGGCAGAAGGGGAACATGATTTCGCCCGTGATCTGAAAAAGAAACTCGAGAGTTACGAAGACATCACGGTTCTGCTTGATGAGTATGAGATGCTGCCGGGCGACTCGATTAAAGATTGGATGGACGATGCTATTCAGAAAGGCTGTGATGTGTTCTTGTTTGTTTTGTCCCCACACTCCCTGCAATCCGAGAATTGTCTGTATGAATTAGATCTTGCACTGCAAACAGGTCTGCCGATTATTCCTGTGTTTATCAGAGATTGCGAGATTCCAGAGAACCTACGAGGGATTCTCTTCGCCGACTTTCGGGAGAATTTAGATTTGCCGTTTTATTTGGTAAACCGTTTAGTGCGGGGGATTAGGCGTCAAGCCGAAAGGTTTCAGCAAAATAGACCTCAAACTCATATCGACGATTCTGCTGGTAAGTCTGTTAAAATTACCCAGGATGCACCGCCGTCGGAAATAACCGGCAAAGACGGGGCCCGTATGGTTCTCATACCGGCCGGCGAGTTTCAGATGGGCAGCGATGATGGTGAGGAAAATGAAAAGCCAGTGCATCCGGTGTATCTGGACGCCTTCTACATGGACGTATACGAAGTGACCAACGCCCAGTATGCACTGTTCCTGAACGAATATTGGAAGAATCCCGCTATGGCCGAACGTGAATTGCTGAAGATCAACAGCAGCTACTGCCTGATTGAAAGATCCGGACATATCTATAAGCCGAAGGCCGGCTATGAAAACCATCCTGTCATAGAGGTCAGTTGGTACGGAGCCGCGGCCTACGCTCAGTTCTACGGTAAACGTCTCCCCACTGAAGCCCAGTGGGAGAAGGCGGCGCGTGGGAAGCTGGAAGGAAGGAAGTATCCCTGTGGGGATGATATTGACTCTACCAAAGCGAACTACAACCATGATGAGTCTCGGGGTGTCAAAGACGTGTTGAAGCATCTCAAGCCTGTAGGCAATTTCCCGGCTAATGGTTACGGCCTGTATGATATGGCCGGCAACGTCCGGGAATGGTGCGCGGATGAATACCATTCGGGTTATTACAGCAGAGGTGAATGGGATAACCCCAAGGGGCCAGGACACATTATAATATTCAAAAACGACGATTTCACAAAAGTCAATACCTCGTCTCTCCGTGTTATGCGCGGTGGTTCGTGGTACAACATTCACTACTACCTGCGCGCTGCCCGTCGCGAGTGGTACACCATCACAAACCACGGCGTTGGATTTCGTTGCTCTCAGGACATCACACCTTGACCCTTTTTTCTTGGTCAACGCATGCGTTGACCCTACGGCGTTCAATGCCGTTGTTCGTTATGAAATACGATCCTGATATACATCATCGTCGTTCCATCCGCCTGCCCGAATATGATTACGCCCAGGCCGGGGCGTATTTCGTGACCACATGCGTTCAGGAGCGGAAATGCTTACTCGGTGAGATAGCCGATGGCAAAATGCAATTGTCAGATATTGGCCGGGTGGTCGAGGAATGTTGGTCTGCCATACCAGAACATTTCGGGCATGTGAGGTTGGATGTATTCGTCGTAATGCCCAACCATATACACGGAATACTTTCCATCACCGGCGTAGGGGCGAGGCACGCCTCGCCCAAAATAACAGGGCCGAAACAGCGATCATTGGGTGCAATTGTCGGTTCGTTCAAATCTGCCGTAACCAAACGCGTCAATACCCTCCGAGGTGCGCAGGGTAGGAGCATCTGGCAGCGTAATTATTATGAGCACGTTATCCGCGATGATGACGATCTGGGGGTTCTTCGTGAATATATTGTTAATAATCCTCTGCGATGGGAGCTGGATCAGTTGCATCCTGATAATCCCTCGAAATGGTGATGCCTTATGTCTAAACGTTTCGGAGGGCGAGGCACGCCTCGCCCCTACGACGATATTGCCAACGATGCTCTCTGGGTTTGGGATGTGGATCGATTCTATAAACAATCCCTCGAAATGGTGATGCCTTATGTCTAGACGTTTCGGAGGGCGAGGCGTGCCTCGCCCCTACGGCGATATTGTCAATAACGTCACGCGCGCGTTCGTAGGGACGGCGCACGCGTCGCCCAACAATGGGAATTCCTCGTCACCGCGACCCAATTTCATGGGCGTCAGGCGCGTAAAATTCGACGACGCCGGCATCATCATCCTGCCGGTTCCATACGAGGGAACGGTGACATACGGAGCCGGGACACGGAACGGGCCCAAGGCCATCATCAGCGCGTCCGGGCATGTGGAACTTTACGACGATGAACTGGACTGCGAATCCCATGCCTGGGGCATCCACACGCTTCCGGAACTGGCAACAGACCACCGCGATCCGCATGAGGTCTTCCAGATAATCCGGAAGACCGGTAACCGGTTAGCCGCGAGCGGCAAGCTCATCATTATGCTGGGAGGTGAACATTCTGTAACGCCGGGCATGGTGGCGGCCTTTGCCCGGACACATAGCCCCATGTCGGTGCTTCAACTGGACGCTCACGCCGACCTGCGGGACAAATATGACGGAACCCAATACAGCCATGCCTGCGCCATGCGCCGCGTTCTGGAGCACTGCCCGGCCGTTCAGGTGGGCATCCGCAGCCTGTCCCGTCCTGAGATGCGGTTTATCCAGCGCGAGAATCTCCCCGTTTTTTTCATGCGTGATATACGGGCGCGGACGGATTGGATGGACGAAGCTATAGGGCGGCTGTCTGAGAATGTCTACGTAACCATAGACCTGGATGTGTTCGATCCGTCAATCATGCCTTCCACCGGCACGCCGGAGCCCGGCGGCTTGCTGTGGGACGAAACCTTGACCTTTCTCAAAACGTTAGCTGAAAAGCGTCGGATCGTGGCCTTTGACGTGGTAGAACTCAGCCCACAACCGGGCAACATAGCGCCGGATTTCCTGGCAGCAAAGCTTATATACAAACTCATCGGCTACATATTCAAGAACTCAAATAATAATGCGACCACTGAAACGCAGATACACGGAGAGAAATTGCCTCTTCAGTCTCCGTGCCTCCGTGCCTCTGTGGTTCAACTTAATCGGAGGTCACCGACTATGACTGATGATACAAAAGAAGATGAAGAGCTATCTTATGTTTTACAGCTTGCGGATTATCCCGACAGGTTCAAATGCGCGATGAAGATCGACCCGGAGCAGTTCAATTCGTTCGGGGAACTGCTTGACAGATACGTCAAAGTTATCCATGAGGAGGGAATAACGCCGGAATCCATCAGGAATCTGGGCGTAATTCAGGACTGCATCTACAAGATTGACGACGATGGAGAGCTTCTGGATCTCTACGACGGCCTTGTAATAAGGCAGAATGACGATGTCGTGGATCTTGATGATGAACCCACTTTCCAGCTTGTTCAGTCAGATGAACACCCGGATTTCATGCTTCTGGACGTTGCTGTCGATCGTTCTCAGATCACGGAGGAAGGCAATCCCTACGGATACAACATCAGAAAATGGAAGAAAAACAGGCCGGTCTTTGAGCGTTTCGTCCGGGATTGTCTCACAGAGAGCTACGGCAAAGAAGCTGACAGGATAATGGAAGTTGGTACGCTTGATGACCAAAAAAGGTTCCTCCGGGCTGTTGGGAAGAAAATATGGGACAGCGATTTCGAGTTATATTCGCGGTTTATCGGGGATAAGCTCTGGTTCAAAGACCCGGCTGAGACTTTGCTCAACATTATCGCTGGCAGAGGCGGAACCTGCACTGAGAAATCCTCCGCCATGAAGCTCATCAGCGATGCGTATGGATTCACTTCTGAATACATCCTGGGAGGCCCTGGAGCCAAGGGGCCTTTTCCGGCGGACGTACTTCGCAGGATGCTTGAGACTCTGGATTTCGAGTTAGGCAAGAAATACATGATCTACTGGGAGCACATGGCTCTATTGTACGATCTGGACGTTGAAGCCGTCCTGATGGATGTGACCAACGGCAACATTCCATTTCTGTTCCTGGTGGGAGATGAAATAGAGGAACTGCTGCGCGAAGACCATAAAAAGAGTGTGAAGGTCAAAATGGTGATGAGGGATGAGGATTTCTACTACCACGTAACGCCGCAGGATATTCCTGTGTATCTCCTGGAGGCCATGCAGGATTGGATAGAGGACGTTGATCTCATTCATACGTTTGATGACGGCCTGGGTCTCCTCATCCGCGAGGACTATTTCGTCTGGCCGGTGATGTACAGGGACGAAGACGAAAAGATGGACGAATACAACTGGTGGCTTGAGCTAAAAGAAAAGCAGAACTTCCCCGCGGTGGAACTCCTGGACAATTTCTCTCTGCCAGGCCCCGTGGTCGAAGAGTTCAAAGAAAAATATCCTCAGAAATTCGTCGATATTGTGGCGGCGTCCGATTACCTGGTGGATCGGTACAACGAATCCTACCGCGCTCCCGATGAAGAACGCACATACAACATGGCGTATATGTTTGTGAAAATGAAAAACGGTTGATACTCGATACTGGATGCTCGATGTTCTAATCCTGCATCCTGCATCCTGCATCCTGCATCCAGTATCCTGCATCTTGCATCCAGTATCCTGCATCCAGCTTCTAGAACTGCGGCAGCCACTTCTTTTCGGCTTCAAACATCTCATCCACCATTTCCCGGATGCGCGGGAGGGTCAGTTGCGCACCGGTCAGTGAGTCGAGAGCTATGGCCTGGTGCAGAAGTTCCTTATCTCCGGTCACGCCAGCTTTCACAGCCAATTCCTGCACGTTTATGGACATAAGGTTGATGGACGCGCACCCGTCCGGCAGTGGCCCGGGAACTGTGGGCTGGATTCCGTTGCGATCCACCAGGCAGGCAACCTCAACGATGCAGTTCTGAGGCAGGTTCGGTATCAGATGCGCCGCCGGAGTACCCGGTAACGTCCCCGGAGGGCCGTAGTTAGGCACGTTGCCATAGATAACCCGTTTGGTATCTGTCTCCATAGAGTGGACTATCCTCGCCCCATATTCCCCAGAGCATCTAAGGGGAGCGGATACCTCTTCGATCCATTTTTCCTGTCTTTCAAAGTCATGGTTGAGACAGATCTGGTAATAGTCCCATCGCTTCTTGATATAGCTGTCCACCATCTCCTTGTTCTTCCTGAACCACATCAGATATTCGCTTGCATGATGGCTGGATTCCGTCTGGAAGTATCCGAAAGTCCGCATTATTTCGGTGCGCACCCTCTCCTGATGATAGACTTCACCGTGATCCACCGCCAGGTCAGTTTCCGATTTGTCAATGGACTCGCCAAGCCCAACACCTGCGCCTGGAGACGGCGACCGTTCATCCATAACACGGCGAAGCTCAGGATAAACGTCCTTCCCTTTATGGTAAAACTCTGTAAACCACGCCTGATGATTGATCCCGTAGCATTTGAAAGAAACCTCTTCGTAGGGTATTCCCAGGATCGAGGCGAGCATGTGAGAAGTGCCCTGAACGCTGTGACATAATCCCACACATTTGACCCCTGTGTCCGCCACAGCCCAGGTGTTAATGGACATCGGGTTGGCATAAGTAATCATGAGCGCGTCCGGGCAAAGCTCTTTCATATCCTTGCAGACTTCAAGATACGCCGGGATAGATCTCACACCACGAAACACGCCGCCAGGGCCCAGGGTGTCGCCGACACACTGGTCGATCCCGTATTTGCGGGGGATCTCCACGTCAGGCGTGTAAGCGTCTATGCCGCCCACCTGCCAGGTTATGATAACGTAGTCCGCGCCGTCCAGAGCCTCGCGTCGATCAGTAGTAGCTTCCAGCTTCGCCGGCATCCCAAGCCGCTTAATCGCTCCCTCTAACAAACGATGTGTGCGATCCAGATTTTTCTGACTGATGTCCATCAGCGAAATGGTCGAGTCCTGAAGTTCAGGAAAAGACAGAATATCAAACGTGAGCCGCGCAGGAAAACTAAACCCGCCGGCTCCCATGAAAGTTACTTTGGGCATTTATGTCCCCCTTCTCTTTTCAGCAATCAACGATACACCAGGTTGCATTTTCGCAGAAGATTATTCTGCCGATGCCATGAGATTCCTATAGAACGTTGTCGCCTGTCGGTATAGAGATTCCACTTCCACTCTGTGTTGGTTTGTCACATAGCGATCCTTTTCCGCCAGTGATGCTGACAGCAGTTCCTGACACCATCTCAGATAATACTGTGCAGCATCTTTGCGCGGTTTCATAGGGCCGCCGATTTCGATGTAAATAGGATTCGTGTGGGCAAAGCGCACCGTCTTTTTATTCTTCTCGAAGACACGCGCAGCTACCCATCCGCTGCTGTCCAGGGAAATGTCAAACTCCTGTGTCAGTTCTGATGAGCCGCCTGAACTGAACTCATGGATGATCTCTCCGTTATACAGGATTTCCGCGCGATCCAGTTCAGTTTGAGACATAGCATTCAGCGAGGCCTTCCCATGAAACTTCTGCCCGGCCGTAGCTTCCAGAGTTGATCCCAGTTCACAGCGATCTATAGAAAAGAACAGCATCGGCCCGTTAGTGGCAAAAGCCATTCCCGCTTTCATACCGCGAAGCCATCTATCATAGCTGAAACTGTGACCCAAATGCACATACAGACGGTTATATCCCAAGGGATTTTTCAGCACACCTGATGCCGAGCCTGCGGATATGGGAAGCTTCAATCCCAGGTTC
>Ga0272441_10013312_pt1 | contig 11849 bp, 7 predicted proteins | sample SSMProp6N_FD_193582 | JGI IMG/M metagenome (GOLD analysis project Ga0272441, IMG submission 193582) | Marine sediment archaeal communities from Little Sippewissett salt marsh, Falmouth, MA, United States - SSM-Prop-6N | ecosystem: Environmental > Aquatic > Marine > Wetlands > Sediment ...
ACGGGCCGCGGCACGGGCCATCGCCGTGTACACGTAGCGGTCCGCCAGCACCACGAACCCCGAGCGCAGGGCGGGAATGATCTCGTGCTCCAGGCGGTCGGCGAAATCCGTCGCATACAGCAGGTTCAGGGTGAGCACGTTGATCCCGTGCCCTTCCTTCGCCAGGTCGATGGTCGAGCCCACCAGGTTGGACCGCGTCCAGCCCGTCTCCACCACGCCGAACCCCTTCACCTCCAGCCAGTTCCTCAGCATCGAGATGTGCGTGGTGCGGCCCACCCCGTCACTCCCCTCCACCACCACCAAGTGCCCGGTCAGATCGTCGAGATCGATGTAGGGCAACCCGGTGCCGAAGTAACGCTTGGGCCTGGGAGGCGCCTCGGCAGCCGGCAGGGCCGGGTCGACGCCCGGCGACAAAGAATCCAATGGCACGGGTCTTGTCCTTTCCTCATTCAGGCGCGGGGGCGCCGGGCGGACGGCTTCTTCGAATCGGTCCGCCGAGCTTGTGCGCGCGGGCGCGCGGCCGACCGGCCGCCCCGCTTGCGGCGGGGCCGGTCACCGACCGACACCTCGCCGCTGAGATTGGCCGTCGTCCGAATATAATCGCCGAGCCGATCGAGCACGATCTGACGCACCAGCAACTGCTGCCGGGTGATGGGCAGCGCGGCGTCGATGGTGGTCAGCCCGAACTCTTCGGCCATCGCGTCGTACTCGTCCAGAACCTTCTGCTGGAAAAGCTCGAAGCAGCGGATGGGGTCATTGCTCAGCCCGGTGTCCATCCCCGCCTCGTAGTACTTGATCTTGGCACGGGCGCCCAGAAGGCGCTGGAGCGAGACGGCAATAGACACCCGGAAGTAAAGCGCGATATCCGGCCGGATCGCGAAATGATACGCGTCGCGCACCCACGCCGGGGCCACACCGCGTGCCGCGTCACGGGCGAACGCGGTGAACGCGTAGCGGTCGGCGATCACCAGCATCCCCGCCTTCAGCGGCGGGATGATCTGGTAGCTCAGCCGGTCGGCGAAATCCGTCGCGTGCAGCAAAGAAAAAGTCGTCGGAGTAAGCAGGTTCTTCTTCTTGCCGCGCTTGGTCGTGGCCTTCACCAACCTCGACGAGTTCCACTCGGTGAAAAACACCGGCACGTTGTTCGCCTCCAGCCACTGCTTCAAGAGCTGGGCCTGGGTGCTCTTGCCAGAGCCATCGATGCCCTCCACCACGATCAGCTTGCCGGGGAATCCGTGCCCCTCCTGCAGCCCGCGGCCACGTCGCGTCCGTTCGGTGATCGTTCTCTTCATGTTCTCCTCGGCGACTGAACAAGCCCCTCCCACTTCTGCCGGGCCCCGCCCGCGGCGAACTCCTTCCAGCCCGCGCCCGCCTCCGCCAGCGCCGCCATCCGGGCGCTGACCAGATGGCCCAACAACGCCTCCGCGGCGTTCCGGTCCGGCCCGCCGCGACCCCGCAACCGTCCAGCATAGCGATTGACGCGGTCCATGTAAACGTCCGCGTCATGAATCTCGCCCAGCGCACCCTGCAGCCGCCGCGTGTGTTCGATCAGCTCGGCCAGACGGCCGGGATAGATGTCCGCAAAAACTTCCGCCGTGTAGCGCAACCGTTTGCACTGGATACGCAGGGCGTGCAACTCGTCCGGCTGGCAGTTGCGGAACGGCGTACCGAGCGAAAACACCCGGCGCAGACGCTTCATCAACAGGCCGGGAGCTGCCTCGCACACCGGCCGCCGGGCCCCCTTGCCCCGGGGCCGCGGCGACCGCCCCGCCCCCTCACCGCAGTGGCCGAGAAACTGCCGGTACTCCTCCGACCCAAAGAACGCGACAAGGGCGGCATACCGCGTCCGACGCTGCCGGCGCTGCGCCGCGACAAGCCGGTTCAGGAACGGGTGCTGCCCCTGCGGCAGATCCGCCGCGTAGCCGCGAAGGAATTCAAGAAACACATCCACATCGCGGGCCCCGCCCAGCAGGTCCGCCAGCCGCTGGATGTCCCTCTTGAACGACTTGACCCCGCTCAGCACCTTGGCAAACACGCGCAGGGCGGCGCGCAGCCGCCGCAGGGCCACGCGCATCTCGTGCACATACTCGGCGTCCTCCGGACGCCAAAGCCCATAGACACGCGAGGTCATCTCTTCCAACTGCCGCTGCCGAATCTTCTCGAATGCCCGCCCCAGGCTATGGTCGGGACGGACCAGCCCTGCCCCCGGAGCCGCCCCGTCGCTGATCCGGACCGCGCCGATGGGGCGCGGCATCGTCGCGTTCCATCGCTCTGCCGCCCGCAGAGCCGCGGCCGCGTTGTCCAGCACGTCCCCCTTGCCCGAGACAATCAACTCGATGGCCCGGCCGGTGTCCCACACCCCAAGCAGCCGCGTGCCCTGCTTGCCCGCGTGGTCCAGTGCCACGGCGATCTCGATGATCGGCACCATCCGCACCGCCAACTCGTCCGGCGGCGGCCCCGATGGCGCGTGGTCTGACAACAGCCGGACCACGCCCAGCAGCGTCCGCCGGTCCCGTGCCGAAAAGCCGGGCACCGGGCGCTTCAGTCGCTCGATGGCCGGCCCGTCCGGACCGCCACCGGACCATAGCGCCGCAGCAACGTCGACCAGCGGCCGGATCGTCTTGGTCAGCCCGTGCAGGTGCCGGGTGGCGGCCAAGAGCTGTTGCGAGGCAGCGGCGATGTGACCGGCGCGGGCGCGGTCCAGGCGAAGAGAGGCGAAGAGACTCGCTACTTGCGACTCGCCGAAGGCCAGCGTCATGCCGCCTCCCAAGAGATGCTCTGAGGGTGAAATGTCATTCTATTGCCGCACACAACGCTGTCAAGGCCGCCGGCCGGAAGAGCCGGCAGGCCGACGACGGGGCTTGCGTAAGTCACAGCAAAGGAACCTCTTCCAGGCGCGCCGCCTTTTGCCGTCGTCCTCCGGTCTTTTGAAGGCCGCCGCCTCGCAGTTGACTCCCCCGCCCTATTTCCTACAATCACAAGGCAACCCCGAACACCGCAGGCCCGGAGAGGAGGACTCGATGAACCTGAGCAAGAGATTCATCGTCAAGCCGAGCGAAAAGGTCAAGCTCTCGAAGCACGACCCGGACGACACCGCCGGGCTCAAGGACAAACACCACGCCAAAGAACGGCTCGACGCGAACATCGAGCGGCTCGCCGAACTCCAGCACCTGCTCTACGCCGAAAACAAGCACGCACTGCTCGTCGTGTTGCAGGCCATGGATGCCGGCGGAAAGGACGGGACCATCCGCCACGTGATGTCGGGCATCAACCCACAGGGCTGCCGGGTCACCTCCTTCAAGGTCCCGTCCGCCGAGGAAGCAGACCACGACTTCCTGTGGCGCATCCACAAGGCCGTCCCGCCTAAGGGCGAGATCGGCATCTTCAACCGGTCGCACTACGAAGACGTCCTGGTGGTGCGCGTCCACCAGCTCGTGCCGAAGTCCGTGTGGTCCCGACGCTATCACCAGATCAACCTGTTCGAAAAACTGCTGGCCGAAAACAACGTCCACATCCTCAAGTTCTACCTCCACATCAGCAAGCAGGAGCAAAAGGAGCGGTTCCAGGACCGCATCCGGCGACCGGAGAAGAACTGGAAGGTGAATCCGCAGGATCTGGAAGAGCGAAAGAAGTGGCCCCAATACATGCGGGCCTTCGAAGACGCACTCAGCCGGTGCAGCACCCGCTACGCCCCGTGGTACGTCATCCCCTCGAACAAGAAATGGTTCCGCAACCTGGCCGTCTCACAGATCATCGTCGAGACGCTGGAAGGCCTGAAAATGAAGTACCCTCCCCCCTGCTGTGACCTCTCGGACCTGGTGATCAGGTAACCGCGATCAGTCCAGCGCCACCGGCCGGCACAGGTTTTTCTTCGACTTCGCCACCCGCCCGCATTTCTGACAGGCGTACCTCGCTCCTTTGACCAGCGACCTGAACGTCTTGAAGTCCTTCTCGATGTCCTTGCTCTTCCACTTGCACAGCGGCTTGTCTTTCCTGCTTGCCATGCCGGCGTCCCCTCCTCCCGGCCCCCTCGGCCCGGCCCGTCGCATCAGTTCGTGTAGTACAGCGTCAACACGTCCTCCGCCAGCTTGTCCTGGATCGGATACCAGTTCGCCGCCTCCCAGGTGGGGGTGGGGTCCACCTCCCAGTTCCACCAGTACAGGCCGCGCAGCCAGCCCTTCTTCCCCCACAGCTCCTCAAACGTCGCCGTGTAGCAATCGGCCTGCTCGCCCTGGTCGACGTTGGTATCGTCCTTGCTGGACATCTCCGTGGGGTTCTTATTGGCGCCGTCCCAACTGCGGTAGCCGATCTCGGTGAAAAGAATCGGCTTGCGGTCGCCGACATCAAGCGCCGTCCGCCAGGTCTCGATGGTCTGGGCGTGGGCCGCCCAGGCAGCGCGAAGCTGCGTCACCGTCGGGTCGTCCTCGTCGGTCAGCGGGTAGTAGGCGTCGATCCCCGCGTAATCCAGTGCGTCCCACCAGGTGATGGCCGCCTGGGTGGCGGCCCCCTCGCCGCCGTGATTGGCCGCGTAGGTCAGCTCACCCGAGAAACGGGCCCGGGCGCCGGCGATCACCGTGCGCCAGCGTGCGTCCTCACTCGCCGTGGCCACCAGTTCCGTCCCCACGCACAGCAGCTCCGCTCCCTTGGCCTCGGCCATGTCGGCGAAGTGGTTGATGAGGTCCCCATACCCGTCGGTGCCGGTGAACCAGGTCTCGGAGCCGACGATCTCGCCCCGCCAATGCTCGGAGTCGTCGCTCAGGTTGACCAGCGGTTTCAGCATCACCGCCATCCCCTGGGCGTGGATCTCGTCGATCACCAACTCGACGGTCGCGTCGGCGGCGCTGTACAGGCTGAAGTCCGCCGCAATCACCGTCGAGTTGATGTTCTCCTGGAACCAGAACACGTTGACGGCCACGTAGGTGACGCCGGCTGTGACCATGTCGGCCAGCGACTGGCGCAGGTCCGCCAGGTTCACGTTCTCGTTCCACAGGGGGAGCGAGACCCCCTTGTGCAGCTTGATGGCGCCGGTCACGTCGGCCGTGGCGGGCCGGTGGCTGACGAACGCGTCGAAGTCGGCGGCGAAGGTGTGGGCGCTGCTCACCGCGCCGGTCCCCAGGTCCACGCTGTACAGTGTGAACGAGCCGCCGTCCGGCCGGCCGGTCACGTACAAGGCATTGCCGGCCACGTCCAGCGACGGCTGGCCCTGCCACCACATCAGGTCGTCCAGCTCGGCCAGCTCGGTCAGCGCCCCGGTTGCGGGGTTGAGGCGATAGACCTCCTCGACCCCCTCACCCGCGTTCCAGCCCAGTGCGATCAGGTCGCCGGACCCGGCCAGCCCGGCCAGGTACAGCTCGGCGTGGGCCACCGCCGGCTGAGCCGTCACCGTCCCGCCGGCCAGGTTGAAGGTGTATAGCTTGGCCGAGCCGCCGTCCGCCCAGCCGATGGCGTAGAGCAGCCCGGCGGCGGGGTCCACCGCGCACTGGCCCAGCCACCACATCAGGTCGCCCGCCTGCCCCAGCTCCGTCAGCTCCCCCGTGTCGGGGTCGAGGCGGCACACGTCTTCCGTGCCGTTCACGGCGTCCCAGTTCAACGCGATCAGGTCGCCGCCCGCGTCCACGCCCGCAAGGTACAGCTCGGACCGGTCCAGCGGCACCTCGTTGATCAGCCCCCCGGACGGCGCGTCGACGGTGTACAGCTTGTCGGCCCCGCCGGTCGAGATGCCGGCGATATACAGCCGGTTGGTGCCCGAGTCGAACACGCTCTGCCCGTGCCACCAATGCAGGTCGCCCACCTCGCCGATCACCGTCTGCGTCCCGGTCGCCGGGTCCAGTCGCATCACCTCCTCGACGCCTTCGGCGGCGTTCCAGTCCAGCGCGATCAGCGCCACGTCGTCGTTGTGGTTGCCGAAGTCGCGGGCGGCGACCGACTGGCTGTAGGTCAGGGTATCCGCCCAGGTCCCGTCCCCGGCGGGTGCGGTCTGCTGCCATCCGGCGCGAACGTCCTCGACCACGGTATAGGCGCCGGGCTGGAGCCCGGTGAAGGCGTAGGCGCCGGCCCCGTCACTGGTGGTCGAGGTCTCTCCGGGGTCGAGCACGCCGTCGCCGTCCAGGTCGATGAACACAGTCCAGCCTTCCAGGCCGGGCTCGTCGCCGTCCCACAGGCCGTCGTTGTCGATGTCGTTCCAGACCGAGCCGCTGGCCGAGCCCGTCCCGTTCAACCGGTAGAGCCCCTCGTAGGGTCCGGGATCGGCGGGCGGGCTGAACGCTGCGGACGCGGCGAAGACGGCCCGGAAGTCGGACGACGCCACCCCGAGTTCATAGGTGTCTTCGCGGAAGGCCGAGCCCGCCTGGGTCCACGAGTCGCCGCCGTCCACGCTCACATAGGGCGTGTCGTCCGCCACACAGTAGACCAGGTTGCTGTCGCCCGGCGCGACCACGACGGCGTCGATGGTGGCACTGGCGCCCAGCCCGGTGGTCAGCTTGGTCCAGCCGGTCCCGCCGTTCGTGGTGCGGTACAGCCCCAGCGCGGTACCCAGGAAGAAAGTGTCGGCGTCGCCGGCATCGAGCGCGATGGCATTGCCCCAGCCGTCGAGCGGCGGCGAGAGTTGCGTCCAGTCCGTCCCCCCGTTGCTGGTCTTCATCAGGTAGCCGGTGTTGTAGTACTTCTCGCAGGCGAGGACGTAGACGGTCTGCCCGTTGGCAGAGACGGCAAGGTCCTTGAGATAGACGTTCTCGGCCGTCGCCAGGTAGGTCTGAACGTCGAAGACCTCGGCCCAGGACTCGCCGCCGTCGGTCGATTTCTGGATCTTCCCGTCGGTGTATCCGCCGGCGAAAAGAATGTTGGTGCTCCCGGCCGCCACGCCCAGGCTGTCGAAGTACGCCTCGGTCATGCCGGTGTTGTAGAGGGTCCAGGAGGTCCCGCCGTCGGCGCTCTTGTAGAGCCCATATCCGCTAGGCGTGAAGGGGCCGGTGTAGAGCGTGTCGGGGTCGGTGGGGTCGACCTCGATCTCGCGGTCGTGTCCGTCGTGGAGTTGGGTCCAGGTGGTCCCGCCGTCGGTCGAGCCGTAGACGCCGCCGCGCGTGGCGAGGTAGAGCGTCTGCGGGTCGGTTGGGTGCACGGCGATGTCGTGGATCTGGTTGTCCGTCCCGCCGAACTGGGCGATGTAGTCCCAGCCGTCGTCGGCGATGGTCGCCAGCTCCACGTTGACAGCGACCGCGGAGCTGCTGACCGCGCCGCCGTCGGAGACGACGATGGTGAACGCCTCGACGCTCCCGAACCGGTCGGCGGGCGGGGTCCACACCCAGCTCTCATCGGCGGCCAGCAGCGTCGCGCCGGGTGTAACCGCGACGCCGTCCTTGGTCAGCGCGCCCGAACTGACCGCCTCGACGCGGAACGACAGGGCGTCGCCGTCCACGTCGGCTTCGTTGGCCGCGGCAGACAGCGCGGCATAGGTGAACCGGTAGGCGATGTCCTCGATCCCGTCGGTAAATGGGGCGACGTAGCTCAGGGTCGGATCGGTCCCGGCAGGCTGGACGCCGGCGCCGCGGTTCAGCGTCGTCCCGCTCGCCGTGTCGTTCACCGTCCCGCCACCCGTCTCCAGCCGCCAGGTAGCGCCCACCACGTCGCCGTCCACCTCGGTCTCGACCCCGGTCGTGGTATACAGGCCGGCGGTCGTCTCGACCCAGGTGGGCCCCGCCTTCCGCAGCCAGGTATTCCCGACGAGGGCCGTCCGCGCCGTGCCGGGCGTCCCGGCGATGTCCTCGACGTAGGAGCCGAACGCCGCGAACGCATCGTTCTCCACCGGCCGCGAGAGGGTCGCCACCGTCTGCCAATCGCCGCCTACTGGGTCATAGAACAGCGCGTCGTACCGCGTCGCCGAGCCGAGGTGTTCGATCTTCAGCGCGAAGGAGTACGTGGCCGCCGTCGTCCAGGCGAACGGGAAGTAGACGGCGTAGCCCGACTCCGCCCCGACGAAGCGCAGGGCGTCGGCGCCCGACGCGGTCCACAGCACCGTCGGTTCGCTGCCGTCAAGCACCGACACGAACACCTCGCGGTCGCCCGACCCCGCGTGCGCGACCAGGCCCAACTCAGCCGAGCCGGAATCGATGGCGCAGTAGTACGTCCCGTTCACCGCGGTCTGCACCTGCATCTGCGAGTAGAGCAGGTCGGCCGCGGCGAGGTCCGTGCCATAGCCCTGCATCGTGATCCGCGGCACGCTGGCCGTGGTGGTCGAGGTCATGTCCGGGGTGAAGTCCTGCTTCACGTTCTCGTCGCTGATCAGCACGCCGTGCTCGGTGACCGTCCCCAGCCCGGCGCCGGTCGCCGTCACCGTGTAGGTGCCCGGCGCCAGCACCATCGAATAGCCGCCCGCTGCCCAGGTGGTGGTGGTGGTGGTGTGACCGTCGGGCTCTCGGACCGCGGTGATGGTGATGGCGTCCAGCCCTTCGCCGGGGGTATAGAAGTCGTCGTCGGTGACCAGGCTGTCGTCGTAGACCACGCCGGTCAGGAACAGGTCGGTCCCGGAATAGGCGAAGTCCTGGGTGGCCATCACCGCGTTGTAGTCGGTGCCGCCGTCGGTGAAAATGCCCTCGATGATGCCGACGCCGACCTCTCGGAAATCGCCGTTCATCAGTGAAAGCCGGTGCCCGCGGCCGGCGATGCCGGCATCGCAGAACAGGTTGGCTTCGATCTCGTAGACGAAGTCCGCCAGGTCATACGAGCCGGTGGTTCCCTTCCAGCCGATGTTCTCGCCCCAACCGGAGGGCGAGCCGAACACGTACCCGGCGGCGGCCATCCGATCGCCCGGGCTGTTGCCGCCCTCCCCCTCGTGCTGGAACACGTCGTTGTCGATCATCCACTGCGAGTGGACGCGACCGCCATCGATGAGGTACGGGTCGAGCGCCAGCGGCTGCTTGGGATCGGCGGAGATGGTGGCGGGCGCCAGTCCCTCGTTCAGGTCGGGAGTTCCGTCCCAGTAACTGGCATCGTAACGCGCGACTTCGGCGTTGGGGTTGGCGCGGGCGCGGTTCACCAGCTCGAGCATGTACTGCTCGGCAGCGCTGGGATAGACTGCGTCCAGCAGCAGCCGGGGTTCGAGGGGCTCGAAAAGGATGGCCTGACCGCTCATCGGGGTCTTCACTCAGTCCAAGAGGTGCGGGCCCGGCCGCCGTTCCTGCGGGGCAGCCACGCCTCCTCTCAGGCTACCCGAAACGGCGCGATTTTGCCAGTGTCGCGTGCCGCTCAGCGGGCCTCGAGCAATGCGCGGCCGGCCGCACGGGCGCGCCGCACCTCGGGATGATCCGGACCCACCGGACGCTCGTGCGAGGTGCCCGGAACCTTGAACGTGGCGACCGTCGGGATGCCGAAGTAAAACTCCATCCGCGCCGACATCCAGTCCAGAACGTAGTTGTACATGTCCGGGTCGCCAGCGCCGTAGGTGATGCCGGCGGCGAAGCGCACGCCCTCCCGGGGCCAGTAGTTGTCCAGCGACGGGCTTATGTAACAGTAGGTCCGCTGGATGAAAGCCATCAGTTGGGCGGTGATGTGATCGAGGTAAACGGGCGAGGCGAGGAGGAGCACGTCCACCTCCGGCAGCCGCTCGTAGATCGGCTGCATGTCGTCCTGGATGACACAGACCTTGGCCGGCTCGGCCTTGCAGGCCTTGCAGGCGGCGCAGCCGCGCAGGGTTTTGTCGGCGAGGGGGAGGAACGCGGTCTCGGCACCGGCCTCGGCGGCACCCTCCAGGAACGCCCGCACCAGCGCGGCGGTGTTCCCGTTCTTCCGGCCCGACCCATCGACCCCTAGCACGTTCATTTCGCCCCCTCCTTCACCTGGCCGAACGTGTGGCTCAGTTCGCCCACCTTCACCACCAGGTCGGCGCCCTTCCCCATCACCGAGCAGTCGGGCATCGTGTCGGTCTTGGTATCAGTCGGCACCAGCACGTGGAGGTAGACACACTCCTTCGCGCCGTCGGCGGGCTCGACATCGAGCCGCCAGGCGCCCATCATTTTCTCGGGCAGGAATTCCTGCTTGCCCTTGGGCACACGGTTCGAGCCGTTGTAGTCGAACTCATGCCCCGGCCCGCCGACCTTGGTCAGCTTCGCGTTCGCCGGCAGCAGCGTCCTGCAGAACAGCCGGGCAGCCCCATTATCGGCGACGGCCAGCGGCCCGTCCACCTTCGGCTCGTTGACGGTGTGCAGCGTCCAGCGGTGGCGGTCGACTTGCGCGCCGTCGGCCTTCACGCGGTCGAGCACAATGAGATACTTGTAGCCCAGGAAGACCAACTCGCGCGTCCAGGTGGTCGGGCCGGGCACCGAGGCGGACAGGTCGCCGAGCGCTCGTGCGCATGTGTCCGTCGCCTCGGTCTCGATGAGCACACCGGTCGGCGGACGCTTGTACCGCGCGTCCCGCGCCGTCTTCCACTCGGCCCAGGAGTGGGATCCGTCGAAGTCGATATGCGGCTGCTGGCCGACGAACTTCGGGCCGGTGAACACCACGCAGTTCGCGCTCCAAGGCGACTTGTAGTAGCGGTGATGGCTGCTCTTGTAGCCGATGTAGGCGCCGTTCTTGATGGCCAACGGCGTTTCCCTGAAGATGGTGAACTTGCCCTGATCCCAGGTACCGTGATGATCGACGCTCTCCCCGCACTTGAAATGCACGATGGTCGCGTCATCGTTCCAACTGCTCCGCCAGCAGACCAGCCCGTGCAGCTTCGGGCTGAACACCGCCGCCCGCCCAAGCGTCGAGAGCGGCTGGGGCTTCAGCGTCGGATCGTTGAAGACGAAGAACTGCCAGAGATAGGCGGTGTGATAATCGGACGGCCAGCCGTCCCACTTGGGCCACCGTTTGGCCATCCGGAGCGCGAAGGCGCGGCCCGGCCCGCTCCCGTATATCCCGGCGACGATGTCGATGGGCATCCGGAACTTGGAGCGGTCGCTGTGGGCGCCGCCCCAGATGTCGCCGTCCTTCACGAACCAGCCGTTCGGATAGGTGGTCCATATCTGGAACAGCATCTGCCGCCGGAGCCAGTCGCCCTGGTGCTCCTGGATCCACTTGGCAGCGTCCCAGTCGGTCGCGCTGCGCCAGGCGGCGGCGAGGCAGGCGAGATCGTTGAACTCGTGCATGTATCCGTACGTCCCGCCGCCGGTGGCCCCGTCCTCCATCTGGCGGATGGTGCCGAACTTGTTCACCAGGTAGTCGTGTGAGAACTTCACCAGTTCCTCGCCCTTCGGGCTGTCGCCGTGGATGGCCAGGGCGATGCAGGTCAGGGCGCAGAATGCGCCCGATTGCCGCGAGTAGAACGGTGTGGCAGGGCGTCCGCGCAGGTACTTCATCGCGTGGTTGCCCCACCATTCGAGTTGTTTCAGCTTCTCCGCGCGGCTCTCCTTGTCCCAGTCGGGATGATCGTGGAGCCAGTCCCACAGCGCCGCAGCCCGGGTAGCGCTGATGCCCCAGTAGCTGGGCGTGTTCCCGCTGATGCGGTGGGCCTGGTATCGCTTGAGAGCCAGCCGGCCCGCCGCCTCGTCCCCCTTCATCATCCACAGAATCGCCAGCCGGTTGTTGAAGCCTTCGTATTTCTCGTACTTGCCCGGGCCCATCTTCTTCGCGCGCGTCTGATACTCCGGCTGCTTCATCCACTCCTTGATCCGCTCGACCGACGGCCCCGTCCACGCCTTCGCCCGCAGGAAAACACGGGGCCGGTCTTTCCGCACCGCAGGGACCGGGGGCCGGGCGGGCGTCGCGGCCAAAGCAACCACCGGGAAGAGGAGCGGCAACACCGCCAGCACATCACAGATTTTCTTCACTTGACACTCCCTTGTCACAAAGCCACCCTGTCGATCATACTATAT
>Ga0272441_10013313_pt1 | contig 11849 bp, 9 predicted proteins | sample SSMProp6N_FD_193582 | JGI IMG/M metagenome (GOLD analysis project Ga0272441, IMG submission 193582) | Marine sediment archaeal communities from Little Sippewissett salt marsh, Falmouth, MA, United States - SSM-Prop-6N | ecosystem: Environmental > Aquatic > Marine > Wetlands > Sediment ...
AATGAGTGAACAAAAAGTATACATTCTCGGCGGTTACCAAACCGACTTCGCCCGTAACTGGGCTCGTGAAAACAAGCACATCTCGGCTATGATGCGCGAGGCCTATGAGGGTTCACTAATGACCACGAAGATCGTACCGGCCGATATCAAGGCCGCCTTCATCGGCAACTTTGCCGCTGAACTGTACTGCATGCAGGGCCATCTCGGTGCATTCTTTGTGGATTTTGACCCGGCGTTCAAGGGTCTGCCCACCAGCCGGTTCGAAGGCGCCTGTGCCTCCAGTGCCCTGGCGGCGCTGTCGGCCATGGCGCATATCCAGGCCGGTGTCTATGACTGCATCGCCCTGATCGGCGTGGAATTGATGAAAAGCGCGTCTCCGGCTAAAGGCGGTGACTATCTCGGAACTGCCGCCTGGTACAGCCGTGAATCAGCGGGAGTGGAGTTTCCCTTCCCCAAGCTGTTCGGCAAACTGGGCGATGTCTATGAGCAGCGCTATGGTCTGGACGATGCACACCTGGCCCGCATTGCGGCGATTAACTATGCCAATGCCAAGCGTAATCCGAATGCCCAGACCCGCGACTGGTATATGTCTTACGAACATGCCTGCACAAAGGGACAGTATAATGCCCCCGTTTCCGGCCGGATCAAAGCCACCGACTGTTCTCAGGTCACCGACGGCGCGGTTTGCCTGTACCTGGCCTCAGAATCCAAAGCGGTCGACTATGCCGCCCGCTGCGGTATTCCGCTTGAAGCGATTCCGCATATTGCCGGCTGGGGGCATACGACTGCGCCCATTGAGTTTACGGCCAAGGTCAAAGACTCCGAAAACACAGAGCATGTCCTGCCCTGGACGCGGAAGGCGATTACCGATGCCTATGGCAGGGCGGGGATTACCGATTGCTGGGCGCTGGATGCCATTGAGACCCACGACTGTTTCACGACATCGGAGTACATGGCTATCGACCATTTCGGCCTGACCGCTCCGGGCAGGTCATTTGAAGCAATTGAGCAGGGCGTCATTGAATTAGGGGGCAAACTGCCCATCAATCCCTCCGGCGGCCTCATCGGCTGCGGCCACCCCGTCGGTGCTACGGGCGCCCGCCAACTGCTGGATGCGGTTAAGCAGGTAACAGGTACCGCCGGCGATTACCAGGTGCCAAACGCAAAACGCATAGCGACCCTAAACATCGGCGGCACCGCCACAACAAATGTTTGCTTTGTTGTTGAAAAATAGCTTAACAAAAAGAAAAAACCGCTTCAGGATATCTTCTATTTATATGAAATATACAAGGGGTATTTATGAATAAAGTGACGATAATAACATTATTTATTTTTGCTCTGACAGGATATTCGAAAGCACAAATTATAGGTTTTTGTGAGCATAAGGTGGGTTTAGTATTATCGATGGTCTCCTCTACAAGCCTTTTCTGCGAAGGCGAAGATGTCTCAAAAGTTGAACAAACTTTTGCCGGACCTATATGTGCCAAAGGTCGGATAACACCTGAGTTTGAAGATTTCTTTGATGGGACGAAACTCATACTCGAACCTCTATATTCCGGTGTTGGCTCAGTAGAATATGACCCCCGGAAAATAGATGGAATACAGTCCTCTAAATTAAATGTTGGGACAGACAGCGAAACTATTTTTATCTGCTACATGTCATCCCCACTGAATTGGAGGCATAAGTCTATCAAATTTAGATTTTATATCCCCCCCATAGATCATAATATAAAGGAAGTTAAAATACAATTAATCTCAGAGGGGACTCATTACTTCTACAGAGTCTGGCGCAATAATTTTCGAAGCCCTCGTGTTGGTTGGATCAATTATACTTTTACCCCAACACATGGTTACAGTTTGGGTCGTATTGATGCCGTAGACCATATTATGATTGGGGTGACACAACAAAACAATGTGCAACCTGCCTTTATTTTGGTTAACGGTCTGACTGTTTGGGACGGTCGTTTAAAAATGCCGTTGTACTGCTGCACCTTTGATGATAACTATATGAAACAGTATGAAGCAGCTATGTATGCTCTCAGTCGAGGAATTCCGGTTTCTCTATTTATTAATAAAAACTATTCGGACGGAATAGGAGTTGGAAGTGTTGAAGGGATGACATTGGTTCAAAATCAGGCACTTGAGAAAGCTGGTTGCGTTCATATCAATCACGGTGTCAGCCATAGTCCGCCGAAAGATCGAGGTGATGGTGTTATTGATTTATGGTCGAATCCCGAAACGCCTATTGCGGATTTGATTGCTGATATAGAAGATAACCGCCAATGGATGGATGAGAATGGATTGGGTTTCGGTGCCGGTATTTTTGGTTCTCCTCGAGAATGGTGGCTGCCTCATCACGAGGAACACTTAAAGCCCTATATGTTTGGACGTCCCAGGCAGGGACGTGGTATGGGTGATTATGGCTTGTTGACGATGTGGGATGAAAATACTGAAATTCGTTCGGGTAATGATACCAATCTGGCGAATGCTTATAAGATGCTGAAAAGTAATGTAGGTACATTGCTGTGGACGCCGGGAACATATCCATTAGGCACATTGAGGGAATGGACCGACGGCAAGATTTATGAAGTGAACGATACATCTGGTACAAGCGAAGAGCCACCACACGCAGATTGGACATATGTGAGAGATAGAGGCCCGGAAGATGAAGGTGACAGGGCGATCCATATCGAAGTATGGCATCACTATCCTGATGGCTACTCATCCGGGATTCATGAAGGGAATCTGCAGGATTTTAAGGACTACATTGATGTTGTCGCAAAACATATTGCGGCAGGGCGTTTAAAAGCGGTGGATTTACGGGATTTATATGAAAACTATCTCTACACACTAAAACCGGCAAATTCAATACCCGGAGATCTGGATTATAATGGGGCTGTGGATATTGATGATTTTGCAATCATGAGTCGTAATTGGCTTGCAGATCCGAATGAATAATCCACTTGGCGAGTAATAAATCCCAATAACATTATTCTGGCCTCTAACTTCCGACCTCTGGTTTTTTTACTGCTCCGCGATGCCCCTCCATTTTCAAAAATCCCTTCTTCCATATCACCAATGCCGAAGCGATAACGACGATGATATACGCCCCAAATGCCTCCCATGTTCCGATCTGGCTCATCGCCAGCCCGATGAATGCATACAACCCTGCCAGGCCGTAGCAGATCGCGACGGTCTTTTTCAGCGGGATGCCGCGGTCCATCAACTGGTCATAGATATGTCCGCGATCCGAGACGAACAGCGGTTTTTTGTTCAGTTTCCGCCGCACCAGAGCCGTCGCCGTATCCAAAATCGGCAGCCCAAAGATCACGATCGACGCCATCCACCACCGCGGCACCTGCTCGGCAAACAGGATCATCATCGCTGCCACAACAAATCCCAGCAGCATGCTGCCGGCGTCGCCCATAAAGATCTTCGCCGGGTGCCGATTAAACGGTAAAAATCCCAGCACACCGCCCACTAGTCCCAGGCACACGATGATCCGTACCGGGTCTCCCGTCTCGCTGAATCCCCATGTTGCCCGATGCACACTCAGCAGCAGCAGGGCGATGGTGATGATCACCGTCACTCCGCCGCACAACCCATCCAGTCCATCCAGCAGGTTCAGGGAGTTGGTTGCCCCCAGCACGAAAAAGATCACAATCGGGATGCCCAAAGCCAATTCGATATTCGGTGACATTTCCCAATTGAAGTAGTTGGCAGTATGATGCAGTCCCGGATAAATCCCCACAACCAGCAGGGCGACGGCGGCGACAATCTGGCCCGAAAACTTCTGCCACGGTCGGATATCCATCAAATCGTCCACCAGCCCCACAAAACATGCGATCCCTCCGCCGGCCAGTATCCCTAAGAGCCATTTTAAGCTTTTATCAAACCCCTCCATATCCTTCAGCAGCACGACCCCCGCCAATATCCCCACCGTCAGCCCGGCTAAGATTCCCATACCGCCTAAGTAAGCCACCGGCTCGGCGTGTGTTTTAACCGTCGCATTCGGCCGGTCCACGATTCCCAGCTTCAGCGCGATCTTCTTGCACAGCCACGTCGCCGCCAGCGCGACAATGAAGGAACACACCCCCACCGGCCAAAACTGTAAAGACCAGCTTAGCGGCCTCTCCGGCCCGACAAATTCAGAAAATATCATATACTTGCATCCTCTCTCTGAATTGTATTTCGCTTCTCAATTGCCTCGTAGTTTATTCAAAAATACGAAAAATGTCCATAAGTAATTATCAGTAAATATGTTTTGATATTTAATTGAGAGTTGATACAATTGGGAGGTAAGTTTAAAGGATTGTGATTCATGAATATTTTGCTGACATCTGTAGGCAGACGGGGCTATCTCGTCAATTATTTTAAGGATGCCCTCGGCGGTTCCGGCAAGGTCTTCGGCGCCGACAACAGTCCCTCTTCGCCTGCATTTGCCTATTGTGACGGCACGGCGATCCTGCCCCGGGTCCAAAAGGACCATTATGTCCGGACCCTGCTTGAGATCTGTCAGAAGAATGCCATCGACATTGTTATCCCGCTGATTGATCCGGAGTTGGAGGTACTTGCCGACTGTCGGAAGCAGTTCTCCGATGCCGGTGTCCTGCTGCTGGTTTCTCCACCGGACACCGTCGCCATGGCCTCGGACAAATATCGTACCCATCAGTTCGCCATCAAAAACGGCTTGCAGACGCCGCAGACATTCATCGATATTGTTCTCGCCCTGGACCAACTGACCGTTAGTGCCCTCAAGTGGCCGGTCATGGTCAAACCCCGCAAGGGCAGTGCCTCGGTGGACATCACCACCTGCCATGACAAGCTCCAACTGGAGGCAGCGTTTGAGGTCACCCCTGAGCCGATGATTCAGGAAATCATTGACGGAATTGAATACGGTTATGACCTTTTCGGAGACGCGGATTTCAAGCCGGTCAGTGTGTACTGCAAAAAGAAACTAGGGATGCGTGCTGGCGAGACCGACAAGGCCGTCAGCACGGCCGATCCCGTCCTGATTGACTTTGGCCGAAAACTGCTGGAGGCCATGAAACTGCTCGGCCCGGCGGATGTGGATGTGATGATGACCGAAAGTGGTCCGAAACTGCTGGAGATTAACCCCCGTTTCGGCGGCGGCTATCCCTGCTCTCACATGGCGGGAGCCGATTTCTGTAAAAAAATCATCACCATACGCAACGGTGGATCTCTGGCACCGGACATCGGCGCCTGCCCGGACGGCGTCTGTATGCTTAAACAGGATGAGATTATCCAGCCCGGCTGGCCCTTGTCCTAAATCTCTTGAGCCGCACGGCAAAATATGATATTGTACACTCCATCCCCGATGGGCATGTGACGAATTGTCCGCAGGGCCGAATTTCCTACTATCTACGAACTGAGGACTGAATCCTGAAGACTGATAACTGGTGACTGATGACTGATAATAAATGGTATCAATGCGGACTGCATTTTGAGTGTACCGGCTGCGGCAACTGCTGTGCCGGACCGGAGGAGGGCTACATCTGGATCACGAAGCCCGAAATACAATTTCTGGCCGAACATCTCGAGATAACCGTTGAACAAGTTAAGAAAAAACACCTCAAACGTATCGGGCTCAAACACAGCATCAAAGAGAACCGGACCACCAAAGACTGCATCTTTTTGACAGAAGAAAAAAACGGCTGCCGCGGCTGCGCGATCTACCCGGTTCGGCCCAACCAGTGCCGCACCTGGCCGTTCTGGTCGTTCAATCTGCATACACCGGACCAATGGAACATCGCTGCCGACCGCTGCCCCGGCATCAATCGCGGCAGACTGTATAAATTCGAAGAAATCGAAGCCATCATGAATCAGAAACAGTGGTGGGAAAGCGGAAAAGCAAATAACACGTAGCTGTCATGCCGGACTTGATCCGGCATCCAGACGGTTACGCCCTGGATCCCGGCTCGGAGGCCGGGATGACAAGACTGGAATGAATAAAGAATCTCAAATCATAGAAAACGTTAGCGATATTTACCAGTGGCTCGAAGATGAACTTGCCGGGCTCGGTCAGTCTTGTGATGCCTGCGGGAAGTGCTGTGATTTCGAGTCATTCGGTCACCGGCTGTATGTGACGACGCCGGAGCTGATTTATTTACGGCATTTTGTCGGGCAAGGGATAAAAGAGATGACTGATGGTGTTTGTCCTTACCGCGTCAATGGACAATGCACAGTATATGATTGGCGGTTTTCCGGTTGTCGTATCTTTACCTGCAAGGGGGATGCGGAAAAGGAAAACGCTATTTGTGAACAGGCCATTAGCAAGTTCAGAGTACTATGCGATGAATCCGACATCCCTTATCACTATGTGTATTTGAAGGATGGTTTACAAATGATGAGTGAACATACAGATTAGATGTTTTAAGGACTTAATCATGTTTTTTAATCGTGTAAATGGGAAATGTAGGGTTCTAAAACAAACAAAACAAACTGTTGCAGCGGTGGCGATCCTCCCTTTGTTGGGTTTGGCCACTGTCGCGCGGGCTGAGCTAAAAGCAGCATCCTTGTTTTCAGACCATGTTGTGTTGCAGCAGGGCATACCCCTCAGCATTTGGGGCACTGGGGACGTGGGCAGTAAAGCGACGTTGCGCTTTGCAGGGCAAACTGTGGACGGCCTGGTTACGGAGTCCGGAACGTGGCGGGTTCAATTAGAACCCCTGCAAGCGAATGCTCAGGGCGAAGACCTGATTGTCAGTGATGGACATACCCAGCAGGTGATCGGCGACGTGCTGGTGGGCGAAGTCTGGCTGGCGGCAGGGCAGTCGAATATGCAAATGACGACCCAGAGCATGGTCAAGAAATTGCCGGAAGCGGCAGCCATGATTGAGGCTGCCAATCGCTCAGCGATTCGGTGTTTGCGTATTGATGAAGCCGTTGCCGACGGACGTCGAGCAGACTTCAAGCGTGCGGCAACCTGGAAAGTTTGCGATGCCAAAACGGTTTCTTCCTTTTCCGCCGTCGCCTGGGTGTTCGCGCGTCGCTTGCAAATGGATCTGGCCGTGCCGGTTGGCATCATCGATGTCTCTTGGGGCGGCAAGCCCATTGAGCCCTTCATCCCCGGCGAAGACTTTCAACGTCACCCGCTGCTGGAGACCATCAAAAAACTGGCCGATCAAGACCAGTTAGACGCCCTGGCTATGATAGAGGGGGGCGTGGTGATCCGCAATCCCGAAGGCTATCCAGGTGCGATTTACGACGCTCGAATTCGTCCTATGGCCGGCTGCGGATTGCGAGGTTTCATTTGGTATCAGGCCGAGTCCAATTGCGGTACGGGCGAGGATCCCCGTGGGTATCGACACAAGATGGAGGCCCTTGTCGATAGCTGGCGGCGGGCCTGGGACAATCCCCACTTGCCGTTCTACTATGTGCAGTTGCCCAAATACAAGAAAGAGGCCTTTGGCTGGATTTACATGCGGGACGAGCAGCGACGTGCCCTGGCCATTGCCAATACGGGGATGGCCGTGACCATCGATACGGGCAGCGACGATGTGCATCCTGCCAACAAAGTCGATATGGGTGAGCGACTGGCGCTGCTGGCACTGAATCGAACCTACCACAAATCTGTTGTTGACAGCGGTCCCCTCTATCAATCGCATACCGTTACAGGGGCAGTCGTCACTGTCACCTTCAGTCATGCCGATAGCGGTTTAATAGTTGCCAGTAAGATCGGACTGGCGAAGCCCCAGGAAATCCCCGATCAGACGATTCCACACTTTGAATTGGCGGGTGCAGATGGTCAGTGGTTTCCTGCCCAAGCCCGTATCGTTGGCAAAACCGTTCAGGTTTCCAGTCAACAGGTGAGCACTCCGAAAGCAGTTCGTTACGCCTGCCTCAATAACCCTCAAGATGGCTTGCTCTACAACCGAGAGGGCCTCCCGGCCTCCCCCTTCTGCTCTAAACTGGCGTGGCTGCCCTGGCGTGATCCATCGAAGCAGTAAGCAGGAGGTTTGGTATGATTTCTAAGTATGCTTCTTAAATAATATGGATAACTCTAAAAATTCATTTTGGCGGACAAGCGAATCTTTTTGATTCCGAACGGCGTCAGGCAAAAGCCGCTTTCGCTTCAACTAAAGCTGATTTGCCTTCCTTGTCGGAATACAAAAATCTTCACCTTGCCGCTCAAAAGCAATAGCGGATTCAACTCATAAGTGCAACTGAAAGAATTCTGATGATTAAATCTATCGCCCACATCTGTATACTGACAAGGGACCTTGACGCTTGTGAACGCTTTTATTGCGGCGCTCTGGGTCTGAATAAAAAATTTGACTTTCTTCGTAACGGAAGCGTGTTCGGTTTTTATGTCGAGATTAACGATCACAACTTCATCGAAATCTTTCTGGAGAACGACGAACGTCCTCTCGAAGCCGCGAAACCGACAGTCATGCATTTTTGTCTGGAAGTCGATGACATCGACGCAACCATCAACGACATTCGTATTGCCGGCATTGAGGTGACCGACAAGAAACTTGGATCTGACCGGTCCTGGCAGGCATGGCTGAAAGACCCGAACGAAGTCAGAATCGAATTACACCAATATACCGATCAAAGCAGCCAGCGTCTTGGAACAAACTGCACCGTTAATTGGTAACGATACAGGTAGACTTCCATGTTTTTTGATCTGTGAGGTGTTCTCTATTGAGCATTTAAAGCGTTTTCAACAGCGTCGGTGATTTGCGGATCGAGCGGCTCAACTTTTGAATCAAACCGCGCCAGGGTCTGTCCGTCTTTGCCGATGAGAAACTTGTTGAAGTTCCACTTAATCGGCCCGCCAAACTCACCGTTTTCTTCTTTACTGGTCAGGTAAGCATACAGCGGATGAATGTCGTCGCTCTTGACGGAGATCTTTAAAAACATCGGGAAGGTCACACCAAATTTGTTCGTGCAGAACTGCTTGATTTCCAAAGCTGTGCCCGGTTCCTGGTTGCCGAAATTATTTGCCGGAAAGCCCAGTACAACAAAACCCTGGTCTTTATATTTCTCATACAGTTTCTGCAAACCAGCGTACTGCTTTGTGTAGCCGCACTTACTGGCGACGTTCACGACAAGCACCACGTTGCCCGCATAATCCAGCATGTCCACCAACTGCGAATTTATATCAGCTGCTTTAAACGAATGAAATGTTCGCGGCATCGCCACCTCATACAATGACGTCCGCGCCGTCACATACAGCCGCTCTCGCCCGTCTTTGCGAAGATATGTCACATTTGAAGGTTTTTCAGGAATGGGGATTGTGCGAATCTTATTCCCCGCCGGGCTGTACACATCCACAGCATCGGCCGTCAGGTACACATTGCCCAGCACATCCAGTGTCATCCCGTCCGAGCCCTGTTTGGCAAAGAGCTTTTTATCAGAAAGTGTCGCATCAGAATTGATTGTGTAGGCGAATGTCTTCTTGCTGCCGGGATCAGCCACATACAGCCGCTTGCCGTCCGGTGTACCGATCAGACCATTGGGGCGCACCATATCATCAATCACACGCGTGACCTTCTTGAAATCCGGTGATACATAATACACATGCTCGCCATCCTGCGGCAGATTATCCCGCCCGCCGCCATACCTCGGATCGGTAAAATAAATCCCGCCTTTCGGATCCACCCACAGATCATTCGGACTGTTAAACGGCTTGCCATCGTACTGATCGGCGACCACCTTCACAATCGCTTCGTCGTCGCCTTCCCGCGTAATCCAAATTACCTTGCCTTCACTGCCAACACAGACAAACAGCCCGCGGTCTTTAACATAATGCAGTCCATTGGCCCGTTTGGCTTTCGTCCAGTACGTCGTGACATTATTGTCATGCGTCAGCCAGCATATATGAATCTTGCTGTTGGGTATATCCGTAAAGCGAACATTGCCCAATGAATCGACCGTCGGTCCCTCGGTAAACTTAAAGCCCCCCGCCAGTTTTCGCGCCGTCGGCTCGGAAATGTGGTTCATTTCCCCCAGGAGATTTGCCGAAGCGAAAATCATCAGGATCATGCCCAATATGCTTGTCATCAGGAATTCTCGTCTTTTCATTGTTTTCCTCCTGATATACAGGGATTGATATTTACCTGAGATATTCTACCCCCAAGCCGCACCGATAATAAAGGATTTTCTTTAAAACAGCGAAAAAAAAGACCGCCTGTAAAAATTAGAAGGAGGAATACGGAAGCAGAGGGTACTTCCGCGAAGGAGAAACCACAGACGGCAGAAGAAGCTTATGATGATATTATCAAATGTTAGAGTTCTGTTCAAGTAGAATTTCCAAAAAATTTGGACAAATCATCGCTTTAAAAAAGCCGCATCCAAGTTTTCAGCCACGATCAGCGATACATTGAAATAATGAACAATTTATGTCAGGTTTCCCGCATTCCGAAATCATGAACCGCAAACCCCTGTATATGGTTATGCGACTGCTTCTTTACTGTTCTTTTAAGGGTTTTGGCTTATAGGGTAGCTCTAACAATTCATTTTGGCGGACAAGCGAATCTTTTTGATTCCGGATGGCGTCAGGCAAAAGCCGCTTTAGCTTCAACTAAAGCTGATTTGACTTCCTTGCCGGAATACAAAAATCTTCTACTTACCGCTCAAAAGCAATTATTAGAACTACCCATATTCTTTATGGCTGGTATCGATGCCGCGATCCATACTGCACGGGAAGCAACCTGGGAGAATTTCCATTAACGACAGACGATATTGGATAAATATCCACGAAATCGGAATTTCGGAATAAATAGGTCCCCGTTTCACGACGCTTCGCTTTACTCCGCATCGTTTCGGTTGGGATGACAAGTCACCGCGGCCTCGGGATGCTGTCTTGAAGCCAACGCAGCTCGATAATTTTGACGGTTCCCTGCAGCGTATTATTATGTTCCATAAACCACTGATACAGCCGGTCCAGTTTTGTTTTTTCATCCGCCTCGAAAGCCGTCGCCGCCTGGCCCCATGCGGCGCCCCAGTACACTTTTGTGCCGTCTTTGACATTTAAGATAATCTGCGGTGTATCATGGGAACTGCTTTTCCGGCCGGCGAAGTTGGAAACGTCGATGCTGTCGATCTCATTCAACAGGGGCTTTTCCGGTATTTTCCCGCCCGGCGACGTCGTCTTGCGGGTCTTTTGTTGCTCCATTTCCTGCTGATAGAGCTGATCGATTCGATACAGCAAATTCAGCAGTTCCACGGCGGCTTGAGCATCTCCCGCAAGCCATACCTGGCCCAGCTCGGGTGCCTTGGTGGAGGCGCCCTTTATTTCGACAATCGGGATGGCCGTCATGGGAATATAGTCCATGACCGTCATGTCATCGCCGATATACAATTTTTTACCCCCGGAAGTAACAAGCCCAACGGGCCGTCGATACTCGGCGTACACGTTAATGCCGTTGGGTTCTGTCTGAACGGCCAGGTCCTTAAACCATGCGACCGGCTTGAGTTTCTCAGAAACGATCTGTGCGGTACTCGCATCCAGGGGAAATGCGGCGCTGCCGAGAGTCTCCTGTATCCAGTCTTTCCATTCCTGGTTCAGCCAGATCGGCGGCTTTTTAAAGACCACGGTTCCTTCCGGAATCTCCTCTGCCGCGGCCGCCTTCACATAGCGGTCCAGATAGCGCAGACCAACCGCGCCGCCAGCCGCCAAAACGGCCAGAAACAGAATTGTCAGTGCGACCTTCAGTCCTGTCGCAAATGACGGCCGGTTTTTGGTTTTGCGGTGGGTCTTCTTTTTTGAAAAAAAACCGCCTGTTTTTTTTGTCTTTGTTTTTTTCTTTCTGGCCATAGGGATAAATCAAAATTCTAAAATTAAATATAAAAGTTGTGGAACCCCGACTTTACCGGGACAA